>Ga0181536_10002197_pt1 | contig 22347 bp, 22 predicted proteins | sample PEATcosm2014_Bin_41_FD_121105 | JGI IMG/M metagenome (GOLD analysis project Ga0181536, IMG submission 121105) | Peatland microbial communities from MTU Mesocosm Facility, Houghton, MI, USA - PEATcosm2014_Bin17_60_metaG | ecosystem: Environmental > Terrestrial > Soil > Wetlands > Peat | place...
AGGGTGGAAGTGGCGTGAACGCGGAAATATTCCGTGATATAAACGTCCGCCCCACCGTAAACCGCCATCAATTTCCAGAACGGCAAATCCGTCACCTCCTGCATCGGCGCCAGCGCCAGCACCGGCGCCGGTTTGGTAAACAGCGCTTCAAATTGTTGGTGATGGTCCACAATGCATATTACCTGAATTGCGGATGCTGCCGCAATCTTTCCCAGGTTTCGGGCGATAATGGCGCCTGCCGGTAATCCGGCCCGCTCAACGGCTCGGCGCTGTGGGAACGTTTCGCGCGCTCCAGCCAGTGGCGGTCGAGCGGTTCGTCCAGCAGGTCGGGCCGGTTGGCCGCCACGGTGGTTTCCTCCTTCAAGCCCGAGGGATGGCCCACACCCACGAAGAATCGGCCCAGCAACAGCGCCGCCCGGGCCATGGTGCTGCGCGTGAACGTGGCCAGCGCGCACGGACGCTGCGGGTCGAGCCGGCGGAACAAATCGGCAAACAACGGCACCGTCCACATCGCGGGATTTTTCTTTGGTGAATGTGGGTCGAATAAAATGGCGTGCGGTGATGGAGCGCCGGCCTCCGGCACGGCGTGTTCGCATGACAAAACAGATTCGCGCCGTGCTGGAAGCCGGCGCTCCGATTCTTGCGCGAGCAGCGCCGGGAAATCGCCGGGTTCCAGCGTCCATTCGACCTGAAGCAAATCATCGCTGAATTTCGCGGAATGATTTTTTACCAGTTCGGCGAGCGCGGATTCGTATCCGGCGACATAACCCAGTTCCGCGCCGTGTTCGAGCGCAAACGCCGCCGCTTCGGTGGTGTGATCGAAGCTGATGAGCCGGAGTTGCGCCGGTTTTCCTTTCAAACTTTCACGAATGAGCCGGATGGCCGTAAGCGCGTTGGCTGCCGCACCGAGGCCGACATCCCAAATTACAAATTCGCCGGACGTTTCCCGCACGCGCTCCGGCAGGCGCAGTTGCCGGACGTAAAGCGCCTCGGCTTCTATGGCTGGCCCGATGACGGGATGAAACGTCTCGTCTTCAGCCAGCGAACGGATGGAACACGCGCCGTTGCGCAGATAGACAAGACAATAGCTGGTTGGCACGGCAGAATCATGCAATACCGGCAGCGAACGAAAAGAAGGTTCTTCGACATTTTCAGCGGGTAACACGGCGTGAAACCGGACTCTTCGGGTGCAGCCATGATCTTAAGGATGCAAGAATGACATCCGCCCTCGCCCCGGCCCTCTCCCCCAGGAGAGGGAGAATCGTTCACCGCTCCTTTGACAATTTATATGACTGGATTGGCCGGACGCTCATCCGCAAAACCAGAAACAAGCAAAAGCTATTTCCTCTCCTGGGGGAGAGGATAAAAGGTGAGGGCGAGCGTAACACTCATTCCACTGAAAACGTCGAGAAAGCAAAAAGAAGAACCGGCAACCCGCGGGTGCGGATTGCCGGCAAGAATTCTGCGCCGTTTAGAGTTGGGCCATCGCCTTGTCCATCGCAGCGAAAAGCTGGCCCATCGTGGCTTCGGTTTCATCGCCCATGTTCGAGACGCGGAACGTGGTGCCCTTGATTTTTCCGTAGCCGCCGTCAATGAGGAAGCCCTGGTCCTTCACCAGCTTTTGCAGCTTGGGCACGTCCACGGCAGCGCGTCCACCGGGCTTCGCACCATTGTTTACGCACGTCAACGTGAGCGACTCGAAGCCTTTGTCCGGATACAGTGTGAAGCCGTGTTTGGCCGCCCAGTCGCGGGTCATCTGGTTCGTCTTGCGATGACGCGCGTAACGCGCCTCCAAGCCTTCAGCGAAAATATCTTCGAGCTTGGACGCCAGGGCAAAAACGTGGCCGATGCTTGGCGTGCTCGGCGTCATGCTTAGCTCGGCATTTTTCTGGAATTCGACAAAGTCGAAATAATAACCGCGGTCTTTGGCGGTGGCTGCCTTTGCCAGCGCTGCCTTCGAGCAGGTGAAAATCGCCGTGCCGGGCGGCAGGGCGAACGCCTTTTGCGTGCCGGCCAGCATCACGTCAATGCCCATCGCGTCAAACTCCAGTTTGACCGCCGTCAGCGAACTGACGGTGTCCACGATGAACATCACGTCGGGATACTTTTTCTTGAGCGCGGCGATTTCGGCGACCGGGCTCATCACACCGGTCGAAGTTTCGTTGTGAATCACCGTCAGCGCGTCAAACTGGCCGGTGGCGAGTTTTTTATCCACGGCCTCGGCGCGGATCGGCGAACCCCACGGCACTTGCAGCGCCTCGGCGTCCTTGCCGCAACGCTTTGACACGTCGAACCATTTGTCCGAGAACGCGCCGTTCATGCAGTTCAGGACCTTTTTGGAAACCAGATTGCGGATGGCGCCTTCCATCACACCCCAGGCGGACGAGGTGGAGATATAGACCTGCTGCTTCGTGTAAAGCAGTTGCTGGAGTTGCGGTTGGATTTTCGCGTAGAGGTCTTTGAAACCCTGTCCGCGATGACCGATCATCGGCGAGCAAAACGCCTTGAACGTTTTTTCGCTCACTTCGATCGGTCCCGGTATGTGTAATTTGACGTGTGCCATAATTATTCGTAAAATTTTTCACAAGGCTGAGCGACTGGCAAGCCATGTTTTGCCAAACCCAAAGCATTATTTGCATCCGTCGCGAGCCGGCTGGGTTTTCGGTTTGTTTCAATCGGCCGAGTGGCTATTCCAAAGCCCTCATTATTTCCTCGGCATCCTTGTCATCCGGATAAGACTTTAAAACAGCTTCAAGATAGGACCGTGCGAGTTTTTGACTGTCTTGTGTCCCCTCCAAACCGCAGGCTATTGCGACATTCAACATCAATTCATGCCAACGCGTTCTGGTTTCATCGTTAGCCGGCATCGTTTTTAAAAGTTCTTCGGCAGGAGTAAGATATTTTAACGCCGTTGATATCTGGTTTGTATCAGCACTTTGTTTCAAGGCTATCGCCGCCAGCATCAGCGGTGGAACAATATTGTTAGTCTCAAGTTTGCCGGCAATTTCAGCCTGCTCGATTGCTTTGTCCCATGTTTTCTGTCTCTGAAATGCCTTGGCCAATAATAAATGATTCCGCGCAGAGTTTTTGTTTTTTAGGCGTGATTCGCAAATCGCCACCAGTTCGCCAGGCGAAGCAGAGTCTTTAAGTGTGCCGAGCAACATATCCCAAGATTGTTCACGTGTTGGATCAAGTGAAATCACCTGGCGAAAATCAGCCGCGGCAGCTTGTGAACTTCCAAATACGAAATTAAGAACGCCAAGATTTTCCAAAGCTCCAGCCGCCGCTCTTTTATCGGAAACTTCTGAAAGATTTTCAAGGCGCGTCATTGTGTTATGGATGGATTTACGCGCTGCATCCGGCAACATGTCAGGCGTGTAATTTGTGACCCTTGCCTGAATCATCGCGTTCGCCGATGTAAAATAGGCCACAAGGCTGATATAATCGCAGTTTTTTGGACTCAGGTCCGCAGCCCTTTGTAAATTGGCAATGGTTTCTTTGGAAAAGAATGCAGAAAGCCAAGTGGTAGAATCAATTTTTTCATTGTCGCGATAATATCTGAAGAAACAATTTTGCCAGTTGGATATGGACATATACCCGGCACGTTGAAAAAACACTTCCGGTTCTTTGGGGGCAAGTGCCACAGCCCGGTCAAAGCATCGGGATGCTTCACTGCATTGCGATTCTGACTTTTTCAGCGCGCCCGCTGAAGGCCGATAATCCAAAACCTCTTGAGACGGCATTTGTGCAGGAACAATCTGACCGCGTAAATTTTCCGGAAACAACAAAAAGTTAAAATCATTCGCCAAAAAATTCCCCAGCCTAGCCCAGCATCTCCATTCATTAGATGAAACCAAAGTCGCCCTGCGATAAACGCTTTCGGCTTCGGCGTGTTTACCAAGTTCCAAAAGAGCTTCAGCAAGGTCAGTCAAATTCAAACCATCTTGTGGATTTACAGCCACCTTGCTTCGACAAAATTGTTCGGCCTTCTGGTAGCAAGACTGTGACTCATTGGTTTGACCATTGCTGTCCAGCAAATTTCCCAATTGCAAAAGCCGTTCAATGTCATTGGGCTGCTGTTTCAATTCTTCACGAAGACGGCTAATCTCACTCGGCAAATCCACATTTTTACTGACTACCCACTCGTTTCCCTGAAGGTCTAATCCAAAATTAAAGCTCAGATTCATTTCCGGGAAAACAACCAACTCACGCAACCGTGCATCTCCTCGCGGTGGTGCAGCCGCAAAAGCAGAAAGTATCAAGCAAAGAAAAACGGCTGTGAAAATCTTCCTCATTGTCTGGTAAAATCAATTTTTCACATACCCGTTGGCGCGAAACCATTCCACGGCGTCGGCGAGCGCCTGCTTGGGCGTTGTTTGCGGCAACTGAAGCCAGCGGATGGCCTTGGCCGGATTGAACCACATTTTGTATTTGGCCATGCGCACGCCCGCCAGCGGCGCCCGGGGCGGGTTGCCGGTGAAAAAGGCGGCACACTCGTTGACATGCGCTGCCGCAAGCGCGACCCAATAGGGGATTTTCATTTTCGGCCCGCGGACGCCGGTGATTTCCTCCAGCGCGGCCATCGTCTCCTGCATGGTCCAGTTGCCTTCCTTGTTGCCCAAAATGTAGCGTTCACCAATGTCTCCCTTTTCCGCCGCAAGAATGTGCCCGATCGCCACGTCGCGGACGTGAACCCAATTCAATCCGGTATCGAGATACGCCGGCAATTTGCGATTCAGAAAATCCACAATCACTTGGCCGGTCGGCGTCGGTTTCACATCACGCGGGCCGACGGGCGCGGTGGGATTGACGATGATGACGGGCAGCCCGTTGTGCACGAGTTTCACGGCCAGGCATTCCGCCTGCCATTTTGAGGATTTGTAGTGATTCGATAGTTGCTCGTTGGAAATCGCGTCCAGTTCCGTTGACGGGACAAGCCGGCCATCCACGATTTTGGGCAGACCGACGCAGCCAACGGTGCTGGTATAAACGATGCGCTGGCAGCCGACCTTGCCGGCGGCTTCGAGGACGTTGCGGGTACCTTCGACGTTGACCTCATACATCGGTTTGTAATCGCGCAACCACAAATGATAACTCGCCGCGACATGAAAACACCAGTCGCAACCTGCCATCTCCCGTTCCAGCAATTTGCGGTCGAGCACGTCGCCATTCACGCGCTCGAACTCGACTCCGGCCAGCCCGCGCTTGTCGCTGTCCGGCCGCAGCAGCGCCTTCACGTGGTGCCCCTGTGCCACCAGTTCGTGAACGAGGTTCGAGCCGATGAAGCCGGAAGCGCCGGTGACAAAAGCTTTCATAATACCACGGGAGATTCTGACACATTTTTATAACAATGCACCGGAAGATTCCAAGAAAAATTTCGTGACCCCCGCTTGACTTGAGGCAACGGCTTGGAAAAACTGCCGGTGTTGTATGCCGTTCAAAAGCAGTGCCAGAAAAAAAATGAGTCGTGCCAGCCAGCGCGACCTTGACGCCAAAATCGAATTCATGGAAGGGTTGGTCCGCCGCGATCCCGATTACGTGGACGCGCTGCAATTGTTGGGCGACCACTACACGCAACGTGGCCGTTACGCCGAGGGCCTCAAGGTGGATGAACGTCTCTCGCGACTTGAACCGCGCAACGCGCTGGTTTTTTACAATCTCGCGTGCAGTTGCTCGCTCATGGAGCAATTCGACCGTGCCGCGCTCGCGCTGGAAAAGGCGTTGCAGCTCGGCTACCGCGACTTCCGCTGGCTGGCCAGGGATCCCGACCTCCGCAAACTGCGCCAGCAACCCATTTACCGCGACATCGAGACAAAAATCCGCCGGATGAAAGTCAAGGTCGGCTGAGACACGAATTTCACGAATTTCAACGAATCAAATTAAAAGCCAAATCCGTGGGAATCCGTGAAATCCGTGGCTGAAACAATCTGTGTTCCATGAACGTCACCGTCCGCGGCCGCACGCAACCTTATCGCACCGTCGCCTTCGACCGCGCGCGCAACGCCGTCCTGCTCATCGAACAACGGCTGCTCCCGCATGAGTTCAAAATCGTCACCACGGAAAATTTCCGCGAAACCGCCGGAGCCATCCGGGACATGATTGTGCGCGGCGCGCCCGCCATCGCTGCCACCGCCGCTTATGGCCTGGCCCAGGGCGCACTCGCCTTTCGTGGGCGCGACCGGCGAACATTTTCCCGGCACATCGAAACCGTTTATCAAACGCTCAAAGCCGCGCGCCCCACGGCGGTGGATCCGGTCAACGCCATGAACGGCGTCCGCGCCGTGATGCGTGCCGGAAAAACCGTTGCCGAACAGCAATCACTCGCGCTCGCCGCCGCTGAGGAATTTGCCAGTGAAGACACGCGGCATTGCGAGGAAATCGGACGACACGGGGCGAAATTAATTTGCAGCGGCATGAACATTTTGACCCATTGCAATGCCGGCTGGTTGGCGTGCGTGGACATCGGAACGGCCACCGCGCCGATGTATGCCGCGCAGGCGCAGGGCAAAAAGTTCCACGTTTTTTGCGACGAAACCCGTCCGCGTTCGCAAGGCGCAACCCTCACCGCGTGGGAACTCGCTCAGCAAAAAATTTCGCACCAGGTCATCGCCGACAACGCCGCCGGCCATTTGATGCAACGCGGTGAAATTGACCTGGTCATCGTCGGCAGCGATCGTACACTCGGCCGCACCGGCGAGGTCGCGAACAAAATCGGCACCTACACCCACGCGGTTTTGGCGAAACGGCATGGCATTCCGTTTTACGTGGCGATTCCACTTTCGACAATTGATTGGAATTTGAAACGCGGCTTCGACATTCCGATTGAGGAACGCCACGAAAGCGAAGTCCTCGGCGCATGGGGAGCATTAACCAGTCCGAAGTCCGAAGTCCGAAGTCCAAAGTCGGTGAAACGAGCCTATATTCGTGTCGCGAATCCGGCGAGCGGGGCACGCAATCCAGGATTTGACGTAACCCCGCCGGAATTGATCACGGGCATCATCACGCCGGTGGGGATTTTCAAGCCGGAGGAGCTTTGGCTGCAACGGCGCAAGTTGGGTTTTGCCGATTGAACTTGCTCCGCCTGTGAATCAAATTTAATGTTGAGAACTCGTGTGGCGGGGTAGCCAAGTGGTAAGGCAGGGCTCTGCAAAAGCCTCATTCGTCGGTTCGATTCCGACCTCCGCCTCCAAGTTTTGTTGCATGAGCAGCAAGGAGTTAGAAAAGTCGGAACGGCCACTGTCAGTGAAACTGTCAGTAAAATGGTGAGTCCAATCACTACTCGCCAGAACTCGCCAGAACTAGCTGAAACTCGCCCACTACTCGCTAACGCGAGTGAGCCGGACAGGTTCACGATTCATGACTACGAAAGGCATTGTCATGAAACAGCGTTATCTCCTGTTCCGGCGTTCAGGTGTTTTCTATTACGAAGACACCACCACCGGCAAACAACTCAGTCTCCGCACGAAGGACGAAGCGGAAGCCCGCACCCTGCTTAACGCCAAGAACGAATCGTTCCGGCAGCCGGTATTGAACCGGCAGATAGCCCGCACCTACCTTGCGGCCACCGATTCCGCAATGGCCACCCGCATCTGGCAAACGCCAATGGACGAGATGACCACGACCAAGACCGGCGCCACGCGCGCCCGGCATGAGTGCGCCATGCGGGACAAGGCGTTTGACCTCATCCGCCACCTGCCGATTCTGGAAACTCATTCGGCCCATTTTCTAAAGGTGCTGGAATTGGGCAAAGTCTCGACGAATGTATATTTACGGCGGATTCACAACTTCGCCTTGGACATGAACTGGCTGCCGTGGCCCATCCTGCCGAAACGACAGTGGCCGCAAGTGCGCTTCAAAGACAAACGCGCCATCACGTTGGAGGAACACCAGCGGATCATCGCCGCCGAGGTGAATCCCGAACGGAAAATGCTGTATCAGTTGTGCTGGCACTTGGGCGCGAGCCAGGGCGACATTGCCAAGCTGAAAGGCGAGGACGTGGACTGGGAACACGGCACAGTGAGTTTTGTCCGCCAAAAGACCGGGGTGCCGGTGCTGGTTCACTTGGGCGCGGAGGCGTTAAACCTGTTCAAAGACCTGCCAGCGGAAGGGCTGTTGTTTCCGTATCTGGCGAGCGTGCGGGCTGGGGACAGGGCCACAGAGTTCGGCCAACGCTGCCACCAACTTGGCATTAGCGGCGTGACGCTGCACAGCTACCGCTATGCATGGGCGGAACGGGCAAAATCATGCGGCTACCCGGAACGGTTCGCGCAGGAGGCTTTGGGCCACAACAGCAAGGCGGTGCATCGCGCTTACGCGAAACGGGCGCTGATGAAAATTCCGTCACTGGAAGATTATGAACAACGGGCAGCGTGAACAGCACCTAACGAAAAAAGCCACCACCGACTCGTGATGTGAAATGCGACAGCGGAACGGCAAGTGCCAATTATGGTTTTGAAGCGGCTGAATTTGTCATAGCTGCCTCTTTCTTTAACCTCTTCTGTTTGAAGCTTGGTTCTTCATATCTCACATCCAAATAAATGCAATTCCATGGTGCATCCTCAAACCCTTTTGAACTGTGTTTGCAAACTCCAAGTAGTTCCTTTTCATTCACGCACTCGGCTGGTTTAATCACCCAAGTTCGCATGACGATGCTTTCAAACCCTCGCGCTTTGATTTTCTTGCTGTCGCCTCTGTGCTTGATGAAATGCAAAGGCTCGCCCCACGGATCATAAATTATCCCGTCGTGAACTTGCCAGCTACCTGTGCTGGGGTCGAAGATTTGCTCCTTGGCTATAAATTCGCCAAACCCGGAAACTTCGACTTCATCGTCATCGCCAATATACCTAAATCGGTTTGGAAATTTGGCATAGTAGTCACAAAGCCATGAGGTAATTCGCAACCGGAAATCGAACCATATTGCTTTTCTATCTTCTGCGACTGCTTCATCACGAGTTGACGACGAAGTTTCTGAATACAATTTTTCCGCTCGAAATCGGTCGCGTTCGGCAGCGTCTGTTCCCAGATAATCAATAGGAACATCAAGAGCTTCATAAGTCAGTCTCACCCCGACGTTTAGTAATTGGTTGGTGTCAGCTTTCTTTGCTTCTTCAATCGAAAGTACCGTTAGATTTGTAATGCGAGTGCGACCCAACCGTGATGCAACGCCAAGATAAACACTTTGTTCCAAGGTTAATGAAATGGAATGTCTGGCATTGGCTTCCTTTCGTTGCTCTGGCGACAAGAACATAAGAGCCGACATGGATGCTACACGGCCATTGGTAAATTCAATTCCTGCTGTCAAAATCTGCGTCGAAGCAAAAAGCAGGAGCAATTGGACTGCGATATAAACTGAAGTCGGAAATAACTTTTGAAACAGACTTGCCATTTCATAATTGACTCATGCCATCGCGCCATTTTCAACAAGATTTTCCGAATAGCGACCAAGATCAAGCTGCTGCGCTAACCTCTCTCAACAAATTACTCGTCAAATCAGTTTGAACCATTCGCCGGACAGTTTTTCTTGGCGGCATTATTCTTTTGCCAACGCTGATTAACGGCATTCGTCATCTTGACCAGCCAAGTTCGGTCTTTGACCAGTTCCAGCAGTTCCGATGCAGCAAAAAACTTGATGCCGTTCGTTGCTGGATTCCCCAGCGGCTTGAGCAGGCGTGCAGCAACCAGAATCGGGATGTCATGCGGCTGGCAGTTGATGACCCACGCCGCCTGTTCCGCTGTCAGGCGCGCCGGCAACTGTCCCAGCAGCCTCAGAAATTGATGTTGTTCCTCTTTCATGATGCCTCCTCTTTCACGGTGCGCTCAATCCACGAAGCCCAGGTGCGAGCCGGTTTAACCGGAGAGGAATCAGGCATCATTCGCTTTTTGGTCGCCAGCACCTCACGCCGCTTGCGGTTGCATCGCCGCTCGCGCTCCGTCACGGCCACTGTCCAAACAGCCCGCAACGACATTCGGGACTCCTCCTCGGTGGAAAACTCCAGCAGCTTGATCGAAAGAATCAGCGGGCGCAGATGATAAACCCAATTCCGCCCAAACCATTCCTTCAGGAATTCTTTGTAGTTGTCCGAATTCAATTCCAGCATCCGGCAGAACGTCCCCAGTTTTGAGCGCCACATATACGCCCCTGGACTCACCCAAGAGAAACGTGTCCCCACCGGGTTTGTCCCCTTGGAATACCGCACCAGCCTCGCGCCCTTGTCCTCCGGCAACCGTTGGCCGATATGCTTGGCAACGTATTTGCCGACGTATTTTGCCACTCCTTCTGCCGTCTTTCGGATCGGCAACAACTCTGTCCGGCCAAACCCATACTTGGGCGCTGTCTCCCGCCAGAATTTCCATTCCTTGCGCAGATAATCACTGGCGCTCCGGTAGTTGCCCCGCTTGACGGCAGCAAAATCAAACCCGGTTCTGATGTCCTCGGCCATGATGACCAGCAGGTGGTAATGAATCCGCTTTGAATCCATCCGCTCCATGACGATGATGTATGCCAGGTAACGCTTCTTGAGCACTCCCGTCATGAGACTGTGCAGGGCCTTTTGGGCTTCCTTATAGGAGACAACATGCCGGGCAAAGGTGAGGGTGAGAAAACCGATGTGTTCCAATCCAAATCTTCCAATCAAAAGGAGGACATTGCACTTGAGGGCATAGGCGGTTTTACGGTGACCGGCAGAAAGCGTTTCAGAACGCTCATTTTTTCCCTCATTGCAGTTGTTTGTACTTAGACAAGGAAGGGCGGCGGCGGCGCGCACGGCTCCGCCGTGCGCCTCCGCCGCTCGCCCTCCGCCTGGTGCGTCAAATGAAGTGACTCGACGGTGCAGGTCAATAGTGGCCGGCCAGATGTCGCTTGCTCCAGCCGCCTCCACCCGTTTCACCGCCAGTTTTGGTGTCGTTGCATGAATTTTCTCATTCATGCCCGACTTTTAGCAGCTTACCAACGAGGGAGGTTACCGTTTCAAAAACCGAGGGTCACGGCACCCCCTTTTATTAGGACTTTTGGGGTGAGCGACCTGCAAACTTCAGACCGATGGACTCGCAAAAATCATGAAAATTATCAATGTCTGGGATGGAAACCAATCCTGCTTCGTCAAACCGGGAGACCCATTGAAATACTTCAGTTCGGTTTGGCAACGGGTCCCGTTCCAACATCTCTTTTATTTCAGGCCATAAGAGTAAAAAAAAGCCGTAATTGTTACTGCGAGTGGTTTCGCCAGCAAGTTCGCCGTTCTCGTCCATGAAGCCTTCAATGCCATCAGCGATGCCTCGATTAAATTCAGACATGGCGTCTGGCCCCCATTGGAAAGCCACTTGACTCCAAATCTGTTGCAAGTTTCGATCAGGAGCATTTCCCATGAATGTCTTGACCAATGTCGCGGACAAATCGCCAGAGGGTAAATCTGCCAATGACACGCCCTTTTTTTCCAGCCATTGCGAACCCAGCATCGCGACCACATCCTTTTCTTTGTCTGGTTCGAGTTCCCACAATCCGTCATGCTTAACCTGCTTTTCTATTTCCAAATCGAAGAACCGAACCAGCCGCACCGGAATGCCGATCACTTTGCCAAACCGATACCAATCCAGCTTGAGAAATTGTTTGGCCTCTTCGTAAGTTTTGACCTGGGCAAGTTTGGACGGATCTTCACAAACCACGTTCTCGCTCAACAACGGAAACTCTTGAAAAATAGTCCGGGCAAATTTCTCAAAAATGTTGTAGCAATAGGTTGGAAGAATAAATTCATGTTCTTCGGGCTTTTGTTTGCCCATCAAGACCCAGAGCATTTCCTTCTGTATTGGCTCGCCTCTTTCACCCAACGGCATGGATTGAATTAACGGCCACAGGACTTCCCGCGCAGTTGCTTTGCGCGACTGCTCCATCAGATTTTTTCGCACGTCTTCTCTCATCAACCTAATGCTCTTGTCATTTTCAACACCGCCGGTTCAAAAAGGATTCGCCACGCTTTTCCCCCTGGTGCAAAGACTTTCGCGCTGTCCGCTTTGCTCCCATCACAAAAGACTTTGCGCCAGCCCGATATTAGCGCGACCAAAGCATCGTAACCGTTCTCCGCCCGGCCACGCCGCTTCCGTCGCAAGACGCCTTCGGTTGCTGATTGTTAGCGGGGGCCGGAACGATTCGTCGTCCTTTTGTATTTCGCTGTGAAGATGCCTAACGTTCAAGCTCAGCCACCGCCGCTGAGCGTGCCTCCCGAATGCAATCCTGACAATCAAATTTCATAAAATCGTCCAACTGACCGGCGTAGCGGTGGTTGGCTGCAGCGCCATTGTTAGGCGTCACGAACAACCTCTCTCAAAATCTCCTGCAATCTGTCCTTATCGACCCAAATGGCAGCGGACTGATTGCGGCCGGAGGTGAAGTCTGGACCGTCAACAAATATGGACACGGTGTCGTCGTGGTGCAGATTGAGAGTCACGGGAAAATTCCCAAACTGTCCCATGCGGGTATCGACCAATCCGACGTGCTGACACTCCAGCATCTTGAGGCAACTCATGAGTAGACCGCGATGCGTCACAATATCAAGAGCGGCGTGCTCCACAGCGATGCCGAGAATAATCGCCTCGCCTCTGCGCTGAACTTGCCAATCGGTAATCATGACGCCTAACTGTTGTTATACGACAGCTCATGCACGGCACTGTGCATGGCTGACTTTTCTATCCGTGCCCTTATCATGAGTTTATGAAAGCAGCCCTGCGAATTTCTATCAAGAATTATCACAGAGACAAAAATCTCAAAATGGCTGACTGTCAGTGAAACTGTCAGTGAAAGTAGTGGCGAGTAGTGACAGAGTAGTGGCGAGTTAAAGCAAATAGTGCTTGAAAGCCCAATGAAACCTGCTATTTTATTGGCAATGAATCGGTGAGCTTTGTCCGATTCCGACCCTCGCCTCCAGTCTTAACTGACTTTGCAGCAAGGATATTGGAGACGCGGGGTCCGCAACGGACACCAAAACGGACATCACATTTGTTACTCCGTAAGAACTTAGCTTAACCGGCGTTTACTCGCCGCTTACTCGCTAACTCTTCGGAACCGGCTTCATTTATCCTCGCGGTTGCGTGAAAACTATGAAGACACGTTACCGCTTAACTCTCCGAGGCATCCGGGGAAACAAGTTCTATTGCGTGGACACCACCACCGGCAAACGCACCAGCCTGCGCACCACCAACGAAGACGAGGCCCGGCAGATTGTCGAGGCCAGGAATAACTCCGAACGCCAGCCGGTGCTCAACCTGCAAATCGCCAAGGCGTATCTGGCCGGCACCGACAACGGCATTGCCACGCGCACCTGGCAGAACGCCATTGATGCCCTCACCAGCACCAAGCAGGGTGCCAATCAGCACCGCTGGCGAACGGCAGCCAAAGACAGGGCGTTCGTTCCCTTGATGCCGAGGATCATCATCGAAACTCCCGGCGAACTGCTGTTGAAGGTGCTGCAAACGGGCACAGTGTCCACCAATGTCTTTCTCCGGCGCTTGCACAACTTCTGCGTGGACATGAACTGGCTGCCGCGGCCGTTGATTCCCAAACGCCAATGGCCCGCCGTCCGGTTCAAAGACAAACGCGCCATCACCCTTGAGGAACACCAGAAAATCATCGCCGCCGAGGTGAACCCCGAACGGAAAGCCCTTTACCAGTTATGCTGGCACTTGGGCGCGAGCCAGGGCGACATCGCCAACTTGAAAGGCGAAGACGTAGACTGGACCAACGGCACCGTGAGTTTCGTCCGCAAAAAGACCGGCGTGCCCGTCCTCGTCCATCTGGGGCCGGAAGCATTAAACCTGTTCAAAGACCTGCCCGCCGAAGGCGTGTTGTTTCCTTATCTGTCCCGTGTGCGGGCGAACGACCGGGCGACGGAGTTTAGATCACGCTGTCGGCAGCTTGGCATTGCCGGCGTCACGCTCCATAGCTACCGTTATGCGTGGGCCGAACGCGCTAAAACGGTGGGCTATCCGGAACGGTTCGCGCAGGAGGCTTTGGGCCACAACAGCAAGGCAGTGCATCGCGCCTATGCCAAACGCGCCCTGATGAAGCTCCCGTCATTGGAAGATTACGAACAGCGGGCAACGGCAAAGCTGGAACCGGTAACTTGAACGGAGTGAAGGCCTAGCCGAATTAGGGTGATTGCAGGATGTAAAATTGCTGATTGCCGGAATTGACTGCATTGGTGAGCGTTGCCGAAAAGACATTGGCGAAGCGATACCTGATGATATTGGTCGAGACTGGAGTCCACTGGCTGTAGGGTTGGCTCAGATCGGTGCCTGCCAGCAGACAAAAAGTCCCGCCAAAACCGCACGTAGCTGCAAATTGCAGATTGGTGCTGGAGGAAACCGTTGCTGCCAAAACCGGCTGTGGTCGCGGCCAGATTTGCTCGGGCCAGAGCACTCCGGAAATCCCGTCAAACCAAAAGCCGTCACCAAGCGCGCCGGCAAGATCGTAACCCATACCCCACAAGATGCCGCCGGATTTCACGAACAGGCTGTGATCAGCACCTGCAGCGATGGCCTCGACGCCTCTAGCAACGATTTCTTGAGGCGTGCGGACTATCCCGAAACTGCCGTCGCCAACCTGCCCATTAGCACTAGACCCCATCGCCCAGAGGCTACCGTCCGATTTGAGAAATAGGCTGTGTGATCCGCCCGCTGCAATCGCCGTGACACTGTGGGAAACGACTTTTACAGGTGTGGTGGCACACCAATTTGTGTCAAATCCGAGCTGGCAAGAAGAATTGTTACCCATTGCCCAGAGACTCCCGTCTGATGTAAGAAATAGGCTGTGTGCCCCTCCTGCTGCAATGGCCGTAACGCGACTTCTAGGGCGAGAAAAATAACCGTAACGACTGTAAGACCGTTCTACCGCGACGAACCTGCCATCAGCAGTGATGATTTCTTCGGGCTTATTCTTGCTGTTGAATGTGCCGTCGCCAAGCTGGCCAAATCCATTGTCACCCATCCCCCACAGGCTGCCGTCATATTTAAGAAACAGGCTGTGTTGTCCTCCTGCTGCAATGGCCGTGACTCCGCGGGAAACGATTTTTACAGGTTTGTAGGCCCACCAATTTGTGCCAATTCCAAGCTCGCCAAAAGTATTGTCACCCATCCCCCACAGGCTGCCGTCGGATTTGAGAAACAGGCTGTGGTCACTTCCAGCCGCAACAGCTATAACACCACGGGAAACGACTTTTACAGGTTTCAAGGCCCGCCAATTTGTGCCAATCCCAAGCACGCCTTGCTCGTTTTCCCCCATAGCCCAAAGGCTCCCATCCGATTTGAGAAATAGGCTATATTCTGATCCTACCGCAGCGGCCACAACATTGCTGGCCACAATTTCTTCAGGACTTATGATGTAATTATACCCGCCAAAGGTCCCGTCACCCAACTGGCCAAACTCATTGTTTCCCATACCCCACAGGCTGCCATCAGATTTTACAAACAAGCTTTGACCAGCACAGGCCCCCTGACCTATGTGCGTCACCGTAATCGCCGCTGGAAGGGCCACTGCTTGCAGGAACATGGCTGCTAGGCTGAATCTAAGCAGGACTTTCACGGATTGATTAGGCCTTCAATTCTTGTTTACCAAATCCCCACGCAACTACATTGGCTTATTTTAAGGTGCACTCTGTTTCAGGGTGCTAACTCTACATCACCCCTGAAAATTGTTCAATGAAATTGTTGGCATTATACCAATAATTAACCCTCCTCTAAAATAGGTTGCATCGAAGACTGAAACCGCGCTGGCTGACCATTACGCTTGGCAGTATTTCTCTTTTGCCAGTGGTGATTCAAAGCATTCGTGACCTTCGCCAGCCATGCCCGGTCTTGGACCTGTTCCAGCAGTTCCGACGCGGCAAAGAACTTCACGTTGTATGGAGACGGATTACCCAACGGCTTTAGCAACCGCGCCGCCACCAGGATCGGCACATCATGCGGCTGGCAGTTCAACACCCAGGACGCCTGCTCCGCCGTCAGCCGGGCCGGCATCCGCCCCAGCAGCCGCAAAAATTGATGTTGCTCCTCTCTCATACCAGTTTGAAATCCTTGAACGCCGGATGCCGCTGGCCAACGAGCTTCACACCCCACCAAGCGCCAACCTTTGTCACATACTTGGCGCAGTAGTCAGAAACATCATCCCGGCTGTTCACCGGCTCGATCCGATTCCGACCGTAACGGTCAAACCACTTTTGCCACAGGTCTCGGCGGGATTTGCTCAAACAATCACACCACAGCGCATGGACATGATACCCGTCCCGCCCGGGATTCTGTTCCAGCGCGTAGAAATGCGACACGCCCCACATCTCCCGCTTCATGAACTTGAGATAACACCGCTCTGCCGACCAAACCGACGCTTCCCAGGCGAACGTCATGTGAGCAATCACCTGCCACGGTGCCAGTGAGTGAACCCAATCACCCATCGCAACCACCAACTCCGCCGCCTTGACCCTATCCGCCGGCTCAATATATCGCGCAATGTTCATTTTTGACCTTCACTTCTCCAACTCTGGACACACCTTTCGGACAAGGATGGGTTGGCGGCGGCGCGCCTGCGGCGCCTCCGCCGCCAAACCCTTCCCTTGGGGTCGTCATGCGTGACCACAATACGAACTATTCCAAGGGCAGCACCGAACCGGCACGAATGATGACGCCGTTCTTGGCGTCAAACGTGTTCGGCTCCATCAGATCGAACTCGACCACCAGCTTCTGCCCGTCCTTGAATTGGCACGGACATTCCTTGGCAGCCTGCTCGACCGTCTGGACGCTGCGAGGGCACCACGTTTGGACCGTCGGCGCCTTCCCGTCGGCGCATTGAACTTCGTAAAGGTTCACAATGCCGACGACCTTTTTGGCCTTGTTGCTGACTTCCTTGTAGCGATGCGCTACAAATTTGGCGATGACCACGCGGCGGCCCGCCAGGAAGCTTTCCACTGCTTGTGCTTGTTTCATTGATTTTCCTTTGGCTTGCTTGCGCGACAGGCGACGCCACGGCCTTCGCCGTTGAGAATGACAACGATTAGTCCGGTGATGGCACCATCCACGCTGGACAGACGGGTGGCGTGGCCGGCAAACGTCTGACGACGTTCACACGACCTGTTTTTGTGAATAATTGCTTTCACACCGTGAGTTAATCACAGTGCGAACCGGAGAAATACCGACAGGCGGACTAGGCAGGTGTCTGAATTATCTTTTTCGGCCGGCCAGCTTTTCGGAATCTTAATCCGATTCGCTGGCAAATTTTTTCGATGCGTTTCTGGTCGCCAATTCTGCTAGCGCCAAACACTTTGACCAGCAGTTCATGCAGTTCACGCACGGAATTAAGACGGTCAATTGCCTTCCAGAAAATCAGCATAAAAACATAGATTTCGAATGTTGGGTTGCCAATATTGCCAACCTGAAATGTCCTAGGCTTGCGCGAAAAGGCGTCCGAATATCCCAACAGAAAATCCGTCATGTCTTCGTAGGTTTGATCTACGCTTGAACACAGAGCACGTTTGGCTAAACGCCGCAATGCGTTATACCAATCCGCCAGCGAATCCAAGGCTTTCAGTCCTTTTCCCCATTCCTCTTCCGTAATTTTGGCCAACGAGTTTTTGGCTAATGGAGTTTCGTCTTTTTTGTCGGAGTTTTCTGTTTGATGGCTCATCCATTCCATCATCCATACTGCTATTTCACAGATATGCCCCAACAGTGCGCCCATGCGTTTTGGCGTCATTTTGAAATCAGGGTCTTTCAACCTGGCAGACGGCAGCATAACCAGCGAAAATTCCCGTTCAACGTTCAGCACCCATTGAGGATATTCGATGCCATCCGGTAAAAACTTGAAGGGCATGAGCGGTTCAAGTTTGTCCAACTCGTCCGCCAGCCGCCTCAACCATTTTGTTCTATGCTCTTCGAGGTTAAATTCTTTTGAGATTTCACCTGTTGAATCTTGCGACATGATTTTTCAACACCGCAGACATAATTTCGTTGCAGGCCGGAGTCGTGACCAAGCTTTGCCGCCTGCATTCCGTGTCAACCTGGCCTCCGTTCCGCTTGTGTGCTCGTTCCGTCGCGCTGAAATTTCCACCCACCCCCGCGCCAGACTTACAGCCAACTGGCTTGACGCCGTAAGCTCAAAGACTGGCTTACCCCAGGACACCCTCGCGACCGAACTCCGCCACCGCTGCGCTCGCCCCGGTTATCGCTCCATTCTGGCGGCTCGTTTCGTCACGCTAGAAAAAAGACCGACCGTCACTCGCAAAAGCCGATTGACCGTCGGGACCGCTTCCCCCTGGCACAAAGACTTTCGGGCTGACTCGTTTCACGGTCACACCAAAAGACTTTGCGCCAGCCCGATATTGGCGCGACCAAAGCGGCGTAACCGTTCTCCGAACCGCCGCCGGCTAATTCTCCGCCCGGCAACGCCGCTTCCGTCGCGATACGCCTTCGGTTTCTGATTGGTAGCGGGGGCCGGAACGATTCGTCGGCCTTTTGCATTCAGTTCTCTCCATCGGGCAATGCCGCTTGCCATAGTAAATTGCGGTTTGACCCAAATTGCATGACTCTCCACACTAGCGGACAACAATGAATCCACGCTACCAAGTATTCATCAGCTCAACCTTCCGTGACCTAAAAGCTGAAAGGCAAGCGGTTCTGGAAGCGATTTTGGAGATGGGCCATTTTCCAGCCGGTATGGAAGTTTTTCCCGCCGCCAATGCCACACCATGGACGCTCATTGAAACAATCATTAAGGAATCCGATTATTATATTCTGATTATCGGAGGGATGTATGGCAGCACGGATGAAAACGGTGTGAGCTACACAGAGAAGGAGTATGACCTTGCCCTAGCGTCTGGCCTACCGATTCTCGGTTTTCTACACAAGGACCCTGCGGCCATACCTGTCGGTCTATCTGAAATTTCGCCGGAATCTAGGGCGCGCTTGGAAGCATTTCGACAGAAGGTGCAGCACCATCACTGCAAATATTGGGCTAGTGCCGATGAGCTGAAGGCTCAGGTCGTAATCGCACTTACCCATGCGATGCGTGTGACTCCTCGGGTAGGCTGGGTTCGGTCAGATAGACCGGAGAACCCCGAAACGCTAAAGAAATTAACATCGGCGATGGAAGAGAATGTGCAGCTTCAGAGCCAAATTAAGGAACTGCGGGATGTCATAGGTGGACGTAGTATCAGCGGTGAAGGTCTTGCATCGGGGAGCGACCCTGTAACCTTGCGGTTCCAGAAGCCAGACAAGGCTATTGGGCAGCTTGAGACGACTTGGGATTCGATTTTCGTTGCGATTGGTCCGGAACTCATGAGTGAATGCAGCGAGGGGTCATTTTATCACATCCTTGGCAAATTTGTTACTTCTGAGTTTATTGTGACCACGCAGATGAAAGCCGAAGAGGCAAAAACATTTTACGCTAGAATAATCACAGAAGATTTCAATCGTATAGTCTACCAGTTCATCGCCCTTGACTACATCGAACCACTGACGATGGTTTCTCAAACCACCGTCTTCGACAGGCTTGAAACTCGTCGTGAGCAAGGTTACAAACTGACCAAACATGGCGTTCGCTCTCTCGCATCTAAACAGGCAATCCGAAAATCCTCCTAACGGTCTGACACCACGCCGGAGCCAACAGCCGCTGGTACTTCAGATTTCGGTTGAATTAAACTTAATTTAGAATTGCAGTCCGATTGACGGATACCACGGACACCAAAACGGACACCAAAGGAGTTAAAAGGGGTATAGCTGGGTTAAGCCGATTTATGTTGAGTAGCCAATGAAATTGGGTATATTTGGAGCGCAACAGCGGGGTAAATCGGCCGATTCCGACCTCCGCCTCCAGCCCTTTTGCTGGGATTTTGGAGGAAAAACGGTCGAGTTTCAGTGAAATCTTCAGTGGCTGGCAAGCACCGCCACCATTCGAGAAAAACTGAAGTAACTCGCCGAGAGCACCCTTGGGAGGGCGGATCGGGTTGGTTCATGCTCACAACATGAATCGAAACATGAAGAACCGTTACCGGGTGTTCCGCCGTGGCTGGGGCACCTACTACTGCGAAGACCTCGTTACCAAACAGCAAATCACCCTCAAGACCCGCGACAAGGACGAAGCGTTTCGTCTCGTTGCCGCCAAAAACGAAACCGAGGAGGCCCCCGCGTTCAGCCTGCATCTGGCGCGGGTGTATTGGAAGGCCGGAGACCCGGCAGCCGCCCAGCGGACGTGGCAGCACGTCATGGACGAAATCCCCAAGCTCAAAACTGGCGACACGCAGGCACGCTGGTTCACCGCCATCAAGGACAAGGCGTTTGATTCGCTCCGCAATCTGGTCGTCCTCGAAACCCAGGCCGAACACTTTTTGAAAGTGCTGGAGAGCGGCTCGATCTCGACCAACATCTATCTGCGGCGCATTCACAACTTCGCCCTGGACATGAACTGGCTGCCGTGGCCGGTGCTGCCCAAGAAACGCTGGCCCGCCATCAAATTCAAGGAGAAGCGCGGCATCACCTGGGAAGAACATCAGGCCATCGTCGCGCGCGAATTGAATCCCGAACGCAAAGCGTTCTACCAACTGGCGTGCCACTGCCGACCCGCTCCGTTCCGCTGCCGGTTTCAGAACGCCCGTTCAGTGCTTCGGCATCTGCACATCAGTGCGATAGTTTTAGGACGTTCAGCCGGACGTAATTCCTCGCGGCTTTCTGGAATTGGAAAGCCGTTCATTTTGGTTAGACACCATCCCCTTATCAAAAGACAAGGCAGTCGCCACCGCTGGCTATCCGCTGTTTGTCCGACGCAATGTCCGCGCGGTGTCCGCAACCTCAGTCAATCTGTGTCCAGTCCGTGACCACGACCGTCGCCGTGGCCTGACCGTGACCGTGTCCAGTCCAAGTCCGCATCCAGTCCGTATCCACAAATTGTCCGGGTCCGTGACCGGTCCATGTCCGTGTCCAGTCCGTGACCTGACCAAGACCGTAGTCAGTCCGCGACCATATCCAGTCCATGTCCAGTCCCTGTCCGCACCCAGTCCGTGGTCGCACACAGTCCGCATCTACATCCAGTTCGTGACCAGACCGTGTCGAGTCCATGGCCCCGCACAGTGCGAATCCTGATTTCGTCCGACGAGAATCCAAAACGTGTCCATAGATTCTCCGGGCATTCAAACGTATTGATTGAAGGCCGTGGGTAAATCCTTTTCAACGCGACTGGAACACGGCATCATCTCAAAGGGTGAAAGTCGCTTTGAATGAACTGCTTATGAAAAACTCCAATACCGGGAAAAATTAATTAGTTTATTTTGACACAAATCTAATCTATTTTTTGTGTCAAAAATAGTATGGGAAAACACGCTCAATCAATTGATTCAAGCCTACTTAGCCGCATTTACGGCAAAAGCAGGGGTTGGGTGTTCACGCCAAACCATTTTAAAGACCTTGGCAGCCGGAACGCCATCGCTTCCGCCCTTAAACGGCACAAGAAGTCCGGCATCATTCGTCAACTGGCTCGCGGCCTTTACGATTACCCGGTGCAGCATCCGGTGCTCGGCACCGTGGCGCCATCCGTCGATGCCATTGCCCGGGCGTTGGTCGGGCGGGATGCCATCCGCCTGCAACCCGCTGGAGCCTACGCCGCCAACCTCCTTGGCCTGTCCGGGCAGGTTCCGTCAAAAGTCGTCTTCCTGACCGACGGCCCTGCTCGAAAAGTCCGGGTCGGCACCCAAGAAATCATTCTCCAGCGTACCACACCTCGCAACATGGCGACCGCGCGACGCAAGAGTGGAACCCTCATTCAGGCACTCCGACATCTTGGGCAAGGCCAGGTGGATGACAAAGTCATCGCCACATTGCAACGACAGATCACCGCTGCCGACCGATCAATCATTCGGAAGGACCTCCGGTATGCTCCGGCGTGGATTGCCGATATTCTCCGGAAACTCAGCGAGCCAACATCCTGAACCATGGACGCCTTTCTCCGACTTTCGCCCGAAGAACGCCGGCTGGCCTGCCAGCAGGTGGACGCGCAAATGCGCCTTCAGGCTGTCAGCGTGGAAAAAGACTTTTGGGTTTGTTGGACGCTGCGGGAACTCTTCGCCCTGCCGGACATCGGTAACGCACAAGCATTTCATTACTGGTATCAGGCGCAGCGTTTTTTTGGCAGGTGTCCCGACGCCGTGGAGAAGTAAATAAGCGCTGGTGGGAGCCCAGACTTCTGTAGCCGGCAAGTTTTCATATCCATTCATCCGGATATTTCAATTCAAGATAGGCATACCCCTTAAAGTATTAGTTGACTGTAACCGATAACGTGTGCTATACGTCTGGCACATTCGATGAAAACTTGCATGAACATATCAG
>Ga0181536_10002198_pt1 | contig 22341 bp, 17 predicted proteins | sample PEATcosm2014_Bin_41_FD_121105 | JGI IMG/M metagenome (GOLD analysis project Ga0181536, IMG submission 121105) | Peatland microbial communities from MTU Mesocosm Facility, Houghton, MI, USA - PEATcosm2014_Bin17_60_metaG | ecosystem: Environmental > Terrestrial > Soil > Wetlands > Peat | place...
AAGAGTCAGGTTCGCTGACACATTCTCTTCCCTCAGGGGCTAAAGCCCCCTCGATTTTTCAGAGCATGAACGTACGGGCTGAAGCCCGTACCCTTCAAATGCTGACAAGAAACAAAAAATCAGTTTTTACAAAACAAAGGATAATTGCGCGATTTCACCCTAGCCACAAAAACAAGTTTGAGACCTGGGATTGGTGCAGCCATTGCATCGAGAAACGGATCGCAGCCGGCTGTTTTGTTTCCCTTAACGGGCCTTCGGTCCGGCGGCGCGCACCTCTTCGGGCGCGTCGAATTGCTTGAAGTTGGCCTCGAAGCGGGCGGCCAGGTCGGCGGCTTGCCGGTCGTAGGCATCCTTGTCGGCCCAGGCGTTGCGCGGATTCAGAACCTCCGCCGGCACATCCGGGCAACTGACCGGGATGCTGAGGCCGAAGGCCGACTCTGTGACGAATTCAACGTCGTCGAGATGGCCATTGAGCGCGGCGCTGACCAAAGCCCGCGAGATGCGGATGCTCATGCGGCTGCCGACGCCGAACTTGCCGCCGCTCCAGCCGGTATTGACTAGCCAGCAGGCTGCCTTGTGCTGCTTGAGCCGTTTGCCCAGCATCTCCGCATAGATGCGCGGCGCCAGCGGCAGGAAGGGCGCGCCGAAGCAGGCGGAGAACTCCGGCACCGGGTCCGAACCCATGCCGGCCTCGGTGCCGGCCAGCTTGGCCGTGTAGCCGGAGAGGAAGTGGTACATCGCCTGTTCAGGCGTCAGCAGGGCGATGGGCGGCAGCACGCCGAAGGCGTCGGCGGCCAGAAACATCACGTTGCGCGGATGCCCGCCGATGCCGGGAACCAGCGAATTCTCGATGAAGTCCACCGGATAGGCGGCGCGGGTATTCTCCGTGATCGAGATATTGGTGTAGTCGGGCTGGCCGGTGGCCGCGTCGAGAATCACGTTTTCCAGCACCGAGCCGTAGTGGATGGCATTGTAGATCTGCGGTTCCTTTTCCTCGGTCAGGTCGACGCACTTGGCATAACATCCGCCCTCGAAATTGAAAATCCCGGCGGGACTCCATCCGTGCTCGTCGTCGCCGATCAGCCGCCGCGCCGGGTCGGCGGAGAGAGTCGTCTTGCCCGTCCCGGAAAGCCCGAAGAAGAGCGCCGTCACGCCGTCCTCGCCCACATTGGCCGAGCAGTGCATGGGCAGCACGTCGCGCTGCGGCACAAGGAAGTTCATCACGCCGAAGACGGACTTCTTCATCTCGCCGGCGTACTTGGTGCCGCCGATGAGGACGATCTTGCGCGTGAAATCGGCGAGGATGAAGGCCTTCGAGCGGGTTCCGTCGCGCTCCGGCACGGCCTCAAACTCGGGCGCGGCAATCACCGTGAACTCCGGCGTATGGCTGGCCAACTCGCCCGGCTCCGGCCGGATGAAGAGCTGGCGCACAAACAGCGCGTGCCATGCGTACTCGGCAATCACGCGGATGGGCAGCCGATAGGCCGGATCGGCGCCGCTATAGAGGTCCTGCACGAAAAGGTCGCGGCTGCCCATGTGCTCCAACACCCGCTGTAGCAGCGCCTCGAAGCGCTCCGGCGTAAAAGGCGCGTTCACCTTGCCCCAATCGACCACCGCATGAGTAGTCGCGTCGTCCACGGTGAACTTGTCTTTGGGGCTGCGTCCGGTTCGGTCGCCTGTGTAAGCCACCAGCGCGCCATTGGCAGCCGTGCGGCCTTCGCCGCGCGCCAAGGCGGTCTCAATCAGTTTGTCGACAGGCAGGTTTCTATGCACCCGCGGCCCAGCAGCCAGCGCACACACAGCTTCAGCGATAGAGAGGTTTCCCATGGCCAGAACTCCTTCGGTGAGAAAAATTGTTGAGAGGTATGTGAATTATGATTATGACACACAGACGGTACAGTTGTTGGTGCTCTTTGTCACGGAAATTCGGCAGCGCCGGACCACCCTTCTATCTGCCCGGTTAAAGCAATAAGGAGCATTGGGCGTCTCGGCATAATGCGCCTATGAAATGAATATGATAAGGAGCATTTACCCGTAGCGGCCTACTCCAGAAGGATGACCGGCTCCGGCTGGTGATCGCGCGTGGTCAGGGTCACGGCGGCAGCCAGGATGAGTCCCGCGCCCACCCAGGCGTGGGGACCGAGGCGCTCACCGAGCAACTGAACGCCCAGCCAGGCGCCGAGCGCCGGTTCAAGATTCAGAAAGACCCCGGCGCGCGAGGCCGGCACACGATGGATGCCCCAATTCCAGAGCAGCGTCGTGGCGGCCGTGCAGAACAGGCCGCTGAAGGCCAGCGCAAACCAGGCTGTGGCGCTGAGTTGGGCAAACGGAGGCGGCTGGACCCGCTGGCGGGTCAGCGGACTCAGAAGCCAAGGACTCAGAACTACGGCAGCCAGCATGGCGGTTCCGGAGAGGATGGTATAGGCGGTCACCACCACCGGGCTGTGGGTTAGCATCAGCTTCTTGCTGAATAGAATCCAGGCCACGAAGATCGCCAGCGAAGCCGCCACCAAAAGGTCTCCGGCAAGCGAGGGCTGGCCCGGCGTGGCAGTGCCGTGGCTGCCGCCCAGAACGATCAGCGCCGCGCCCGCCGTGGAAGCGGCCAGCGCCAGCCAGCCGATGCGGTCCAGCCGTTCCGCGGCGAAGAGCGCGGCAGCGGCGGCCAGCAGCACCGGCATAGTGCCCACCATGAGCGCTGCATGGCTCACCGTGGTGCGGGCAAGCCCGTGGAATTGGATCAGGAATCCAAGAGGAATGCCGAAGGCCGCGGAGACCAGCAGGGTCCTGAATTCAGCGCCGGTAAGACGCACTCGATGGACCAGCGCCAACGGCAGCGCGATCAGGCAGGCAAACAGGAAGCGGTAGAGCACCATATATTCCACGCTCATCTCGTTCAAGGCCAGCCTGCCGAAGTAGAACCCGGTGCCCCATAGGCTGCTGGCCAGCGCGCAGGCGCCATAGCCCAGAAACCTGAGCCGCCGGTCAGCCGCCCCAGCGGCCAAGACCTGTTGCCGGAGTCTCCGGGCCGACTTGCGAGTCTTTTCCATCCATCTTTACTGTCGCACACGGGCGGGGAGCGGGATCACCGCACAAGACGCGCCGCATCGGCGAAAATACAAGTTGATGGTGAAACGGCTGTCTCAGGCAAGGATGAGGATATGCGCGGGCCGGTGCTTGGTTGCCAGTGTGCTGCTATGCGCGGCGTGGCAAGCGCGGGCGCAGGTCGGCAACCCGTTCGCGCCGGACCAATCCTCCGCAGAGCCGCATGAGTCTTCCAGCGGCTCTGCGGATAAGCCCTCGCAGCCGCCCCCATTGACGATTCCCGTCGAGCCATTGGGCTTCTCCGCGCCCGGACCCATCTATCTGGGCGAACGCTTCAGTTTTGTTTCCCTCGATTTTCTAGACGAAAACCGGCTGCTTTTCACCTTTCGCGTTCCCGGACTGCTGCGCCGCGATGCTGGCGACGACGCGGAGAGCGAGGAGCGCCACATTCGCGCCGTGGTGCTGACGCTCCCTGCCGGCAGGGTCGAGGCCGAGGCGCTGTGGACCCTCCACGACCGGGCGCGCTACCTGTGGATGCTCAAGGACGGCCACTTCCTGCTGCGCGACCGCGACGGGCTCCAACAAGGCGACGCTTCGCTGGAGTTGAAGCCGCTCCTACAGTTTCCGGGGCCGCTTCTCTGGCTTGAACCGGACCCTTCCGGGCAGTTTCTGGTGACTAACTCCCAGGAACCCGCGGCGGCCACGGCCAAACCCACCACGCAAGGCGATCTGGTGGTGCGCATTCTGCGCCGCGAAACCGGCCAGGTGATGCTGGTCAGCCGCAGCCGCGCCGCAGCCTATCTGCCCATCAACGCCGAGGGTTATCTGGAGAGCCAGCGCGGCAATGGCATGGAGTGGACGCTCAAGATGAACTACTTTAGCGGTGGGAGTTCAGTTATGGGGCGCGTCGATTCAGCCTGCCCGCCCACTTACGACTTTGTTTCCGAGCGAGAGGTGCTGGTCACCCCCTGCGGCCCCGGCGGCAGATGCAAGCTGGTGGCGATGGCTGCCAATGGCCGCCGCCTTTGGGAGGACCCCGCTTCCGCCGCGGCGGTCTGGCCGCTCGTGGTCAGAGCGCCCGATGGCTCGCGGCTGGCGCGGGAGACTCTGGCCGTCTCCCACTCGGTCGACGCATACTCGCCCATCGACATGGAGGAGATCAAGGGCCAGATGATTGAGATATTCAATGCCGCCGACGGCAAGGTGGCGCTGCAAACGCAAGCCAGTCCGATGCTCGATGCGGGTGGAAACGTGGCCATCTCGCCCTCCGGGCGGCGAGTGGCTGTGCTCAACGCCGGGGCGATTCAAGTCTTCGACCTGACCGCCCCGCCGCCGCTGCCGCAGGACTTAGGCAGTCAGTCCACCCACTGACCGCCGCGGGATAGGTTCTTCCGCAATTGGAATTGGCCGGTCTTGCGCCCAGAGCTTGCTGTAGTTGTCGATCCCCAACTTGTGTAAACTTGATTTGGAGAGTTCCATTGGCCACGGCTGTTGTTCATTACGCGGCGGCCGCGGTTACCGACCGCGGCCGCAAGCGATCTTCCAACGAAGATGCATTCGGGTTCTCCGTCGACGACGGGGTCTATGTCGTTTGCGACGGCATGGGCGGAGCTGCGGCGGGAGAGATCGCCAGTTCCCTGGCCGTGGACGAGGTGTTGCGCCGGTTCAGTTGCCGCACCGAGGCCGTGCCGCTGCCGCAGGCCGTCGAGCAGGCCGTCTCTGCCGCCAATCAGGCTATCTACTCCCGCGCCCAGCGCAACCACAAGCTCAACGGCATGGGCACTACGCTGGTTGGCCTGGTGGTCGAGGAACGGCGCATCTGGGTGGTCAACATCGGCGACAGCCGCTGTTACCGCCTGCGCAGCCGCCGCATTGAGCAGCTTACGCTCGACCACTCGCTGGTCGAGGAACAGGTCCGGTCGGGCCGCATGACCCCCGCCGAGGCTCTGCGTTCTCCGTTCCGCAACATCATTACTCGCGTTCTCGGCACCCAGAGCCAGGTAACTCCGGATATTGTTGAGTTGGAGACGGAACCGGACGACGTATTCCTGCTCTGCTCCGATGGGCTGACGCGCGAACTTCCCGACCGGACGATAGAATCCCTGCTCGGCCTCGATCTTCCCCTGGAACAGCTTTGCGAACTGCTGGTCGACACCGCCAAGAAAGCCGGCGGCCACGATAACATCACCTGCATCCTGGTGCGCGCCGAGGGCTAATGCGCTTTGCTTGCAAACCATCGCTTGCGCAGTGGGCAAACGGCTGCGCATGGAGATGATCGATACCGCATGGAGGCTCTCTGCTCATATATACAGAATATCAGGAACATTTTGCCTGATGCCGGTGTCTACAGTAGTGATGGCCTACAAAAAGTGGATCCTCAGCATTCTTCGCGTCGCGGGTCTGGCCGCGCTTACCGTCGTGCTACTCACCTTCGCGGCGGTGCAGTTTCAGCAGTGCTTGTTGCGCTATCGCGCCGAGCGGTTGATGGCCGACATGCACCAGATTCGCCTCTACCAAAGCACATGGACCGACGCGCAAAGACTCATGTACCGCTGGGGGGCCTGGGGGCACTACGACGGGAACTGTACGGCCAAGGATTGCCGGTATGAAATCAACTTGACGGATGCCAGTTGGCGAGTTTGGAATCAAGCGCGCAATAGCGAAACCGGTTGGCTTTGGCGTAATAAGACCGCCAATTTGATCTATCGCTGGCTCGGGGGCAGGTACGCAATCGTTCATTGTGCGTTCATCGTGCAAGACGGCACGATTTGGAGGACGATTGCCTGGGTCAACATCGCGGTTGCACCGAAGTTGCTGGATAAAGAAGATTATGGATACGTCATTCTCGTTGGAGCGAAGAGTCAGCAGGCCCTTCGTCGGTCAGAAGGTGGAGGCTCGGTTCTTGGCGGAGACGATGTGTCAGCCGAACATCCTTATTATAAGATCGGGCGTCCCGGCGGGTGCGAGGGCTGCATGATGGCCGGAATTACCTATTCCACACACACTCCACAATCCGAGATTGAGCGGCTTACGTCGTTCGATCTTTCCTGCCTTACAAGGTTGATCTCCTGCAAGATGCCAGAAGACCTGATGCCGGCGGTGCGTGAAGAGAATCTTTACGGAGATAATGATCCCATTTACCATGAGCCCACTGTACCTTCCGAATCGCCCGAACACTGCAAAGACCTTTTGTGGGCCGTAGCGCGGGATTCGGGAACAGTGCTGGTCGCCGATACGCTCTCTATCACAGAGGAGAAGGGATACAACGGTCCGTATAAAATAGCAACAGTCAAGGTTGTTGCATATCTCAAGGGTGGTACTGCGCGCTGGCCGGTGGGTTCAATTCTGAAAACCGAAGTAGAGGATATGGCTCCAGTAAAACGCTATGTGATTCTTCCGAGCGAGATTATATATGGAAAGCCAGACCTGTATAACGAAGAATCTGAGATAGTCCCGTTTCGCTGCGGCGTACAGGAAGACACGCCGGAAGTCCGCCGCGAACTCGAAAAGGGATTTGCGCAGAATGACAATCTGCGCGGACCGGAACTGAGGTAGTTTTCGATGCTCCAAAGCGCGCATCAACTGTGTTTCTTAACCCGCTGAAAGAGCAGAATCAGCGGAATGCAGAGCAGCGAGAGAAACGCCAGCAGCCGGAAGTTATCCGCATACGCCAGCAGGGACGCCTGTTGCTGCGCGATCCGGTAAAGCGCCCCCAGGGCCTTTTGATGAGCGGTGTAAGCATCCGCGCCCTCGGCGAAGAGTTTTGCCTGTAAGCCGTGGACTAACCCGCTCACCAGAGGATTTCCCGCTCCGGCGTCGGCCGCCAGATAGTTCTGATGGGTCTGGGAGCCGCGCACTAAGAGTGTAATAATGCTGGCGATGCCGATCGAGCCGCCAATGTTGCGCATCAGGTTGAAGATGCCGGTCGCATTGCCCATCTCCTGCTTGCGCAGCCGGCTTAGCGTCATGGTGGTCATGGGGACGAAGATGAAGCCCATGGCGAAGCCGTTGATCACGTTGGGCACAATAACCGAGGCCATGCCGATTTCGAGACTGATTTGGCCCAGCATCCAGGTCGAGTAACCCAGCAGGGCGAACCCAAAGGCCATTAGCAAGCGGCCATCTATATACCTGACCAGGATTCCCGCGGCGATCATGGAAGCCATGGCGCCGATGCCGCGCGGACTTACGGCCAAGCCGCTCTGAAGCGCCGAATAGCCCAGCATGGTTTGCAGAAACAACGGCAGCATGGCTGTAGCGCCATAGAGAACGCAGCCGTAGATACAAGTAATCAGCGTTCCCACGCTGAAGTTGCGGTCGAGGAAGACGCGCAACTGCACGATCGGCTCTCGATCCGTCAGTTCGCGGACGATAAATCCGATCAGCGCCACAGTGGAGACGGCCATCGTCCAGCGCACCCAGGTAGCCGCGAACCAGTCCGCCTCCTGCCCCTTGTCCAGCACCAACTGCAATGTTCCCAGCCAAAGAGCCATCAACCCGAAGCCGAGATAGTCGATTGCCCCTCGGAATGCCTTGCGCAGGTATGGAGGGTCTTCGACGTATAAGTTCACCATAAACAGAGCCAATATGCCGATCGGCAGATTGATATAAAAAATCCAGCGCCATGAGTAACTGTCGGTGATCCATCCGCCCAGCGTGGGGCCGATCACCGGCGCGACCACCACCCCAACCCCATAGACGGCCATCGCCGTGCCGTGCTTCCGCGGCGGAAAGCTCTCCAGCAGGATCGACTGCGCCAGCGGCTGCATTCCGCCTCCGCCCACGCCCTGTAGAATCCGCGCCACAATCAGCATCGGCATATTGATTGCCATTCCGCACAGCAGCGAGGCGGCTGTGAAGAGCAGTATCGAGACAAGCAGCAGGCGCTTGCGCCCAATGCGCCGCGCGATCCATCCCGAAGCTGGGAGCATGATCGCGTTCGAGACTAGATAGCTGGTCAGAACCCAGGTCGATTCATCGGTCGAAGCCGAGAGGTTGCCCGCAATGTGCGGCAGGGCGACGTTGGCCACCGAGGAGTCGAGCACCACCATGAAGGTCGCAATCATCACCGACGCGGCGATCATCCACGGGTTAGCCGCGGGCCTCCACTTGTTCTCTTCCGCTTCCACAAGGCGCTGCGCGTTGCTGGGAGTGCTCATCCGGCTGTCTTTTGCTCTCGTTCCGCGGGGTTGGCTGCCGGTGGCCAAGACCAGAGTCCCGCAGGGATTCTCTTCAACCATTATGCGCGTTTTTGAGAGGCGCGATTTCCTACGCGCCTCCATGTGCCATGAAAAGACGCGGTAGCGCATTCGGTCGATTCCATCCGTCAATTGTTTTCCGAAAACGAAAAGCCAGGGTTTGGATTGCAGGTATATCATTCTTGCGGCGGCGAATTGCGCCGATTGGAAGAGTGGCCGCCAGAGGATTGGGAGGAAGACCGATGAAAGACAAGCACAAGAAGGAAAGGCCGGACGTGGAGCGCGATGAGAAGCATCCTGAAGAGAAGGACCCAAGCGTGGAGTTACAGGAGCCGGCCGGCGTCAAGACTCTAAAGCTGGGCAAAGACTGCGACTATGAGAAGGAACTTGCCCGGCTGGAAATCGAACTCGTCAAGTTGCAGGAGTGGATTCGTCACGAAGGCCTGCGGGTTGTAGTGCTCTTTGAAGGCCGCGACGCGGCGGGCAAGGGCGGCGCCATCAAGCGCATCACCGAATCGCTCAACCCGCGCGTTTGCCGGGTTGTGGCGCTTGGCACGCCCACCGAGCGCGAAAAGACGCAATGGTATTTTCAGAGATATGTGCCTCATCTTCCAGCCGCCGGAGAGATGGTGCTCTTCGATCGCAGTTGGTACAACCGGGCCGGCGTGGAGCGCGTAATGGGCTTCTGCACCGAGGCGCAGTATCTCGAATTCATGCAGAGCTGCCCGGAGTTTGAGCGCATGCTGCTGCGCTCCGGGATTCGACTTATCAAATACTGGTTCTCAGTCAGCGACGAGGAGCAGGAGCGGCGCTTTCAGGACCGGATGAAGAGCCCGACCAAGCGCTGGAAGCTGAGTCCGATGGACCTCCAATCGCGCAAGCATTGGGCCGATTACTCCCGCGCCAAGGACGAGATGTTCGCGGTCACCGATACCAAGCAGTCTCCGTGGTTTGTGGTGAATGCGGAAAACAAGAAGTGCGCCCGGCTGAACGTAATCCGGCATCTTCTCTCCCAGTTCGTCTATCGCGATCTAACTCCAGAGCCGCTGGAATTGCCGAAGCTGGAGAAGTCGAAGTACGTGCGGCCGCCGATTCAGGAACAGAACTTCATCCCGGAAGTCTATCGGTAGGCGGCAGGGAGTTAGTAACTTAGCTCAAGCACGTTGATCGAGTAAGGCGCGAAACGCTCCTCGAAGCGCGGTCCGGCGACTTCGATCTTGCGCTCGACCGGCACAATCGCTTCCGGATTCGCAATCGTGTTGGTCGCGTTCGGCGACTTGCCGTTGAGTGTAATCAGCGTTGCCTCCCGCCCCACGCTGCCCGCGCCGTTGAGAGCTATGTTCAGTGGCGCGGCCTCCGAGTTGGCGTTCACGATCTTGACGAGGAGCTTGCGCTGCTTCTCGTCGCGCGTAACCGACGCATAGACCCGCGGCCCCGCGTTTGTAAGCGTGGAGGCTACCACCTCACTGCCTAGATGATTGGCGAAGAGCACCTGCGCCCAGTAACTCGGAGAGCCGTAACTAGTGAGCGCGTCGTAGCCGATCAGGTCCGTTCCCCACTGCATTCCGCCGGGATTCACGTTCACGAACAAGGGCGCGTAACTGGCCATTACGATCAGGTCGCTGTTGCGCTCCATGCCGGTCATCCAGGCCGCATCGCCCAGCGCCGCTTCGAGGTTCGGCGTAGGCGCGCCCTCGCGCGTCGCCCACTCGCCCACAAATATCTTCGGTCCGTTGCGGTCGGCTTTGTCGTAGTGGTTCGCATCCGCAAACGACTGCTCGGCAGACATATAAAAATGCTCGTCGAGCACGTCCGGCTTTACGCCCTTGACAGGCGCGGTCGCAATCAACTGTAACTCCGGGTAACGCTTCTTGATCGCCTTGAAGTACTGCGCGAAGCGGCCGTCGTATGAACCTGACTTATCGAACCCGTCTTCATTGCCGATCTCTACGTAGCGCAGCGGGAATGGTTCCGGGTGCCCGTTCTTCGCGCGCTCGGCGCCCCATTTCGTATCGGCGCCGCCGGTAACGAACTCGATCTCATCCAGCGCATCCTGAATGTAAGGCTCAAGCAGGGGGCCAGGATCGATGTGTTCCTGAGCCATCGAGTAACCGGCATAGACGGCAAGCACCGGCTCGATCTTCAAATCCTCGCACCATTCCAGAAACTCCAGCAAGCCCATGCCATCCGAAGAACGGTAGCCCCAGGGGCTGGGATGAGTTGGGCGGTCCACCAGCGGGCCGATGGTCTTCTTCCACTCGAAGCGCTCGGCAATGTGGTCGCCTTCCAGATAATTGCCTCCAGGCAGGCGCAAAAACTTCGGACGCATTGCCGCCAGCTTCTCCATCAGATCGATGCGGTTGCCGTAGGGGCGGTCATGATAAGTCGGCGGAAAGAGAGTTACCAGATCGAACCAGACCGTCGCCGGGCGCGGAATCGTCAGAATAAGATGATTGTTCGCTGAAGGAGCCAGTTGCCCGGTCTTCAGCGTAAATGCGTGCCGCTTCCATTCGCCGGTAACTCCAGAGACGGTCGTGCTCGCCGCGATCTCGCCCGTCCGATCGTTCATTAGAGTTATGGTCACAGGAAGCCCGGCGCTGTCTGTCTTCCCGTAGAAGGAACCCGCGTAGGTTGTGCGCGGCCGCGCCGGAATGCCCCAGAAGCCGTCGTTCTGCACGCCGGCCGGCGCAGTTTCCGTTGCCGAAGTTACGCTGAGTTTGAGACTGCGCGGCAGCGCGGCGCTCGGTCCGGTCTTCTCGTCGACCGATACAGCGGCCACGGCGTTGCCGCGGGTCACCAGCGTCCAATGCGCCAGCGCTTGCCAGTCACTGCCGAGGGTGCGGTCGCGTATTAACTCGGCGTAGAGGCCGCCGTCGTAAGAGAAGTTGATCTCCTCGGTCATCAGGCCGTAGAGCGTGGGGCTGACTTTGGCTATGGGCCGGTCCACCTGAATGGCAAGCGTAGGCGCCTGGGCAAACAGGGCCGAGGCTATGTTGAGGGCGGCAAGCAGAGCGAGAACGAAAATAGATTTGCGCATGGCGAATCAAGAGTATCGAAAATGCCTGCGTCTGGCAATCTTCGGCAGATTCGATGGAGCATCCTAGGGCCGCTTCCGACAATTTTGAATACTTTGCTTGCACTTTCGGTTGCGTAACATCAAAATGCTTGTGGCTTCGAGTTGAGTTTCGCCAGAAAAACGGCGAAAGGATGGGACACGGGGCGTTTGTGGGCATCTGTCGGAATGGATTAGGTCCAGGTTTATTGCTGGAGTCGTTCGCCTCGGTCCGGCGCCGATCCATCAGCAGCGCACGATATTGGCGGCTTCAATCCCCTTGGTGGCATTGCGCGTGTCCACGACCAGCTTCGCTTTGCTCACGATCTCGGCGTAGTTATATTGCGTGTGGTCGGTGACGATCAATACGCAGTCGAATTCGGGGATGTGTTCGAGGGGCGTCGAGGCCATATTGAGCGCGTACTTGCGCCCCTGGCCCACGGTGGCAAAAAACGGGTCGTTGTATTCGACCCGCGCTCCGCGCTTCTGCAAGAGTTCGATGACGGTGAGCGAGGGCGACTCGCGCAGGTCGTCGATGTCGCGCTTGTAAGCCAGCCCCAGGACCAGAACCCGCGCGCCGTGGAGCGCTTTGCCGCGCTGGCTGAGAGCCTCGATGACGTTCTCGACCACGAAGTAAGGCATATTGAGGTTGACTTGGCCGGCAAGCTCGATGAAGCGGGTGTGAAAGTCGAACTCCTTAGCCTTCCAGGAGAGATAGAAGGGGTCGATGGGGATGCAATGGCCGCCGAGGCCGGGTCCGGGATAAAAAGCCTGGAAGCCGAAGGGCTTGGTTTTGGCGGCGTCGATCACTTCAAAGATGTCGATGCCCATGCGCATCGAGAGCTGCTTGAGTTCGTTGACCAGGGCGATGTTGACGCAGCGGTAGATGTTCTCAAGCAGCTTGATCATCTCCGCAGCCGCAGGCGAGGAAACGGGGACAGTGCGATTGAAGATGGTCCCGTAGACGGCGCAGGCCAGGTCGCGGGCGACCAGGCCGCATCCGCCCACAACCTTGGGAATGTCGCGCCTTGCGACTGTGTCGTTGCCGGGATCTTCGCGCTCGGGAGAAAAGGCGACGTGGAATCCAGCGCTCGCGGCATCGCGCGCCACGCGAAGGCCGGAGGGATTGCCCTGCTCCAGCAGGGGCACGACGACTTCGTCCGTGGTTCCCGGATAGGTGGTGCTCTCGAGAACGATAAGCTGGCCCTCTTGAAGATAGGGCGCAATACTGCGCACCGTGCCGGCGACGTAACTGAGGTCGGGTTCGTGATATTCGGTCAGCGGGGTCGGCACACAGATGATGACCACATCCATTGCCGCAATTCGGCTGTAGTCCGCGGTTGCGGCGAAGCCGTTTTTGCGGGCCGCTTCGATCTCCGCGGCGGTGATGCGCACGATGTACGATCCGCCGCGGTTCAGCGTCTCCACCTTGCGGGAGTCGATGTCGAAGCCGGTAATGGCAAAGCGTTCCTCGCAGAACAGCAGAGCCAGCGGCAGGCCCACATAGCCCATGCCGACGATGCCGATGCGGGCTTCGCGGGTTTCGATCTTGCGTTTGAACTCGGCGGTTATATCTATGGATGTCAGGGTCACGGGTCACTCCTTATGTGCGGGACTACGGTTGGAGTTCGAGGCATCCCATCCTAGCCGCAAAAACAAGGACGCGGCGAGGGTGGGGCACCCAGCATTTGTGCGGCATCCGGACGGTATTCACTGGGCGCCCCTTCGCCGCAGGATGGTCTTGATCGTCTCAAACATAATGAGCAGGTCGAGACCGATCGACATATGCTTGACGTAGTAGAGGTCGTATTCGAGCTTTTGCCTGGTTTCCTCCAGGCTTGCGCCGTATCGAAAGCGCACCTGCGCCCAGCCGGTGAGTCCGGGGCGGATCATGTGGCGCAGATCGTAGAAGGGAATCTCGCGGGCCAGCCACTTGACGAACTCAGGGCGCTCGGGGCGGGGACCGACAAATCCCATCTCGCCGCAAATAACGTTCCATAGCTGCGGAATCTCGTCCACGCGCGTCTTGCGCAGGAATCTTCCCACTGCGGTGACGCGCGGGTCGTCTTTTGCGGCCCACACCGCTCCGTTGGCCTCGGCATCTTGACACATGGTGCGGAATTTGTGGAGGAAAAAGGGACGCCCGTGCAGTCCGACGCGCGTCTGGCGAAAGAAGATGGGACCGGGCGAAGAGAGACGCACGGCCAGGATGATGAGCGGAAAGAAGGGCAGGCAGATAGCCAGGGCGATGAAAGCAATCGTGATGGAGACCAGGCGGCGGCCGATCTTCAACGACGGTTTCACGTTGAAACCTTCGCTGAAGATGAGGCTGCTGGGATTGAGTCCATCGAGCAGCAGCTTGCCGGAGAGCCGCTCCATGAGCGCGCTGGCATCTTCGATCTTGACGCCGCTGAGGCGAAGTTCGAGGAGTTCGCTAACCGGCATCGCTCCGCGTCGGTCTTCCATAGCGACGATGACGCGGTCCAGACGCGCACTCGGTTCGCTGAAGGCGCGCAGGTCGGCCGCGAAACGATCAAGTTTCCCATCGGACTCCAGCGCGCTTGCTCCAGCGACCACGTCAATGCCCGCGTCGCGCCGGGAGTGCAGAGTTGCGATAACCGCCTGCGCGCGTTCGCCGCCGCCCAGCACATAGACGCGCTCACGGAAGGCCGAAAGACCGATGATCCACTCGTATGCTCGGCGCCAGATGCCTAGAAAGACCGCAAGGATGGCAATGCCGACTATCAGAACATTGTGCCCTATATCGATGTCCGGGTCGAAATAAAGAACGGCCGCGAGAACGAACGACAGGACGCCGAGAACCAGCAGCAGCCGGAAGTAAATTTCCCCCCGCCCCACAATGCGCTGCGGCTCATAGAGATCGAAGTAATAGGACAGAAACAGGGTGAGAACCGTGATGCCGGCGATCTTCACCAAACCGTTCTCATAGAGCAGGGCAATGTCGGTATCCGGCCCCAGCAGGCACAGCGTAGCCAACAGGAACGATCCGGCTACCAGGACGACTTCGCAAAGAGGCAGGACCAGGGTTCGGGTCGGATAGTAAACATTGAACAGCCTGATCATTCTCGGGGGCCCCTTATCGCTGCGTTACTGTTATTGCATTCCGCCGTCCGCTTCCTGCTTACCGTAGTAATAGTAATACGAGCCGGCGTGATGAGCGCCCTTCACATCGTTGAGCACGAAGCCGAGGATGCGCGAGCTTGCGAACGCAGCTTGGGCGCGCTGCGCGACATCGTAGGGGGTACTGGCGCCACGGGCAACCAGCAGGACTCCATCGGCCGCGCGGGCCAGGTCAACCGCGTCGGTAACCGCCAGCACCGGCGGGGAGTCGATGACGACCCAGTCGAAATGCGGCGTAAGCGTGGCGATGAGGTCCTCGAAGTGGCGGCTGGCAACGATCTCCGAAGAGTTGCTGCTGCTCATCCCGGCCGGGATGAAGGTCAGGTTTGAGAGGCCGCGCGGGGTTGCCGTCTCGGGGTTCTTGGGAACGCAATTGCGCTGCACAATGTCGTTCATCTCGGCGCCTCCGCCCAGATACTCCGACAGTCCAGGAACGTTGGGCGCGCCGAGCAGATTGTGAAGCGTGGACCGGCGCTGGTCGCCGTCGATGAGAAGAACCCGATGGTCGCTGTTGCGCGCCAGACTTATGGCCAGATTGGCCGCGACAAAGGACTTCCCTTCAGCGACCATACCGCTGCATACGAGGATGGTCTTCAGCGGCGCCTGATCGCGAAGCTGGTAGATGTGCGAGCGAAGTCTGCGGAACTGCTCGACTCCCGCGCCGCGGTCCAGGAGCGTGGGCAGAGAGACCAGGGAGGGCGTCCAGAGATGCTGCACGATGCGACCGAAGACGGTGTCGGCGCCGCCAAGCGGCTCATCGATGCCGGGAATGGACATCGGCTCGGCAATCTGCAGGTCTTCGGGTTCCGTAGCGGTCTTCCGTTCGCGATCTGCTCTTTGAAGTGCGTCGTATAGGCGGCTCATATTTCACGGTCCTTGCGGGATGTGGCGGAATTCACCTGACGGCTGAATGGGTTGGATTGTGGATCGGACAGGTCGTCGAAGTGAGAACCCGGCATAGTCTTGGGCGAGATCACGAAGGGCTGGGGGTTCAGATCGAATTCGACGCCGACCGCATCGACAATCCACGCCGGGATGGGCTTGATCTGCTCGGCGTAAGCATCGATCAAGGCATTTTCGCAGATCAGATTGATGAGGCGAGGAATTCCATTCGAGTAGTAATGGACGAGTTCGATCGCTTCGGGCGAGAGCGCGGGCTGCGTGGCGCCGGCGATGCGGAGCCGTTCGGCGATGTAAGCCGCCGTCTCCTCGCCGTTCAGCGGCTGCGTTTTGCACCATAGCGAAATGCGTTGGCGCAACTGGCGCACGCTGGGGTTGCGCAGCTTGTCTTCGAGTTCGGGCTGGCCGGAAAGCACAATCTGCACCAGCTTCTCCGAGGAGGTCTCCAGATTGGTCAACAAACGAATCTCTTCGAGCAGTTCCCATGTCAAATTCTGCGCATCGTCGACGACGATGGCGCACAACCGGCGGTTGCTGAATTGCTCGATGAGCCAGCGATTGAGTTGCAGCAGCATTCCCGATTTTGTCCGCTGCGCGATGGGAATGCCGAAGTCGGCGAGCACAAATTCAAGAAAGTCCAGCGTGTCGAGACGGGGATTGAAGACGAAGGCCGTGGAAACGCGATCCTTGGCAAAGGAGTTGAGGACGGTCCTGAGCAGAGTCGTCTTTCCGGTTCCGACTTCTCCGGTCATGACCACAAAACCCTTGCGCGCCGCGATGCCGTATTGCAGGCAGGCAAGCGCCTCCCGAACCCGCGGCATCATGTAGAGAAACCGCGGATCGGGACTGGCTCCGAAAGGAAGGGCGCGAAGGCCGAAAAAGGCTTTGTACATGGTTATCCGGACAGACTTTCATCGGGTCTGCTCGTCTTCGGGAACAGCTTTCCGCGCTTGCTCTTTGCATTGACGCTGTCGAGTTCTTCGATGTGGGAGATGGTAGCCAGCGTCGCCAATTTGGTGAAGGCCCAGACGTCTCTCTCGTTGCGCAGGGAAGTATCGCGATACTCCAGCCACGCCGCAATGAGCATACCCAGGAACAGGCCGCCCACGAACCCGCCTCCGGCGAAGATATACGGGTTGGGAAAGGTCGGCGCATCGGGGAGATTCGGAGCGTCAAGCACCTGGAACTGCTCACCCTCCTGGTGCTGTTCGAGGGAACTGGCCATGTTGGAATCGTTCAGCTTTTTAAGCAGGCTGTTGTAGAACTGCAAAGCTGTATCATGGTCGCGGGTGATCTGCTTGTACTCTTCCTCGACCTGCGGCCGGGCTTCGATCCGCGACTGGTAGGTGCGAAGCTGCTTCTCAAGCGCGGTCTGATCGTGCTTCTTGTCGGCGATGGACTGACGCAATGCGCGAAGTTGAGCCTTGGTCTGCTGAAGCTGCGGCGGGTCGGGACGGCTGACCGCGGCCGCCGCGGGGGCCGGATGAGATGCGGCCTTGGCGATCTTATCCTGCAAGTCGGCAATCTTGCGCGAGAGCGAGACCACGTCCGGGTAGTCGGGCGTGTAGCGCGCCTCCAAATCGGATTTCTCCGCAATCAGCGCCTGGAGTTGTGTCTGAAGCGTATCGACTGAAACACCGCTGCTCGGTTCGGCGCGCTGGAGTTCGAGAGTTTGCTCGGAAACCACCGTTTCCAGGAATGTTTCGTCCTGTTGCATACGGCTCAATGCCTGGGTCGCCGCGTCAAGCTGCGACGTGACCGCCTGAAGCGTGCCTATATTGGCCCCTTGCTGATCGGGCAGCAGGCCGATGTACTTTTGCTGGAAGGCCGCCAGCTTGGCATCCTGATCGTCGAGGTTTCTCTTGGCGTCGGCGAGTTGCTGTTTCAGAAAATCGGTCGTTCCCACGGCGGACTGCTCGCGCGAGGTTACATTCTCGGTGACTAACAAAGAGGTGATATCACCGCATACCAGTTGGGCGGCGTGCGCGTCCTGCGCCTTGAAGCTGATGATGAAGCCGGGCATACCATGCGCCTGGGAAGAGGACGGGATCGGCTCGATGGCCACGGCCTTCCGCGTCAGATCGACGCGATCGTCCATGGTGTTGCCGCCCCCGGCAAAGAGGCTACGCTGGTTGATGATCGGCTCCAGGCGCGAACGGCTTAGAACCTGTTCCCTCATCGATGCCAGCCGCGCGTTCAGATCTTCGTTGACAACGGGCTTCACATAGTCTTGGGGAACCTTTTGTTGCTGGATGATCACCAGCGTCTTCGACTCGTACTGCGAAGGCAGGATAAAGCTGATGCCGACCGAGAGCGCCAGCAGCGCGACGGCGGAGACCAGAATCAGCCAGAATCGCCGCTTGAGGATTGCGACGTAATCTTCTATTGTCAGTTCACGATGCCCGAGCATACGACTCCTTGAAAACTATTGACCGAGGCGCGTTTCGCGCGGCGAATATCCGATGCCGACGCTGATCACCTGCATCCGAAAGTTGAGGATGTTGGTTGAAGCGGGGAGACTCGTCGATTGGTCGATGGCGGTGTAATTCGCAAAAATACTGATATGTTGGCCCAGCCGTCGCGATGCCTGTGCTCCGGCAAACCCCGCGTTAGTTACTGAGTAGCTGGTTACTTCGTTGACGTTCAGTCCGGCGGTGCGGAAGTAGCCGCCGGTGGCTGAGACGTCGATCCTTCTTCCAATCTCTCGCGAGAGGCCCGCGGAGACGCTATCGGTCTCCGCTCCGAGCAGATATCCGGAGCCGTTGCTGGCGCCATGGCTATAGCTCAGATGGGCGGTTCCAAGCCTGAACGTGTCACTGACCGAAGCGCTCCCCGATATTTTTGTTGAAGAGGGCACGGTCGCGCTGTCCGAACTGGATATCCACTGCGGTCCCACAGAGGCGGATGTGTTGAGCCGCTTGCCCCACTGGCGTCGATAGCCGAATTGCGCGGTGTTGGCCTGGGAAGTGAAATTGCGGCCGATGTAATCGAAGCGAGAAAATACATACTGTCCTGAAACCGAGTTGTGCGCGTCCAGGCGACGGCTGATCCCCGTGTCGGCGGACATTGTATTGTTATTGTCCGGCCCGTTAGCGTCAGGATAGCGCATTTGTCCCAGAGAGCCGCCGATGTTAAAGGTTGTTGCATAGTTGAGGAAATGAAGGAGGCCTAACGACGATGAGTTGTCGAAAATGCGCGTATTCAGCGCCAGAATCGTCTGGTCGGAGGGCGTACTCGAACCGGACCCGCCGATCGGCTCCCCGGTGCCCGGGACACCCGAATAGCCCGTGGTTGGAGTCTCAAACATATAGTACACGTTGTCACTGGCCGTGAGGCTCCACTTGCGCTTGGCAAAGCCTTGCGACACGGACAGGTGCTGAAACACGGATCCATACGTGGGCGCGCCGGCGTCGACCCAGCTGTAGCCGCCGCCATAGGCCATATTGAACGGCAGGTGCCGGTTGACATTGGTGTAGCTCGCATTTCCGGATGCGGTGCTCCTCTGCTGGTTGTCCTGGCTGTCGCCATAGAAATACGCGGACTGCGAGAAGTTCAAATTGTAGTGCAGCTCGCCGCTGATCGGCAGTCCGCCGGGGCCCGTCGCCGCGGGGACAACTTGCGCATGAGCCCCGGCGCACGTAGCAAGCAGGATCGCTATAAGTTTGAAAGTCGTCTTCATGCATTCCGCCTTAAGGCACAACGATCGTGTCGCCGGGCTTGAGAACCAGATTCCTGGAACTGTCGCCCTTCAAAGCTTGTTTGTAGCGCACGGGAATCTTCTGCTGGACGCCCCCTTCGTTGCGCAGGATATAGACCTTCCTGACGTTGGCGAAATCCGAGAAGCCGCCGGCGGTGGCGATGGCCTGCAGCAAGGTCATGCCGGGAGTCATCTCGATAGGCCCCTTCCTGCCGATCTCGCCGAGCATATAGATCTTCTTGCTGTTGATTCCAGTCAATATGACGGTAACCGTCGGGTCCTGCACGAACTTCTTGAGCTTTGCCGCGATTTGATCGGTCAGTTGCAGGGCCGTCAAGCCGGAGGCCTGAATATCGCCCAGAAGCGGCATCGAGATCATGCCGTCCGGCCGCACCAGATAAGTGCCCGTCAAAGTTGTTTCTTTCCATACGCTGACGGTCAGAACGTCGGTCGGGCCGATGACGTAGGTGTCGGATACTGCCGAAGCCTCCGTCGCAGCCGGCTTGCCGGCAGCCGGAGGGACGGGCTTGTTGTCTTGGGCAAGCGAAAAAAGCGCGGGCACAAAAAATGCCGCGATGAGAAGATTCCCCGGTTTCATGGCGCGACTCCATTTTTGCTGGACAAAGATTGGTTGTCTGTTCCGATCTGCTTGAGCTTGTAAAGCAGGGCCTTGTAGCTGATCCTCAACTCATCGGCGGCGCGTTTGCGATTGCCGCCCGTGGAAGCCAAAACTTCGGAGATCAATTGACGCTCGATCTGGCTGGAAGCGGCTCGCGCGGCTTCCTTCAGCGACAGCGGTTCGCGATGCCCGTTCGGCTTGAGAGTTGGCGTGGCCGCCTTGAGCGCGGCCAGCGAGATAGCCTGGTCGCCGATGGCGACCAGCGTCTTGGTAGCGGTCTCAAGTTCAGACAGATTGCCCGGCCAGGGGTGCTCCATAAGGAATCCGATGATTTCCTCGCGAAGAACCGGCTTGGGACGGTCGAACTGCTTGGAATACTGCGTCAAGAAATCGTCGGCGATGGAAAGAATCTCGGATTTCCTGAAGCGCAGCGGAGAAAGTCTGAGAGTGACAACCGAAACAAGGTAGAAAAAATCCTTGCTCATGCGACCCAACTTGACCTCTTCGGTAAGTTCACGGCAGGTGCCGCACAGAAGGCGGCATGCCTGCGGCTTCCCGGAGCGGAAATGGGTTTCTACGATCAGCTCCTGCAAGGCTAGGCTAAGGTCTGTTATTTCAGAAAGATATATCGTTCCCTTGCTGGAAAGCGCGGTCAGCAGGGTCTCCGCGTCGGCATCCTTGCAGGGGATCTCCTTGAAAATGCCTCTGGGCGAATGCGATTGCGCGTGGATTTGCGCAGCCACGGATCGCTTCCCTCCGCCCTGCTCGCCCACGATCAGGACCGGGCAATCGCTCTCGGCAATCCGTGCAATGGCGCGCTGTACCTGTGCCCCGACGGGAGCAAACGGCTTTGCCGCCGGCTTCATGCTATGGATTGTTGCGCTGCTTGCCATAAGGATTCCAGATTCCACCCCCTTGGTTAAGCAATGCTGCTTCCAAACTCCGGGGGAAGGCGGAAAACAGGCTCGCAATGCGTTAAATCCTTTTTTAGGCGCGCTTTCGAGGGGAACTCTTCAAAAAGAAGGCAATATTTTGCCCTCCGGATAGGAAAAATTATAGCATCGGTTGCTCTTAAAAATGGAAAGAGTTTTCCACTTTTGAGGGAAGACCGGTTCCGGCAGAGGGATGTTGTATCGGAAATTTATTTGTCTCGAAATAATCCTATATACGGCAGTACACAGCATTTTGAGCCGTCAAGTGATTGTTACAACTGCATTTTGAACTGCTCCGCAACTCGCCAATTCGGTACATTTCCAACAAATGAAAGCACATGGATATTCAAGGAGATGCCCAAAACGTCAGCAGTTCAACTGCCGTTTTTAGGATTATTCGCAATTCGGTATTACGATTGCTAGAGAAAGTCTTGCGGATTGAATGGCCCGCTGGTTTCATTGAGAGGAATATGATCCAGGAGACACAGACGCCGTCGATTTCCGTGAGTCCCTGGTCCTTGCGCAATCCGTCTTTTCGATGGGGCGCGGTGCTGATCGGCGCGCTTGTAGCGGCGCTTTACTTCCGGGTGCTGGGCAAGTTAGTGACCGATTGGTGGGAGATCCCGGATTTCTCTCACGGCTTTCTAGTGCCCCCTTTTGCGGCGTACCTGGTGTGGGTGAAGAGGAAAGACCTTGCCGCAACCAAGATCGTTCCCACTTGGAGCGGCGTTGCGGTCGTAGCGCTGGGGCTGGCGGTTCTGCTGCTGGGGGTTTATGGCGCGGAACTGTTCTTGTCCCGAGCTTCGCTGTTGATCCTGCTGGCGGGGCTGGTGCTTTGTTTCGGCGGCTGGCAACTGCTCAAGGAGCTTCGTTTCGCATTGCTGGTCCTGCTGCTGGCGATTCCAATTCCGGCCATTCTCTTCAACCAGATTACATTTCCGCTGCAAATCCTGGCCTCCAAGCTGGCCAGCGCCCTGCTTCCGGTCTTCGGCGTTCCGGTGCTGCGGGAGGGCAACATCATCGAGCTTCCGGTGATGAAACTCGAGGTGGCGGAGGCCTGTAGCGGCATTCGCTCGCTGGTGAGCCTGTTTACGCTCTCCATCTTCTATGGCTACTTCATGGAAAGATCCGTTGCGCGGCGCGCCCTGCTCGCCCTGGCTAGTATTCCCATAGCGATAGCCGCCAATTCGGTGCGCATTCTCGGCACCGGGCTGTGCGTCCAGTATTGGGACCCGGACAAAGCGATGGGCTTTTTTCATGAGTTTTCCGGCTGGTTGATGTTTCTGGTTTCTCTTGGCTGCCTTTATATCGTTCACCGCGCGATGTGTCTGTTTCCGGCGAAAAAGAGGCAGGCATGAAAACGCCTCGCTTCTGGGCGGTTTTCCTGCTGCTGGCCGCAGCGGCGGTGCTGCTGTTCACCCGCGCCAGTTCCGATCTCAACGCCGCGCGCGAGCCGCTTTCACAGCTTCCGCTCGCAATCGCCGGATTGACGGGAAGCGATCTGGTCATCGACCAGGACTCGCTCGATGTTCTTGGCCCCGGAGACTTTCTGTCGCGAATTTATGCCCAGGGAAGGCAGACGCCGCCGATCGGGCTGTTCATTGGCTATTTCCCTACCCAGAGAACAGGCGTTACCATTCATTCGCCCAAGAATTGCCTGCCGGGGGCGGGTTGGGCTTTCGAGTCGCAGAAGTACGTCGATCTGACCGATGCGAAAGGCAAACTGCACCGGGTCGGAGAATATACGATTACCAATGGCG
>Ga0181536_10002199_pt1 | contig 22330 bp, 22 predicted proteins | sample PEATcosm2014_Bin_41_FD_121105 | JGI IMG/M metagenome (GOLD analysis project Ga0181536, IMG submission 121105) | Peatland microbial communities from MTU Mesocosm Facility, Houghton, MI, USA - PEATcosm2014_Bin17_60_metaG | ecosystem: Environmental > Terrestrial > Soil > Wetlands > Peat | place...
AACTGGGGGGCCCCCAGACCCCCTCGGAGGGCGTGCCGCCCCCCGCATCCCCCCTGCTAAAACCCCATCATTGGTGCGCCGGCAAACCGACCGGCGCGGTGCAATCTCTCAACGGCGCTGACATTCCGATTCGGTCTTGTTTAGTTTAGTGTGCGGGCGGAGCCTTTTGTGCAGGCGCGCCTCCGGCGGCGGGTTTCGGCGCAGGTTTTTGCGGCCGCGGCTCAGGCGCCCAGTATTGCTAAGCGATGCGGAGGGACGGGGGTTGACGCACGCGTAACCACGGAACAGAAACAGTTCAGCTTTGGTCAAATCCCCGCCGGACAATTTCTTTCGTGTGGCGTTGACCGGCGATCAATCCTTGCAGGTGAATCCTGTTTGGCGGCGATGGGCTTTACGTCCGGGAAATAGACTTTGTTATACGCACCCGGCACGCTCTTCGAACGTCTCGGATTTTGACCGCCAATCAGTTTCCGCTCCCGAATTTGTCGAACGGTATGGCATCTTCGAAGTGAACGCGGAAGCTCACAATAGACGCTGGACCGCGGTCGCGATTGTAGCCGGGATTCGTCACGTGTTGGTAGTCGACAGCCAATGAGATCCCGCGCCAGACGTGAGCCGTATAGTAGGTCTCGAGAATCTGCTCCAAGCCATAGTTCAGCGCGCCATCGCCCAGGATGAAACCCAGTCCTCCCAGAGCCAGATAGCGCCGGTGGTCGCCGGAGATCCCGTTTGCGACGAATGCGGCGCCCACTTTGTCCTGCGGACGGCGCCATGGCTTGCCGCGAAAATCGCTGCCAATCGTGGCGGTCCGATCGATTTCGGTGTAGGCGAACGACTCAGTGGCCCCGTCGTTCCATCCAAGGCGCCCAAAGGCCCGCCACAAGGGAGTCAGTTCCTGCTCGGCATTCAAGCCGAAGCCGTATTTCACCGTGCCCTGCTTCCGGTAGAGAGTGATGTCCGGGACGGGATCCTTGCCTGACAGATAGCCGTCGATGGCTTCCCGATAGTTGCCCATATCGGCATGATTGACGAACCCGAGTGCCCGCACCACGCTGGCGCGCTGCGGGAGCAAAGCCGTGTGATATTCGAATTCGAAATTCTCGCCGCGGGCGCGGGCTATGTTCCAGTCGAGCTTGATGCCGTTGGCCACCGTGGGCATCAGCATCTCGCCAAAGCGGGCCGCCCAGGTTCTGGCGTATAATTCCGCCACCAGCCCATACGTGTATCCGCGCGTGTCCGCGGCATAATCGAATGCGCCGTTGTTCACGATCGCCCAGTTCATGAACTGGAGATGGCTGTCGCTGCCGATAGAGTTGAGGTCGAAGAAATCGACTGTGCTCATCCTTCCCAGGCGGAGCTCCAAGCGCCGGACGGGAACCGTGGAGGCCAGCGACAGAGGATTGCGCGTGGCCTCGGTGGTCTCCTTGCCCAAGGGGATGGTATAGTGCAGCATCACGCGCGCGACATACGGATCTTCACTCAGGGTTGGATTGCGAACCACGTCCAGGTTGGAGAAACCGGCGAGGCCGAGTGCGTTGCTAAGACCGGCCCCTCCAGCGCTTTCGACATCGGCAAGGATCTCCAGCCCCTTCGCGATCCGGAAACCGGTGTACAGCGTCTCGACCCGTGACGTAGCGTGTTCCTTATCGGGCGAGAAGCTGTTCGGCCCGGAATATGCTGCATAGAACGATGGAACCTGCTGGCGGATGAAATTCGCTTGCACCGAAACCCAGAACCGGCTCCAGAATTCCGGGTCGGTCTGGGAAGGCGCCGGCTCAAGGTCTTGAGCGCACATGGGCCAGAGTGCCAGAATCAGAAGGGCTAAGAAAAATCGCAAGGTCTTCCTATGGTTGGCCAGACCTGCACTCCATGTCAACGATTTCACCCGCCCTCATGGAACATTCATGGATTTGTAATATCAATGTAATGTGCGATCCAGTGTTTCGATGTCAGGATTAAGGATACCGGCGATGACCGTTTCCAGGCTCAAGTGGATGATCGGTTTTGTTTACTGCTGCGCTCTGGCGGGATCCGCGCTCGCCTGGCAGGCGAAGCAACCCGGAAAAATCAGACGGCTGTACGTCGAACCATTCATCACCAAAGCAGGGGCGGAGCAACTCCAGGAGGATGTGATCGCCGCGCTCCGAAAGATGAGATCCATCTCGCTTGTTTCGGTCGAATCCAGTGCGGACGCCATATTAGGGGGGGGCGGGGAGATTTGGATCAAGGGTTACCGCAGTCTTAACCCGCGGTCCGGCTGGTTGCCGTCCAACGGAACGCCTATCTATGCGGGCTACTTATCCGTGGAATTGCGAGATCCGAAAGGCGAGACGATTTGGTCGTATCTGGCGACACCAGGGCCTGCGACCGCGGACGTGTCCAAGTATCTCGCGAAGCGGATTGCGAAGTGTGTGGCGGAAGCGTTGGATGAAGATGCAGCACCCTCGCGGGCGGGTCCCCTGCCTCAACCCACGACAACTCTGAAAGGGGCGGGCGCCACGTTCCCGTATCCCGTCTACGCCAAATGGATCGCGAATTACAGACGCGAGAATCCGGCTGTCGAGATCGCTTACGACGCGGCCGGGTCGGAAGCAGGAGTTCGCAGCCTGATTGCCGGCGCTGTGGATTTCGGCGCTTCGGACAGTCCGGACGTCATTTATGAAATCGCTCCCCGCGATGAAGGCAAGTATTTGCTCTTCCCGTCGGTCGTCGGCGCGGTAGTCCCCATCGTTAACCTTCCCGGCTTCCCGAGCGACATCAAATTCACGCCGGAAGCCCTGGCCGGCATCTATCTCGGGAAGATCAAGAAATGGAACGATCCTGTCTTGAAGCGGGCAAATCAAAGTCTTCTCCTTCCGGATCTGGACATCGTGGTGATTCATCGAGCCGACGGCAGCGGCACGAGTTATGCCTGGACCGATTACCTCTCCAAAACCAGCCCCGAGTGGAAAGCTCGGGTGGGTTCCAGCCTGGATCCTAAGTGGCCGATCGGCCGTGCCGCAAACGGGAATGACGGCGTGGCCAAACTTGTCAAGGAATTGGGCGGATCGATTGGGTATGTCGAGTTCATCTATGCGCTGCAGAACCATCTCAGCTATGGGAAGGTCCGCAATCGCAACGGCGAGTTCGTGGCCGCCAGCTTGGAAAGCATCGCAGTTGCCGCGAGCCGCTCCGTTGAGATCGGCGATGACTTCAAAGTCTCGATCGTAGACGCTCCGGGAGCGGGCGCTTACCCGATTGCGTCGTTCACCTGGTTTGTCGTTCCCGCGCACATTGCAGACGGCACGAAGCGAGATGCGATCGCGGGTTTTCTGAGATGGATGCTGGGCCCCGGCCAATGGCAGGCCGCGGCGCTAGGGTATCTGGCGCTGCCGAGGGACGTAGTAAGCAAGGAAGAGGACGCCATCGCCAGGATTCACTGACTTCGAGGACAGGCCAGGAGGACTGTCCTACCTAGGCTGCGTCGCGCTCCAGCAACACGCTCGAGACCTTCGCCACCTTGACGGCCTTGGCCACGCCGAAGAACCGCAGAACCTGGATCTGGATCCAGGACATGTCCAACTCGTACCAAGCCAAACCGTGCCGCGCCGAAGTCGGATGCGCGTGGTGATTGTTGTGCCAGCCCTCGCCAAATGTGATCAGCGCCACCCACCAGGAGTTGCGTGAATCGTCGCGCGTGTCGAACCGCCGCGATCCCCACATGTGCGTGGCGGAGTTCACCAGCCACGTCGCGTGCAACCCGATCACCACCCGCAAGCAGACACCCCACAGCACCATCGGCAGACCGCCGATGGCGAACAGCAGCCCCGCCAGCAACACATTCGGCAGCCAGTGATAGTTATTCAGCCAGACGTAGAAGCGATGCTTCGCCAAATCGGGCGCGTACTTCGACATCATCCGCGTGTTGTTATGCTTGGATTCGCCCACCAGGATCCAGCCTACGTGCGCCCACCATCCGCCATCGCGCGGCGAGTGCGGATCGCCCGGCATATCGGATTTCTGGTGGTGGATGCGATGGGTGGCCACCCAGAAAATCGGGCCGCCTTCGAAGGTCAACGCGCCGCAGACAGCGAACAGGTATTCCAGGGCCAGCGGCACCTGGTACGACCGGTGCGTGTGCAGCCGGTGGTAGCCCATGCTGATCCCCAACCCCGTGGCGAACCACAGGAGGAACAGCAAGACCGCCAGATTGGCCCAACTGAACGTAAACAGGGCGGCTATAGCCCCTATGTGCAATAGCACCAGCACTAAGGTGGTTGGCCAGTTCAGTTTTTGCTTCTCCGGGAACTCCAGGAGTTCGATATTGAGCGGTTTTTGGGTGGATACTCTGAGCGCCATAGTTTCAAGCTAGCAGGGAACCTGTCCGTCCTTTGTAAGAGTTGTGTAATTTCGGAGCTATCCGTTGGATAAGCGGTAGGACAGGCCTCTCCCAGGCTATGAACCGGGCGCCGCCAGCGCTCAGCCGCTGGTCGCGTTTGTGAGTCTTTATGCAGGGCAAAAGAAGGCATTGGAAACCCAGCCGATCGAGGGAAATAGCGGATCGAATAGCCGTTTGAGAACGATGCCCATCCAGTTCAGCATCGTTCTCACCGGGCTTCCGCCGGGCAAGTATGAGTGCCAGGTGACGGTACTCGATCCGACCGGACAGAAGGCGGTGTTTTGGCAGGCTCCTGTTGTGCTGGTGCCGTAGGCCGCGCTTCGCGGGGCGGTGCTGGGTGCTGGGTTCTGGGTGCTGGGTGCTGGGTGCCGGCCAAGGGGCGATTGGGCATCTTTGGGCGAAATTGTGCAGCTTTGTGCGTTTGGGGCTGCTCCCAAATTTGAACGAACAAACCAATTTGACCTTTGAAATCAGCGAGTTGACGTGCAGCAGCTAGCGACCGAGCCGATGGCGGAGGGCAGAGCCGGTTGCGGCTAGTCCGGGCAGCGAATTGCGAACAATAGGCGAACAAATTAGGATGGCCGCGGAGGTGGCCACCATGGGGATAGTAATTGGGGCGAGTGTCGAGCAAGGCACCCATTGGGAAGGGCCGGTTTTCTTCGATTTGCGTAACATTCTGTAACATTGTGATGAGGTGGCGGTGGCCCTTTGGGTGAGGCACCGCCTGTGGGCTGGGCGGTTCATATGTTTGACGAACAAAGCCCATGATGCTGATAATAAACGGCTTGTGGGTTATGACGGCGGCCTGCGGTGCCGTGCGTTTTGGGTGCCTACGGCACGTCCGGCCGTTGCCACCGGGGAGTTCTCGGAGGAAGCCAAAACGGAGGGCAGTAGGGCGAATCATGGGGCAAAGGAATTCTAATGTCAATGAACTCGCGGGCTGTCCGGCGGCGCGCGGCGCGGCCGAGTGCGGAAGACCCTTACTTGCTCGATGTGAGGATTGCACGGCGGTGACAAGGATCCGAGTTTGCGATTGGCGCTGGGCGTTTGTTTTCAGTGGATACTTGTTGCGCCGTGTCGTGTCACCGAAAACCGGCCAATCGGGGAGAGGGCAGGCTGGGATTCTTTTTCAGCGTGAATTCTGATACTTAGGAGCGAAGGCCGGGCCGCGGAGTCGTGTGCCTTGGCGGGTGCCGATTCCGGGGCGTGCCTTCGCGCCCGTGATCGCTGTTATCCCATATCCGGCGGATGGATGCAAGCCCGGCGAATATGACGGCGAATGGCTGCCCCGCCGGTGTCCGGGCTGCGGCCTGGGTGGGATCGTCGGACATGCCGGCGGCGCCGCCCGGCACACGATGCCGGACACGATTCGATTCGGGTACCGGCGCGGAATCTGCAAGCTTTGCGGTCGCACGCTGACCGCCCTTCCCTGGGGGTGCGTGGCGCGAGCGCCCTACGGCTTACGGGCGCGGCGGGAGGCCATCGCGCGGTTGGCCGACGGGCAGGCGGCGGAGCAGGCGGCGCCGGACTGCGTGCATCCGCATCGCGTGGCGGATGCCTCCACGATCCGCCGCTGGGCGTGGCGGCGCTTCCGGAGTCTCCCGTTCTGGCTGGCGGCGCAGCAGTTTTTTCGCGCACCCACCATCCTCGCCTGGGATTTTCAGGCCGCGGCTGACATGCTGACTGGGGAGCCATCGCCACCATGAGTTATGCCCCACGTTACGCCTTCCAGCCGCGCATTTCGCTGCTGGAGTTTCTCTCTCAACGCGGTTGGAAACCAGTTCGCGACCAGGGACGCGAGGAGCTTGCCGGACTTTGTCCTTTGCATCGCGAAAGCCGTCCTTCGTTCTATGTGAATCGCCGCAAACAGGTGTTTTACTGCCATGGCTGCGGCCGCGGCGGCGGCCTGGCCCAGTTGGTACGCCTGCTGGAGTTATGCGGCGAGTTACCCACGCCGGCAGCTACAGTCCACCCGCCACCGGAGAAGTTACTGGAGCACACCTATCGCTTCTATCAATGGCAACTGGCGCATGCCCCAGAGGCGCGGGCGTATCTGGCCGAACGCGGTATCCAGGACCCCGCCGTCGTCCGGCGCATGCGCATCGGTTATACTCCAGGCGCTTGTCTGCGCGGTTTTCTGGCGCGGCTCGGTTACCCCCGCCAGGCTCTGTGCGCACGCGGCCTGATCGACCTCCGGGGCCGCGACACCTTCTTCCGCCGTCTCACTTTTCCGCTGCCCGAGGCCGGCAACCTTTACGGCCGTTCGCTGACCGACGGCCCGTGCCGCCACCGTTTTCTGCCGGGTTCTAAGGGCGGCCTTTATGGCTGGGAGCAGCCTCTGCCTTTTCCCCGCGTCATTCTGGTGGAAGGCCTGTTCGATCTGGCGGCTTTATGGCAGGCCGGCTTTGACCAGACGGTCGCGGCCCTCGGCGCGCATCTCAACCCCCTGCAACTCACCCAACTTGGCCGGATGCGGCCGCCGTCTTGCAGCATTTGGCTGCCGCCATCCGGCTCGTGGATCTCTTCCGCCAAAACAACGCCGCCGCTCAGGACAAATCTCTCCGCCTGCTTTTGCGCCGGCTCGTCCGTATCCGCTCCCGTTTCGAAAAACTGGTTCCAGATGGTAAGACTGAAAAATAGGCTCGGATTGGCCGGATTTGTGAACGCGCACAATGGGTGCAAGAAGGCGCGCGCTCGCGCGCGCTGGCGGCCTGGGAGGCCGGGCCCAGGAGGGCACCCCGGCTGGGAGCCTGCCCCACTGTAAGATAGAAGATGTGAAAAGCGCGCTAGTCCTTTCCGCAGGAGGCATGTTCGGCGCCTACCAAGCGGGTGTCTGGAAAGCTCTCCAGCCCGTCTTCCACCCCGACGTCGTCGTCGGCTGCTCGGCAGGCTCCATCAACGGCTGGGCCATTGCCTCGGACGTCCCGGGCGACGAGCTGATCCGCACCTGGCTCGACCCGCGCTGCGCGACCCTCATGACTCCGCGCAAGCCATGGCGGCCCTGGAGCGCCATATACGACCCCGCTCCGCTCGCGCAAATGCTCCAAGAACTCACGTCCACTTACACGCCGCAGGTGCCGTTCGCGCTGGCCGCCACGCGAGTGCCGCAGTTGCGCGCCGAAATCTTCCAGACCCCCCATCTCACGTGGCGGCATATACTGGCCTCGTGCGCCGTGCCGGTAGCATTTCCGCCGGTGCGCATCGATGGCCAGCTCTATTGCGATGGCGGCCTGCTCAGCGTCATGCCGGTATGGGCCGCCGAGCGATTCGGTGTCGACCGTGCGATTGCCGTCAACGTCCTGCCCAGCTTGCCGTTGAACATCGCGCGGGCGGGCGTACGCATGGCGCGCCTGCTGGCCCCGCGCGAGCCCCCGGTAACCGGCATGGAGGTGCTCGGTCTGGGTCCCGAGCGGGTGCTCGGCACGCTCCACGACGCCATCGCTTGGGACGAAGGGAACATCCGGCGCTGGATCGATCGCGGCCGGTTCGACGCCGAAGCGCTCATCCACAGCCCGAAATTTGCAGCCATTTTTGCAGCCGGCTCGGGCCGTTTCGTTTAAAATAGGCTATTCTATGGCGATGTATCGGGTCTACCGGATGAAAGACGCGCCGCGCCAGCAGTTCCGCTGGGCGCCGCACGTGGCCGGCGCGGCCGGCGTGAAGGCCAAGGATTACGAGCCCGGCGGCGAAGTCCAGGCCGAAAGCGAGTACGATGCCTGGAGCCGTTTGCGCGCCTCCGAACGCCCGCTGGACGTGGGCGATTTGCTGGAAACCGAAGGCGGCGCATTGCGCATTTGCAAATACGTGGGATTCGAGTCGGCAAGCTGGGTCGTCCCGGAACCGAAATCCGCGCCGCAGGCCCCGCCCGAGCAGCCGGCGCAAACGGTGCAGATCTGAGAGGAGGCCACATGAGTGAGCCGCGATTAGGCGACATCATCGACGACTATTGCGTCAAGTGTAAGCGCATCATGAACCATGCGGTGGTATCCTTGCTGAGCGGCGAGCCCGCCAAAGTTCGCTGCCGGACTTGCCACAACGATCACGACTACCGGCACGAACAGCCGCCGCCGCCCAAGGCGGACACGCGCAAACAGGCCTTGTTCAACGAAGTGCTGGCCAAAGTCGCGCCGGGTAGCGCTATCGGCCCCGTCGCGCCCGAGCCTTTGCTGAAAGGCCCTCCCGAAGACATCCTGCCCGCCGAAGAGCCGGCCGAAGAAGCCCCGCCCATTCCAGAGGTAAAGCAAAAGGCCAAGCCCACAAAAGCGAAGGCCGCGCCCAAGATCACGACCAAGGCCAAGGCCAAAGCCAAGGGCCGCAAGTAGCGTGTGTTGTGGTTTTGGTTCTTCGCCGGACCCGCGCTGGCCCTTGCGTTCCTCTCTCTCCGCGGTGAGCGAAAGCGCGCCGCATACGTAGCCGCACAGCTTGCCCAAGTGCCGCCCCCGGGCATGGACAAAGACCTGCCCCCGGCCACCGTCATCGTCCCGGTGAAAGGCGACGATCCCGGCCTGCGCGAGAATCTGGCCGCGTTGGCCGCGCAGGATTACCCCGATTATGAATTGATCGTGGTCGCGCATTGCGCCGCCGATATACCTGCCGGCGTGCTTCCGGCCCGTGTTCGGGTCGTGCTGGCCCACGCGGAGGAGTCCGGCACCGGCGGGAAGGTGCTGAATCTGAGGACCGCCGTCCGTTTCGCCCGGAAGGACTCGGTGTTGTTCGCGTTCGCGGATTCCGACGGGCGTGTCTCGCGCACCTGGCTGCGCGCGCTGGCGTCGCCGCTGGCCGATAAGCAGGTGGGCGCCAGCACCGGATATCGCTGGTACGCGCCCGAGCCGCCCGATTTCTGGTCGCTCATCCGCAGCGTCTGGGATGCGGTGATCGGAGGGACCTTCGGGCCTGGCTCGAACGCCTTCGCCTGGGGCGGATCGATGGCCATCCGCAGCCAGACGTTTCATGCCATTCACGTTGCCGACTTCTGGCGGGACACCGTCAGCGACGACTACGCGCTGAGCGACGCCGTCCATCGCGCCGGCCTGCGGATCGTCTTCGCGCCCGGAGCCATGGCCGTCTCCGCGGGCCGCACCAGCGGCCGTGAGTTCCTCGCCTGGGCGCGCCGCCAACTCATCATCACGCGCGTCTATCGCCCGCGGCTCTGGTGGACGGCGCTGGTGGCGCATATCTTCTATTGCGGCGGCATGGCGGCGGCCATCGTCGCGTCCATCCACGGCAGCCGCGGCGCCGAGTGGGTGCTCCTCGCACAGCTTTCACCGGGCATGCTCAAGGGCGCCAATCGCGCCACACTGGCCAAGGCCGAGCTTCCCGACTACAAAGCCTGGTTCGACCGGCACGCCTGGGTCCACACGCTGTGGGTGCCGCTCGGGACCTGGATCTGGCTGATTGTGCTGGCAGCGTCGGCGTTCGGCAACCGGATCGAGTGGCGTGGCAGCCGCTATCGCTTGAAGACCGTTCATCCGCCCGTCTGATTGCGCGGGACAGCTCGCGCGAAATACAACGCGGCCCCGATCCCCGATCGGGTCGTTAACCGTATTAGGGATTTCTGATTGACGGCAACCGCTCCCTGACGGTCGCGGCTCGGTAAGCCTTGCGAAATCAAGGCGACTCATCATCGCGTCCATTAGCGAGTATAATTGCGGATATGGCAAAAAGCAGGGATAAAGGCAACAAAGAAGTCAAGAAACCCAAGAAGAAGAAGTAGGCGATGGGTCTTGGGTTATGGGTTGTGGGTGGCTGGCGCTGCGGCGTTGACACCCGCTGCCCGTAATCCAAGACCCACAACCCAACACCCATAACCCACAACCTGGAGGAATTCCATGCGTACAGAATGGATAGCCGAACGCCAGAACGACGCAGTCCGCACGCAGATGCACTATGCGCGGCGGGGCGTCGTCACCGGCGAGATGCAGCACGTCGCGCGACGCGAAAGCCTATCGCCCGAGCTCGTCCGCTCCGAAGTGGCGCGCGGCCGCATGATCGTTCCCGCCAACATCCGCCACACGAACCTCGAGCCGATGGCCATCGGCGTGGCCTCCAAATGTAAAATCAACGCCAACATCGGCAACTCCGCGGTCACCTCGAATATCGATGAAGAACTGGAAAAGCTGCGCTATTCGGTGAAATACGGCGCCGATACCGTGATGGATCTTTCCACCGGCGGCGACATCCCGCGCATCCGCCAAGCCATCATCGACGCTTCGCCCGTGCCCATCGGCACCGTGCCGATTTACGAAGCGCTCTCCCGCGTGCGGCGCCTGGAAGACCTCAGCGCTTCGTTGATGCTGGAGGTCATCCACGAGCAGGCCGAGCAGGGCGTGGACTACATGACCATTCACGCCGGCGTGCTGGTGCAGCACATCCCGCTGGCGGCGCGCCGCATCACCGGCATCGTCAGCCGCGGCGGCTCCATCCTGGCCGAGTGGATGGTGAAGAACCATCGCCAGAACATGCTGTACGAATGCTTCGACGAGATCTGCAAGATCTTCCAGAAGTACGATGTCAGCTTCTCGCTGGGCGACGGCTTGCGCCCCGGATCGGTGGCCGACGCGAGCGACGCCGCGCAGTTCGCCGAGCTGAAGACGCTGGGCGAACTGACCAAGCGCGCCTGGGAATACGACGTGCAGGTGATGATTGAAGGTCCCGGCCACATCCCCATGGACCAGATCCAAATGCAGGTGGAGATGGAAAAGGAGATGTGCTACGAGGCGCCTTTCTACACGCTGGGACCGCTGGTGACGGACTTCGCGCCGGGCTACGACCACATCACCTCGGCGATTGGCGCGGCCATGATCGGCTGGTACGGCGCGTCGATGCTGTGCTATGTCACGCCCAAGGAGCACCTGGGCCTGCCCAACCGCGACGACGTGAAGGCCGGCATCATCGCGTATAAGATCGCCGCGCACGCCGCCGACATCGCGCGCCATCGCCCCGGCGTCCGCGACCGCGACGACGAGTTGTCGCGCGCGCGCTACCGCTTCGACTGGAACCGCCAGTTCGAGCTATCACTCGATCCCGAAACGGCCCGCTCCATGCACGACGAGACGCTCCCGGACGAGGGCTTCAAGGACGCGCACTTCTGCTCCATGTGCGGGCCGAAGTTCTGCTCGATGAACATCTCGGCGAAGGTGGAGGAGTTTACCACCGAGGAAGCGGACGCTGTGCTCAGCGATAACTTAGTCAACATCTCCGGCAACGATTGAAACCTCGGCTTATACTCTTAGTTATGGAACTAGATCTGACCCCTGAGACACAGGCCAGACTCAACGAATTGGCCCTGCGAACGCACCGGGGCACCGACGAACTACTGGCAGAGGCCGTGGACAATCTGGTAGCCTACAACGATTGGCTCGGGCGCAAAGTGGGAGACAGCATGTCGGCCGCCGGTCGAGGCGAAACAGTTCCCGACGAAGACGTCCGCGCATGGCTCCGGCAGAGGGAACGCGTCTGAAGGGATGCGCATCGAATGGTCGCAGCATGCTGGTTGCGGACCTCCAACAGCTCTCCGAATATATCGAGCATGACCGGAGTCTGGAAACCGCCAACGGGGTTTCGCGCGTCATCTATGACGCCATCCAGAGCTTGCGGACCATGCCGTACCGGGGTCGCCCCGGGCGCATCGACGATACTCGCGAACTTGTAATCCACGCGCTCCCTTACATCGTGGTCTATCAAGTGTTCGACGAGCGGCTGCTGATTCTCAACGTCGTTCACGGCGCCCGGAGGTGGCCCAATTGAGGCTCCGGCTTGCCATCGGGTAACCTTCCGAGTAAGCTGAAACGATCGTGCAGATCTCCAGCACTATCTAACTTGAAGGACTTTTTCGTCAGTTACAACAAGGCCGACCGACAGTGGGCGGAATGGATCCCCTGGCAGCTCGAGGCTGCGGGCCACCAGACGATCAACCAGGCCTGGGATTTTCGTCCGGGCTCCGGCGACACGATTAGCGTACCCGTTGTGCTTCGTTCCGGCGAAGCAACGATCAACCTAGTCGCGAAACCTCGACACCGGAGCGGCTTATTGGCTGTTCGAACGAAGCTATGCCGAGGCTTTGGGCCTCAACGTCGAGCGGGGCGTTCCGATGAGCTTCTCGACGGCAAACAGCCGTTTCGAGGCTTACGGTCACGAGGTCACGATCAGCACCCTGGATATAGAAGTTCACTCATTGGTGTTCTTCTTTGCCGATGCGAGCATCATCAAGAACGTGCTGGGCCGGCATGGCTGGCTGGATCGTCTGAATGTCGGTATCGTGGACCACGATCGACTTCTCTACGCTGGGGCCTACGACGTACTACCGGAATAGCGTGCGTCGAAGCCGCATCGGCCTTCCCGCTATTGTTCTTTCAACTCTCCCTTCAGGTGCTTCAGCCCGGCTTTCAAATCGTCTGTGGCTTCCGCCAGAGAGGTCGTATCGTAGATGACGTGCGGCGTGAAGAAGACGATCAGCTCGTCGCGGCTGGTGGTTCTGGTCTTGCCGCCGAAAGCTGCGCCCAATATCGGAATCCGCTGCAGGAAAGGGATTCCGGTGGAACTGTCAGTGACGCTTTCCGTAATGAACCCGCCAATGGCGAATGTGTCGCCATCCTGCACCGTGATCTGCGTCTGGAAGCTTTTGTTCGAGAAGGACGGGGACGCGGAGCTGGCGCTGTCAGTGATCCCGGAGGGCGAAGCGGTTGGCGCGCTGATCTGCTGGTCGATGAGCATGGTGATGACGCCGCTGGAATTGACGCGCGCATTGACGACCAAGGTCACGCCCGTGCTGACGTTAGAGATGTTGTTGGCGAAGAGTGTGTTGCCGCCCGTTTGAACTCCCGTGGCCGTCGTAGAACTCACCGTGGGCACAGTTGTGCCTACGTTCATCACAGCCGGGATGCTGTCGGTGGCGATCAGCGATGGCTCGTTGATCGTTTTGGCCTTGCCGGTGCTCTCCAGCGCGGTCAACGCCGCCAGCAATTCCCGGCTGTGGCCTACCAGCAAGCCGCCTGTCAGGGTCAGGCCACCCGCCAGATTGCTCCCCAGAAACCCGCCGGCCTGGGGTAGCCCACTGAAACCGCTAGGGGCTGCGGCTCCTTGGGCTTGCAGGTAGGCATTTACGCCGTACGCGAGGCTGCCGGTCAGGCTCACTTCGAAGATTTTCGCCTCCACCAATATCTGCCGCGGAGGCACATCCAGTTGCAGCAGCAGGCGCGAAATCTGCTCCCATTCTTCCGGGGTCGACTGCACCAGCAGCGTGTTGTCGAACGGATTCGGGATGATGCGTGGGCCGCGGTAATTGGAAACTCCCGTGCCGGCTGCGCCCAGATATGTGCCGGTCTGGTCCGGGGAAGCTCCTGCCGTTCCGCCTGGCAGGGTTCCTGTCGGCGCCGCGGAGGTGTTACCCATCATGCTCGCGTAGGGGTTCATCCCGCTTTGGTATCCACTATACCCGCCGGATCCGCCCATGCCGCCGTACCCGCCCATGCCGCCGTATCCGCCACCGCCGTAACCACCACCGCCGTAACCGCCCATGCCTCCGTAACCACCGCCGCCGTAACCGCCGCCCATACCGCCGAAACCGCCGCCGTAGCCGCCCATGCCCATGCCGCCGACGCCCGGGGCAATATTGCCCATCATGCCGCTCATCATGTTGTTACTCATCTGGCTCAGCGCCAGCAGGGCCGCCGGGTTGCCGCTATACAACGCCATGATGGCCATCGCCACGGTTTCGGCGCGGCCGTACTTGAGCCGGTAGACGTAATTATCGACCGCGCCCGCCGGCGACTTTACCGGAATGTCCAACTTCTTCAGCCACTGTCCCACCTCGGCGAAGACTCCCGGATTGGGCGCCACGGCCACGATCGTGTTGATGCGATCAATCGGTACGAACTTCACGGCGCCGGTCTTTTCGGAAAGCGAGACCGCTTTGAAAATCGACTCCAGTTGCTTCACCAGGTCCGTGGGCCGGCCGTTGGTGACGTCGAAGAGGTGCACTCGCTGGCTGACGAAAGAGTCGCTATCGAACAGCGCCAGCAGTTCCATGGTGCGTTTCATGTTGCGGTTGTTGTCCTGCAGGATCAGCAGATTGGCCGGGTCGTACGTGGCCGCCGCGGCGCCCTCTCCCAGGAACGGTTGGATGAGCTTCAGGATCTCGCCGGCGGTGGCGTACTTCAGGAAAACCAGGTTCAGCGCCATGCGCTCATCGTCGGGAAAGTCCTTGCCGTTTACGGCCGGAGGGAGCGGCGCCTGCGCCACATTCGCCACCGGCATCACCCGGTAGAGGTCGCCGACTTTGACCAGCGCCGCGCCGTTCACCCGCAGGATGGTTTCGAGCAGAGGCATCAGGTCGGTGGACTTTACTTCGCCATAGGTGTGGATGGTGACGCTGCCTCCCTTGAAGCGCGGATCCAGCAGGTAATTGATTTTCAACCGGCGCGCCACGATGTCGATCAACTCCGCCAGCGAGACGTTCTCCAGCATGAAGCCGCCGGTGTCGCCGGCGGCGGATCGCTGCGGGCCGGTCTGCGGGGTGGTGGACGGCGCAGCGGGCGCGGCCGCCGGGGGTTGGGGCCGCGCCGGAGGGGGGAACGGCGGCGCGTTTTGCTGTGCCGAGGCTATCCACGCCCCGCAGCATGCCGCTAGGATCGCTGCCGCTATGACTCTGCCGAATCTCACCGCTTACTCCTTTTCCGTCGTACGGCTGGCCGTGCTGTTCTTCTGCTGCCGATCCCAGATCCTCTGTTCGGTCTCGTTCAGCTCGGTCTTCTTGCGCACCCACGAGCGCTTCCCGAAGGGAGTGGACTGCTCAAAGCGGATGGAGTCGCCTTGTTCCACCGCGGTCGCCCGCCCGTCCGCCGAGTTGCGCTTGTCTATCACGCTTTTATCGGTATCCGCAGAATCCGCGAGCCACCGCTTCACGCCGAACGGTGTCCGGCGATACGTCCAGACCTTGCCGTCCTTATCCGTCCAACGGTAGAATCCGGGCGAGGTTTCGACGGCGTCTTTCGGAACGGCGATACCCGCCGTCGCCTTCTTGGTCTGATTCGCCGCCGGGGGCGGCGAAGTCTTGGCGGAATCTTGGGCCGCCAGACCACCCGAAAGAATACACATGCACACTAGAATTCTCATTCGCGATTACTCCTTTTCGTGACCACTATCGAGCAGTTGGTCTTATTTATCGCTCTCCCAATAACACCTCGAACCGAACGGTGTGCCCCTGATCACTTTGCGCATGCCCTCCGCGACCGTCCCGGCCGGCGACGTATCGCCCGGCTGGCAGGCCTTGATTCCGTTGTTGAGAGCCGGGCCCGGCGTGGCCGGCGCGGGCGTCACTGGCCGCGGCGGAGCGGGAGCCGGCGCGGCGGCCGCCACCGGGCCAGGCGCCGGCGGCGCGGCTGTACTCCGATCGAGCATCTCATCCACTTTCTTCGTGATGGTCTGGCCTTCCCACTCCAGCACCAGTTCCTCGTTGTTCACCGCCACCAGCTTGAACTCCCCCACCTGGTCGCCCGGCTGATAATCGCGATGCGGCGCCTTTGGGCCCAAGCTCATGATGGCCATGGGACCGTCGCCCAGATTCAACACGCCGTGGAACAGCGGCAGGGCCGGCATCGGAACGACCTTCGGCGGGGGTGGCGGTTCGACCACCACCACGGGATTGCGGTCCTTGGAGAACAGCATCTTTTGCGCGATGTCGTTATAGCCGGCCGCCTTCACCGGCTCGGTGGTGGCCAGCGCAGGCATGCGTGGCGGCGGCGCGGGCTGGATGCGCTTTTCGAGCACGGCCTGTTCGCGCGCACGCGCTTCCGTCCATTCGCGGCGCAGATGCACCGCGCCCGCCACCGAAAGCGCCAGCAGCGCCAGGTTCGCCAGTAGCAATTTGCGTTTCACAGCGATATTTTGCGCCTTACAGCGCGGCCGGCCCTTTCTTCTCCGGCACCAGCTTGCGCGGCACCACACCCGATAGCCCCAGCCGCACGACCACGGTCTTCTCCTTCGGATTGGCGAGCGCCACGCGAATGTCGCTGGTGGCTATCAGCTCGGGCCGGTTGGCCAGGTCCGTCATGAAATTCACGAATTGCTCGATGCGGCAAGCGAAAGAAACTGCCACCACAACCTCGCCGTAATCGTCGGCCAGTGGGCGCACTTTCATCTCCTCGGCGCCGCGCACGTCGATGCCTTCGTCCTTGCCCACCCGGCGGATGATTTCGAGCAACTGCGCCTGCGCCTGCGCGGCGGTGGCGGCCAGGATCATACCTTTCTCCCGCGTGGCCAACTCGGCGGCAGCCTGCTTGGCGGTCTTCTCTTTTCCCGGCACGGTGGCCACCGTCTCGCGCAACTTCGCCAGGCGTTGCTCGGCCAGCGGGACCGAATCGAACGCGGCCACCACCTCGGGCCGCTTATCCGTCATGACCGTAAAGCGCAGCACCAAAACGAACAACACGCCTGCCCCCAAAATCAGCAGCGTGCGGCGATCCAGCGTACCGGTGGTCACTTGCCAGGTCTCCGCTGGGTATGCAGCCGGAAGAATTCCGCGTTTTGCACCTTGCTGATGCCGTTGAATTCGGAATTGTGAAACAACGGTGAGGCGTCCAGCACTTTCAGCAGCGGCGCGGCCTGGTCGGCTTCGCCGACGATCAAGGCCGCGTCGCGCGACAACTCCATCGTGTTGGCCCACGCCGGCGCCGGAAACAGCCTGCTCAGTTCATTGATCGCATCCAGATCCAAACGGGTGCGGGAGCGGAATTCGTCCATCAACCGTGCGCGCGCGCGAGTGTGGTCGATCTGGCGGTCGAGAACGACGGCCCGCGCCGCTTGCGGCTGCAGTTGTACGATTTCGGCGTCCAGTTCCTTCAAGTATTGCCGCTGTTCGTAACCCGGCCAAGCCAGCGTGGCGCCCAATACGATCAGCAGCGCGGCCGCCACCACGGCGGTCGGAATGAAGATGCCGCGGGAGGCCGACGCGCGCCGCTCGGGAGGCAGCAGATTCGCCACCGGCGCGAGGCGCGGGCAGGCGTTCGCCAGCGCCGCGGCGTAAGGCAGCGGATTGCGCGCCAGATCGTTTTCCACCGGGTTCACTCGCGGCGCCGGCAGCAGGCTTTCCAGAGCGATCGCCGCCGTTTCGGGCGGGAGGCGCAATTCGGCGGCGGCCATGGCTGCGGCTTTCTCGGAAGGCAGGTCGAACTCGGCCGAAAAAACCGGGCGCGCCTGGCTTTCGCCATAAACCTCCACGCCGGATCCCGCGGCACCCGCAAGATGGCCCAGCGCCACGAAATCGCGCGGCGGGCCAGCGCCCAGCCGGATCGCGCCGTGAATCGCGGCCGCCACGAAAGTGAAGGCGCCGGTGGCGATGCCGGCCTCGGTGAAGAGCTCCAGATAGCGGTCCACAGTCTCGCGCCGTACGATGCCCACCAGTACGCTGCCTTCTCCCAGCGGCGTCCAGCCGAACAGCACTTCCTGGTCGCCGTACGGGTTGATCCCATCCAATTGGAAGGCGATGGCCGCCTCCAGATCTTTGGTTTCCACGCCGCGCAGGGCGATCTGCCGCACCACGACTTCCGGCCTCGGCAGCAGCACGGTGGCGCTCAGATGCGGCGTGCCCAACCTTCCCAGCAAGGCGCTATACTCCGCGCCCCATTGCGCCGCGGGACGTTCGCGAAAGCGCGGGATGGTGGTGCGCGCCAGCACCTCCACCCCCGTGGGACGCACGCGCGCAATGGCAATTTCCAGGTCCGGGCCGGCGATTTGGATCCCCGCACCCGTGCCGAAGGCTACGAGTTGCCGGAGTTGAGAGTAATTCCCCAAACCGTTCAGACGCGCGGGGAGAGGGAAAAGACGGAGGGAGAGCGGCCTCCTGGCCTGTCGCCGGGCAGCTTACCCGACTTCCGAATACGCCGTGACTTTTTCAATCAAACCTTGGCGCAGGTGTATTCGCGGGCTCCACGAACGCCTTGATTCTTTCCCGCTTGGCCCCGCCTTGGCAGACGCAACTGAAAAATAACCGATAATACTGGTTGACCCATGGTCAATAAGTCGTTAGTATCTTAACGTAGGGTTTCGTTTTCAGTTTCGATCCTAGGAGGCAGACATGGCAACGGAAGACACAGCAAAAACCAAGGGGGGGCAGGCTGAATTCCTGGCCGGCTCAATTGCCGAGGGTAGGCTTGGGTCAGATTTTCTTAACGAGGAATCGCTCCGCCGCGGTTTCGCTTTGGCGTTAGGCGTGGATCCCAACATTGGCACTTCACAGTCCAGTTGTCATTTTGCCAGGGCACTGATCGAATCCGGCGTGTTTCGCCTTAATCCCGGCGAGCGCTTGCCCGGCTGATAGAACCGCCACGACCTTCCCCGCAGCTTGCAAGCCTCGTCCCCAGGCAACAAAGTACTGGCCCACGGCGACGTGGTCGGTTACCTACTTAAGCGGGGCCTCTTGCAGGCCAGGTTCGTTGTGGACGGTGCCTTGGTCGTGCGGGACATGTCCAGGCGGAACCGCAATTTTGCGCTGGATGGCGGCGGTAGTTCCCCCTCTTACTTCCTGAAGCAGGGCTTGGACCCGGACGGTGTGGCAACCGTTTTACATGAGTCCGCAGTCTACACACGCTTCTCTGCGCCAGGGTGTGCAATGGCGCGGTACCTTCCACACTTTTTCGGGTACGACGCAGACCGGGGCATCCTCATCCTCGAATTGGTGCCCGGTGCATGCGACCTCCGCGCTCACCATCTCCGTACCTGCCGCTTCTCCATTACACTTGCGCGTGGAATCGGCGACGCACTTGGCGTCCTCCACAGCGAGACGGTCGCGCAGGTCCGATTAATCGATCCCGGGGCCACCCCTTGGGTCCTGTCGATCCACAGACCCGATTTAGGTGTTTTCAGGGAGGCTAGCGCCGCCAGCCTCGATCTGATCAAGATTGTCCAATCGACGTCTGGGTTCGGAGAGCATCTCGATCGACTGCGTTCGACATGGCGGTCGAGCGCGCTCATCCACCAAGACCTCAAATGGGAGAATTTCCTAGCCTGTCGTCCGGCCGGCTCCAGCAAAATGACGCTAAGGATCATCGACTGGGAAGCGGTTTGTCCCGGCGACCCGTGCTGGGATATCGGGTCGGTCTTCGGCCACTACCTCAGCTTTTGGTTGCAGTCCATCCCGATAACCGGCCGCGATCTCCCTGAACGCTTCCCCGATCTGGCACGCCACCCGCTTCATCGAATGCAGCCGGCTCTGCGCGCATGCTGGCGGGCGTACGCCACGCGACTCGGACTGGATGGCGCGTCATCCGCATCTTTGCTCCTCCGGGCTGTGTCGTTTGCCGGCGCTGGGCTGGTCGTGACCGCCTATACGGCAGCCCAGATGTCGACCCATCTCGACAGCAACCTCATCCTGCATCTGCAGCTCGCCATGAATATACTGGCGCGCCCCAGCGAGGCTGCCGAACACTTGCTCGGATTTGCCGCAGGAGTCGATTGACCATGGCCCCGCAGCCCGGGCTTCTTGAGGGGGTACTGGAGGCCGTCATCATTGACTCCCCAATCTCCTTTTCTTGGTTCGGCAGCAGGACCGGGGCGCTGCCACCGAGAATCCGCAAGGCCATGGGCGCCGCAACGATGCGCGACTATCTCAGGCATAATCTGCAGGCGCGGCTATACCGCGATTTCTATTGCAGGGGCCGCGCGACGCCTACCGAGGATGCACGGCCGGCCCGCGGCTCGTTGGGACTCACACCGTTCCTCCTCGCCTTGTCCGCGGCCAATGCCGGTAGCGGCTCGCGGGAGCCGGGGTGGATAGTCCAGACTGTCGAGGATGGCCGCGTGGCCGTTCAGCGCGACGGTCTGAGTGTCTGGGTCGGACGGGACGAAACCTATACGGCGCCGGATGAGGACTTGCGAACCGGCGACCAATGCCACGTCCGTTTCCCAAAAGAGCTACTCAAACTTTTCCCCGATTTCTACATGGCCCTCGGGAATCAGGGCCTCACCCAAAACCCCGCGACGACCGTCGTGCGCTTCTACTGGAACCTGCAAAGCGGCGGCGCGGCTCCTCTGTTGGCGGCTGCAACCCAAACCCTCAATGACGCCAAGATCCCGTTCCATCTCAAGGTGCTCAGCGACGCCGACCGGTACAGCCGCTGCGATGCTGGTGTGCTCTACGTGGAGAAACTCGACTATCCCCGGGCCGCTCACGCGGTGCGCTGTATGTATGCCGGTCTCTCCAAATACCTTAAGCCCGCCACGCCGGTGTTCACGAAGCATCTGGCACCTGGCCTGGCGCTGGCCGAGGAGCCGCCGGACTCGACCGAAAGCTTCGGCACCAACCGTTGCGGCTTGCTGGCGGAGGGGCTCATCCGCGCCTATGAGCAGGCGATTGAGCGGCTACCCGCGCGAATGGACGTTGTCGCGAAAAGTTTTGGCGATGCGGGGGTCAGCCTAAAATCACCTTTCCTGAATCCCGGCTCGACCGACGACTACCTGTTTCCACGGCTATGACGTGGCTTGAGACCGCTCATTCGATTGGCCGGCGGATTGCGGGACAGGCAATTTGGCACGAGGACCGCTGCAATTGGATCGGAGCCTCACTTGAGAAGGGACTTAATCGCCAAGCCGCCCTGGCATACGCGACGCTCGGGCCCGACCTGTACGGCGGGACGTCCGGCATAGCCGTGTTTCTGGCCGAGCTCCATGCCGCGACCGGGGATCTGGACATTCGGCACGCCGCAATGGGAGCGATACGGCACGCGCTCACGCGGGCGGCCGGCCTCCCATCCTCCATGAACCTCGGGCTCTATTCCGGGAGAATTGGCATCGCGCTCGCCGCAGCGGCCGTCGGAAGACTCCTCGCCGCCGAAGACCTTGTGGAGCGAAGTCGCGGGCTCGCGCGACCGCTTCCAGATGCGGGAGATGAGTTCGATCTCATCGCCGGACGGGCAGGGGCAATCGTCGGCCTGATTACGCTGCGGGAGATCCTAGACGAACCGAGCCTCATGGACCTTGCCTACCAACTCGGTGAAGCGTTGATCGAAACAGCGATGAAGGATTCCGGGCGGTGGTCTTGGTCATCCCGACGCCAACCGGAATCTCGTAACCTTGCCGGTTTGTCCCATGGAGCCTCGGGCGCTGGATACGCTCTCCACGAACTCGCGGCGGTCACGGGGGAGCCGGTTTTCTACGATGCGGCGGAGGCCGCCTTCAGCTACGAGCGCCAGCTTTTTGACGTCAAAGCGCGCAACTGGCCGGATCTGCGGGATACAGGCTCGCGATCAAGAACGACGGCATCGCCTGCGTTCGTCACGGCCTGGTGTCACGGCGCGCCAGGCATAGCGCTTTCAAGACTGAGGGCCTATGAGCTTACCGGCCAAGAAGCCCACCGGGACGAGGCAATTGTCGGGGTCGAAACCACTCGCCGTTTCGTCGAAGCCGCCGTCCTGGGCGGCGTTGGAAACTACTCGCTCTGTCATGGCCTGGCTGGGAATGCCGAAGTGCTCCTGTACGCCCGGAGGGTACTCGGAGCCGACTGGATATCTTGCGGAAGGATAGCACTGAGCGTGGCCGAAGCGGGGATCGAGGCCTTTGCCAAACCAGGAAACGTCTGGCCGTGCGGGACGCGCGGAGGGGAGACACCAAACCTCATGTTAGGCCTCGCGGGCATTGGCATGTTCTACCTGAGGCTTGAGGATCCGCATATCCCTTCCGCGCTGGAGATCCGGACCTGGTCAAAGAGTCGCATTTGAGTGTGTTTTGGACCGCGATAGGCCCTGGTATTTCCGATCCAGTTGAGATGTTAGTCTCATTCGCAATCGGAGGAAACGCGGCACCGGCAGCACCCGTGTGGCCGAGGCGTTGCGCCAGGCGGCCTTCTCGCTGCAAAACAGCAAGACCGCGCTGGGGGCCTACTTTCGCCATATCGCGCGCAGGAAAGGACCCGACGTGGCGGCATTTGCCACCAGCCGGAAAATCGCCATCTATATCTATCGC
>Ga0181536_10002200_pt1 | contig 22313 bp, 14 predicted proteins | sample PEATcosm2014_Bin_41_FD_121105 | JGI IMG/M metagenome (GOLD analysis project Ga0181536, IMG submission 121105) | Peatland microbial communities from MTU Mesocosm Facility, Houghton, MI, USA - PEATcosm2014_Bin17_60_metaG | ecosystem: Environmental > Terrestrial > Soil > Wetlands > Peat | place...
CTTTGTTATGACCCTCGAACCCCGGCGCGAGAAGGACGTGTCGCAAGCTGTCGCCGAAATCACCCGCCTGCCCTTCATGGCGCGTCCGCCCCTTATGATGCCCTTTGCGGACCTGCCGTAAGTTCAGTGGCGAGTGACAAGTGGCGAGTGACGAGCCGGAACTCAGGATTCAAGAGAAGAGCGCTTGAGCCCCGGGATGATTCGGCTGGGGGAGGGGCACGGGGTGGAGCGCCAATAGCCAACAGGGCGCGGAGGAGATTACTCAGTGCCTATTGCCTGCTGCTTTCTGCCTACCTGCCTGGTGAGCCGGCTGGGACTCGAACCCAGAACCCCTGCCTTAAAAGGGCAGTGCTCCACCGTTGAGCTACCGGCCCAATACATTCTAAATAAAGACTTTAGTTATTTTCCCTAGAATCCTCTTTTTGTGTGGTGCTAGTTCTAGTGTCAGTTCGTCCGCCAGCCGAGGGGCCAGCCCCGCTGTCGATTCGGGCATCACTTTCCTGGCTAGTCGGCTTTCCATTCTTTTTCCCCTCGGACTGCACACGTTTCCTTCATCGTCCTACTATACCAGACTTCGGGCCTCCGCTAAAAGCTTTGAGCCTGTCTACAGCGATCTGTTTATGGGCGGGCCCTAGGTGGGCATACCTCATGGTCATTTGGATGTTGGCGTGCCCCAACAAGTCAGCTACCGTCCGCAAGTCGGCACCTGTCATGACCAACCGGCTGGCTAATGTGTGGCGCAGATCGTGCCATGTGAAATCTTTGAGTCTGGCTTCACGGGCCGCATCTTCAAACCAATGTCGAAAACCGCGCAAGGGTTCGCCGTGGTTGCGGCTGGGGTCAACTTCCGGATGCGCCGTCGCTCACCCAGAACTTTGGATTGCCCCTGCGGATTCGTCGAAAAGCACAAGCGAAAAGGCAGGAGCTATTTCCCACAACCCCGTATCTCGGGAGTTTGAATGTGCGAGGCACTTCTACGGTTTGGCGACATACAGCCAAGTGAATAGCTTCCCCCCAGCGACAATCCGTTCACCATTCTTCGTGTCCACCTCGGCGTTTGGCGTTCGCGTCAAGGTGACTCCGAACAGGTAACCCGAGCAGTCAGTATCCGAGCTGCGCATCGATCCGGCATCGACACGTTTGGTGGCCCCTGGGCGGTGGCGTGGGCCACCGCACCACGCTCGCGGACTGGGTGCTGCACTGCAACCTTTTTGGAGGCTTTTAAAACGTGTGCCGGTGGAGGGGACGCTAGCATGCGATTGACTGCCCAAAGGCAGTTTCCATCTTAGAAGCCACTTTGAGGTCGGATGACCGGAGGGCAGACCGGAGGTTGCTCTACACGTTCGTGATCTTGCACGTTTTTGCCTGATGTGCCAAAGTATCGAGAGAAACAGGAATAAACGTGAAATATTGCGCGGATCATCGAAGAGCGGCTTCCCAGAGGAACAGTTATCCGGATTCCGCGGCGAGGCTGGCGGCAATCAACGTGATGGTGTTCGATCTCGGCGGTGCCTTAATCGACTGGAATCCTCGCTACTTGCATCGCAAACTCTTCGATGACGACGCGGGGGTGGAGCGTTTTCTTTCCGAAGTCTGCTCGCCTGAATGGAACACGCGGCAGGACGCTGGCCGGCTCTGTGCTGGTGGCGCTGGGCTGTGCCAATATCGTCCCCGTCATGTTCTCCCTGGCTGGACAGCAAAAGGGCATGCCTGAAAACCTGGCGGTGCCGGCGATAACAACAATGGGCTATGCGGGTGTGCTCGCAGGACCAGCGCTGATCGGCTTTGTCGCCCATTCCGCCGGCCTGACCACCGCGTTTATGGCGGTGGCGGCGAGCATGCTGATTGTGGCGACGTCGATGCGATGGCTGAAGGTTTGAAGCGAACGCAAGGATGCGGTGCGGAAAAGCCTGTTCGGGCGGGCGTCGCCCTGAAGAGGTCTGCAGCAGTCGAGACGACCGGCCTTTTGTCGGTCAACTTGGAAGGAGCGGATTGTCATGAAACGAAGAGAATTTCTAAAAAGCGCTGGTATCGCAGGCGGACTGTTAACCGCATCGCCGTCGCCCCTGAGCTTCGGGGCGCCAGCAGATGAGGCGTTCCCGTTGATGGATCTCCATTGTCACCTGACCCCAAATTTCACGATCGACCAGGTGATGGAGATCGCCAAAAAGACGGGTGTCCAGTTCGGCATCATGGTGAATACTGGAGGCGCCGTAAGTGACGACGCTGGCCTGCGGCGGTTCATCGATTCGCTGCAGGCGTACCCGGTTTACTACGGGCTACAGCCGATGAGTCCGGGCTGGTCCAAGGACTTTTCGCCCGAAGCCATCAAGCTGGTGGATTACGTCCTGATGGACCCGCAGACCGTTCCCAACGGGAACGGGTACGGCGAGACGCTGCGCATCTGGAATTTCGACACCTACGTTGATGACCCGCAGAAGTTCATGGAGACGTACGTCACGCACTCTCTTGAGGTCATCGAAAACAATGAACCGATCAACATCTTCGGATGGCCGTTATTCCTGCCGGTCTGCATCGCGCGTGACTACTATACGCTGTGGACCGAGCAGAGAATGCAGAAGATCATCGCGGCTCTGAAAAAGAGAGGTCTCGCGGTCGAGATAAACGACCTTGCCCATACGCCGCATGAGAGATTTATCCTCATGGCGAAAGAACAGGGGCTGAAATTCACCTTCGGCTCCGATACACGCGATCAGAAGGCCGGCCGCCTCGACTACTGCAAATACATTGCAAAGAAATGCGGCTTGAAAAGGGACGACTTCTTCATGCCAAAGCGAGCGCTGAACAGGGCCTAGTCGCATCGTCGCTCCCCATGGGGGCAGGCAACCTGCCGCGTCGATATATCTGAGCGCGCAATGTTCGGCGGCAGCAGGCCTCGGATTTAAGCGGTAATCTCGACCAGATTGCCTTCGGTGTCTATAACGCAGGCTTCGTAGTATCCGTCGCCGGTGATTCTCGGACCGCCAGTAACGGTCACACCAGCGTTGCGCATCTCAGCTATCAGACCGTCGACTGCCTGGCTCGAACCCAACGAGATCGCGATGTGCGCAATTCGAGGAGACTCGGCGGGCGCGTTCATGAGTTCGAGTCTCGCTCCGTTACCTAGCGACAGGAAGCAGGATTCGAACGGGCGCTTGGCACTTGAGTACACCGGTCCGGCTGTGGCGCCGAACCATCGGCGATAGAACGCGCAGGCTCGCTCCAGATCGGAGACCCATGCGGCGGCGTGCTCGATTCGGCCGGCAGGGGCCAACAGTCCTTCTTCGGCCAACCGGGCGTCGAGCCGGTCCATTAGCGCTTGGACGCAGTTCGGCAAATCCTCGGGTGAGCTTTCTATGAGAGCCCGCACGAGCGACTCCCACGGGGCCGAGAGGTACGTCAGAAGCCGTTTTTCGCCCGGATGCGGCTTTCGTTCGAGCGCGAACCGGATGTCGAAGAAACTCGCCAGGAAAGCGGTAACCCGATGCTGGGCGCTTACCGTGTCGCCCCGGCTCAGGGCTAACCCGATCTGGTGGCTGTAGGCGATTGGTTTCTGCGCAATATGGGCCAGTTCTTTGCCACGATCCCACGCCTGAGCACGTCGGGATATTCGACGGCGGCGCGATGCTGCAAGGCACGGTACCAACCACGCGGGTCGAAGAGGGCCTCGGAGTGAATCTCGTTGTACCAGAAACAGGTGGTATACCCGAGTGACGCCTCGTGACGCGAAAGAACGCGATCAAGTTGGCCTTCGATCCACTCGGGCGAGCGGTACATGATATCGATCCGGGCACCGGTGGCAGGGTCGAACGACTCATCGCCCGAATCCCAGAATCGGTTATCGATTTCCGCACGCTCTCCCAGGAGGTTCCGGCGCTCGTCGAGGGGCACTTCGCGCGTCGCATACACATACACATTGAAATCGGAGGATGGGTCGTCCGCACCTGCTCCTCGCGAACCAGCCAAAGCGACCGCGAGTACTTGCGGAAACGCGCCGAACGCTTGCGCCAGCCGCCCGGCGACGGCGCATCCATCAGTAGGCGACACAGGATCGCTCACCCTATTATGTTGGTCGGACGGCTGTGACACGTTCCAGACCGCCGCGCCGAATCGGCGCCGGCTGCTGGTTGTGTTCTGTCCGAATTGCTCCTGGATGACGCCAACCGGAACCGGGGCATTTGCCGTCAACTTGACGTATTTTACCTTCTCGTAGAAGTGCATCCCCTGGCTCCCCGGAAGTCAGCTTCGAGGACCCCAAGCCCCGTTTCTGAACATAGTCAAGGTGGGCTCGTTAACAGTTTGGGACCGAATCTCGTCCTTATAACTTGGGCTTCCTAATACCAACGCCGGCGTACTCACATTCTCCTTCCCGCCACAACACCGCAACTCTCGCGATGCTCGTATGTGCGGTTCTTCTCGTTTCTTCCAGTGTCGCCTTCTCGCAGCAGAAAGTGGACCTCGAGGCTGCCGGCCGGATTCGCGACGCCGCATTTAACCACTCTCAAATAATGGACATGGTCGGATATCTCACCGATGTTACCGGTCCGCGCTTGACGGGCTCGCCCAACCTCAAGCGGGCCGAAGAATATGCTCGCGACGAGCTTCGCAAGTGGGGCCTTGCTAACGCCCATCTCGAAGCCTGGGGGCCTTTTGGCCGCGGCTGGTCGCTTGAAGGCTTCGCCGCCAACATGCTCTCCCCCGCCTTTAGCCCGCTCATCGCCTATCCCAAGGCCTGGAGTCCCGGCACGAGCGGCAGCATCCGCGGTGAGGTCGTTCTTCTGGACGTCAAAACCGCTGCGGATCTCGACAAATACAAAGGAAAGCTCAAAGGCAAAATCGTTCTCTTCTCCCCGGCTCGAAACGTGGATCCGCTTTTCCAGCCGCCTGCACATCGGCAAACCGACGAAGAGTTGCTACGCCTCGTCAATGCCGAGCCACCAGGCGACGCTCCAGCCTTCCAATTCACCGCGGAGCAGCGTGCGGCCGAGGAACTCGCCTATCGCAAGTGGAGGCTGATCCAAACCGAAGGGGCCGCCGTTGTTTTGCAGCCCTCGTTTCGCGATGCCGGAACGGTTTACGTCACCGCGGCCACCGTTCCGTATCCGCCTGATGTGCCCTTTGAACAGCGTGTGCAAGCCTGGGACATCAGCAAGCCCGTCGTCACACCGCAGGCGGTCGTCGCGGCCGAGCAGTACAACCGCATCGTGCGTCTCGTGGCGCGCGGGATGCCCGTCGAGCTGGAAGTGAACATCGCCGTGCGTTTCTACGACGACGATCCCATGAGTTACAACGTCATCGCGGAAATGCCCGGCACAGATTTGAAAGACGAAGTCGTGATGCTCGGTGGCTGCATTGACTCGTGGCACGCGGGAACCGGCGCCACTGACAACGCCGTCGGCGCTGCCACGGCTCTCGAAGTCATCCGCATCCTGCAATCGCCAGGGGTCAAGCCGCGGCGCACCATCCGTATCGGCCTTTGGAGTGCGGAAGAGCAGGGCGCTCGGGGTTCTCGTGCCTACGTGGCCGCTCACCTGGGCCGGAGAATCAGCCCGTCAGACGGCCAGCCCGGCCAGGCGCGGTTCGAGTTCAAGCCCGAGTACGAAAAATTCGACGCCTACTTCAATTTCGACTACGGGACTGGACGCATTCGTGGAGTTTTCCTGCAGGGGAATGAGGCCGCTCGGCCCGTTCTTCGCGCCTCGCTCGGGCCATTTAACGACCTCGGCGCTTCCACGCTTTCCATCGCCGGGGTCGGCGCCACCGATCACATGTCATTTGACGAAATCGGGCTGCCGGGGTTCCAGTGGATTCGTGACTATATGGAAGGCAACGACACACGCGCCCCGCACACCAATATGGATACCTATGACCATGTCCTCGAAGACGACCTGAAACAGTCCGCCGCCGTGGCGGCGTTCGTTATCTACGATCTCGCCATGCGTGAGGAAAAGCTCCCTCGCAAGCCGCTTCCCTCGCCCTGATTGATTCGCCGCGCGCTCGGATGTTCAGGTCGAGCTTCGGTGGATCACTTCCCTGGCTTCACGAGTGCTTGGTAGACCATGGGCTGGCTCAACGCTTCCACGTTCGGCTCCCCAGGACCGATCATTCGCTGGGTCATGCCCACAAAAGTCAGATCATTCGTGGGATCGACCCAGAACCAAGTGTCCGCCGCTCCGAGCCAGAAGAAAGTGCCTTTGCCCACCACTTCGTCGGCCTCGCGCGGGTCCGTGTAGACCGCGCAATCGTAGCCCCACCCCAAGCCGGGCCGCATGACCTCCGGACCAATTGAGAACTCCCCGGTCATGAGGCTGGGGGCAAGATGGTTGGAGGTCATGAGCTCGACCGTGGCCGGCGCCAGGATGCGCGCGCCGTCCAGTTCGCCGCCGTTCAGGAGCATCTGAGCGAAGCGCAGATAGTCCTGCGCAGTCGAGACCATACCGCCGCCGCCCGAGGGCATCGATGGCTGCGTGGCATTATCGTCGGCGGGTACGCTGGGCGTCGGGTTCACGACCAACTCGCCGTTCGGTCCCGATGCATAAAGCGTGGCATACCGGTTCCGCTTCTCCGAGGGAACGAAGAAGCCGCTGTCCTTCATGCCGAGCGGCCCAAAGATGTGCTGCTGCATGAAATCGGGCAGGGACTGACCCGACAGTTTCTCAAGGATATAGCCCTGGATATCCATCGACGCGCTGTAGACCCAGCGAGTTCCAGGCTGGTAGAGCAACGGAATCTTCGCCAACTTGTCGATCATTTCTTGCAGGGATTGGGATTGCATCACCTTCTGGTCCTGGTACATCTTATCGACCACCGTGTCGCCGAAGAACCCGTAAGTGAAGCCCGCGGTGTGGGTCATCAGATCGCGCATGGTCGGGGGATGGACGGGGTCTTCCAGAATCATCTTGCCGCTCTCGTCCACACCCTTGAATACTTTCAGATGGGCGAACTCGGGAATGTACTTCGAGACCGGATCCAACGGATACCATTTACCTTGTTCATAGAGGATCATCATGGCAACGCCGGTGACCGGCTTGGTCATAGAGAAGATGCGGAAGATAGTGTCCCGCGCCATCGGCGCGCCGCTTGCGATGTCCTTCTTGCCGTAAGTCCTTTCCTCCACCACTTTGCCGTGGCGCGAAAGAATGGTTACGATGCCGGCAAGCTGCTTCTCGTCCACTTCCTGCTGCATTACGGCGTGGAGCCGCTCGAGTCGCTCGGACGAGAAGCCAAGCGCCTCCGGCTTATTCCCGGCAAGTTCGCGAGTCTTACTGCTCGCTTGCTGAGCCTGGATCCGATGTGCGCCGGCCACTAATAGCCATCCGGCGAGCAGCGATGGAGCAAGAAGCAGGAGATGTGGGTTTCTCATCGTGTTAGTCCTTTTGGATTTATCGAGTGAGTTAAGTTTACCCTATCAAACAGCAGATTGCACCTGGATCACATACTCGGAAGGAAGCTCGCCGCCGCAGCGGCAGCGCGGGGTAAATGAGTGAAATAACGCGCTCGTTGAAGTGGTGCAACCCCTGACTCCCCGAAGTTCCCATCAAGGGCCCGAACCCCGTTGAACCAAGGCCTTTGGACCGAGGGTCATTTTTGCCAAGGCGTCGCTGGAGAGACTTGAGCCTGCCTAGCCGACAAATTGTCACTTTTCTGCCTCGCCTTGCGGCGGTCAAGCCTTACCTCGTTTTCCCAAATCGTCCTTGCTCCCTTCAAGGCCAGATTTGTGCCGCTCGGCGAGCCAAAGGCCCCTGATTTGCACCACTCAAAAAAGTGATGTGCTTTGTTTTCATCAACATTCTGGCTTTGTTCCCAGTATTTTTTGAATTCTCTCGCGGTTCGCCGGGGTTTCCCCCAGTCGCGCAATTTCGGTCCCGGGCGCATCCCTCACCGTCCAGTCCCCCGCCCCAACGCGTGCGCTGTCAAAAAGCTCGAATTTTGGATCTATTTCGTGCATTTGAGCACTCAATTTGAGTTCGTTTTGAGTTCGTTTTAGTTCGTTTCTGACATGCCTTTCTTTGTTTTCAATAACATACTGGCTTCGTTCGTATTATTTTTTGTTTTTTTGGGACCCCGGTTTTCCCCAGTGGCGGGACTATTGCGCTTTTCCTCGCGGCGCGAAGCCTGCCCACGACAATGTGTCCACAAAATGACCACAATTATAGGCTACCATATCCCCCTGAATTTGTCAAGAGAAAACTGCAAAAAACTGCGATTCAGGCATGAGAAGTGGATTCCCGCTTTCGCGGGAATGACGATACCGTGGACGCGCACCCTGAAGGTCGTCATTCCCGCGGAAGCGGGAATCCACCGTTCGGACTCGTCCAGTATCTAGAATTGCAGCACAGCAGAGCGAACGGCCTCTCCTGAATTTCTTCGCCGCTCCCTCCCGGACCACGCCAGAAGGAGCTGCCGTGACGAAATGTCGCCTCCCGGCACTCCCGTCCTCGGAAATGGGACCTTGACCCTTCCCCTGAACCCCAACTGCTTCCCTAAGAGTTACCCCCCAGCGGCGATTGTACGGGCACGCCATGGTGTGCCCCTACGTGAGGATGACGAAGGCACTTGCATCCACCCAGGTGGGCCAACGGCCCATGATAACTACCGCAGGGTCAATTGTGCGCTTTCGACTCTGAGTGAACCCTCAGATTGTGTCCGAGTAGCCCTCCGCCCGGAACCACCGGGCGCCACATCCGCGTGTAGGCCGTTTTAACCGTCAAAGTACCCTGCAAGGTTCGATGCTTGATTAATACTGCACGCCGGGCGATCGAGCGCGACCCATTCTTCTCGTTGGATTGGGTTCGTGCTGCAGACTTATTGTCAGATAGGCCGACTTGGGGCAGGCAGCCCCAGATACTGAAATATAGCACTGACAGGTCGCGCCGACGTGAATCTTGTTTGTCGAGTGCCTGGGCTTCGATGGTCTTCCAGAAAGGAAGCGAACGCGTGGCGACACGTATTCTTGCTAAACCGGAGGTAGTTCGACCGTATACTTCCAAATCCTAGAGAGGCCCTTCGTCGTCTCGGGGTTGTAGGCTTCGCAAAATGGAAATATCAGACTTGTGGCGGTATTCAGCCGCTCAGTCAGGTAGTAAAGCGCAAATCCAAGCACCTGAGGCTTCGTTGCGACCGGACTCAAGTACAGGTTCGTAATCGGTCGGAGTGCATCAATCCGCGTGACGATCTGGCGCAGAGTGTTAGCCGTCACAAACGGGTCATTGGCCGGGGCAAAATAGCTGTTCGATTCGTCGGCTGTATGTCTCCCAACGGCCTCTTCCGCCCGATACGCCTGCAACACATTCTCCTGGTACATGTCAGCTCGCAACGACGGAAGGCCAAAAATTTGGATTTTCCTAGAGAACTGTTTGTGTTCCGCAACTTGAGCGATCAGCTGATGGTCGTATCCAGCCCCTATAATTAAACAGTCATTCGATGTGTCGGGACTATGTGTTCCCTCGAAGCCGGCGATCTGGCGGACTTCAACGACGACGTCATCCGAGAACTGAGTTTGCTCCCGCTTCGCATAAATTACGGGTTCCGTGTATAGTGCATCAAATCGGCGAACCCCACGCTGCGCCAGCCATCTCAACATGAAAATAAGGTACGGCCGGATAAATCCCGTAATGTCGATGCCGACCGTTCTCCCGGCTATGTCGCCAATCGAATTGTCCCAGAATGATCTCACATATTCGGCTTCGTCCCGACTTTCAGAGGCGAAAGCACCAGCCGGGCACTTCTCCGGGGTGAACCCATACTCCGGAAAGACTAACCAATGACGCGATTCGGCGGCCGCCTTGCGGAATACACGCTGGACTCTCTCCGCTGACGTATAGGCCGAAACGAAAACGTCCCATCGAACGGCCGGAGGCCAGTCTCCCTCCACAGGCAACTCACCCTTGTACATTAGGGTGTAATCAATCATAGTCGCCGTCCGCGAACAGGCTTTGCGTTCTCTCTGGCGGCAGCCCGCCAAGTGGTCTCCGAGCATGACCGAAGAATGGCGCGGCCATCCTCGCGATCCTCTTCTCGGCGAACTCGTCAAACTTGCCGGCGTGTTCTGGGTTAAATGCGGCGTCGATCTCTTCCGGTGTAAGGGCGAGTACCCCCCTGCGGTAGATTGCGAGGTCCCAGCGCGGGGCGAGCATCGGGTTCAACTGATACTTCGCATCCACGCGTTCGGTGTTCCGGTCGCGTTGTCCTCCGACATTAATGAGCAAGGACCACTTGTCAGCCAGATCGACAACGCGGCGTGCAACGTCTGTACAGCGGGATAGGTCAGAGCTGAATGTGCAGCACGAGCATTCGGACGGCTTTTCTGAGAATCGGATGCCCCGAAATAGTGTTCCCAATCGGTTGATACCGTCCATGACATGTTGCCCCTGGCGGCCTATCATCCGCGAGTCTCGGTAGAACCATTCCGAAGCTTCCAACACCCCAGCTTGCTGTGATCGGATCGAGATAGGGGTGCCGCGGAAGGGGAACTCGCCGTTAAACGTCGCCCATGCAAATATGTGCTTGAGTATGATCAACAAGTTCCGTGGAAAGCCTGAGGAAATCTCAACAAACGTCGTAAGGCCGACATATCGCTGTCGTTGGTCGGTTTCCCGCAGGAGTTGCGCCAGCAGGTCGGCTCGGAAATACTCAAGCACCGTTTGGTAGCGACCATGCTTGAGGGTCCCGGCGAGGAATGCACGACAATCATCCGCGATCTCTTTGGCTGCTTTTTGTAGGTTATGACACTTGCTCCATTCCCTGTAGAAAATGAATATATTGACTTTCTCGAGGAGTGGGAACTCTGGGCAGCGGAGCAAAGCGATCGCCTTCTCGATCTCATCCGGAACACTCAATCCCCTGGCGGCATCTGCGTCAAGCCCTTTTTCAAGGTTCTGACGGAGTGTCTTAAAGTACGGACGGTCTCGACCCACATATTTGTCGGTGACGAAAGCGGTTTCGGAGCGTCCGAAAGGGGACTTTTCGAATTCCTCGAAGTGTTTGTCCAAAGATTGCGCCATGGAATTCAGAGTTTCCACGTTAGACGGGACACGATTAAACTCCGCCAGGCGTTTCGCAACAAGGCGTTTAGCGAATTCCTGGTAACGATCGTTTGCTCTGAGAATCGTGTCCAGCGGAAGCACCTCGAACTCAGACCCTTCCTTGTTCTCCTCGTCGGCGCTATATGTTTTCAAAGTACGGATTCCGTAAGTGCGAGCTCCAATTTTGAAAGAACACGGGTTTTGACGTTCCCTAATGAGTGTCTGGATATATCTCTGCTGAACCTCCGATAGGTTCTCAAATTCGTCAAGCAGATAGAGGAATAGGCAATCGCGGAACGGTGAAAGGTTTGCCGCAAATACCTTGGGAATCCCAAAGATGAGGTCCCCGCGAGTGACGGTGATGTGTACCGGCAACTTCCCAGTCATGCCCGAATTGTTAACGGCGACATCCAGTTCTTTTTGAAGCCCCCGAAGAAGCAGGTTGAGGTCCCAAAGGCTCTTCGGAGAAGTGTGCTCACGCAAGTCAACAAGGGACAGGAGGTCCCTCACAATATTGGGTTCACGGCTCAAGACCTCAGGCATCTCGCCGACAGCGTCAAGGGCCGTGCCCAGCACTAGTTGCGATAGCCAGAGTTCCATGTAATAAGCAAATACATCGTCCCACTTTTCGTCTGGCTGTCCCTTGCCCCGAAATCGAGCCGAATTAAGCCCGCCACATCGGAGGTAAATGCCAATGTACCCATCCCGCCGAATGCCCTCGAGCAGGTCTCGACCGTGGCGGATACGCTGAAGCGGATAAGAAAAATACCTCATCAAGTGCGTCTTGCCGCTACCCTTGCCCCCCACGATTAGCATTGGCATCGGCGAGGTGGGCTTTGCCATCGAGGAAAAGCTGTCGCCGGTGGGCATGTCCACCCAATAGTCGTGTATCTCCTGGTCGGAGAAGTCCACGGCTTTTGTGATATTAAAGGGATTCTGTGCGGCGTCTTTCATATTGTCACCACTCAATCTTCGGATAACGGCGGAAGATTGGCTTCCAGGGTGGACCCGCGGCTCCATCGAACCAGATTATCGGCAAGGTATTGTCCGGCGTGTTGTGGTGAAAACCAACCAGAAGCTCCGAATCTTCGAAGCCAAGCACGTGGGGCGCGTCTACCATCGTCCGTCCATATCTATCGCACATTTGTCGACAGAAGACGCGGTCTATGCCGGTCGGTACCGGGGCTTGAAAATAGCGAGACTCAACAGAGAAGCACTTAAAGGTGGAATCTAGCTCATAGATTGCCGTTGCGGCATTGACCGCCGTTTCATTGCGAATTCTGCTGATCCCCGATGTTGTGGCGAAAAGAACGTAGTAACCAATGAACACTTTCGGTTTTAATCGTCTGATATCTTCTACGAGGTCCCGCAGGTACGAAACACCTTGCTCGCCAGATCCGCAGAAATCGTCGATAAAGATATACCGAGTCACGTTCGGGTATCGAAGTTGTAGCGCGCCAAGGCCACCGACGCGTGTAAATATCTCATGCGTGTGAATAAAAAGATCTTTGGATAAAGCGTTCTCTTGTCGAAAGTAATAGAGCAGGTGGCACCCGCTTTCGGAGGGATTGCCGGCCCCGAGGAACCGGGTTGCACGCCGTTCGGCTTCGAAGGAAGGACCTATGACGGCGGAATCGAGCGTGTCGTGATTGGCGCGTCGAATCCCCTCCATGATCGGGTATCGGTAGAGGTCCCGGTATAGGGCTTTGAGCAATTCCCGGATCTGAATGCTACCGAAATACATGAAGTTGGATAATAGAAATAAAGCATGGACTCGTTCGTCTGGCGGGTTAGTATCTGAAATCGCAAAATTGTCCAGCCACTCATTCACGTTCGGCTCTCTCGCCCGTTGTTCCCAGAGTGTTTCGTTCAGCGTTTTGATCTTCGCCATCAAAGACCGGACTAGCTCCTCCAATTCCGTGCCTCCCCTTTTCTGAATATGAGGACCCATTCGCTTTTGATAATGCTGGCCGTGTGGTTCCGCTTGGTCATTAGTCCCCTTGATCTTATACCGTCAATGAAACATGCTGTGAGGGAGAGTCCGAGCTTCTCTGCAATCGTCCGAAGATAGTCAACGACTCGGAACTGCCTTCCCGAAATACGATTATTTGCCGCAACGAGCACCAAGTGACCGCCCGGCTTGAGGACACGACACATTTCACGCATTGCGGTCCGCATCTCATTGACCCAAGTTGCGGCAACCGCAGCCCTGATCGGGTTGCGTTTTCGAATTGCGGTGAGGGCGCTGTCGGCCGCGTCGATGTCTGTAAGGACTTCTGCACTCCAATCCGCTTTCGTGAATTCTTCACGTCCTATCATACACTCTTTATATTGACGTAGGTCGGCTGTTGCGCTGAGTTGGAGCCAACCCAAGCTCAAAGAGCACGATCGAATGTATTTTTGTGCACCAGGATACGGCGGTGACGTAATGATGAGTTGTACCGATTTTTGCGGTAGTCTCCTCCCGCGATTGCCGTTCAGCGAAAACTCGTAAACGAGGCGACGCGCGTCAGAGCATAATATTTCCGACTTAGACCTCGAAGTTGTGCCTGCCTGCAGCTTTGTCATCCGTGCGATATTAGCGAGCGTCACACGTCTGAAAACCTCCGAAACTCGCACACGACGCAGCCACCGCAAATGCGAATCCGACTTCTGTCTGAACGGATGATCTTTCGGGTACTGCCCAAACTTAAGGCGCACGGGCACCGACAACCTGGGATCAGCCAGACTAACTTTGCGGACGCAAACTGAGAAGCAAGCAAGAAAGAAGTCCCGGGTTTCGGGCAGTCTAACACGCAGGATAGCTTCCCGGAGGCATTGAAGTTGCCTCGCGGCACTCGGATAAAACCAGTGGTCAAGATTAATTACATCAGGCCGCGGCCCGGATGGCTCAATAGGGATTCGGTTCAGGAGTTTCTTGAGAGCCCGTGCGAGCATCGCACTGTCGAGGGCCGTAGTTTTCACGCGCGCGATCAGTCTTGCAAGTGGGTTAGCGTCCGCGCCAAAGGCGCGTCGGCCCGCGAGTTGAGCCTCCAGCAGTACAGTCCCGGAACCGCAGAAAGGGTCGAGGATAACGTCACCAGGGCGCGACAACAGATCATTCGTTAAGAACAAATAAGGAATATGGACAAGGAGCTTTGCTGGGTAAGGGTGGATAAGGTGGGTGAATCGATCAGCCGAGTTCAGGGTCGGTAACGCACGGCGGAAGTTGACGGGTACCGGACGACCCTGCCGCTGGTACTCGTGCACGAGATTTTGAAGCAAGCGTCCCGTGTCGGGTAATGCCGCTTTGTCAGATGCCCGTGTGGCCGAAACCCCCGGCGCCACGTGAAGTCGGCTGGAGGCTCTCCGCCTCCTGCCATCCCGCCCTGACGACCGGGGCGATGACCATTTGGGCGACCCGCAATCCACGTGTAATGTCAAAGGTATTAGTCCCAAGGTTAATTAGAGCAACCGTAACTTCCCCTCGGTAATCCGAGTCTACCGTCCCGGGTGAGTTGATTATTGTGATTCCATGCCTGGCTGCGAGCCCTGATCGTGGGCGGAGCTGTGCTTCATAACCAGTTGGAACCGCAATGGCGAACCCGGCAGGAATCAAGGCAACATGACCGGGTTCAAGCCGAATGACTGACTGGACGGCGGCTCTGACGTCCATCCCGGCAGCACCGGGTGATTCATATGCCGGGAGGGGAATATCCTCGTTGCCGGGCATGCGTTTGATGAGGATTGACAGATCGGATTCCACGGTCACATTCTATCCCGATACGCCGATAAAAGCCATCCGGGAAGGTTATACCTACTGGCGACGGATTGCTAGTGTGTGGTCACCCGCGTGACCGTGCATGTAAAAATAGTATACAAGCGGAAGTGTCCTCCCGATTACTCCTCATCAACGCCGCAGCATTTACGCATCGCAGCCCACCTTGACGGTTATGTCGGCAAACCGTACATGCGATCCGTGCCTCGTCTCTTACGATCAACCGTGGATCACGCCGCAGTCGGAAACTGGACAAATGCGGTCAAGTTGACGGGAAGGGCTTAACGGATGGCATGCGCGAGACCCCGCTGCTCGTGCGAAGACTGTGTGCAGCGGCGCGGGCCCCGCCTCATTCCTCCATTTGCTAGACCACTTCTGGCGAGGTCAGCGGCCGGGAGGCTTCGCCGGCCAGCGGAAGAAACGCCTTGCGTAGTAGCGCCCGACCTTCGGGTCGGGTGAGGATTGAAACATCTTTGGAGGAGCGTTTTTAGGGGGGATGCGCTGAGCAAGGTAGCGCGGACCTGTTCTTGAGGTCCGCGGCTTTTCGTTGAGATGGGGGGAAGATCCGCAAACCTACAAAAAAGGTCCGCGCTACACGATGTGGAACAATCCACTCGGTCGTATAACGGCCTACCCGCACATCCGGCGACCCGGATCTCTCTGTTCAGCAGACCCCGCCATTGCGGACAGGTGGTCGCCCAGCGGTCAACTCGCCCACCTTGGGCAGGTTCGGATTCCGGGAAGGAAGGGCGTTATCGTTCCAAATCCGGAAAAGTACCCACCCGGCGTAGTTTCCCAGTAGCGCGTCGCTCGCCCGGAACGTCGGATTGCCGCCGAACTCGCCCGCGGACGTGCGAGACGGCGGTCTACTTCCGCGATGACTGCTCGTCGACAAGCATGCTCGCCCCCATTACCCGTCGATTCCCACCATCCACCTTGGGAGCGCTTGTCGCGAGCGCTCCCGCGGTGCTGAGAAGTTTCGATCCAGTCGAGGGCGGAGCCGCGGTCTCATTCAGCGCGAAGGGCTTGAAGGGTGTCGACCCGCGCAGCGCGAGCGGCGGGCACTAGCGACGCCAGGACTGCTGACGTGACGATGACTGCTGCCGATGCTATCAACGGAAGCGGTCCGGGAAGCTGGAGTTCCGGAACGTAATTGCCGGCCAAGCGTGACAACCCCCAGCCCACGAGCCCGCCTGCCGCAATCCCAATCGCAGCGATCGTCGCCCCCTCGATGAGCACGCCGGCGAGAATCCGGCGCGGCTGGGCGCCCAGTGCGAGCCGGATTGCAAATTCGCGCGTGCGCCAGCTCACCGAAAAGGCCAGCACACCTGTAACTCCGACCAGCGAAATCGCCAAGGCGAGGGCGGCGAACCCGCCGAAAACGATGGCATTCACCCGGTTGTTCGCCAGAACTTCGGTGCGGACATCTTCCAGCGTGCTGGGGTGCTCGACGGGCTGAGTGGCAGCCGCGGCGCGAATAGTTTTCGTGATGATCGGGACGAGCGCGTAGGGGTCCGTCTTCGCGCGCACAACCAGGCAGGCCCCGAACAGGGGCCCCTGCGCGAATGGCTGATAGATGGTCAAGTTGTGTTGGGGTATGATGTTCGCGTCGTCGATATCGGCCGCGACACCTACGATGCGGCTAGCCGCAGGGCTGATGCCCGGCGCGTATTTGATCACAGGATCGGTCCACATCACGTGCCGGTTGAGGGCAACCTGGCCGGGGAAGAGCTGCTGCGCGATGCTCTTGCTGACGATGGCTACGGGTTCGGCTTCCTTCCGATCGGCCTCCGTGAAATCACGCCCCTCGAGAAGGGGAATCCCCAGGGTGGCGAAGTAGCCCGGGGAAACAAAGCGGAACCGGGCACGCAGATCGTCCTTGCTGCTCTCACTTCTTTTGCCCTCGACCGCGAACTGCAGAGTGAACCGCAGGAAACCACTATCGCGCCACGGGGCCATCATGCCGGTTGCGGCGCCTTCCACTCCCGGCAGCGCACTCACGCTTCGCTGGGCTTCTTGATAGAACTGGGCGACCTGTTGCGGCGTTCGGCCGTCGGAGGTCAAAGGCATGTTTGCAATGAGAACATGCCCGGTTTCAAAGCCCGGCTGCGCTTTCTGCAGCGAAAGCAACGTCCTCAGCAGCACGCCCGCGCTCGCCAGCAATAGGAATGACGCGGCAACCTGGACAACGGTGAAAACGCGAATCCGGCGGCGGCTGCTGCCGGTAACGCGGCCAGCGCTGCTGGTTAGCCCCAGCCCACGCGAGCTATCTGCGGAAGGCAGGCGGGGAACGAAGGCAAGAAAGACCGCCGCTGCCAACGCCAGCGCCAAGCCCATCCAAAGCACGCTGAAATCGACCGTCAGATCCGCCGCCCGCACTGAGAATCGCAACGCGTAACGCGCCAGCACCGTGACCATCGGGATGGCCACCAGCATGCCAGCCAGGCCTCCGCTGCCACACAGGACCAGGCCTTCTGCCAAGAGCGACCGGCGGAGGGCGGTCGAGGTTGCTCCCAGCGCGGCGCGGACCGCCAACTCCGATTCGCGACGCACCGTCCGGGCAAGAATCAGGTTAGCGACGTTCGAGCAGGCAATCACGAACAGCAGGCCCGAGGCGCCAAACAAAAGCCACAGGATGATTCTGGCGCCCGAGTTGATCTGGTCCCGCAGCAACCTCGCATTGATTTGGAAGTGATGCTGAGGCTTGTAAACGTCAGGATGCGCCGACACCATTGCCGCGTACACTACCCGAAGCTCCGCGCGCGCCGACGTGAGGCTGGCCGCAGGCGCCAACCGCCCGAAGACATCGGTCATGCGGTGCTCGCGGCCCTGCACCATCGTTGCCGACAGGTGGTGGGGGCTGGTGACGACGTTGGCGATGATCTCCGTATCCGCCGGATAGGGAATCGAGGGCTCGAGAACTCCGACGATGGTTGCTGAGCGAATCTGCATCATGCTGCCCAGCCGTATCGCCTTTCCTATCACGTTCGGATCCGCATGCAGCGTGGTGACCCAAAACTTGTACGTGAGCACTACTGCGCCGGCGGCGTTGGGGCCATCGTCGCGCGCGTCGAGCAGGCGGCCCAACACCGGCTTCAGCCCCATCACCTCAAAATAGTTGCCATCGACAACTCCGGAGTGGATTCCACGTGTCTCGCCGAATCCCTGCGCAGTAAAGTCGATGGTGGAGAACGTGCCGAGTTTGCTGATGGTCTTCAAGTGGGCGCCTATGTCAGTGATCTCAGGAATTGAGAACGTGGCATTCTCCACTTGCAGACCGGGCGCGCTCTGCTGGATGTAAATCAGGCGATCTTCATCGCGATTCACCAGCGGACGCAACAGGACGCCGCGCACGACGCTGAAAATGGCGGCGTTCACGCCAATGCCCAGCGCCAGCGTCAAGGACACAGTGACCCACAACGTGGGGGCCCGCCCCAGCGAGCGGAGCGCCACCTTGAAGTCGCCCAGCAACTCGACTGCATACCTGAGCGGACGGGTAATTCCTGCCGCTTGGGGTTCTGCCGTGTCGATCGTGTGGGTCGTCATTTTGTCTCCTGCGGCGGCTGCCCCGCCGGTCCGTCAGCCAGGGGGTGAAGGGTCCGCATTTCTCGCCATTCGCTTCGGAACCCGAATTTGACGAGCACCCATCACCCGGCAAGGCAAAAGTGGCGGTGAAAACCGCCAGTCTCGGCCTATGGGAAGCGGCCATCTGTCGAAACGGTTGACGAAGAACGCTTGCACGTCCACGATATACCCGTGCAAGCTGCTTGCCACTGCCAGTCCGTCGTTAAGGCGCTGAAAACTGGATAGATACTGTTAAATTTGGGCGTGCCCTCGCCGGCGCAATGTCCGATTGTGGCACTACCCTTCCCAAAAGCGAACACTGGCACAACTAGCCAGGAGGGCGCCTGGGTCCCGGCCGGTAGCAGAAGACGCAACTGCCGAAGCCATCGTCTTCTTGGCTATGGAACGTTGCAGTTTGGTTGGCGGTGCAAAACCCGCCTTTGGCACCCGTGTCTGCCGCTGGTCGCGAGGGCGATTCTGAACGAGTGGTCAATCGGAAGTTGACCCCACCCTTCGCGGATGACCCCTGCCCAGTCGCCTGCTGTTTACTAATCGCCCGTGGCTCTGCAAGCCGGGCACTTTGACGAGAAACTTACCTTCAACTGAGCTGTGATAGGTAAACGCTACGCCGCTACAGAGGATCTATTTTACTCGGCGGTCATTTTCGGGGAGGCCAACTTCACATGTGCAAGCTGGTCCCGGGATCTGGCTGTCGAATGCTTGCTCTCCAGCGTAATTACCGGTAGGATATCTTCAGCATCAGGGCGTCCACCGTCAGGGTGGCCGAGGCTTAGCGAGATGACTGGCTCAACCGTCTCCCACTATCGCGTCCTGGAGAAGCTCGGGGGCGGCGGGATGGGTGTGGTTTACAAGGCCGAGGACACTCGCCTCCACCGGTTTGTTGCACTGAAATTCCTGCCGGAGGCCGTGGCCAAAGATCCTCAGGCATTGGCGCGTTTCCAGCGCGAAGCGCAATCTGCCTCCGCCCTGAATCATCCCAATATCTGCACGATTTACGACATCGGCGAATACCAAGGCCAGGCGTTCATTGCCATGGAGTTTCTGGATGGCGTGACGCTGAAGCACCAGATTCAGGGCCGGCCCATGGAACTGGAAAGACTGCTGGAGATCGCCATCGAGGTCACGGATGCCCTTGATGCGGCTCATAGCCAGGGCATCATCCATCGGGACATCAAACCGGCAAACATCTTCGTAACCAAACGGGGACACGCCAAAGTGCTGGACTTCGGTTTGGCCAAGGCCACGGCGGGCAGCGCTTCCGGTCAGGGTGCAACCTCGAATGCTCTAACCGCCGCCACCGTGGACGAGCCGCACCTAACCAGCCCGGGGACAGCGCTGGGGACGGTGGCGTATATGTCGCCGGAGCAGGTGCGGGCCAAGGAACTGGATGCACGCAGTGATTTGTTCTCCTTCGGCGTGGTGCTGTACGAAATGGCGACGGGGACGTTGCCCTTCCGTGGTGATAGCTCAGGCATCATCTTTGAGGCCATTCTGAACCGTGGGCCTACGCCGCCGGTCCGGCTAAATCCCGATTGTCCCCCCGAACTCGAACGAATAATCAACAAGGCGCTGGAAAAAGACCGTGACCTGCGTTACCAGGTCGCTTCGGAAATGCGCGCCGACCTGAAACGCCTGAAGCGCGATACGGATTCGAGGCATGCTGTAGCGGCGATGTCCTCATCGCCGCCCGCGGTGGGGACACCGCTCGGGCCAGCGGCGGCGGTGGGGACACCGCCGCTACAAATCGACAGCTCCGATTCGCAGATCATTGCGGGAATGGTCAAGCGCCACAAGAAGGCTGCCCTCGGGGCTGTCGCCTTGACTGTGGCGGCGCTGGCAGGGCTGGCTTGGCTCCTGTTACACCGGGCTCGCCGACCTCAAACCGAATTGGCGCAGACTCGCCTGACGTTCAATTCCAGCGAGCGCCCTATCGATTTCTGCGCGATTTCACCCGACGGCAAATACCTGGCTTACAACGACTCGGCCGGGATTCACCTCAGATTGATCTCGAGCGGGGAAGAACGGCTGATCCCAAGGCCCGCGGGAGTCCCCGCAAGCGACCAGTGGATGATTGATGGGTGGTATCCCGACGGAACCCAAATGCTGGCTGACGCGCAGGACTCGGCAGAGCGCCACAGCCTGTGGACGTTTTCAGTGTTGAGCCAATCTGCGCGCGAGCTCCGTGATGGCGCGGATGGGTATGAGGTCTCGCCGGACGGGACCCGTATCGCCTTCTCCGAAGCCTCCAATGAGCCTCGTGAACTCTGGGTGATGGGCGGCCAGGGAGACAATCCGCGGAAGGTTCTCGCGCTGGAGCAGCAGGAATGGCTTGTCACCGTACACTGGTCGCCGGATGGACACCGCCTCGCCTACCTTAAAGCTCAGCGCACGCCCCAAGAGGAGCGGACGTCGGTTGAGACCTGCGACCTGAGCGGCGCGGATAGGAAGGTGGTGGTGTCGGACCGCGGCCTGGACGACTTCTGCTGGCTTCGCACTGGAGGCATCGTCTACTCGCGGCAGGAGACTCGCGATTGGAAGGATGACAACCTCTGGCAGATCGGCATGGATACTGAGTCGGGCGCGCCGACCAACCCGCCGCGGCGCATCACCCAGTGGTCGAGCTTTCATATTCTATCTTTAGGCGCAAGTTCGGATGGAAAGCGCCTGGTGTTTATCAAGTCGGCCTCTCGGAGTCAGGTCTACCTCGGCGAACTTGCTGCCGGCGGGACTCGCATGAATCCTCCTCGGCGTCTGACCAATGACGATACCAACGACACTCCCACCGCCTGGACCCCGGACAGCAAAGCTGTAGTGTTTACATCCGAGCGCGACGTCAACTTGGGACGAGGCGTACTTCAGCAGGGAATAAACCAGGAAACCGCCGAGCCCCTGATCGCTGAACAGGAGACAGGCCTTGCGCGCCTTGGCCCGGATGGCGCCTGGATGCTCTACGTTGAGTATCCATTGGCCGCAAGACACCCCGGTAAGTCCTGGCTGATGCGATTTCCCCTCAACGGCGGTACCGTTCAGCCCGTAATGGAACTGGGGAACGTGGTGAACTACCAGTGCGCACGCGCTCCGGCAAGCCTGTGCGTAGTCCTTGAGGATGGTCAGGACCAAACGCAATGGACGCTTACGGCCTTTGACCCAATGAAAGGCAGGGGTAAGGTGCTTTGGACGATACAAAAGGACCCCGGCTCCCCATGGGCCAAAACCTCATTGTCTCCCGATGGAGTCACTTTTGCGATGGTGAGAGGTCAACGCGCCGGGGCCGAGATTCGCTTGCATTCACTTGTCGATGGCTCGGAACGCGAAATCACAGCTAAGGGTTGGTCATCCCTCCTAAGCCTGGACTGGTCCGCTGACGGAAAAGGGTTTTACTGCGGCTCTGTTTCGGCGCAGGCCTCTACCCTCGTTTATGTGGACCTGAAAGGGAATGCCAGGGCGTTGTGGGAGTTCAAGGGAGCGGAAGATGTTGTGTGGGACATCCCTTCACCTGACGGCCGGTACCTCGCCATGCGAGCCGACGTCACAAACAGCAATGTCTGGATGGTGGAAGGTTTCTGAGTAGCGCCGGCTGGCGTAGGACAGAAGGCAGGCCGAGAAGACGAGAATGGAAACGAAGGCTGCGGTCCCCGATCCCAAACCATTCATGCCTCATCCCAACTTGAGTGATGAGGTGAATCGGAACATCGTGCAATCGGAGATTGAAGGTGGTGTGTGCCTGGACGATTTATCCGAGGGCGTGCGGTTGGAAGTGGAGACGCAGCATCGTTGGTACACCATCTTAATTCGCGATGGCGGCAAGGAACTCATTTGGGGCCACCCGCAGTACTGTCCCGATCCCGTCGCGGTGAGAATCGCGGGGTCCACGTGGGGCGGCTCGATGCTGAAGCTACGGTTTATCGGGCGAGGAATGCACCTGGAATTCTGGCATCCCGTATTTC
>Ga0181536_10002201_pt1 | contig 22313 bp, 17 predicted proteins | sample PEATcosm2014_Bin_41_FD_121105 | JGI IMG/M metagenome (GOLD analysis project Ga0181536, IMG submission 121105) | Peatland microbial communities from MTU Mesocosm Facility, Houghton, MI, USA - PEATcosm2014_Bin17_60_metaG | ecosystem: Environmental > Terrestrial > Soil > Wetlands > Peat | place...
CAACCATGTGAAAGGTGGTCTTGCCTAGATCGATGCCGATGGATGCGATGTTCATGTGATGGTCCTCCTGATGTAAACCGCCGAGCCAAATCCTACTCGGCGGCGGACCATCTCATTAATCCCTCCGATCGGTGTCCGATACGTGGAACCTGCCAGCCCTGTCTGCAAGGTCGAGTTCAAACTAATGCACTTAATGCGGGAAGGTTTCAAAGTTTCAAGGTTTCAATGTTTCAACGTTCGACAGGCAAGACTCTCGGGCCCTTGAAACCTTGAAACTCTGAGACCTTGAAACCTTGCTCCTAGTAGAATGTGCCCTTGCCTGCTTCCGCCGAACTGGACAGCCTTGTCGTTGTTCTGGTGCGCCCGCGCAATCCGCTCAACATTGGCGCCGCCGCTCGCGCCATGAGCAATTTTGGCGCTCACCGCCTGCGGCTGGTCAACCCTTATGCGGTCGCGTTTCGCGAGGCACGCTCGGCCGTCGGAGCCGGAGATGTACTGGCGAAAGCCAGGGAGTTCAAGACCGTTGCCGAGGCCATCGCCGATTGCACTCTGGTCGTGGGGACGACGGCAGTGCGGAATCGCGCTTTGCAGCATCCCCTGCGCCGGCTCGGCGAAGAAACTGGCAGCGCGGTTCGGAGTCAACTGCAGGCTGGCCGCGTCGCTCTCCTGTTCGGCTCCGAGAAGATTGGGCTCACCAACGAAGACTTCAGCCACTGCCACTGGCTGCTCAACATCCCTACACGAGACGAACACGTTTCCATGAACCTGGGGCAGGCCGTGGCCGTATGCCTCTACGAGATCGCGCACAGCACTTCCCCCGTGGCAGCAGCACCGAATGCCGAACCTGCTACCGCCGGTGAGGCCGAGCAAATCACCGAGACTCTGCTGGAAGCTCTGCACAAGAGCGGATACGTGAAACCGGGCAACGACGCCGTCAGCGAGAAGAAAGTCCGCCGGCTCATCCTTCGCCTCGGCCTGCAAGCGGGAGATGCGAAGGTCCTGCTGGGCATGGTGCGGCAGATTGTCTGGAAGTTGCTCCAGACGGCCAAGGAATGAGGATTATTAAGCGCTACTGCCGTCGCCGATGGAATGTCCATCGCGAATTTCGTCCCGCTTATCTTGTCATCTCATCCTGCCCATCTTGTCATTCCGAGCCGAGCGAGGAATCTGCTTTTCCCTGGCACGACAAAACAACAACGACCAAATAGGACATCGCCTGCGCGGCCACTAGTGTCGCACTCTTTCCGCCGCAGCCTGAGTCGAGGTTCGGCGGAAACGGAATCGGAGCAGCCACACGCTCGCCGCAGGCTGTCCGTTAACTAGCGGTGGGGTGAACTCCCAGCCCTGGGCCGCCCTCAGAGCAAGCCTCGCAAAGTATGGGCTGGGCCCAGGAGAGGCAAGTTCCGCCGTTGTCACTTTGCCCGACGAATCCACGGCGACCCGGACGCCGACCTTGATCGTGCCCGTGATCGTGTCCCGCGCGCTCTGCGGGACGTCAGGGAGAACCTGGTGCAAGACGTCGCCTTGGGACGCTGCGCCCTGGGACGCCGCGCCTTGAGACGCCGCCTTCTTCGTGGGCTGGGGTAATGCAGGGACGGAAGCCCTTGACGCCTGGGCGGGCGCGATTTGCGTGACTTTTTCAGTGCCCGTCGCTGTGTTCTTTCCACGAGGATAGAACGCGACCAGCGCGGCCAGTAGCGCGACCACTGCGACAGCTGCAGCGACGGCTCCCTTGCTCACGGAGCGCCGCGTCGCCGGAGGCACTTCCGGTTCGGCCGGTACTGACCGCCCCGGGGGCTGCAGCCGCGCCTGGATCAGGGCGATCGAGCATCGCCGGTTGGGATCGAGGCGCAGGCACTCGCGGGCAATGCCGCGGAAAGGTTCCGGCAGGGTTTCGAGCGCGGCGGGGACCTGCGCCCCTTCCACGGAAGATGTATTTTGCGTGAGTGCCGCGACCAGGGTGACGCCCAGCGACCACAAATCCCCAGCGGGCGAGATAATCCCTGCCGCGGTCTCAGGCGCGTCATAAACGTCCCGCCGCCTGCGCGCCGAATTGGTTTCCGCAGCGGAAGTCACCTGATCCGCAGAGAGCTTGAGCTGATCGCCCACCGCCAGGACGTTCGAGGGCTTGATGTTGCCATGCACGAATCCTTTTTGATGCAGGTAGGAGAGCGCGTCCAGCACCGGAGGAATCAGTTCGGCCACTTCGGCGGGGGTCAGCGGGCGCTGCGGGAGAATCTCGGCTAAATCCTCCTCCGCGTACTCCATGACCACATAAAGAAGCGGTGTACCGTTCAACTGGCAGCTTCCCGCTTCGAAAATGCGAATCAGATTAGGATGAGAAAGTTGTGCGGCGGCGCGCCAGCGCGAGAGTTGACGCTCGGCATCTGCGGCATCTGCCGCGATTAGTTTGATGGTGGCTTTCTCTGACGCTTGTCCTGGCCGCCGCTGGGTGAGGAAGACCGTGCTGTGCTCCGAACCACCCAGCCACTGCTGGAGCGGAAATCTCCCCGCGACCACGCGTCCTTCCCACGTCTTTTGGACCTCGGGGCTAATCATGAGCCGACACCCGCGAACAACATTCTATGCCATCGGCCAAAATCGGCGAACACAGAGGTTCTTCGCGGGTGCGGCTCAATCCTCGACCAGCACCTTACCGGCTCTTATAGCTGAAAGTCACTTTCGTCTCTTCATCCAGCACCAGCGGCCGAACGAAGGCGAACGACGTCCCGGCGCGGGGTACGTCGATTGGTATCGGCAACACTCCGGCCACGCGCTTTTGCAAGTTCATCACATTGGCAGAGGCATTCTGGCCCACAGCTCCCGGAGCCAGCTTCGGCAGCGACATGACATTGCGCCCGTTGATCGTGCCCACCTCAGCGTTCTCAGTTTGGAGCTGGACTGCTGTCGCAGTGACCTCAACCGTCTCCATCGCGGCTCCAACGCTGAGCGAGAAGTTGTACAGCGATGGCTGATCAGCATCGTAGTGGAGATTGAACGCACTGCTCTTAAAGCCGGTTGCGTCGGCCTGCGCCTTGTAGTTACCGGAGGGCAGTCCTGCAATCACCCACCGCCCTTGCGAGTCGGTGGTCACGGTTCTGGTCACGCCAGTGTCTGGGGAGCTAATCGTAACGCGGGAGTTGCTAATGACGGCTCCGCTAGGATCCACAACGTAACCGCCCATCTGCCCGGGGAAAGCCTCCATTCTCGCGCCGGGAGGTACCTTTCCGGCCTGGGGGACCTGCTCATTGATCGCCACTTCTTCGCGGAAAGCGGACGGCACAAGATTGGCTGCGATGACGTCGCCGCCGAAATCCTTCACCTTGTAGCGCTCCGGCAAAAAGACTTCCCAGCTCAACAAGTTGATCGGGATGTCCATGTTGGGAAGGCTCAGTTCCGCTCCGCCTTTTTTGGCGAACGGCGCTCCAGAATGCACAAACACGAACGAAACGGTGTAGGAATCGGTCGGGCGAAATCCCGGCCGCAGCAGCGGCACGCGGCTTCCGTCCGGGCCTTGCACCGGCTTGACGGGTTCCCCGGCGACGTCAGCGGAAAGAATGCTCGCCCCCGCGGGCAGCGTCACTTTCAGGAACGGTTGCGCCTGGTTCTTGACCACCAGCTTGATTTCGGTGAGCGACTTGCCCTCGGAGGTGACCAGGGTTGTCACTTCGGCGCTTTCCGCCACGGCGGCGAGCACGCTGCCATCCGGGAACCGCACCCATTCCAGCGCCAGGGTGGGACTTTCGCTGGGCTGCCGGTGATAGCGGAACGCCGCCTGAGGCGGAAAGTGGGCCAGCGAGCGCAGATAAGGATTGGTTTCCTTCACATCCATGCGCTTCAGGCCGCCGCCTTCGGTGGCGGTGATTTCCATGGTGCCGGCACCCTCGACCAGCACTTCTCCGGTCTCGCGCTGTGCTGTTTTGAAACTGACGAAGGGCGCATCGGCTTTCGCGCCGCTGATCGCCCTCTCCATCGAGATCAGAAACTCGTGATTGCGCTGCGCGGGCGCGTTCACTTTCAGGGTCAAAGCGCCGGGCTGGGTCCCGGTCGAATCGAGCGTTGCGCCGGTTACGCCCGTGATCTCGAAACCGTCCGGCAATTGGACTTCGAATTGAGCTGGCTCGCCTTGCACGACGGTGAGATCAGCGAGCACCGCGACTCGCATTTCGGCCTCGCTGACCGAGATCAGAGTCTTCTCGTCGGCGAGGAATCGTACTTCGCGCGGCACGATTGGAGTTGCGCTTTCCCGTGTCGTCCACCAGACCGTTGTGGGTTGCCCCGGAACCAGCGTGGCCTCGATTGCGGTATGTCCGCTCTCTGATTTTCGGCCGGTAATCAGACCAGGGCTGACGTTCGCGACCGTGTGATCGCCCGGAATCAGCAACGATAGTTGCACGCTGCCGGCGGCAGGCGCAGGCAGAATGAACGAAGCCCGCCCCGCCTCGATTCTGAGCGGCAGCCCGGTCTCAAGGGCGACCGAAAATTCGGCCGGCCCGGTCAGAAGTGCTACGTGGGTGCCATTCTCCTGCTCCAGGGGCAGGCCCTTGCCGTTCTGGTGAGCGTCGAGGATCGTCATCCCGGTGGTCAGCGGAACCTTGCTCACGCCCTTGCGGAACACTTCTCCCTCGAACTGCACTGTGCCCCGCACGCCTTCATTTTCGACGCGCAGCTTTAGGTCGGCATGCTTGATGGAGTAAGGAAGGGGCGCGACATCCGGTTTCTTCGGCGGTTTGGCCGCGAGTTCCACCAGCCGGTTGTATTCGTCGAGTGTGAGCGTGACATTGCCGGAGTTGGGCAAGGGCAGCGGGGATTTATCGTCTGCCGCAAATACCCGCATGACCGCACACAAACTGCAGAGCAACAGTGCTGCGAACAATCTGGTTTTCATCGCACACCTCCCTTTTTGTCGCGCTGGAAATTGAACTCGGCGGCGGGAGCCTGATTCTCGCTCGTGAGCTCGGAAACAAGGAATAACGACGGTCCGAAAGCGGGGAACGTAACGTTGACCGGCAGAATGCCAGTCACTTTCCCGGCCAGAGATTTGGCGCGGAATGTGTCGAGCAGAGCTCGGGTGGAGTCTTTCTTCTCGTCTCGCTCTTTTTCGTAAAGTTGCGGCTCCCCGGCTTTCTGAGGTGCGACGGGCGAAGCGGAGGCCATGCCTCCGATCACTGCGCCAGTCGGCGGTTCAGGCGGCGGAGGCATCAGCGCCGCCGAAATCGGATTTTCGTATTCCTGCGTGCGAAACGTTCCCGGCTCGGCCGTAATCCGGAACAGAGGCGGGTAATACAGCAACAGCCCGGTGCGCGAGACGGGAAGATCGAGCGCGGGGAGCGTCAGCTTGGTCTGGCCTTTCTCCTGCCATGCCGGCGCCTTGGTGAGATACAAAATCTCAACCATGAACGCAGGCGCGTCCTCTCCGCCCCGTGACTTCTCGAGCGGCAGCAGCAAGCTGCCGTCGGGCGACTGCCCCGGACGGACCGGCCTTCCTCCCAGCGCAGTGCTCCACACCGTTGCCCCTGCGGGCAGGGTCACTTTCACGAAATTGCGCTGGTTGTTGCGAATCGCGTAGCGCGCCTGCACCAGTTCCTTTCCGTCGGCGCTCAACAGGATCTGGTAGCGAGCCTCTTCGATGTTCGCCATCAAAACTGCCTGCTGGTCGTAGCGGGCCACGTTGACACTCAACGAGCGCGTCGCGCCCGCGGTGCCCGAGCGCACGCGAAACGCAACCAGCGCCGGCGACTGTCGGCTCGCTACCATCTCGCCGAGATCGCTGGCGTCGGCTTCCTCCAATCCCTGCGCTTTCTGGCCTTTGATTTCGCCCGCACCCAACACCTCGACCGCCGTGCCACCGTCGTCACGCTCCGCGTTGAGGAGCCGCAGCAGGGGCACGTCAATGATGCCGTCCCGCGGCAATCGAGTCTCTCCCGTGATTACGAAGCGGGCGCTATGCTCGACCGGTTCGAGGAAGGTCACGGCGAGTTCGCCACTCTTCATCTCCCAGTCCGCCACCATCGCACCGGAAACCTGGTTGATGGTGACATTCTGCGGGAGCTGGATTCGCGCCTCGCGAGCCGCTCCCTGCACCACCTCGAGATTCGCTTCGGCATAGATGGACGTCGAATCTTCGGCGAGGCTGGTGAGTTGGGTCAGGGATCCGCGCAGGCGCAGAGGCTGATCCATGTGGTGGTCCTCGGTCTTCTTGCGCCAGGTGAACAGCAGAACTTCGTTGCCCCGGCCGTAGGCGAGCCACTTGGTCTCACCCGCTGCCTCTGATTTCTCGGAGAGCAGCCCGCCGCCAATTCTCAAATCAATCCCCTGCTGTGGAAGCTGCACCGCGGCCCGGGTTACGCCCGATTCCGTCGAAGGAAGAGAAATGCTTTCGTCGCCCGCCGACGATGTGACGGGCACATCTATATCGAGCAACAGCACGGACCGCCCGGCATGGGAGAGAAGCGCCGAGAGATGCCCTCCGCCTTTACCCGCCGCGCCTGGCACCAGCGATACCAGCTTGCCGTCGAGTTGGGCTTCGCGGACGAGCAAGCCTGCGGGCACGGGAACACGAACCCATCCGTCTTTCAAGACGTCTACCGTGAGGCTGGCGCGTCCTGAGGCCAGGTCGCCGGCGACGTGCAGGTCGTAATCCACGCGCGTCAGGGTCGCATCCAGCGGAGGCGGTTCGGGATCGTGCTCGACCGGATAAGCCTTGGCGCGCAGCACGCGATACTCCTCGACCGGAATCACGACCCAGCCCGCGGTATGGGAAGATTCAGTGGATCTTTCTTGGGCCAAGACTGTCGCGCCCCAGACCAGCGAGGCAGCCACCAGGCAGGGAAAGAACGGTCTCAGAGCAGATCGTCTGAGTGCGGCGACAACAGCGAGCATCGAGTTTTTCATATTCAACCCTCACTCCAACAATTCAGGGGATGCGCGACTTTTTCCGGGGGATGTTTCGGTGATCTCATTCAGAGGAAGAACGTCCGGAGGGGAGGAAATTGCGTGCGATTTTCAGGCTGGGCGCGGCTTCCAGGCACCGCGGACAGACCGGGCTAGAGCATTCTCGCGGTCACTGTAGCCTATTACGAACGGTAGTTCATCACGAACGGTAGCCCATTACGAACGGTAGCCCATTACGAACGGTAGCCCATTACGAACTGTCATCCCGATACGAATTGTCATCCCGATACGAATTGTCATCCCGAGCGAAGCGAGGGATCTGGGGGTTTGCCTGCGGTGGCGATACTGCTCGTGCAAGCTAGAACCTGGATCCCTCGCTACGCTCGGGATGACAAGCGTCCTTAATCCACGCTATAGCTGAAGTGTAGCTGAAACTGGGCTAACTCCTGCCCGCCCGCCGTTGGCGCGCCGCCTCGTAGAGCACGAGGCTCGCGGCCACACCGGCGTTGAGCGATTCGACTTGCGCAGAATGGGGAATCGCGACCGTCTCATCCACCTGAGCCATCAGAGATCGAGGCAGGCCTGCGCCTTCGCTTCCGATGAAGATCGCCGCAGGCGTGCTGAGCTTTGCCTGATCGAGCGGCGTGCCTTTGTGGGAAGATGTGGCGATCATCCGTACGCCCTGCGCACGGAGTTTTGTCGAGATGGCCTGCAGTCCCCCCGCAGCTTTCGCTATGACGAAGGGAAGACGAAAGACCGATCCCGCCGAGGCGCGGATCACTTTTGCATTGAATGGGCTCACTGTTCCTTCGCCCAGCACCGCGCCCGCGCTGCCAAACGCCTCGGCCGAGCGCAGAATTGTCCCCAGGTTGCCGGGGTCCTGCAATCCAGCTACGACTACGACCGGGCCAACCTGCGCCCGTTCCAGCAAGTCGTCGAGCGAGAATTCCTTCAGGCGTACCAGCGCGGCCACGCCTTGCGGCGTTTCGCTGGGAACGGCTCCGTCGAAAAGCCGATCCGGCAGCAGGAGGGTTTCGACGTGGGCTCCGATTTGCGGCAGAATGCGCTCGGCGTGGTTCTGCACCGATTCCCTGAAAAAAACCGCCCGGAAGCGCAAACCGCTCCGTATCGCTTCCTCGACGATGCGAACGCCTTCAATCGCGCAATCGCCATCCTCGGTGAGTTCGGCGCGCGCGAATGCCTGCCGCAACGCTTTCACCACCGCATTGTGGTGGCCCTCGATGCGGCGCAGACTGCGCTGGCCGTGCCCGGATTCTGACATTGGCTTCATACCGTTAAATCCATCATAGTGCCAGCCGGGTCGCGTTTTGCCGTATTATGATAAGTTCCGCGAACCAAACAAACAAAATTGAAAGTCTGAAGCTAAGAGGAAGGGGACGCTGTGCGCGCCGAGATCGTCAAAATCAGCAGTGAGAACCCGGAATCATCCCTGGTGAAATACGCCGCCGATCAGATCCGTTCCGGCGAAGTGCTGGGCATGCCGACTGACACGTTCTACGGTCTGGCCGCGGACCCGTTCAACCTGCGCGCGGTCGAGAAAGTCTACGACATCAAGACGCGCTCCCGCCACAAGCCCCTGTCGCTGCTGATCGGGAGCGTGGATCAGGCGGAAGAACTGGCCAAGCCGCTGCCCGAGGAATTCTACGCGCTGGCCAGGAAGTTCTGGCCCGGGCCGCTGACCATCATCGTCAAAGCCGGCTCGCGCTTGCCGCTCAAGGTGACCGCCAACACCGGCAACGTCGCGCTGCGCGTGCCCAATGCCAAAATTCCACTGGCCGTGGTGACGGCGGCGGCGATTCCCATCACCGCGACTTCGGCGAACCTGAGCGGCGCGGCGGAATGCACCAGCGCGGAGCAAGTGCAAACCCAGCTGCACGGCCGCATTAACATTATCGTGGATGGCGGCCCTTCGCCGCGCGACGTCGCCTCCACCATCGTGGATCTGAGCGACGAGACCGCGCGCTGGCGCATCCTTCGCGAAGGTGCGATTCCCGCGGACCAGATTTCCGGATTCTTCGCTCAAGGATGAACCAAGCAATCGCCAACGGGCATGTCCCGCGGCGCTGGTGGATTAGTCTGCTGGCGCTGCTCGTGACCCTCCTCGCCCTGTGCCTGTCCATCACCGCGGTGCAGGTTGTGCGTACCGCGTCGCTTGAGGAAATTCGTCCTGCCGATGCGATCGTCGTTTTCGGCGCCGCGGAGTACTCCGGCCATCCTTCTCCGGTTTTGCGCGCGCGGCTGGATCATGCTTTCGATCTTTACCAGCACCATGTTGCTTCGGTGGTGATTACGACCGGAGGCGCGGCGGCGGACCCGAAATTCAGCGAAGGCGGAGTGGGCAAGGAGTACCTGCTAAAACGCGGCGTCCCGGAAAATGCGCTGATCGCCGAAACCCAAAGCTCCGATACCGCGGAATCAGCCGAGCGCGTTGCCGTCATCATGCGCACGAACGGGCTGCGCAGTTGCGTCGCGGTCAGCGACGCCTACCATGTTTTCCGCATCCGTAAGCTGCTCGAGCACCAGGGCGTCGGCCCGGTCTACGTTGCGCCCCGCGCCGATTCGCGGCCTCACGGTCTCGTGCAGCGCGCAGTCTCCATATTGCGCGAAGCGACAAGCTATCTTCTGTGGCGGGCAGGAATCTAGAGCCGGACCTCGGACCTCGTACTTCAGACTTCAGACTTCGGACCTCAGACTTCGGACTTCACACCACTGACGTCCAGTCATCGCAGAGGCATCACTTTCCCCGTCTTTTTCACGCAGATTAAGCTAAGACTTGAATGGCTCTGTTGACATCCTCGGAATCGGACCGATTTCCCAGTCCCGTAGGGACGGCTGAGAATAGCCCGGCGCTTAAGCGCCGGGGCATCCTTCAACGGGAACCAGTCCCGTTAGGGACGACCGAATCTAAAAGGGTGGGTACGGCTCAGTCGTGCCTACGGCACTCAAGGGTCTTTTCCACTTGTCATCCCGCCAGTGAACTGGCGGGCTATTGTCAGTGGTCCCTCCGGGGCCGACTGTCCTCCGCTCCTCAGGATGTTGTCAACAGAGCCGAACTGAGTGCAAGGTCTGACGCCCGAGGTCCGAAGTCCGAGGTCTGAGGTCCGAGGTCCGAAGTCCGAGGTCTGCTTTTCTCACCAGCCGCTTCTTTCCCGCAGGCTGGTAATGTGCGCCACATGATGGCGGCCGTGCCACGCGTACAGGGCCACGGTCTTATCCAGTGTCATCACGCCCAGTTCCGGATGACGAAAGGTCCGCTTCCACTGTTCTGCGGTGAGGGAACGAAGCAGTTTCATCCACCGCTGGTGGAGGCAATCCAGCAGGCAGAGCGAGGTGTCAATCGGCGTGGACGCGACATCGGCCAGTTCCGCCCAGCGATCTTCGGCATAGGGCTTGATCGTTGGTTCATCTTCGGTGAGCGCCAGCTTGAAGCGCACGTAGGAATTCAGGTGGCTATCGGGCACGTGATGCACGACCTGGCGGACAGTCCAGCCGCCGGGCCGGTAGGGCGTGTCGAGTTGCGCGTCGGAAAGCCCTTTCACGGCAGCGCGCAGATTAGCGGGCGCCTGCGCGATGTCGTGGAGCAGTCGCTGTTTCTTCTCTTCAGTGAGTGGCCCGTCGTAGTTGAACTTGCCGAGGGGGTATCTGAGATCAGTCATCGTGCCTCCAAGCGAAGCAGTTCAAATTCTAGCCGCAGACGAACCGGACCTTAAAAATCCCAGCCGGCAACTATGCCATACTGCGGAGTTCCGTCCCACGATCATAATCGGCTAAGCCATTGTTAGGGCGCGCAAACCGCGGCGCCAAGGACGGGTTTGATTCATGGAGGCCTCAATGTGGAATTCTTTTAGGATCGTTCTGGCAAGTGTCTTGTTGGTGGGCGCTGCTTGCGGTGCTCGAGCCCAAAGCTCTCCCGACGCGGCCAGCAAGCCCTTGCTCCATACCGCCGTGACCGGTTCGATTGACGCATCCGGGCTGGATGATCCTCAATATGTTCTTTCCTTCGTCGCGGTCCAACGCCTGATGCTCGACGCGACGCAACATCCTCTTACCAAAGCTGAAGTGGAGCGGTCGGTCGCGGGAACGCCCGTGTCGCTCAACCAGCTCCTCCAGCTCGAGCTGCTGCGGCAGGAAGGAGAAGTCTATCAGCTGAATTATCTGCTGCTCACCGTGGGGGACCAGCAGACGATGTATCGCATCTGTGCGCGTTATGGCCAGAGTCTGGCCGATGCGTTTCGGGCGCACCAGGCTGAGTTTGACAGTGTCTCGAAAAAATACCCCAATGCCGCGCTGCGCCCGCAGCTTATGTTCGACCTGATCGCCGGTGTGTCCCTCGACTGGAGGGGGCTCGACCTTACGACGGAACTTGGTTATCGCGTCCAACCACCGCGGCACGCCAAGGGCGGGGAGTACTTGATCCACTCTTCCGAGGCTGGATCTGATCTGGACTTCACGGGTCTGTACCTCGACAGCGAAACGGCTCCCGGCTCGAAAATGAGCTTTTCGACGTTTGGCGATGGTGCTTCGACACCTCGCCTCGAGGGTCTGCCGGATGTGCTCGATGGCGGTCTGGAGAAGGCAATGGAAGATTGGCAAAAGCTGCCCGAGGTCTACGCGGCCCTGCGCTCGGAGTATGTGGTACTTCTTCTGCTTGCGATTGATGATGCCGGCCAGGTGATGAATGCCGTTGCCAGTGGCGCCGCAGATACCGATGCGGCCCTCGCCAAAGTGGTTCCACTTCCAGACGAACGTCGCAAAGCCGGCCTCGGTTTGCTGAGCGCCATCGGCTATCTGCAGGAAACGGATCATCGCTATGTTGTGGGTGTTCCCGTTCTCACCGAGAGCGACAAACCGCTAGTGGATGCAGTTCTTAAGCTGAGCCGCGAAATCACGGAGGCATGGCTTCGCGCGAACTACGCTGCCATGGAAAAGGATCTGTCTGGGCTGTCACCTATGCGCAATGGACTGCCGTTCTCGCTTGCGTTCAGTGAGGCTTGGCATTACACATTTGGCTTTGCTTCGAAATCACTGGCGGAGGGTGGCTTCTATGCCAATCCGCGGGCAAAGGGGAATCGCTATGAGGGGTACGTTCCCTTCGTGTGGGCAAGTTCGGTGATCAAAGGTCCCGGCGGCCGCTGAACCGCAGCAGATGAGATGAATGTATACAGCCGAAGCTCCGATCCCGCTTGAGTAACTACTATCCCTTGCGCCGGTCGTGCTCACGGCCCATCCGGTGGGGCTTGAACTTTGGGTTCCCCGGGGCGGCTTGGCGGCAAACTGTGACTGTTGTAGGCTAAACTCTCGGTGCAAAGCCGATTGCACCATTTCTGGGGCAGGTCACAACTATGGCATCGTCGACTTGGTCAGGTCACCTAACTTTCGGACTCATCTCCATGCCCGTGCGCCTGTTCTCGGGCGCGCGCAGCAGCGGCATTTCCTTCAACATGCTGCACCGCACCGACAAGTCGCGGCTGAAGCAGCAATATGTTTGCCAGGCCGACGGCCAGGTCGTCGACCGCAGCGACATCGTCAAAGGCTACGAGTTCCGCAAGGACGAATACATCATCATCGAGCCCGACGAGATCAAGAAGATCGAGCCGCAGACCGCAAAGACCATGGAGATCCTCGAGTTTGTGAAGGAGAGCGACGTCGATCCGGTGTACTTCGAGTCGTCGTATTACATGATGCCGGAAGAGGCCGGCCGCCGTCCCTACGCCCTGCTGACCAAGGCGCTCGAAGAAAGCGAATACGTGGCCATCGCCAAGATCACCATGCACAACCGCGAGTACACCGTGTTCCTGCGTCCGCACCAAGGTGGACTGATGCTGCACACCATGTACTACGCCGAGGAAGTGCGCATGGTGGAAGGCTTCGGCGCGCCTGATGTGGAACTGAAAGAAGCCGAAGTCAAAGTCGCACACCAGTTGATCGACGCTCTGGCCGCCGAGTGGGACCCCGAGAAGTACAAAGATACCTTGCAGGAAAATCTGAAGAAGCTGATTGAAACCAAGCTGGAAGGCGGGGAAGTCGCCGCCGTCGAAAAGCCAAAGAAGCTGGCCCCGGTGATAGATCTGATGGCGGCGCTGAAAGAAAGCCTGGCCCAGATGGAGGGCAAGAAGAAGCCCGCGGCCACCGCCGACGTCGAAGGACCCCGTGCCGCTGTGGCAAAATCACGCCGCGGGCGATAGAAGAGGCTGCCGGCGTTCGGGTTCCCCTATCTTCTCTGACGGGATCAACATTTTGCGCCCGGCCCAACAGTAGCTCTCAGGCATCCCCACATAGCCACGCCGCATCCCTTCGCTGGGCGATGAGCCGCGGAAGCGGAGAGCCGGAAACCGGACGGCTCTCTGGCGCGGATGGCCCGCGATCGTTACAATAACTGCTTCTGCTTCCATTGTTATAAAGAGATCCCTTCTCCCTGGGAGTGCCGATGAGTTTGCGACGTGTGGGCGGGCTGGCTGCGGTGGCGCTGGCCACTTTGCTGTGGATATCGTGCGGTGACATCTATCGCCCGGTAGTGATTCCTACGACCCTGACTCCGCCGAATCCTGCAGGGTTCCACGCGGTTTTCGGGATCAACGCCAACGTGGCCCTTAATTTCGGTACCGCCATGCAGATCGACGTTTCGGGCGACAGCGACATCGGGGTGGCCAATATGGGTGTTAACCCTACCCATGCCGGCATTCTTCCCAATAATTCCAGGGTTTTCGTAGCCAGCAGCGGCGGTACCTCCTGCCCACCTGCAGCGGACGCGATTACGGCGTTTACCCCCGCAGCCGACAGCACGACTGCCACCGGACTGGGATCGCCGGTGACGTTCAGTCTGCCCAGCGTTGGCACCTCGCAGTCTTCAGGTATCGCTGCCATCAGCGAAGTCGGCAATCAGGTGACGGTGACGCTCAACGGCGCACTCAGTAATGCTCGCGTTGGCACCCCAATCGAAATCTCGGCCGTGGGAGTCAACGGAATCTCTCCATACAACGGTTGTTTTCCGATTGTCGCGGTCAACGGAGCGACAATCCAGTACGTGAATCCAACCCCGGGTCTGGCGGCAACTTCCGGCGGGAATGCGACCGTTCCGGCGTATTGTCCGTACCTGCCGGATTTTGTGGCCACGTCGCAGAATAGTGCCGTCTACGTAGCCAACTACGGAAGCGAAAGCGGGCTGAACTGCGGCCTCGCCAGTACCGACTCGGTGGCACTGCTGAATACCGTGACCAACACAATGACCAACATTGTGTACCTCGCGGCGGGCTCGCACCCGGTGGCGATGGCCGAGACGCCGAACGCACTGAATCTCTACGTGGTCAACCAGGGAAATAACACGGTCCTCGATCTGTCCCCTATCGATCTGACGACGCTCGCAACCATTTCCGTCGGCAACACTCCAGTGTGGGCCGCTTTGCGCCCGGACGGAACACGGTTATATGTCATCACCCAGGGAGATGGACAGCTTTACACCATCCGCACCGACACGAATGCAATCGTATCGAAGCAGTCGGTCGGGGGTCCCGGAGTGAACTACGCGCTCTATGACACGAGCCGGAACCGGTTGTACGTGACCAATCCCAGTGCAGGGGCGGTCTACATTTTTAGCGCCGCGACCGACCCGCCAACGCCGATGGGAAGCCCTACCGGCGCGCTCAGCATTTCCGCGCCCCCCATTCCTGCCAATCCACCACCTTGTCCGGGCGGCACCTGCACCTACAGTTCGGTGATGCCGGTGGGAGTGGCGGCTTTGCCGGATGGCAGCCGGTTCTACGTGGCCAGCTATGTCACGGCCGCGAACGGATCGCCCTGCCCGGATCCCGGCGTGACCGCGGCCGGATGCATCATCCCGCAAGTGACCGTCTTCGATGCGGGGAACTTTTTTATGAACGGCCAGGCGGTCGTAAAAACCACCGTGTTTCCGCTTTTGCCGGCGGTGCCGAATCCGGTATCGGGAGTACAGCCGTTCGCGGCAGCGCCGGCCGCGTTCTGCGCGCCAGTCGCCAGTTACGCGACGGCCTCCGCCCGCTTCCGCATGTCCGCGGCCGCCGCGGCGGACAGCAGCCGCGTGTACGCGAGCCTGTGCGATGGAGGCTGGGTGGCGATCGTCAACACGACGACCAACACCATCACCACGGGCGGAAACAATTCGAGCGACGTGCTGGTCACGGATTTACCCGCTCCGTACGGGGCCGGAGCGCCAGGGTCGAATGGTGAGCCGCCGTTGCAGAATCCGGTGTTCCTGCTGACGGGGCAGTAGCCAGGGAAGAATCGCTAACCTCACACAAATAAAGGGTTAAGATGCGGCCGATGGGAGTTTTCCACAGCGTTCCTGAAGGAACATTCTAATGCACAAGAGTGTACGTACAATTTAGTAAAGCATTGCCAAGTGCTGCCGCTGCAATGCCTTAGCGGGCTGCTGAGAAAGTATTTTCCGGGGCGGGAATCTAACCGCAACGGCTAAAGCCGGCGTTGAAAACAAGCCAGTTATCGCAGCGCTGAAGCGGGTGCGTGAGAACTGGTGCCGTCCCTTCGGGACTCGGTCCGTTGTCCCACTTCTACCCGGCACTCACGTGCCGGGCTATCACATCCCGCCCCTGCGGGGCTAGGATTTGGCAGCGCCTACTCCACCCGTCTCACCCAAATTCGGGTTCTCACGCACAGACTGAAGCGCTGCGCCAATCAAAATCAAAGGCAAGGGCGAGTTGTTCAGGAGCCTGTTAGCGTCACCGGCGGGCGGTTATACCTTGGCGGGAATTTCTTCTTTGGTGACGGTCTTTGTGGCGCTCCTCGCAGCGTAGTGCGAATCCACGTATTCATCGAGAATCTCAATGAATTCGGGGACGATGCGGTCGCCTTTCAGCGTGGTGAAGAGCCGTCCGTCAACGTACACCGGCGCTTTCGGCTCCTCGAACGTGCCGGGCAGGGAAATGCCGATGTTGGCGTGCTTCGATTCGCCCGGGCCGTTGACCACGCAGCCCATGACGGCGAGCTTCATCTCCTCAACGCCGATGTAGCGGCCTTTCCACGCGGGCATCTGCTCGCGCAGATAAGATTGAATCTGCTCGGCCATTTCCTGGAAGAAGGTGCTGGTGGTTCGGCCGCAGCCGGGGCAGGCCGTAACTTGCGGCGTGAAGCTGCGAATGCCCATGGATTGCAGGATCTGCTGCGCGACCCGGACTTCTTCGGTGCGGTCGCCGCCCGGCGCGGGGGTCAGCGAGACGCGGATCGTGTCGCCGATGCCTTCCTGCAGTACGACGCCCATGGCCGCGCTGGAAGCGACCACGCCCTTCGCTCCCATGCCAGCCTCGGTCAATCCCAGGTGCAGGGGATAGTTGCAGCGCGCGGCCAGGGTGCGGTAAACATCAATCAAGTCCTGAACTCCGCTGACTTTCGCGCTCAAGATGATCTGGTCGGGACGAAGCCCGAATTTTTCAGCCAGCTCCGCGGAATTCAGAGCGCTGACGACCATGGCTTCCATGGTGACTTCGCGGGCGTCTTTGGGCTCGTCCAGGCGGGAGTTCTCATCCATCATGCGGGTGAGCAGCGCCTGGTCGAGCGATCCCCAGTTCACGCCGATGCGCACTGGCTTCTGGTTTTTCACGGCGACTTCGATCATGGTGCGGAAGTTGGAGTCGCCCGTCTTTCCAATGCTGGCGTTGCCGGGATTGATGCGGTACTTGGCCAGATCGCGCGCGCACTCGGGATACTTGGTCAGCAGAACGTGCCCGTTGTAGTGGAAGTCGCCGATGATGGGCACGCGCACGCCCTGCTTGTCGAGTAGCTCAACGATGTGTGGCACGGCGGCAGCGGCTTCGTCGTTGTTGACCGTGACCCGCACCAGTTCGGAGCCGGCCCGGGCGAGAGCGGCGACCTGCTGTACGGTGGAGGGAACGTCGGCGGTGTCGGTGTTGGTCATGGATTGCACCACAACCGGTGCATCCGCGCCGACGCGCACACCCCCGACCACGGCCGTAACGGTCTTTCTGCGCTGAATCGTAGCCATAGGAACTATTAGTTTAGCACGTGGAAATGCGCCTCCCGATGGCCTTGGGTGGCGCAGCGCTTTCAGCGTGTGCATGAGAATTAGTGCCGTCCCTCCGGGACTCGCTCCGTTGTCCCTCTTCTACCCGGCACTCCCGTGCCGGGCTATCACATCCCGCCCCTGCGGGGCTAGGACTTGGCAGCGATTGCTCCACCATCTGATCCAAGTTCGAGCTCTCAGGCACACGCTAGAAGCGCTGCGCCACCCAAAGGGCCGGCTACTGCTGCCCCCACGCCACCCGAAGGCCAGCCTACTGTCCCCAGAACTTGATCCCGGATTCCTGCGGCTTTGAAGTCTCGGGAATGGCACTTCTCTGCCGGATTCTGGCGATCAACTCGGCAGCTTCCTCTTGGCCAATGTCTGCTCCGAAAGAGACGGTCTTGGCCTCGTAGTCGAAGGCGATCCTGCTGGCCCGGCGGCCCTTACCCGTGCCTGCCTCGGGCTGAAAGCGGAGGTCGCGCATCTCGCGCACCAGGTAGGACCGCGTGAGACCCAGGCCGAAGATCTGCGTCCTGCAAGTGAGACTCTCTGAGTTGGCGAGGACAATCTGCCGTCCGCCAAGCGCGTAGAGGATCCTGTAGCCCACGCTGGCCTCTCCGACAGCCCAACCGATCAGCCAGACGAAGATGAAGGCATGGAATTGATGGAGAAGAGCGCGTATGGCGAAGACTCCGCCAGCTGTCCAGCCGCAGCACCAGAACATCAAGAAAAGAAGGCCGGCGTCGCGCTTCGGCGGCATGGAAATGCGCAAGCCCTCGAGGTCTTCCGAGACGGTTGAGCGCGGCGCAAACGGCTGCAGTGAGGTCGGCATCAGTTCCCCTTCGCACCACCAAGACCGAAACTGAGAACGAGCACCTTCCGCGAACCGTGTGAGATTGGGTTTCCTGGGACTAGCCTGCTTTACGGCAGCCGGTCTGCCAGTCCCGGGATGGTTTTCATGAGGTCGTTGTAGATCACCATGACGGCAAACAGTACCAGGAAGACGAAAGCGGCCTGATAGACGCGTTCCTTGATGGTCAAGCTGATGTCGCGGCGCATGAGGCCCTCGATCAGCAGAAACATGATTACTCCGCCATCGAGAATGGGAATCGGCAGCAGGTTGAAGATGCCGAGGTTCAAGCTGATGGCGGCGGTCAATTGCATCAGCGGAGTCCAGCCCTTGCTGCGTGCGGCCTCGCCTGCCGCCTGGCCGATCCGGATGGGGCCTTCGATGGAGCGCACCGAAATCTTGCGCTCTGCCATCTTCCTGACCAATTCCAGGATCAGTAATGCGTTCTGGCGGTTGTTGTGCAACGACAAACTGAAAGCTTGGGCGAAGGGCAGGGTCTTAGCTTTCATCTGCATACTGCCAATGCCGATGCGATAGCGCTTCTCCAACAGAATCGGCTGCACCGTAAATGTCTTCTGCTGGCCGTGGCGCAGCACCGTGAGCGTGATCGGCTTGTCTTTCGTCGCTTCCAGTCTCTCCACCATTGCCGCCAGAGCCGGGATGGGTGTGCCGTCGAGCGCGAGGATCCGGTCGCCCTCCTTCAGGCCGGCTTTTTCCGCCGGCATATCGGGCTGAACGTCAGTAATGGTGACCGTATCTTCTTTGGGGGCCCAGCCGGCGTATCCGATCTGATCGAGACCCGTGGGCTCTGGCGTTACCGTCTTTTCCAGTGTCTGCCCGTTGCGTTCCACCTGGACGTCGAGCGGCTGGCCGGGGCTGAGGGCTTCCTTCAGATCGATTTGCTCCCAGGTTGGATTCTGTTGACCGTCGATGCGGGTGATCCGGTCGCCAATCTGGAATCCGGCCTTGGCGGCGGCCGAGTTCTGCAACACCCATCCAATGACGGTCGGCTCGTCGTACACCGCCGGATACTCGTAATGCACCGTGTAGACAGCGGTCAGCAGAACGACGGCCAAAATGATGTTCATTGCGGGCCCGGCAATGGCAATCAGAAAGCGGTGCCAGCGCGATTGATTCAGAAATTCCCGCGGATCGTCGGTGCGCTCGTCCATCGGGTTCTCGCCGCTCATCTTGACGTAACCGCCCAGCGGGATGGCGTTGATCCGATAGTCGGTCTCGCCCCTGCGGAAGCCGATCAGGCGCTTGCCGAAGCCAATGGCGAACTGCTCCACCCGCACACCCAGCCACTTGGCCACGGCAAAGTGGCCGAACTCGTGGATCAGGATCATGAAACCCAGGACAGCTACCACCGCGACGACTGAGGTCAGGAAATCAGACATAATCGAAGTACGTATTCTCCACCTGGTTAGATTCCAAAATCAGGCAAAAGACGTTGCCCGCGGCCGTTTCGGTTTCTTGACATCCCCGTTCGACTGCGCCACTTGCCGATGTGCGCACTGCCGGGCGTCGGCGTCGGCCTCGAGTACTTCCCGAATAGACTCCAACTTCCCAGAATTGGTTGCAGCCAGAACGTCTTCAATAATCCTGGGAATCTGGTCGAAACGGATGCGGCCTTCCAGAAACGCGGCTACGGCGACCTCATCGGATGCATTCAGCGCCACGGTTTTGGCACCACCCGCTTCTACCGCCTCGTAGGCAAGACGCAGACAAGGGAATTTATTCACGTCTGGGGGGCAGAAGTCCAGATGACGCAAGTCACTGACGGGGAAGCGCATATCTGACCGAACCCGCTCCGGATAGGTTAGGGCGTAAAGAATCGGCAGCCGCATATCCGTCACCGAGAACTGAGCAAGTATGCTGCCATCCACAAACTCAACCATAGAATGGATGGTGGATTGGGGATGGACAATTACTTCCACTTTTTGCGGCGGAATGTGAAACAATCTGCACGCCTCAATCACCTCAAAGCCCTTGTTCATCAGGGTGGCCGAATCAATGGTGATGCGGCGGCCCATCTTCCACGTGGGATGATTGAGCGCCTGCTCGACGGTGATCGAGGCAAACTCTGAGCGTGGCGTGTTCAGGAAAGGCCCGCCGGAGGCGGTCAGCCAGACGCGCTCGACTTCGTCCATGCGCCCGCCGCGCAGGCACTGATGGACCGCGTTATGTTCGCTGTCAATCGGGAGCAGCGGCGTGCCCTGCTTGCGAGCTTCGGCCGTGATCAACTCACCCGCAGCGACCAGGCACTCTTTGTTGGCCAGACCGAGAATCTTTCCCGCCCGCACGGCTTCATACGTGGCTTCCAGCCCGGCCACGCCTACGATCGCGCTGACCACGAAGTCCACTTCAGGATGGGTCGCAACCCGAACCGCTCCCGCCGCGCCGTGTACGACTTCGAGTGCACCGAGTCCTTCCTTCTTCAGACGGCCGTGCAGGGCGTCGGCATTCGCTTCCGAGGCCATCGAAACCACCCGCGGACGCCAGCGCCGCGCCTGCTCAAAGGCGGCTTCGAGATTGCTCCCCGCGGCCAGCGCGACGACCTGAAACCGGTCGGGATAAGACTCGACCACACTGAGCGTGCTGCGCCCAATCGAACCGGTGGAACCCAGGATGGCGATGCGTTTCATGATTTTAGGAATTCACGGATCTCTTATTTCGCAAATGCTGGAGCATAGCGCTCAATCCAATCTCTTTGTTCTGTGGTCTCCGGAACAGCGACACCTCGTGCTGCGGACACCACATCCACAGCAGCGCCGGGGCTCATTCCACTCTTAACGAGCAAGCAAGCGGCCACGAGCCCGGTGCGGCCGATCCCCTGCCGACAATGGACCAGGACATTCCTCCCAGCGGACAGCATGTGATTCATCTTCTCTAGCGCTTCACCAAGCTTCGCTTCTGATCGCGGAACCTGACGGTCCGGAATTGGAAACGACGAGAACTCCAACCCTGACTGCCTGGCGTCGCTCGCTTCATCGCACAGATCGAGATCTCGTTCTTCTTCGGCTGTGAGCAGCGATAGAATTGCGTGAACTCCCGCACGCTTCCAATTGGCAATCTCGTCTCGCAGCCAGTCTCCGCCACGCGGACGAGCCGCCAGGGCCAGTTTTCCTGGCCACGGCCCATCAACCCAATGGAGTTCCGTCGACATCGATCTCTAGTCTTGCTCCTTCACGATGACATCCCGAGGAAGGCGGTCAACATCCACGCCCCTTTGGCGGAGGATGTAAATGCGATGATGCCCTTCCAGTATAGTTCCATCCGGCCTGGTTTTCAGACAGTGCTGATCTGGGGGCAACAACGATGCCAGCAGCACCTCGGTTGAAAGCCGGCTCATCTGGGCGAGTTTAACTGCGTTCAGAGAGCTGTCGGGATGAAGCGACTTCAGGGGAGGAAACTTAGGTAAATGAGGCATCGTTGACCACTACTGCATCACGCGCCAGGCGGCATAGAACCATAATACCGGAGCGGCAAAGAGCAAGGCATCAATGCGGTCGAGCATGCCACCGTGGCCGGGGAGAATCGCTCCTGAGTCCTTTACCCCCGCACCGCGCTTGATCAGCGACTCGACCAGGTCGCCAAGCTGCGCGGCGATATTCAGCACGATAGTCAGCGGAATGATGGTCCCCATGGCCGGCTGGATCGGCCCAAACAGACCGTCACGCCGCTCAATCAGGCTCGCGCGCAGCAGCGCCGAACTGATCTGCTCCGCGTGATGAAAGAGCAGCCATCCCACAGCGACGCTCGCGATCAGCGACGCCGCCGCGCCTTCCCACGTTTTCTTCGGGCTGATGCGCGGGGCCATCAAATGCCGCCCGATCGATTTGCCGATGAAGTAAGCGAAAATGTCTCCCGCCCACACCACCAGCAGCAAATACAGCAGATAGAACGCGCCCGCCCATTGCTGGCGAAGCTGAACGAGCATGCCCATGGGCAGCGCAATGTAAGTGAACGCAAACACCGAAGCCGCTGCGGCGGGATATCCGGCGCGCAGGTCTTCGTTTCGCATGGCGCGAGTCAGAAAGATGAATGGCACGATGGCCGCGGCAAATGCGAGCGTAACCAGGAACTTCCCGGTCGACAGAAGAGGCGCGTCGCCTCTTGTGCTGACGGCCAGCGTGAAAAAGAATAGTCCGGCGAACAGGTGAGTCGGCCAGCCCATGGGCTGCACGCCGTACGACTTTGTCAGTTTGAGGAACTCGTGAATCGTGAGCAGGGCCACGATGCCTGCGACGACGGCCAGCGCCCACACCGGCGAGCGCAAGATCAGCGCCAGCACTATGGGAATCAATACGACCGCGGTCGCGATGCGTTTGAGCAAGGGAAGTAGGGCGCGTTATGAGAACGACTCCTGTGCGCCGGCTATGATCTTGGCACGAATCACCGATTTTCACCACAGGGCGTATCGCGCCATGCAAAATGTAACCGGAGGGGAGGCCGTCGAGACACTTAAGATGTAACCCGACTCAGAAGCTTTTTGAGGAGGGTGGATTGGGCAGCGAAGCGAAGTGGGAGTACTTC
>Ga0181536_10002205_pt1 | contig 22290 bp, 17 predicted proteins | sample PEATcosm2014_Bin_41_FD_121105 | JGI IMG/M metagenome (GOLD analysis project Ga0181536, IMG submission 121105) | Peatland microbial communities from MTU Mesocosm Facility, Houghton, MI, USA - PEATcosm2014_Bin17_60_metaG | ecosystem: Environmental > Terrestrial > Soil > Wetlands > Peat | place...
CCAGGATTGGTCCGGCGACCGGCCTTCACCCTCCTGGTCAATATCAAACGAAAGAAAGAATACTGCCTTTTTGCGATTAGCCGCCACCCTCTACTTTTCGGATTGGCCGGTATAAACGGCGTTTGATGAAGTTGGACACGATTTCGGGTGCCGACACCCTTTAGTTGCTCGATCAGAGCAATCCGAAGGGTCGAAAAGCCTGCTTACTCGCCGCAGCCTTTCCAGTGGGCACGGCTTCTCGTTGGCAGATGTTCCGGGCGACGAGAGGCCGAACAGTTCTTTGCAATGCGCAATCCAGGCGCTCTCAGACACAAAACCATGCTGGCGCGAAATCCACTTTTGGATCTCCTGGTTAGTGGCGCGTGGCCGAGTTGATTGCGGCTCGCCCGGAGCACGCGGCACCCGCCCATGCCGTCGAAGGATATCAGTTTCGGTAGAACCGGTTAGAGCGGTCAGGACTTTGGTCCGTTAGACAGTTGGCGACTGATTGCCTCAATGAAACGGGAGTAGCTCCCGAACGCGTTGCGTATATCCGTATGCAAAGCATCGAAGGGTGGCGCCACCAGTCTCCTGCGCCGGTGAACGCCTGGCGTGAGAGGCTGTGCACAGACACCAAGAGGCCCCGCACGCCCTGGAACTCAAAGAAAAAAAGCGTGTTAAAGATTATGGCGGAGAGAGAGGGATTCGAACCCTCACCGCTCATTGATAACACGGAACTTATTGATTCTGCGTTGCTCCAAATGCTCCAAGTGCATAAGATGCTCTACATTATTACACCTGATTACACTCAGGCCGATGAGCGCAGTCTGCCGCGCAAGGGCTACTGATGCATCGGAGCTGCTCGCGTAAAACGGGTAGTAGGGGCTGGCGGCTTGGGGTGCAAGAGGTCCCGGGTTCCAATCCCGACGGCCCGACCAATTACTCGTTTAGAATCAAGACGTCGCTTTTGCCAGCTTTGACGGCGATTTCGAGATCTTCCACGGAAGTAAGTCCACTAACCGCTACCGAGCCACCGAGCCTACACATTGCTCTCGATAAAAAACCTACACATTGCTCTCGATAAAAAACTGGTACGGCACCGTCCCATCCGACATAACAGGCGTCGCCGTGATAGTGAACGTCCGAGCCATCCGCGAGAGCTTCGCGCCCCAAGTCGCCGCTGGGCTGACGGACGCGCGACGATGTGAAGGCCTTATTGCCGGCTATTCCCGCGAGGGCACCGGTGCTCCATCCACGCGCATGAGCGCAATTAACTCGCCATTCCTGTCAGCAACGGCGATGACCCCTCGTTTTTCCGCCGCTTAAACTCGGCAGCGGAAGTGTCAATGGCGAGCCGCGCTTCCGTCTCACCCAGTTCGAGATGTGGTTGCATGATCGACCTCCAAAGTTGATTGTCCAAATCCGTCGATTCGTAAGTATCTCGTCTTCTTCAACCGAGAAACTCATCACGGCCCGCCGCGTTCACTTTGGAAGAACGAAATCTCCATTCGCTTCCCGCTCAATGGCTTTCCCATCGCACTTCACTGCAGCGCTTAAGGTTCTCGACCAGCGTAGAACAAATCCACGCGGCGGAGATGCGCTTCCTGCGACTCGAAGCACACCCGCTTGTGAGTCATAGTTGTAGGAAAAGAACAAGCTCCGAAGTAAGTCCCCAGATCCTCCACGGCAATCTCTTCCGACTGCTCGAACCAATGTCGTGGAATGCCCGCGAGTAATACAAGCCGCTGGCCGTCTTCAAAGACCAAACAGTCGCGCATGAGGTGCCAGAATTCCGCAATCACCCAACGTTTGCGTGTTTTCCATTTTTAGGGTACTTGGCCTTCGCATCTTGCAGTCTTGCTTAACTATGTCTTGCCTAAATATTCTACCGCCTAACGATGAGACGAACTCGCAAAGAGAATCATTGGCGGGAATAGCTCCAAGTCAGCCTAAGGCCGGATCTTAGGACTGTCGACTACGCAGCGAAACCCGAGCGTGCCCGCACGATCGATGCTCGGTGCCATCAACAAAAGCTTTCCGTGTTGATCGTTACGATAGGCTTGCGGGAAATACCACATAGAGCCTTGGGGCCGATAATAACTTCCGCCGCGCAGAATCGCACTCCGGGTGTGCTCGTCCACGTATTCATCCGTCCATTGCCAGACATTTCCAACCATGTCCATAACGCCAAAAGTACTCACACCATCGGCGTGAGCGTACACTTCATCAGGACCACGCATGGTTCGACCCTGATCTTGCACAGGCACTGCATCGGGTCTCCAGAGATCTCCCCAAGGGTATTTTCTGTCGTGCTCGGTTCCTTGCGCAGCATATTGCCATTCCCATTCGTGGGGAAGCCGTTTTCCAGCCCAGGCAGCGTAAGCCCGAGCATCCTCCAGGGAAACCCAAGTGACGGGTTTGTCTTCCCATCCTGGCGGGTAAGTTCCTCCCTGCCAGTCCTTCAGAAAATTGAGGTCATCTTTCGGATGGTAATGTGTTGTATCGAGGAAGACCTTGAATTTCTTGTTGGTGACGGGATACTTGTCGATATCGAAAGCGTCGACATGCATGAAGTGCTCGTGAAGGCGTCGCGGGGAATCTTCCCACGGATATTGAACGTCCACGCCCTCGTCGTTAGAGCCTTCGATTTCAATTCCTCCGACGACAAAGAAAAAGTCCCCACCGGGTATATGAACCATCTCCGATGAAGGAGAGGACTGCGGCTTGGTTGGTTTGATATCGACGATTCGCTGAACAAGAGTCGTCCGGTCTTTCGAATAGCTGGCCAAGGGTCTGGCTGTCAGGCTCTTCATCTTCGACATCAATTGCATGACGGAAGAATCCGGCTCGCCCACAACGGCGAGTACGGCGCCGAAACCGTGGGCCTCGATGGGAAATGAAAGCCGTGCCCAATTTCCCTCTCGCGTCATATTAGGGGTGAGCTCTGCACCGTGGTAAAGATCGAAATAACGAGCTCCATCCAGCGCCGGAACAGATAGCTGCGTGCCATTGATGTCATACTCGTTTCGGTTGACGATTGTCCACAGCGTGGCTTTGTCAAGAGGCCATCTGCTGGCGAAAACACCGTACGAAACTGTTGGGTAAAATGGCTCCCATCCCGTGCTGCTGAGGAAGGGAGCGAATGCCCGCTCGATCGTGGCCATTCGCCTGGTGGCTTCTGCATCTCGCGGCGTGATTCCGTTCCAAATTCCCCAGACATTCTCCCAACTTTCCCATCCGACACCATTAAAGAAAGCGAACTGTAGATCATCCGTCTTGTCGCGATTCCAACGATCGGAAATATTCACCATGTGCCGGGTCTCTAGCCATTTAAAGCGGTCCACGGCAGGCACAAATTGAAACTTGTATTGGCCCCACGTCAGCAAGTTCCATGCGACCGCTTCGTCGTGCGGCGGACCTTCGGGCTGGTACGCTAGCGGGTGCCCAATTTTCTCAGCCGCTTGAAAAAACGCCAAGGGGACGCCGTCCTGCGTATCTCCGTTGATCCCGTCCGCGTCAACCTGAGCCATCAGGCTGGCTATTGCGTCGGGCCACGGTTCTTTCGGATCTCTCGTCCCCTGGTCCCACATCATCATGGGGAAAAGCACCCGAACGCCGTGCCGATGGAAATCCGCGACTATCTGTTTCACACCGGCTATGCCCCCCGGCATGGAACGGATCATGTCGAGTTGATTGCGGTCGTCAATACCCATGTTCGGATACGTTGGCCAAATCAGAACCGCGTCAATTCCTCCGTACCTCGTTTGCAGATCGTCGAGATAGCGATCGACCGTATACCTTCCCGCAACCGGATCATAGAAATAGCGATCCTGAACTATCATTTGAGGCTGGATGAAGCTGCGTTGAGTCCATTGCAAGGAAGGAATTTGGTAGCGGGAGCCGTCGTATCCAACCCGCGTTCTTCGTTCCGCTCGCCAATGGGTAACATCGTTCAACCACGCTTCATGGTTTTCACAGGAGCGCTCGCCATCCTCGGGTTCCCACGGATCTTTCGGTGACAGGCACTGTGGCGCAGCGATTCCCTGTTGCTCCCAGATACCCGAAGGAACGTACTTCGTATCTTGGGCCGCTGCGACGTCCGCGAAAGCCGTGAGCGTGAGAAGGACGATTACTAACCAGCATTCGGTTTTGTATCGAGTATGCATCCTGTTCCTCTGATGAACTCCAGTTGATCTCTTCTTAATTCATATGGCGGATGGAATGGGACACGATCACGGCTGCTACTGCGAGCCGTTGGCACAACCGGTTGCCATGTGGCTTACATTCCATCCAGCGATATCGACGCGGACCGGTTCTGGTTGAGGAGCGCGATAGGTCGCGGTCAGTTCCCGAGTCTCACCCGGTATGAGCGAAATGTAGTTGTCGCTCCACAGGACCGGAAGAATCTCTTTGCCGGTGCCGCAAGCGCTAAGGTTCAGTCGAATGAAGAACCCCAGAGTTGAATCATCATTCTTCAACACGATGTGCGTAACCACATCCTCATGCTTCTGTGTCATCCGCGTTGTGGCGTGTACCATTACTTTCGGCAATTGGCTGAGCGGGCGGAAATCCGCGAACGTTTGTGCGAACCCATCATCGATGTTAACGATCCCATGCGTAATCGTCTCAGGCTTGCTGGTCAGCCAATAAAAGTTGGAACCGACCAACTTGCCGGAGGCATCGGCGAGAGTCAGCTTCAGAAAATAGACCGGCGTTAAATCGGGAAGCTCAGGCAACGTGAACACTTTGTTCGTAGAGTCCGCAGTTGCATCGAGATTCTCCTGCCGGGAAAAGCGTTCCTTCATGTTCAAGTCGTAAATTTTGGCGGTGACGCTCAGCTTCTTTGCATCCTGATATTGGCTGCTCACGACCCAAACGGCGCGATCATCGTATCCGTACATCGGGTGCAACGCTTCGAGTGCGTTTTTTGCACCGAAGTACCCACCGGCTACACGCAACTCGTAGTCGTAGAGATTCCAAATCAAAGAGGGCCAACCATTGTTCAACATCCACACGATTACGCCGGTCGAAACATACTTGTTGCGGTCGTAAGCCTCATACATTGACCGAATCGCTTCATACCGCATCATTTGCGACTTCATCAGGAAGTCATCGAGACTCGTAGCATCTCCATAACGCTTGTTCAAGCTTTTCGTGAACACGTGAAAATCCTTGAAATCGACAAGGCCTGCATGGAAAGTCCACCAATCGTCGATTGGCCAGAGGTATTCCTTCGAGATTATTTGAGTCAGGGTTTCGATTGGCGGAATTGCCGGTCCGGGCCCGGTCTCTGTGTTGAAGCCAAATGCCCCTCCACGATCGCCTTCGTCGTCCCTCTCTTCGCTCCAAAATTCAGGCACAACGTACTCGTAGGGCCCTGTCATCTTTACTCCGCTTTTTCCCGTGACGGATGTAGGCTGCTGCGAAGCGGATGAGATCACCGGGTTCGGCCAGAGATATTCACGTTCAATGCCCAGATACATTTTCTCGATATCGGCTGGCGGCGGATTGTCGCTGCCATTCAGCCATACGAGCATGCTGGGATGGGACCGTAGCCGCAGGATTTGAGACCGCAGCGACTGTTCGGCGACGTCAACTTGCTCCTTCTGCCATTTCGGCCACGTTTCCCACAGCGAGCACGACCATCCCGCCATAACCAAAATGCCTTTCTGATCGGCGAGATCGAGGAACTCTTCCGTCTCGAACATTCCTTCCAGTCGAATCGTGTTCAGACCCATGTCCAGCACGTATCGAAACTCGTCTTCCATCCGCTCCTTGCTCTTTTGCATCATCAGATCCATTGCCCAGCCGCCGCCACGAATCAGCAATTTCTTGCCATTGACGAAGAATAGTCGATGGTCATTGGAATCCAATCGCGAAGTGATTTCACGTATGCCGAAGCGCGTTTCGGCACTGTCGGAGGTGTCCCCGTTGATGACGAATCGTAGTTGCAGCTTATAAAGATTGGGCGCTCCCATTTGTGCCGGCCACCAAAGCCTCGGATTCTGAATGTTGAGTTGAGGGAAGGCGCCGGGGTCGATGACGACCTGCCTGGTTTCCTTCGGCTTAAGTTCCACTTCCTGGGAAAATTGAATATCCTCGATGCGGCCTTGAAGCGTTCCTGTTTGCGTTTCGTCCGTACTATTTGCTAATCGAGCCACAACGGTGAGATGGGCTCTTGTCGTATCAGGCAGATCAAGGTGCGACATGACGGCGGGATATCGGAGAGCCACGGGGCCACTGGTGGAGAGCGAAACTTCGCGGAACAGCCCCATGTAACGGTCCGGGAAACCCGGATTCCAATCCACAAAGGAGATGGCTAAGTCATCCGTCTGCTTGGGGGGATAGACCTTCACTGCAATTGCGTTTTGGGCGCCGGGTCGGACTAGGTTGGTGATGTCGAATTCATAGACACGCCAAGTACCAGCGGCCGTTCCTGCATCGGTCAATTGTTGGCCATTGATCCAAATGTCGGCGCGATAGTTGATTCCACCGAAGTGAAGCCAGACGACTTTCCTTTTAAAATTTTCCGGAACAATGAACTCCGCACGGTACCACCAGGGGATGGCAAATTGACTTTCCGCATCCATCGGTAATTCGGAGAGGATTTTGTTACTGTTGAATTCCTTGCCGATCAGGTTGCGCAGGTTGATCCCAAAGTAAGGGTCGGGTATGGTCTTGTCGTGCACGAGAGAGCCAACGACAGTGCCGGGGACCACCGCGGTGTGCCAATCTTTGACTTGGTGGGCCGGAGATGAGAGCACATCGCCAGATTCCGTAACATGGGCCGAGGATTGAAGGCTCCAACCCTCAATGTTCATCGAATTCCTTGGCTCGTCCGGGGAACTCTGAGGCAGAGCAAGAGGCGGCGGCGTCAGAGAGACGGCGAGACAGAGGGGCAAGACTTTAAGCAGGACGTTAGAGTTCACGCGCGATCTCCGACTGTGGTCCGTGATGAAGGGATAGAGCGCGGCTCCGGCTCGTGTGGACTGCCGAAGAGCTGCTCATGCCGACCCACTGCGAGGTTACGGTTGGACATGCGCGCCGTCAACAACGGCAGCGACCACAGCGGGCAGCAGAGTTTCTTCGCCCCAGTTTTGCGGCGCGTAGCCCAACCGGACGACGACCAGATCCATGGAAGGCACGACGTACAGGCGGCTGGCAGTAAATCCCCGGAATGCGAAAGCATCGCGCGGGGCAGTGGGCCAGAGAATTCCCGGGGTATTAACCCAGAAGGTGTATCCGTAGCTGGGGTTCAGTTGCTGCGAACTTTTAGCCGCCTCGTCAATCCACCACTTCGGAACGATCTGCCTTTCCTGCCATCTTCCGTCATGCGCGAGCAGGTAGCCGAGCCGGGCAAAATCGCGTGCGGAAAAACGCAGGCCGCTGTGCGGATTGGTGTGCGGCCCAATATGGCCGCCGACCCCGCCCTGCGAGTCCCAGCCCTCATTCTCGATACCGATGGGATCGAAGACTCGCTCCTTCATGACGTCGGCGAGTTCGCGCCCGGTGGCGTGATAGAAGAAGAGTGATAGGTGCGCAAAGCCGGAGTCCGAGTACTCCCATGCGGTTCCCGGAGGGCCTGTCAACGTTGCCGACGATTTCCCAAAACGATCCGGCTGTTTTCCCAGAGCTATTTCAAAGTCACCACCGCCGGGCGCGGAACTGAGGCCGATCAAGCCGTGATCTTCACCAGGAATATTGGAGGACATGGAGAGGATATGGCGCAGCTTGATATCTTTCTTTGCCGGATCAGACAGCGGAAAGCCCTCAGGGACATAATCGTAGATGGGGGTGTCGAGGGTGATCTGCTCATCGTGCGGGAGCTTGTGATGGAGGCTGTCATCCAACAGCAACCCGAAAGCGATGCCGGTGGACGACTTGGTGCTGGACCATCCGTCAAATGTGGTGGTTGGCATGGTGGGAACGCCGTACCACTCGCCGACGAGATAGCCCTTGTGGATGATGACGATTTGCCATGGACCCGCAAACAGGGCAAGCTGTTTCTCCTTGATCAGCTCCAGCTTGTGAGTATCCATCCCACCGAGCGAGCGCACTTCATCGGGAGTCTTGCACCAACGCCAGCCGCCTTTCGACTCGGGGGGAGGGGTGTAGGTTTGCGCCACCGCTATTTGTGTAGCGGCGAGAAGTACCCAAAGAGCCATGATCGGTTTCATTTCACTATTCCGCCATCTTCTGTTGATTGAGCCCAGCTACTCTTCAAGATTGAACATCAGTCCGGCGGCCGCGAAGCCGCCATCGACATTAAGCGTTTGACCATTGATAAAATCGGCTTCGGAGGAGGCGAGGAAGACCGCTGCATTGGCGATCTCATCCCGCTCAGCATATCGACCCATGGGAATGAGACGGCAGTATGCGTTGCGCGTCGCCTCATCGTGAGTGACCGCGGTCATTTCAGTGTTGACGGGGCCGGGAGCGATTTCGTTCACAGTGATTCCATCCTGCGCCAACTCAACGGCCATCACTTTCGTCAGCATGGTGACGCCAGCCTTGGAAGCTCCATAGGCGGCGCGGCCGGTGCCTCCGCGCTGGCCGGAGAGCGAGGCGATGTTGATGATCTTGCCGCAACGGCGAGCAGCCATAACCCGGGCGACGGCTTGCGAACAGAGAAAGCAGCCGGTCAGATTGATGCGCAGAACGTTCTCCCACTGCTGCAGCGTGGTGTTGAGAAAGAGCCGGGTCAGGCCGATGCCGGCGACATTGACGAGCAAGTCGATCCCATCCCAACCGATAGAGGCGGACGCGACCAGTTCTTCGACCTGGGCTTGCACGCCCACGTCGACCCCACGGCCGTGCGCACTGCCGCCGCAGGCGACAATTTCGGCGGCGGTTGCCTGGGCATTTTCCTCATTGAGGTCCGCGGCGATGACGGCAGCGCCTTCGCGGGCGAGGCGAATGGCGATGGAGCGTCCGATGCCGCGGCCGGCACCGGTTACGAGCGCGACTTTGTTTTGCAGCTGAGGCATAGTGGAGCGATTCACAAGGTCAGTTGTGAAGTACAAACCGTGGCTGCCGCGCAGGAAATCAGGCACGGCCGGAACGGATGTAATCGATTTCCAATTCATGGTAAGGCGAACAAGAAATAGTGTCAAGGAGTTTCGATTCCATCTGAAGCACAAAAATGGACTGCGGATCTCCAAAGCAGCTATTCTTAGATGCAATTATTGCTTTTTCGATCAGTATCTTGACAGAAGCAGCCATATCAAGGATAGTGTGTAATCGATTTCATTATTGAGGAGAAGAAGGCCGATGTGGAACATCTGTAGCTCGCCACAGCAGTTGAGAATGCAGGGTATTATGGACGCTCGATATGAAAGAGAACCCTTGGGTGCGGCTGCTGGCGTATGTGACTGGCCTGATCAAACAGGAACTTCTCCTCAAGAACGGTACGGAGGGATCGACAGCGTCTTACTGTGCTCGCACGAGTGGTACTTCCTCCCACAGCACATCGTAAAGATTGCCCGCACTAAAGTGCCCAGCAATGCGCCTGGTGGAATGGTGCGGATCCCAGCGGGCGAGTTCGACTTCAAAGTGGCGGGCATCGAAATAGAAGGCGAGAACTGGGTGGGTCTTGATGTGCAGTATCCTTGGGAGAACTCACCTCGCCGCGGGCACGATCACGTAATGCGGGTCACAAATTACTACATCGACAAGTATCCCGTCACGAATTCCGAGTGCAAGAAGTTTCTCGATGCTTCTGGATATAAGCCCATGGACAGTCACAACTTCCTGCGCGACTGGAAAAACGGCGCGCCAATAACGGGCTCGGAGAACAAGGCAGTCACTTGGGTTTCCCTGGAGGATGCGCGCGCCTATGCCAAGTGGGCGGGCAAACGTCTGCCGCACGAGTGGGAATGGCAGTATGCGGAGCAGGGCACGGAAGGGCGCCTCTATCCGTGGGGAAACACGTGGAGGGATCCAGCGGTGCCGACTCCGGACAAGGGCCGCGACCTTACCGCTCCTGCGGATGTGACCGCTCATCCTGAAGGAGCGAGTCCGTTCGGCGTGATGGACATGGTACGGAACGTGTGGCAATGGACGGATGAAGTAGTCGACACCCACACGCGCGCCGGCATCCTCCGCGGCGGCAGTTACTACCAGCCACAGAACTCCATTTGGTATTTCCCCAACACTTACAAGCTGAATGAGCACGGAAAGTACCTGCTGATTGCTCAATCGAGAGACCGTGCTGGTACGTTGGGCTTCCGTTGCGTTATGGATGCAGAGTAGGCGAATCTCGGCGTTACAGACAATCATGCACAGGCGCAGGGATTTCGTTATCGGGATGGGGGCTTTGGTAGTCCCCCCTTTCCGGCTCGTTGCAGAGACTGGCACTGGTCTCGGACTTGATCCGCGCGCCAAGATTCACATGCCAATCGGTATCCCTAACACGCTCGACACGCTGAAGACTTTCGTCGAAGCCGAGGGTAACTTCTCACCAGGATTCGGCAGTTATGGCATCTACTTCTGGATTTTCGATCGGCTCACGGGCAAGCTGACCGCACCCACTATGAATGGGATAAACAGCGACCGTGGACTCAGCGGACCAGGCTTGATCCCTTGGGTGAGATGGATGGCGGGTGATGTCGAGGTTACCTCAGAGATTTGCGAGGTATGCCGGGCCTCCACCGGCGGTGATGTTTTCCTGGTAGGCGCTCGCGTCCATGTTGCCAATCGTGGCGCCACAGCGCAGCGACTGTGGCTCTACATAACGCTACGCTCACTCGGCGCCGCCGGCTGGCCCGTGCGGCGGCTCGAGGTGGGCGGAACAAATACTCTTCTCGTTGATGGCCATCCCGCGCTACTAGCCAGCGAAGCGCCCGCAGCCATCGGTGTCTCTGGTAGCGATACAGCGGGAACATTGGCGTTAACCGGCGCGGTCCCGAATTCCTCGGTGGCGACTTCGTCCAGTGGCGACTGTTCCGGCGCCATGCGTTTCGAGATTGATCTGGCCCACGGAGGCTCAAAAAGCCTGGGACTCATTTGTCCCGTCCTGCCAGGCCGTCGCGCGGCCCGTCACAAGTGGGTCGACCGGCACCAGGATGCTATGGCGGATATCGCCCAAATCAATCCGCCGGATGGAGGCATCGCGCAGCCGGATCTCGGACCAGCGTATTACACGAAGATTTCGACAGACGAACTATTTCACGAGGCCGCCGCTTACTGGAAGGAACTGATTGGCCGTTTCCGCGTCGAAGTTCCCGACCGCCGCTGGAAAGAAGCGATGACCGCGATCCCCAGTCACGCCGCCTTGTGCCTGAATGAAGGCGCGCCCGACGTGGCAGTCGTTAATTATAACGTCTTCAATCGCGATGGCGTCTACGTAGCCAATATCATGCAGAAATCCGGTCTGTTTGAACTGGCGGAGCAGACCCTGAATTACTTCCTCTCCCATCCATTCAACGGGCGAGCGTATCCCGAAGCGGACAACCCAGGCCAAGTTCTTTGGAGCCTTGCTGAACAGTGGCGCTTCACAAAAGACCACAAGTGGCTGGATCGCGTTTACCCCTCGGTGCACAAACTTGCCGCTATGATCGAATACTACAGAACAACGCCACGACCGCACTGGGTGAGCGTCACATCCCTCGATTTCGGTGAGTCGCTGGCTACTGACAGACGCCAGGAACTGGAGCCTGGAAAATGTGATGGCTACAACCCGGCTTACACGGAGGCTTTCGACATTGCAGGTCTGCGAGGAGCTGCAACTCTGGCCGCCGCGTATGACCATCCCGGGGAAGCGTCCGGCTGGAACAAGCTCGCGGAAAGGATTTTTCAATCTTATGATGCAAAGTTCGGTTCTGAATTACCGAAGGGTTACGGCAGTTACTGTGTCTTATGGCCATGCCGTCTTTACCCACTGAATTCCGGCAAGGCTCACAGCCAGTTCGAGGGGTTCAGCGAACAACACTCCCAGAGTTGGCGTTACTTTCCGCTTGCCACTGCTCACCAGGGTTTGCTAACCGGCAACCGGAGAGCCGGATATGCCACGGTGCACAACCATCTTCAAGAGGAGCAGATGCGGGGCTGGTATCTGCTCGACGAAGGCGGAGGCAGTGGCTCGGGTAGTTGGGACAAGGTCAGGACCAAATGGCCAAGCAGCGTGACCGGGTCCAGTGACGGCAATGATTCTGTTGCGATGCCCCACGGATGGGCGATAGCGGAGTTATGGTTACTCATGCGCGACTGTCTTCTGTTCGAGGATGAAAACCGTCTGGTCCTTCTCCCCGGGATCGCGGCCGAATGGTTCCGCGATCGGGCAGGAATCATATTTGAGAACTTCGAGACCCAATTTGGCAGTCTTTCGTTGTCTTGGAAGCCGGACGGAAATAGAGCTACGATGCACATCAGCGGGGCGTGCGCGCCACCCGATGGCTTCGTTCTACGGCTCGCACCCTCACTTGCGGTGCAAGTGCTTGCCGAGGGCCGACCAGTGCCGGCTGACGCCAATAGCGATTATAGATTGTCGCGCGACGTGCACGATATTGTGGTTATGTTCGCGCGTTGATATCCGCTTTGGCCCTCGCAGCCTTCGGCCCGACAGCGTGTATGCTTGAATCTCCATGAGCGCTCATTTTAGGCCGGCTAACGGGCTGCGCTTGGCAGTGGCGTTTGCCGCTCTTGCTCTCGGACACCGCTTACTCTCAGACAAGCCGGCAGCTCCATCTTCAAGAATCCAGTTTCGGAATGTGGCCGGAACTGCCGGTTTGGACTTTGTCCTTCAAAACGATCCCAGCCCCCGCAAACATCTCATTGAAACGATGGCCGGAGGGGTCGCCACATTCGATTACGATGGCGATGGGCTGACCGACATTTATTTCACCAACGGCGCATCCGTTCCGTCATTGGAAAAGAGCTCTCCGAAATACTGGAACCGGCTGTACCGGAACGTTGGTGGGATGAGGTTTGAAGACGTGACGCAACAAGCCGGCGTGGCGGGTGACGGGTATTCTATGGCGGCCGCCGCCGCCGACTACGACAACGACGGTCACGTGGACCTGTTTGTCGCCGGCGCGGGACGAAACATTCTCTACCGGAATCGCGGCGACGGAACATTTGAGGATGTGACAGAGAAGGCCGGCATCAAAAGTGACCAGTGGTCCATCGGCGCGGCGTGGCTCGACTACGATAACGACGGACTCCTCGACTTATTCGTCGTGAACTACGTCAAGTGGTCGCCCGAGTTCAATGTATTCTGCGGCGATCCCGACCGGGGCATTCGCTCCTACTGCCACCCAAGACTCTTCGAAGGTACTGCCAACACGCTATACCACAATCAAGGTGACGGTACGTTCCGCGATGTCTCTGCAGAAGCCGGCATTTCCTCGCACATCGGTAAAGGTATGGCTGCCGTTGTTGCCGACTACGACCAGGACGGCTTTCCCGACATCTTCGTGACCAACGATAAAGTGCCGAACTTCCTATTCCATAACCTGGGCAACAGCAAGTTTGAGGAGGTTGCGCTCGATATGGGCAGCGCGATGCTGGACAGTGGCGCCTCCATATCCGCCATGGGCGCCGATTTTCGTGACTATGACAACGATGGCTTGCCCGATATCGCCGTCGCGGCTCTCGCTGGTGAGACATTTCCACTATTTCGCAACCGCCGGCGCGGCGGGTTTATCGACGCCACCTACCCCAGCCGCATGGGGCCGCTCAGCCGAAGTTACAGCGGTTGGAGTTTGGGATTATTCGACTTTAATAATGACGGATGGAAAGACATTTTCACCGCGAACGCGCACGTCGACGATGAAGTGCACCATTTTGCGGCGGCCGAATACAAGCTGCACAACAGTGTCTTCGCCAACCGTGGTGACGGCACTTTCGAAGATGTATCGAATACCGTAGGACCGGATTTTCTTGTGCCGCGTGCGCACCGTGGGGCGGCCTTTGCGGATTTCAATCACGATGGCAAGATCGATGTGGTGGTGACCGCGCTTGGCGAATCAGCCGAGCTCTGGCAAAATGTCACGCCTACGGACAACACCTGGCTCGTCTTGAAACTCACCGGCACCAAGAGCAATCGCGATGGTATCGGAGCGCAGATTCGGATTGGTGACCAGTCGAATCACATGACAACGGCAGTGGGTTATGCGTCTTCTAGCCACTTCGGTGTGCACTTCGGTACAGGACAGCTCAAGGAAGTGCCAATTATCGAAATCCGTTGGCCCAGCGGCGTGCGCCAGGTGTTAAAGCAGGTGCGCACCAATCAGTTATTACAAGTGCGTGAACCGTGATGCGCTCAACACCGCAGAGGCACCGTTGGAGGTAGCGGACACTTTGTTCTGCCCACGCGGCTTCGAGCGCGATGGTCGCACTAAGGGTATTGGAGAAGGGAGGCCATTGCTCGACGATGACATTGGGTTCGCGCCCGCACTGGCGCACCTGGCCGATCAGCCAGGGAATGTCGATGCAGCCTGCTCCCGCTGGCCGCCCCGTTACCAGGTAGCCCATTCGGGATGGGATCCGCGCGATGCTGAAATCCTTCACGTGCACATTCACGGTTAGCGGGCTGAGGATGTGTACGACCTCGGCCGGCGTCTCCAGCGCGCCCAGGGAGTTCACCGTGTCCAGGCAGATGCCGAGGCAAGGGCTTCCGATCCTGCGCACTAGGCCAGCGAGTTCCTCACTCGTGTGCTCTTCGTAATTCTCCAGTGCCAGCGTCACGCCGGCCCGCTCGTAACTGGGAAGCGCCTCGCGCAGCCATGCCTCCACCTGCGCCAAGGTGAGCGCATGGCCGTCGGTGTAAGTTATGGTGCGGACCAACCGCACTTTCAGACAACATGCCAGGTCGAGAAACCGCGCCAGATGTGACGGTTCCACGCCGCGCGTGCCGAGCTCGAGCGCCAAACCGGCCCGTTGCGCAGCGGTGCCCAGTCGGTCGATATCGGGCGCCGGAAGCGCATCTACAGGCAGGTTATCCGCGATCTGAAGTACCTCGACGCCCAGTGTTGCAGCTCGTTCCAGGAGCCCGAACGCGTCCATGGGGACGGCTGGTAGCTCGTAGCCTGGTACTCCGATGGCCCATGGGTAGGCCCACGAACTGATGCCGATTTTCACTTCGATTGCGGTTGTCTGGCTGCCGCCGCCGCTTTTAGGCAGCGCGCATAATTCTCTTCTGCGGTGTAGGCCGGGACGAAGACTGTAGCCAGCTTCAGCGGCTCACTGCCCGTATTGATCATCTGGTGGGGCTCGCCGGCGGGCACCCACAGGGCCATGTCGGCGGTGACACGCGTTTCCCCCCCGGCGTTAACGCAGATGCCCTCGCCGGAGACGATGTAGATGAGCTCCGGCCGGTCGTGCGCATGGCGGTCTGTGCGGCCAGACACCGGTAAAATGGCGTGCGAGAATGTGATCTCTGCGACCCCGTTCTTATCGGGCGCAAACAATACCTTGATACAGCGAGCGTACGGAGCGGGGATCTCAACCCCGGCTTCTTCCCAAGCTCTGGCAATCTGCATAACCCCTCTTCTCTCTGAAATCGATTACAGAAATTAATCCTAAGGCCACGGGCCTGCTTCTGTCAAGGCGAATGCATACCTTGAGTGCCACAATGTTTTAGTTTCATGTAGGAGGCCGCAGATAGCGGCTTCCGCGATCGTGGTAAACGGCATGAACCTGCCAACGCGCCAAACCTGAGCATCTGAAATCGATTACTCAGGGCTCTCCCTGCATGATATGATCGGTCTCGGATAAAAAACCTATGCAGCGTTGCGCTTGTAGCCTACTCTCTCTCTGCATCGCACTCGGCGCCGCGTCGATGGCTGCTGAACCTCTGCCGAAGGTGAAAGAAGCTGTAGCGGACCGCTTCGTGCCCGTCCCGTTTGAGCAACAAAAGATCGGCGGCCTGCTGGGCGAACGCATGCGCATCAATTTGGAAAAGCGCCTGCTCGCCATCGAGGAAGACGCTGTCCTTGCGGGATTCCGCAAACGGCCTGGCGTCCAGGAATGGATAGGCGAACACGTGGGCAAGTATCTCGATGCCGCGGTGAGCACCTATCGATTCACCCACGATGCGCGGTTAAAAACGCAGATGGACCGCATCGCGCTCGCATTGATCGCCACGCAAAAAGCCGACGGCTACCTGGGCACCTACACCGACGACCAGCACTGGACCAGCTGGGACGTGTGGGTGCACAAGTACGACCTGATTGGCTTGCTGTCCTGGTATCTGCTTACCGGCGACGAGCGTGCGCTAACCGCCTCGCGCCGGATCGGCGACCTCCTGATCGCAACATTCCAGACGGGCAAGGTCGACATGATCGCAACTTCGGATGAAGCCGGCATGGCCGCCACCAGCGTGCTCGAACCGGTCTGCCAGCTCTACCGGTTCACGGGCGACGCGCGCTACCTGTCCTTCGCACACTTCATCGTCAATAAGGCCTGGGAACAGCCGAACGGGCCGAAAATACTCACGTCGCTGCTCAGCACCGGATCCGTCTTCAAGACCGCTAACAACAAGGCGTACGAGATGATGTCGAATCTGGTGGGATTGCTGGACTTGTACCGCCTCACCGGAGAAGAGCGCTATTTGAAGGCCGGCCAAGCCGCACACACGGACATCGTTGCTCGCCGGCGCTACCTCACAGGCACGACATCGGCGCACGAGCATTTCCGCGACGATTTCGACCTGCCCGCCGAGGAGAAGGACGAGGTAGGCGAGGGCTGCGCCACCGTCACCTGGCTGCAATTGAACCTGCAACTGCTACGCCTCACGGGCGAACCCAAGTACGCGCAGGAGATCGAGCGGACCGTCTTCAATCAATTGCTGGGTGCGCAGGATCCGCAGACCGGCAATATCTGCTACTTCACCCCAATGAACGGCCGCAAACATCCGCTCACCGACATCAATTGCTGCCGTTCGTCCGAGCCGCGCGGGATTGCTCTGATCCCGCAAACGGTTTGGGGCTTGTTGCGAGCCGGGACGGATCCCGAAATCGCCATTGAAATTCTGGCTCCGGGTGAAGCCGTGATCGACGGCGTGCGCGTCACGGCGGAAACGGAGTACCCGTTCCGCGGTACTGCCGCACTGACGCTGCAGCCCGCAGAGCCACGCAGGCTCACCCTGGCGGTGCGCGTTCCGGAATGGGCTCCGGAGATGACCGCGCGTCTTTCAACCGGCGAAACGCATGCCGCGAAGGGCGGCGAGTATCTGCGCGTGGCGCGGGTGTGGAAGAGCGGCGACCGCGTGGACATAGCTATGGATCTCGCGGTGCGCTTCACCGACGGCGGCAGGAGCTATCCCGGCCACCTCGCCGTGGAGCGCGGCCCGCTCGTCCTCGCGTTGGAAAAGGGAGCGAATCTCCCGCTTCACGGCATTCAGCGTGCGGCCCTAAAGCAGGCGGGTGAGCCGTTAAGCGAGGATCGCGCGGGTGTGTATTCTCTTGCGGGGGTCGCCCGCACTGGCGAGAAGGCAACGGAGACTACTTTACGCTTGGTACCTTTTGCCGATGCGAACGAGTACCGCATCTGGATTCCGCTCGCGCAGGCGAAGTGATCAACGCTGCACCGCTACATCGCGTTCCTTCTTAGAGAGGTTGTCGCGAGGGGTGCGCTCTCGAGTCACTGTAAGAGTCCCGGCATTCGATTTACTGCCGCAGGATTCACGCACGATCAACTGCGTGTCCAAAACAATGGATCGCCGTGGCCGGTCCGGGTTCTGGAAGCGCTCCAGTAATAACCGTGCTCCGGTGGCGCCAATCTCCCGTGCCGGCTGCGCAACCACCGTGAGAGGTGGGCTAAGCAACGCTGCCGATGGTGTATCCCCGAAGCCCACAATCGCCATATCCTTCGGTATCTCGAGTCCACGCTCGCGGAGAACTTCCATAGCTCCAAGCACCATGTTGTTGCTGACTACCAAGAGGGCGCTCGGTCTATTGCCGGCGTTCAATAGCTTCGATACTGCCTCACATCCGGCCGCCGGGTGGTAGAAGTCCGAATATACGGTCAAGTCGCGCGGAACCGCTAATCCCGCATCACGAAAAGCCTGTGCGTAGCCGGCATGCCGCTCTCGCGTTGTGCTCAGTGAAACCGGGCCGTCAATGAAAGCGATTCGCCGATGTCCCAATCGAATGAGATGTTCAATCGCCTGGCGCGCACCCTCTTGGTTGGAAACCGTTGCGAGATCGACGTTCAGACCGTCGGGGATGCGGGATACCGCAACAAGCGAGATGCCCGCGCTAACAATAGATTTATATTCGGCACTAGGCTTGCGGCTGGCTGCAAAAAGAATCCCCGCCACATGTTCCGCTCGCAACGTCGAGAGCTGGATACTTTCGCGAGCAGGATCCTCTCCATAGTTAGCCAGCAACAAGGAGTATCCTGCACTCTGCAGTACTTCCTCTGCTCCACCGATCACGCTGGCATAAAATGTGTTCTCGATATCGGGAAACACCATTCCAATCGCGCGTGTGCTACGGCTTCGCAGGTTCCGGCCCGCTGGATTGGGACGATAGCCCAGTTTTTGAGCCGCGCGTTGGACCCGACGCACGAGTTCCTCACGAACTCCGCCGGCGCCGGACATCACTCTCGACACAGTGGCAGTCGAGACGCTCGCCAAGCGGGCGACTTCCTTAACCGTCGGCGCTGAGTTGTCCGGAGTTTCGTCGTCTGTGCGCACTACAGCAAATCCTAAACGATTGCAGCCAGCCCGTCAATTCACAAGCCTGCTGTTCTGAGAAATCGATTGCAGTCACCACACTCTAGGCCGACTTCAATCATGGCGGAGGGTGACGCCCAGTTGGTTGCCAACCTCCTGCAATTCCATCCATACACTCTTCTGGATCGGGATGCCGGTCCTGCGGTATTCTTCCGCCAGCAACTCTTCCCGTTCGCCTGGCAGATAGATGCGTTCCACACCTGGCGCTCTGGGAGTATCGCGTATTTCGCGAATGGCTTTGTCCATTCGCCGCTTGTAAATTTCAACGGGTTCGAAACTGGTGATTGGAAGAACGCCGAAAAGGTGGCCGATGTTCTGGGGCCGCCCCAAATCTTCGTACATATGGGTAACTTCACTCCCGAATGCGGCTCCGCTCAACATCGTACTTAGAAGCCCAATTACCAGCGTCAGCGAGTACCCCTTTGGCCCTCCAACAGGCAGCATGAAACCCTTCAAAGCCTGAACCGGGTCAGTAGTAGTTTCACCGTTCGGGCCGGTGGCCCAGTTATCCGGAATTGGCGTGCGGTCTTTGGCGGCGACTATTATCTTTCCGCGTGCCGCGTTGCTGCAAGCCATATCGAGAACCACCGGCCGCTCATGGCCGGCGGGCAGAGCAATCGAGAAAGGATTGTTCCCCAGCATTGCTTGCGCGCCGCCCCACGGCGTCATATGATTGATGCCCCCGATGGTGAAGCTAATCCCGATCATGTCGTGCGGCACCGCCATGCGCGCGTAGTAACTCGCGGCTCCGAAGTGATTGCTATTGCGCACGGAAACAAAAGCACAGTTTCCCGGCTGAGCCTTATAGATGGCCACTTGCATGGCCCGGATGGCTACCCACTGCCCCATGCCGTTGTCGCCATCAACCACCGCCGTGGTTGTCGTCTCTTGCGCTACCTGCACGTTAGGGCGCGGATTGATGACACCGGCGCGCAACCGCTGAACATAAATTGGAAGACGGACGACACCATGGGACGTGACCCCCTGTAAGTCTGCTTCAATCAAACTGCCGGTAATCGCGTTGGCATGTTCGGGAGAAATACCAATCAGAATGAGAACTCTCGTGCAGAATTGTTTCAGCGAGTCCTCGCCGACTATGACATGTGGTTTCGCGTCGCTCATTTCCGATGGATCACCCCGCGAATCGAGGTTCCGGTAGGCCCTTGAAACCGGTATCGACCGCAAACACACCGCCCGCCAAGGGCGCCGCGGCACGTTGCGCGTCTGTTAGATTGAGCGACGCCGAGGTTACGTACAGAATGCTGAAATCGTCCCCGCCAAACGCGCAACTTGTTGGGCGCTGTACCGGCATCTCTATCACGCGGTCCACGCTTCCATTGGGCGCGTAGCGCGTAATGCACCCGCCATCAAAGTGCGCGCTCCACAGAAACCCTTCTGAGTCCACTGTGGCTCCGTCCGGAACACCGGAGCCGGCAGGCACCTCGGCAAAAACTCGCTGATTGTGCGGCGTCCCGGTATCAAAATCGAAATCGCAACAGAAGATGGTCTTGGTCCAGGAATCCGCGAAGTACATGGTGCGATTGTCAGGGCTCCAGGCAAGTCCGTTCGATATCGTCAGGCCGTCAATTACCCGGCTGCATTGGCCGCCCGGGTCCAGCCTGTACAGCGATGCGGTGCCGCGAACCCTGCTTTCATGTAGTGTCCCCGCCCAAAATCTACCGCGGCGATCGCACCGCCCGTCGTTAAATCGCATGTTGGGTTTTTCGAGGTTCTGGTTGGGAAGTTTGCGTACGTCGCCGGTGCAAAAATCCACTGATGCAAAACCAGACCGCAGCGCCACGACCGCGCCGCCCGATGCGCGCAACGCAAGCGAACCCACGTCCTCAGGCATTGGCCAGGTTTGGCACGCGCCGGTTGCACGGTCGAAGCGATGAATCGCCGGTTGCTTGATATCGACCCAATAGAGGACGCTATCTTCATGACACCACACCGGAGATTCGCCCAGAAGGGCCGGGACAGCCAGAACACATTCGACGTCTGCCACCGGTTTCCGCATGCCGTACCGCATTGTAATCGATAACAAAAGCAAAAGCAAAAACCGAGGTGATTTCCCTGATATCCGACGACCAGTCTTGACAACTGAGGGAGAAATCGATTACAAGTAAGGCCGTCCCATGGAAGCGGCAATGAACCAACACCGACCTTCCCGGCGCGGGTATGTGGTGGCGTGCGTGTGCTCGCTCGCTTTCTTGACTATTGTCGATCGCGTCTGCATCTCTGCGGCAAAGAGCGACATATCGGCCGATCTTGGGATTAACGACGCCGTTTTCGGGTGGGTCTTCGGCGCCTTCGCCGTCGGCTACACCCTGATGATGATTCCCTCCGGGTGGCTGGCGGACCGCTACGGTCCGAGGAAGACGTTGGCTGTATCCGTTCTGCTCTGGTCTATCCTCACCGCCTTAACTGGATGGGTCCAGGGCACCGCGATTCTCCTAATAGTCCGATTTTTGTTTGGCTTAGCCGAGGCTGGGGCGTTCCCTGGCGCGGCCCGCGCGATTGCCTGTTGGCTCCCGGTTCGCGAGAGGGGCCTGGCGATGGGCCTACTCAACACGGGTTCGCGCCTGGGCGCAGCGTTTGGATTGTGGGTGATGTCGTTGTGCGTGTTGCGCTTTGGCTGGCGCCTTAGTTTCTTACTGTTGGGGGTGGCTGGCGTGTTCTGGGCCGCGCTGTGGTTCACTTGGTTTCGCGACCGGCCTGCATCCGGCACCCCGGATTCCCAGACTCCAAAGCCGCAACCCATTGATAAAAGGCTGCTTCGATCCCCAAATGTCTACCTGATTCTCTACCAATATTTCGCTTCCCAGTTCACTTTCTTCATTTGTTTCAGTTGGTTGCTGCCCTATATGAAAACGCGCTACCTCCTGAGTGGCCCCAACGCGGGCATGTACGCCTCGATTCCGCTGTATGTCGGCGCTCTGGCGAATTGGATTAGCGGAACCGCTGTGGATAAGGTCTACCGAATGGGCCACCGCTCGTTATCTCGTAAACTCCCTGCAATGTTTGGGTTCGGTCTCGCGAGCGTAGCGCTGGTTGCGGCCGCTTCCATTTCATCAGTTAACGGCTTCATCCTGTTCTTTTCTTTGGCAACGTTCGGTGTGGATCTGACGCTCAGTCCGAGCTGGACCGCTTGCGCTGACATTGGGGGAGAGCATACCGGAATGCTGTCCGGGGCGATGAATATGATGGGCTCCGTCGGTTCGCTTGTCAGTGCGGTTGCATTTCCGCTCTTGTTTGGGATGACGGGCGACATTAAATCTTATCTCTACGTAGCAGTGGCTCTGAATCTTGCGGCGGTCGCTAGTTGGTGGCTGGCTCTAAAGGAGTAGTGATATCTATGAAAAAGCTGATAGTTATGACGCTGGTAGCAGGAACGCTGATGGCCCAGACGTATTATCCGCCGTCCGAGTCGGCTGGCGGGTGGCGCCGATGCCAGAACGACGAGGACGTGCGGACCAAAGCTCACATGGATCCACACCGCCTGCAGTTGATCGGTAAGCGTCCGAAGGCGGCCGTCTTGATCGCTTAGGTGGCTTGTGACTGGGTGATGCGCTGATAGCGGAATCGGCCGCGGATGTGGCTCAGGAAGTAGCGGCCTCGAGATTCGGCCTGGAGGA
>Ga0181536_10002206_pt1 | contig 22278 bp, 14 predicted proteins | sample PEATcosm2014_Bin_41_FD_121105 | JGI IMG/M metagenome (GOLD analysis project Ga0181536, IMG submission 121105) | Peatland microbial communities from MTU Mesocosm Facility, Houghton, MI, USA - PEATcosm2014_Bin17_60_metaG | ecosystem: Environmental > Terrestrial > Soil > Wetlands > Peat | place...
AACGGTGGGGCGGGGCAACGTTCAGCTAAAATGGAGACTGGATGAACTTCGATCAAGCACCGATGCTGGTGATCTGGGAAGTGACGCAGGCGTGCGACCTGGCGTGCGTGCATTGCCGGGCCTCGGCGCAATCGGAGCGGAATCCGGGCGAACTGAGCACGGAACAGGGATACCGGCTGCTGGATGAGATCCGTTCCTTCGGGGAGCCGCTGATGGTATTCACCGGCGGCGACCCGCTGAAGCGGCCGGACCTCTACGAACTGATCCGCTACAGCGTCAAGATCGGGCTGCGCACGAATGTGACCCCCAGCGCGACGCCGCTGCTGACGGCGGAAGCCATCGAGGGCTTTCAAGCGGCCGGCATCACCCGCATGGCCATCAGCCTGGACGGGCCGGACGCCGCCACGCACGACGAGTTCCGCGGCATTCCGGGGACGTTCGACCGCGCCATGTTCGCGCTGCGTCATGCGCGCGATATCGGGCTCGACACGCAGCTTCAGACCACGGTCACGCGGCGGAACATGGGGCGCCTGGCGGAGGTGGCGGAGATCGCCAAAGAGGTGCGGACCAGGATGTGGAGCCTGTTCTTCCTGATCGTGACCGGCCGGGCGGAGGAAGGCGACGATCTGCTGGCGCCGGAGTACGAGCAGGTCTTCGAGTTCATGTACGAGCTTTCCAAGACCGCGCCGTTCGGCGTGAAAACCACCGAGGCCATGCATTACCGGCGCTACGTGGCGCAGCGGATCAAGGCGGAGCACGGGGTGGTTGAAAACCCAAACGCCAAGGGCGTAGCGTGGCGGACCGCGGGCGTGAGCGACGGCAAGGGCTTCGTGTTCGTGTCACACACCGGCGAGATTTTCCCCAGCGGATTCTTTCCGGTGAGCGGGGGCAACGTGCTCAGCGATTCGCTCACCGACGTGTACCGGAACTCGGACCTGTTCCTGAGCCTGCGCGATACCAGCCAACGCCACGGCAAGTGCGGCATCTGCGAATACCGGAACATCTGCGGGGGGTCGCGCTCGCGGGCCTACGCGTTGACCGGGGATTTTCTGGCGGAGGACCCGCGCTGTGTTTATCAACCTCATTTGGCCGACGCTTTGGCGGACTGATAACATTTAGATATGTCTGAAGACGCACTATTCTCTCTGGCCGGCCAAGTGGCGGTGGTGATCGGAGGAGGCGGTGTCCTGGCGGGGGCCATGGCGACGGGGCTGGCGCAGGCGGGAGCCGATATCGCCATCCTGGATGTGTTTGCGGAAGCCGCGGAAGCGCGCGCGACCGCTATTGCGGGGCTGGGGCGGCAGGCCATCGGCATCCAGTGCGACGCCACCAGCAAGGCCGATCTGGAGAAGGCTCTGGGGGTGGTGCTCCAACGCTTCGGGCACGTGGATACGCTGCTCAATGCGGCGGGGGTGAACTCCGCCACGCCGTTCTTCGAGATCGGCGAAGCGGAATGGCAGCGCATCATCGACATCGATTTGAAGAGCGTGTTTCTGGCGTGCCAGGTGTTCGGGAAGGCCATGGTGGATGCGGGGCGCGGCGGCTCCATCATCAACATTTCATCGGCTTCGTCCGGACCGCCGCTGTCGAAAGTGTTCACCTACTCGGTGGCCAAGGGGGGGGTGAACCAGATCACGCAGTTCCTGGCGAATTACCTGGCGCCGCACAACATCCGGGTGAACGCCATCCTGCCGGGGTTCTTCCCGGCCGAGCAGAACCGCAAGATACTGACCGAAGAACGCGTCGCCGGCATCATGGGACACACGCCGATGAAGCGGTTCGGGGAGAGTTCCGAGCTGGTGGGAGCGGCGGTCTATCTGGCCTCGCCGCGGGCGGCTTCGTTCGTGACGGGGTCGATTCTGCGCGTGGACGGCGGGTATACCGCGATGACGATCTAAGACTATCGCGGGTGTGCCGGGAACGGCGCGCGGTTGCAACTCCGGCCCCGAAAGGGGGTTTACAGCATATTAAGATAAGTGGTTGCCCGTGCGCGTTGACCGATCCTTTTCCAAGTTTCTTCGGGTGCTGGCGCTGTGCCTGACGGCCGGCGCTCTGCAGGCGCAGGTGATCGTCACGCTGAGCACCAGCGCCAACAGTCTTCAGGGCAACCAGACAGCAAACCTAACCGCCCTGGTGACGGGGAATGCCAATACGAACGTCACCTGGAGCTTGAGCCCCAACGTGGGAACGCTGGGCGCCGGCAGCGGTCCGACGAACGGGATTAGCACCAATAGCTATAAGGCGCCAACGCTGATTTCCAGCCGGCAGACCATCACCATCACGGCCACCAGCGCGGCAGACGCCACGCAGGCCGCCGCCGTGCAGATTCAGCTTCAACCGCTGGCGATCACGGTGCTGGTCAACCCATCGAGCGTCACCCTGACAGCGGGACAGACGCAGCAGTTTTCGGCGACCGTGACGGGGATCAGCGTGACCGGGGTGACGTGGAGCATCAGCCCGCAGGCGGGCACAATCGATGCCAACAGCGGCCTCTATGCCGCGCCCGCCTCCATCGCCACGAGCCAGAAGATCACGGTCACGGCCACCAGTGTTTTCGATTCCACGGTCACGGGGACGGCCAGCATCACGCTGCAGGCGCCGGCGGCGGTCGCGATCAGTATCTACCCGACGGCGATCGCTCTGACCGACGGCCAGACGCAACAGTTCACCGCGACGGTGACAAACAGCACCAACACGGCCGTGACCTGGTCGATCAGCCCGCAGTTGGGGACCATCACCAGCACGGGATCTTACACCGCGCCATCGCCGATCAGCGCACCGGCGAACGTCACGGTGACGGCCACGAGCGCGGCCGACGCCACGAAGTGGGCCACCGCCAGCGTCACGCTGAGTCACCCGATCGCGGTGGGCGAAGGCGCGCCCAATTCGACGCTGCAGGAGCAGTTTCTCGACGCGTTCAACCGCAACGGGTTCAGCGCCATGGTTTCGCTGCCGCCGCTGGGAACGGTGAAGGCGTTGGGAAGCACCGGCTACGTGCAGGAGTTTGCCGATGCAAACAACGATTCGGGCGTGAAACTGGCGCTGGCCACGGCCAGTTCGACGGTGAATTCCACGACCGTGGTGCAGCTCTGGGCGGGCGTGTATGCCTACTACACCTCGCTGGGCGCGACCACGGCCGGGTATCCCTTGATGGACACGCAAAACTGCGCGTTCTTCAGCCTGGGCAACTCTTGCACGTATGATTTCTTCGACAAGGGCTACGCGCTGTTTGTCTATACGAGTCCCCTGGCGGGGGGGGAGAACTTCAGCATCTCGGGGGGCTACTACACGGAGTGGGCGGCTCTGGGCGGCATCGCCGGAGGGCCGGGACGTCCGCTGACCGCGCCCACCGCGGTTACGGCGTCGACCGGCACCACGGCCACCGTGCAGACGTACGCCTACGGGGCGATCTACACGATCACGTCGGGGCCGAACAAGAGCAAGGTTTTCTGCGTGGAGGAGCCGATCTACGATTTGTACGTGGCCCAGGGAGGGACGGCCGGATTCCTGGGTCTGCCCACGTCCAATGTGTCGCTGGCGGCCTCCACCGGGGCTTACCAGCAGACGTTCGAGGGCGGCACTCTGGAATACACGACGGGCAGCCCTCCCGTGGTACGGCAACCAGTGGCGACGGTGGCATTGGCGGGCGCGCCCATGGGGCAAACCGACACCCTCAACCTGGGTGACACCTTGACGCTGACGGCGACGCCGCTCGATGGGAGCAACACGCCGCTGACGGACCGGGTGGTCACCTGGAGCACCAGCAACAGCCGCGTGATTGCCGTTCAGGCGAGCGGCACGACGGGCGCGACGGCGGTGCTGACCGCGGTGGGCGCCGGGACGGCCAGCGTGGTGGCGTCCAGCGAAGGAGTGAATAGCTCCGCGTTGAACCTGGCGGTGACCATGGCCTGCTGCCAGGTGGGCGATGGGGCGCCAACGGCCGTGCAACAAGCGTTCCAGTCGGCGCTTACGCGCAATCAGATATCGGTCGAATTACCGGTGGCGGGCCCGGCGGTTCGAGCGGGCAGCGGTTACGTGCAGATGGTCGAATCGAGCGGCGCCAATGGCGCGGTGTACATGATCGCCGAAGCGGACCAGGCGGGCGTGGCGTACGTGGTGGGCGGCGCCGTGCTCACGCGGTACCAGGGATTGGGCGGTCCGGCCGGGGCGCTGGGGTATCCCACCAGCGACCAATCCGCGGGCGGCACGCAGCAGTTTCAAAACAGCGCCGCGCTGGCGGGCAATCCGGTGCGGGTGGTGAGCGGACTCATCCTTTCGAAATGGGCGCTGCTGAACTACGAGACCGGGGCGGCGGGCGCTCCGGTGGCGGAAGCCACCACCTTCTCGACTATGGGCGCCAACTCGGGCGCGATGCAAAGCTTCGCCAACGGCGCGATCTACGGGGCGACGGCGGGACCTCGGGCGGGGCAGGCGTATTTCGTGAGCGGGCCGATTCTGGCGTGTTATAACGGCATCGGCGGGGCGGCGGGCAGCTTTGGCATGCCGGTGAGCGACGAAACGGCGAGCGGGAGTTTGCACCAGCAGAACTTCGAGGGCGGGAACATCACCTACTCGGCGGGCGACGCCGCGGCGGTGGCGCATCCGTCGCCCAAGGCGCCTCCGGGAGTGGAGATTACGCCGACCTCGATTGCGGCGGGCGGGCGCGCGCATCTGGCCATCGTGGGGTTCCCGAACAACAGCACCATTCGCGTGTCGGTTACGGGAGAGCCCGACTTTCTGACGACCACGGCGAACGGCGCCTACAGTTGGGATATGTTCATACCGCTGGCGTCGAAGAGCGGGACGGTGACGGTCCAGGCGGCGGACACCGGGGGGACGTCGACGGCCAGCGGCACGCTCACCATCAGAGGCTTCGATCTTACGAATAACCGGATTGCCATGGCCAAGGTGCAGGGCGACAACCAGACGGGCTTGCCGGGGGCATTGCTGCCGCTGGCGTTGAGAATCGCGCTGCTGGATTCCTCGGGCACGCCGGTGGTGGGCGCGGCGGTGGTATTCCAGGCGTCGCCGGGGGCGCAGCTTTCGGCGGCCAGCGCGTCGACCGACAGTTCGGGGCAGGCGGAAACACAGGTGCGCCTGCCGGCTGCGGTGGGCGTGACTCTGGTGACCGCCAACGCGCCGGGGATCGCACAGAATCCGGTGACGTTTGGGGCGCTGGCGGCGGCTTCGACTTTGCCGGGCTTCCCCAACTTGCAGGCGGGCGGAAGCGCGCCGCTGGGCAATGGAACGGCGACCATCGGGCAGAAAGGGGCGCTGGTGACGGCGGTGGCGTCGATTCTGCGGTACCGGCAGAACCGCGGCGATCTGCCACGGCCCAACGGCCTGGCCGATGCGGGCACGCTCGACCAATTCCTGCAGACCTGGTGCGTGGCGGAATCGACGGGCGGGCAGCTCTGCGACGGATTCCTTTCGAATCCGGCTTCCGGCGAGCAGATTGTGAATCTCTGGCGCGCGGCGGAATTCACGGGCGGGGTGGATGTCACGGCGCAGACTCCCGCTCTCAGCACCATCGCGGACCTGGTGGCGCAAGGCGAGCCGCTGCTGCTCTCGCTGGGTCTCTCGCTCAACGGCACGCTGGCCGGGGGCCACTTCGTGGCGGCGATTGGAATTGCGGCGGACGGGTCGATTGTCATTCAGGACCCCAGCCCGCTATTTGCGCGCACCAATCTGAACGATTACCTGAACGGCTTCACGGCGGGCGGCGGGAAATGGACGGCCGATTTGCGGGGCGTGGCGCGGTTCGCCGTGAGCAGTCCCAGCGGCACGCGGTTCATGGTGGGAGCGCTTTCGCAAGCAGCCAGCCTGATGCAGAATTTCGCGATGGGCGTGAATTCGGCGGCGGGCGCGTGCGGCGTGCCGCTCGACCTGCTGGACGCGGTGGACTCGTCGGGGAACCCGCCGGCCGCGGGCGCCCTGATTTCGCGGCTGGACGTGTGCGACGGCAGCCAGCCGGCGTACCAGATCGGGGTGGGCGCGGCCCAGCCGTACCACGCTTTCGTGACGGACCTGGCCGCGAGCGGCGCGTCGATGGACATTTCCGGGAACGCGGCGGAAACCTATCAGGTTACGCGGCCGCTGCTGGCGCTGGCGGTGACGCCGCAGGATGTGAGCTTCACGGCCGGCGCGGTGGTGAATGCCGCCACCTTTACCAGCGGCATCGCGCCGGGCGGCATCATGGCGATCTTCGGCACGGGGCTCTCCGGGCCGGGTGGCGCCACGGCGGTGGATATGGATGGCACAATGGCGACGGTGCTGTGGGCCTCCGCGTTCCAGATCAACGCCCAGGTTCCGGCGGGCATGGCGCCGGGAGTCCACACCTTGCGCGTGAGTTCCGTTTATGGGATGGCGCAGCAAACCGTCAGCGTCGCCGCCATCGCGCCGGCGATTTTCGCGATGGGCAATTCCGGGATGGGAGCGGTGTTGAACCAGGATTTCAGCATGAATGGACCCGCTAATCCGTTGCCCCGCGGGCAGGCGCTGGTAGTGTATGCGACGGGGCTGGGAGCGGTGACCCGGCAGGGACAGCTTTCGGTCACCACGGCTACGGTGACGGCGGTGGTCAACGGGCAGGAGTTGCCGGTGGAATTCGCGGGGCTGGCGCCGGGATATGCCGGTTTATATCAAGTGAATGTGCCGATTCCGGGGGCGACGGCGCCGGGGCTAGGTGTTTCCCTTACCCTCAAAGAGGGGGGGCAGCTCAGCAATACCGTGTCGGTGGCGCTCGAATGAAGAAAAAAAGAGACCATTTTGATGCGAAACTATTGACGCGGGCGTGTCCGGCATGGTTTAATCGGGCCAGCTTGATCAGTAAAGGGTTTAAGGTGGTCGAACGCCCCGTTTCGCAGGAAAGGGAAGGAATTTCCCTTGACACGGGGCGGGCAATGGGTTATGAATAGGTTTACCGCGTCTGGTTTTGGTGTGCAATCTTGCGTTTGTGTCCGGTGAGCACAGAAGAGAAGACAACAAAGAACATGTGCCCCGGGTAAGACTTCAGTAAGGCCTGGCGGCCGGTTTGACGGCCGCTGGAAAACTGGCTCTCCGCCCGACACGGAGAAGTTCCCTAGGTTGACTGAACGGTTTGAGACTGAACTTTGAGGCTCAGGTTGGGAAGAGAACTTCGACCGATTCAAATTTCGCAATTCACAAGGAGAAGGAAATGAATTTTCGCAGATGGATTACTGCGCTAGCTGTGCTTGCCCTCTTCGCGGGGTTTGCCAGTGCGCAGATAGCAAATAGCAACGCGAGTCAAGGCCCGTTTCAGTGCAGCGCATCCGTGGCGGTCCCGCCCGTGTTGCGCGCCGAGGGTTTGACGGATCTGGTGGGCGACATCGTGCTGACTTGCACGGGCGGCGGGATAGTGGGCGCGGGTACCCCCTTGGCCAGTAACACAGCCAACATCACGGTCAGTTTCAATACCAACGTGACGAGCCGGTTGTTGTCGGCTGCGTATGGCACCACCTTCCCTACCTTGCAGGCAGGCAACACAAATGAAGCGTTACTGCTGATCGATGAGCCGGGTTCCTCCGACCCATACATGGTTCCGGGTTGGGGACCGAACGCTCCCCAGGTGCTGTGCGGCAGCGGCAACTTGCCCTACTCAGCCATCGGCGCGGGCCTTGGCGGTTGCCCTGAGTACGTTGAGCAGCTAACCTCGACCGTCACGGGCATGCCCGTGAATGTGATGACCGGTTCGGCTGTGGCGAGTCCGGTCAGTCCCGCCAACGTCGGCGCCAACGTGTTCTCGGGCGTGTGGGGCGGCTCGAGCGCTCCCAACCAGGTTACGTTCTTTGGAATTCCGATCATGCCTCCAACGAGTGCGGGTTCCGAGCGCGTATACCGCATCACGAACATTCGCATCAATGCCAATACATTGGGTGGCGGCCTGTATGCCGGCACCAGTCAGGTGTATGCGTATGTTTCCATCAGCGGCCCCACCTCGGTGCCACTCAACAATCCGAACCTGATCGCCGGCTCCATACAGGCCGGTCTCAGCACCAGTGTGCGCAAGAATGACAACAGTGGCGGCCTATCCGCGCCAAACAACCAACTCCAGTGCAACAGCACGTCCAGCACCTCAGCGCCGGGCGGTGCTCTTGCGTACCTGAGGTTCAGTGAGAACTTCGGTAGCGCATTCAAGACGCGTACAAGTGCGGCGGGAGGGGTAGGGATTCCGACCACTCAGAACATCCCGGGCACGATTTACAATTCCGAATCGGGCTTGATCCCTTACAGTACTGCTGCTGGGGCGTTGATTCAGGGCCTGAATAACTCCGGGCAAGTCGGCTTGGCCGATTATGGTACCCGATTGAAGGCCGTATTTAACGGACTTCCGACCGGTGTCCGCATCTTCGTGACGACGACGAACGTCAACGCCGGGACGGTTGTGGCGGCTACTTCGGCATCGGTGTCGTTTGCGCAGTTGGTGCTCAGCGACACGGCTAGCGACGGCACCGGTAGTCTTCCCGCCGTGCCGATCACCGGTTACACCGCGTCTAGTGGAGGTCTCCCTTACGCCGAGATCATCCCGGTGAGCGGGACGGCCAGCGCGACTTGGGAGGTGCTCACCACCAACCCGGCTATCAACGAGAACTTCGACTTCGGCGTGTATTTCCTGTACAGCGCCAGCCCGGCTACCAACACTCCGCCCCCGGGGGCAGCAACGGTGAATCTGAGCTTCGCTCCGAATACCAATTCAGGGGCGTTCACAGCGACCACCGGAGGCACAGCCTCGAACTCGTTAACGATACCACGGTTTGCGGATACATCGACCGCGGTCACCACCTTTACGATCATCCAATGCACGACGAGTCTGTTGTTCCCGTTCGTAACCAGCCAGGTGGGGTTCGACACCGGCCTGGCGATTATGAACACGACTACAGATCCGTTCGGCACCAAGCCGCAATCGGGCATCTGCACGTTGAACTTCTACGGGCAGAATGCGCCGGCGGCGTATCCGACGGCGATCATCGGCTCCGGAAACTCCTGGACTCCGACGACGGGCGCCTGGATGGCCAGTGTGATTGCCCCGAACTTCGAGGGGTATATGATCGCGGTCTGCAACTTCCAGTTGGCTCACGGGTATTCGTTCGTGAGCGACCTGGGGGCACAGAAACTGGCCCACGGGTCTCTGGCGCTGGTTCTTCCGACTGGCACCGGCTCCCGTTCCGCCAACCCAGAAACACTGATGCACTAAGGTTTCGCTTGATGTCTGAGAGAGGGGAGCATTTGCTCCCCTCTTTTTTTTTGACGCGCGACACTTGACGCGGCACACTCGCACATGGCGGCGTAAGGTGGTACAATACAATTCTCACCGCGTCCATCCCAATCCAACCGTGTTCATCACTGAACGAGGAGGTAATCTTGAACAAATTTAGAGTTATGGTTGTGGCGGCGGTTCTGGCGGGGCTTTTCTGCGCCCATCCGGCGGCCGCGCAGAACATCACGATCGTGTCCGGAGACGGACAATTGGTCAAACCGTTCCAGACCTTTTCGCCCATGAGGGTACTGGTGACCGATTCCAATGGTGTTCCGCAAGCCAACGTGTCGGTGACCTGGAATATCACAGGCGCCAGTTCCAACGCCCTGCTTCTTTCGGGGGGTACCACCATAACGGCATTCGATGGGACGACATCGAATCTCTTCGAATACGCCAGTTTTCTTTCGGTGGGTTCGGTAAACAGGAATACGGTGATGGCCAGCACCACCGCTGGCGCTGTGGTGTTCAATCTCACCGAGTCGCTGCTGGCTTCGAATCTCTCGTCGTATCCGGCTGTGGTTGTCGGGTCGTGGGGGACACTGCTTCCGAATCTGCTGGCCGGGCAGTCCTTGACAGGGCAGGCGGGATCCACGGGCAGTACGCCGCTCCAAATTTACGCCTCGGCCCCGCAAAGCGGCGGTATTGCGAACGTCAGCCTGCAACTGGTGAACTACCAGGACCCGTCCGTGGGGGCGGTGGTGAACTGCGCGGGAGCGGCCGGTGAAGAAGCGAATACCGTGATGACGGACCAGACCGGGGTGGCCACGTGCTCGCCGGTTTTCGGCCCGATTCCCGGGACAGGCCAGTTTTATCTTTTGGTGGGAGCGGGAGGCACGCCGCAATCATCCGACCCGACTGTTGCGCCCCCGTTCGCCAATTGGGCCATCGGGCCGTTGAACCTCACCGTCACAGCGGCGCTGCCTGGATTGATCAAAGTCACGCAGGGCAACTTCCAATCCGCCGCCCCTGGCCAAGCCCTGGCGACCGCGCTTCAAGTGGAAGTGGACACCGCTGCGGGAAGCCCGGTGGCGGGCCAGACGGTGAACTGGACGGTGACGCCGGCGGGCGCCGCGAGTCTTTCGAGCAATAGCACGTCGACGGACGTGACCGGCCGCGCGGCGGTCGCCGCGACGTTCGCGAGTAACGCTTCGGGCGCCGTCCAAATCACGGCGACGTGCCCGGCCTGCCCGGCGGGGGCCAGGTCCGTGACTTTCAGCGCCACGGCGGTTCCCATCGTGACCCTGAGCGGCATTCAGATCGTCTCGGGCAACAACCAGACCGCTATGGAGAACGCCACCTTCGGTCTGCCCCTGGTGGTGCAGGTGAACGCCAGCAATGGGCAGGGGGCCAGCAACGTGAGCGTGCAGTTCTCAGTGACGGGGCCGGCTTCGCTTTCTTCGAGCACAGCGACTACCGATTCCAACGGGCGGGCGCAAGTCTCCGTTACGGCGGGCGCCACGGCGGGCACGGTGACGGTCACAGCCACCGTGGGGAGTTTCACTCAGACTTTCAGTCTGACGGTTATGCCGCCGGGACCCACGCTGACGGCGAGCAGCTTCTATAATGGCGCCGATTTCAAGGCCGGCTCGATTTCGCCGTGCAGCATCGCCACCATCATTGCTCCGGGCCTGGCGCCGGGTATTCAGGGCGTTGTGACTCCGGGCAGCTTGTTTGGTCCTCTGCCGTACCTGTTGGCATCCGACGCGGTATCGTTCAACGGCACCGCGGCACCCATCTTTAACGTGGCCAACGTCGGCGGCCAGCAGCAGATCACAGTCCAGGTTCCGTGCGAAGTGACTCCGTCCAGCGCCGTTTCCGTGGCAATTACGGTGGGCACCGCGCCACCGGACACGGTGAGTGTGCCGGTGTTGGCGGCCAGCCCCGGTATTTTCGAGACGACCATGTCGGATGGCGTATCGCGCGCGGTGATCGTCCGGCTGGATGGATCGTTTGTGAGCCTGACAAACCCGGCTCGCCGCGGTGAAACCGTCCGAGCCTACGCCACCGGCCTGGGGGTGACTGCCCCAACCGTGGGCACCAATGAGACCGCCATTCCGGGCGCCGATGCCATTGTCCAAGGCATCGTAATCATGGGCGTGACCAACACTATCGGGCAAGCCGAAGGCGTTCAAGTGAGCGCCGCGCGGGTTGCACCAGACCTGATCGGCGTGTTCGAGATTCCGTTCCAGGTTCCCTCGGATGCGGCCACGGGGAACAACGTCGCGTTTTCGATCGGAGTGATACCGGTGGGCGGCAGCGCACCGATATACAGCGCCACCGCGAAGATCCCGATCCTGTAGGTTTCCTTCTCCGGGGCCGGGGAAACTCGGCCCCTAGTTCTTCGCCTCTTCTTCGCCACAAAAACTACATCTTGTGTGTTGCGCGATCAGTGTAGATCTGCTGGTATCGCGATAACTCCCAACGTGTCAGTAAGATCCTGCAAAAAGCTCTTGCTAAGGCAGAATATCTGTGGCACCATTAGTTGTGGCCAGAAATGGCTACAAAAGTGATAAAAAATGGGAGACGCCGCCCATCAGCCGCAGCCGCCAAGGATCGAGCCGCCGCTGGGAATGTACCCTGGCCGGCTGGACGACCGGGGGCGGGTCAAACTGCCGGCGAGCTTCCTGCAATACTTTGGCGCCTTGGGAGAAACGCGGTTCTTCGTGACCAGCCTGGACCGGCGCATAGCTCAAATCTACACCATTCCGGCGTGGAGGGAAACCGAAAAGTGGCTGGCCAACTTCCGCGCGGATGCGAAAGCGGCGCGAAACGTAGCCTTCAATGCGACGGACCTGGGCGCGGAGGCCGAGATCGACAGCCAGGGCCGAATCCTGTTCTCGACCGAATTGCGCAGAGAGCTCGGAATTGAGAACCAGCCGGTGCGGCTGTACGCCTATCGCACGCGGATCGAAGTTTTAAGCGACAAGATCTACCAGGAGCGGAAGGGCGAGGCTGCCGCGAACCCGGCGGAAGACGTGGCCAAGCTGGAGGAGGCGGGGCTGCCCTGATGACCTATGCACTTCCCGGTGATGGCCGAAGAATCGCTCTGGCTGCTGGCGGTTCGTCCCGAGGGAATCTACCTGGATGCGACAGCGGGGCTGGGGGGACATGCGGGGCTGATCGCGCGGCAACTGACGACGGGACTGGCGATCGCCAACGACCGCGACGCGCAGTCGCTGGAAATGGCGCGGCACAACACCGCCGAGTGGGCGGGGCGCATTCAATTTCATTGGGGCCCCTTCGGCAAGCTGGCCGAAGCGGTGGCGGAAGCGGGATTCGAGAAGGTGGACGGACTGCTGGCGGATCTGGGAGTCAGCCGCTATCAGCTCACGGCCCCGGAGAGAGGATTTTCGTTCATGGCGGATGGACCGCTGGACATGCGCATGGATCAGTCCATGGGCATGACGGCGGCCGATCTGGTCAATCACACCGCCGAGAAGGCGCTCGCCGACTTGATTTTTCAATTAGGCGAAGAAAGGAGGGCGCGGAAGGTAGCCAGAGCAATCGTCCGAGCACGGCCCATACGGAGCACACTGCACCTGGCCGGTGTGGTGGAGCGGGCCGTGCCCCGGACGGGCCGTTTGCACCCGGCCACCAGAACGTTCATGGCCTTGCGAATGGCGGTCAACGACGAGCCGGGGGAATTGGACCGGCTGCTGGAGATTGGTCCGGAGCTGTTGACGAGCGGCGGGCGGATGGTGGTGATCAGCTTCATGTCGATCGACGACCGGAAGGTGAAAGAAAAGTTCAGAGCGCTGGAGCGGGAAGGGCGTGGGACCATTCTCACGAAACACCCGCTTCAGCCAAGCGAGGAAGAGACATCGCAGAACCCGGCTTCGCGGAGCGCCAAGCTGCGGGGGGTGGAGATGGCGTAGGACCGCGGGGCGAGGGACCCAGAGGGCACCCCGCGGCCCGAAGGGCCAGTTACTAGAAAGGGAACGAAAGAACATGGCGACAATGCCAGTATTTTTCCACAGGACCAATGAAGGCGGATTCCCGGGCTTGTCGGGCACCAAAGCGGAGCGGGACCCGTTTCAATTGCGCGCGCTCCCACAGGAAGACGTGTTTTTTCATTGCAAGAAAATCGACAACTCGCGTTTGGTGCGGGCGGCCGATCCGCAAGCGCGGGGCGCGTGCTGGTCGGCCATCGGAGCGGCCGGCGTTCTGCTGGCCGTGCTGACGAGCGTACTGGTTCCCAGCGTCGCCAGCACGCTGGCCGGCTACAAACTGCAGGCCCTGCGCGTGGAGGAGCGGCAGTTGCTGGATGAGAAGCGCACGCTGGAGGTGGTGGAAGCGGGGCTTCTCAGTCCCCAACGGCTGGAGAAGCTGGCTCAAGGGCAGAACCTGGTTGCGCCAGTTCCGGGGCAGGTGGTGCGGCTGAACGCCAAAGGCGACAGCGCGGTTGCGATGGTGAAGTAGGGAAGCCGGGGGGTGACCTGGTCACGGAGCGTGGCATGGTGGATCGTCGTCTGGCATGGCTCGCCGGGATCGCCGTCATCTGGGGCGCGGCCATCTTTTTCAAGATCATCTCGCTGCAGGTGGTTCATCACGAGGAGTATGCGAAGCTGGCAACGGAGCGCCAGGTGGTGGCGGTGGAGATCCCGGCGCCTCGGGGCACGATCTTCGACCGGACCGGCCAGCCGTTGGCGATGAGCGTGCCGACGGAGTCGGTTTCGATCGACCCGCTACGGGCGCCCGACCTGGGAGTGGCTTCGGAACTGCTGGCGCTGGTGCTGCACCTGGACCGTACGGCTCTCTACGGCAAGATGAAGTGGGCGCACGACAACCACCACGGGTTTCTGTGGGTGAAGCGCAAAATCGGCTACGAGGAAGCGCAGAATCTGCGCAATCTGCGTCTGGAGTGGATTCACATCCAAGACGAGAGCCAGCGCCACTACCCCAACGGGACGCTGGCGGCGCACGTTCTGGGGTCGGTGGATTTCGAAGAGAGAGGCAACGCGGGAATCGAGCAGGTGCTGGATGCGGAACTGCGCGGCCAGCCGGGGGAGGCGCGGATGCTGACGGACGTGAAGCGCCGCGGCATCGATTCCCAGTCCGCATCGGACATGAAACCGGGCACGCCGATCACGCTCACCATCGACGAGCGGCTGCAATTCGTGGCGGAGCGCGAGATAGCGGCGGCGGTGGAAGCGCACCACGCGCAAAGCGGCAGCGTGGTGGTGATGAACCCGTACAGCGGAGAGATTCTGGCGCTGGCGAGCTATCCCACGTACGATCCGAATCTGGCTCCGCAACCCGGGGAGGACAAGGCCAGGCGGCTGAACCACGCGATTTCGGTGCCGTTTGAACCGGGGTCGGTATTCAAGGTGATTACGCTGTCGGCGGCACTGGAGACGACCGACCTGCGGCCGGCGAGCATGATCAACTGCGGGCGGGGAACGATCACGCTGTTCGGGCGCACCATCCACGAAGCCCACCACGGCTACGGAACCATTCCCATGGCGATGGTGCTGGCGAAATCGAGCAACATCGGCGCCATCCAAATCGGCCTGCGGGTAGGCCAGGCGAACATGTACCGGTATGTGCGGAAGTTCGGATTTGGACAGAAGACGGGCGTCCCGCTGCCGGGGGAATCCGCGGGAAAGGTGAGGAAGCCGGAACGCTGGAGCACGGCTTCGCTGCCTTCCATGTCGATGGGGCAAGAGATCAGTGTCACCACGCTGCAACTGGCGCAGGCGGCGGCGGTGGTGGCCAACGGCGGGTTGCTGGTGCAGCCGCGGCTGGTTTTGAAGAAGGGCAGCCAGACGGCGCCGGCGGGGCAACCGGTGCGCGTGCTCAAGCCGGAGACGGCCATCACGATGCGGCAGATGATGGAAGGCGTGGTGATGCCGGGCGGCACGGGGACCAGGGCGAGGCTGGAAGGCTATACGAGCGGCGGGAAGACGGGATCGGCGCAGATCTACGACCCGGTGGCCAGACACTACATGCATGCGTACAACGGTTCGTTCATGGGCTTCGCGCCGCTGACCAATCCGGCCATGGTGGCGGTGGTGACGCTAAATGGGACGCACGGAACGGCGGGCTTCGGCGGGCTAGCGGCGGCGCCGGTGTTTCACGCGGTGCTGACGGAAGCGCTCCGCATGCTGGATGTGCCCAAGGACTTGCCGGACCAGGCGCCCAGCAGGATGGCGGCAGCGCCGGACGAGGAATCCGGCGACCTGGCGATTGCGGACATGGGACAGGGCCAGCCCAACATTCTGGAAGACGGCGAGGATGAAGACGAGCCCAACCAGGCAGGCGGGCCCACGGTTCCGAATTTCCGCGGCATGACCATGCGCGCGGTGCTGGCGGAAGCGGCCGCGAAAGGCTTGACGGTGGTGCCGGATGGGAGCGGGGTGGCCCGCGTTCAGAATCCGCCGCCGGGTTCGGCTGTGCACCAGGGAGAGCGCATTCGGGTGGGGTTTGCGAGATGACTGTCGGCGAGATACTCTCGGGGGTTCGGCTGAAGGAAGCAATCTCGCCGGAGCTTGCCAGCGCCGACATCCGCGGACTGGAATACGATTCGAGGCGGGTGGGAGAAGGGTTCCTGTTTTTTGCTTTTCCGGGCAGCCGCGCCGACGGGCGCCAATTCGCCGGCGATGCACTGGCGCGCGGCGCGGTGGCGGTGGCCAGCGAATCGGAAGCATCGGATGCGTCCGGGCGCTGGATTCGGGTGGAGCACGGCCGGCAGGCGCTGGCATTGGCGGCGCGCAACTACTACGGCAAGCCGGACGAGCGGCTGGGGCTGACGGGCATCACGGGGACGAATGGCAAGACCACCACGGCGTACCTGATCGATTCGGTGTTACGGGCGTCGGGCCACACGACGGCGCTGGTGGGCACCATCGAGTACCACCTGGCGGGGCGGGTGCTGCCGGCCGTGAACACGACGCCGGAATCGCTGGACCTGGTGCGGCTGTTCGCGGAGCTGGAGCGCGCCGGCGGGACGCACGCCACGCTGGAAGTTTCGTCCCATGCGCTGGCGCTGGGACGGGTGTACGGGCTTCATTTCCATACCGCCGTTTTCACGAATCTGACGCGCGACCACCTGGATTTCCACGGCACCATGGAGAACTACTTCGCGGCCAAGCAGGCGCTGCTCGATGGGGCCGGCGGACCATCGCCCGCATTCGCTGTGCTGAACCGGGATGACGAATACGCGCGCAAGCTGAAGGTGAATGCGAAGACCGAGGTGCTGTGGTATGGCCTGGGCAACGAGTGCGACCTGCGCGCGCTGCACATCTCATCGGGGTTCCGCGGGCTGCGGTTCGACGTCCAGCACGGCAAGCTGCGGTTCGCCGTGGAGTCGCCGCTGATGGGCAGGATCAACGTGTACAACATTCTGGCGGCGTGCGGCGCGGGCCTCTCCTACGGCATCGCGCCGGAGGGCATCGCGCGGGGGATTGCGGAGCTACGCGCGGTGCCGGGGCGATTCGAGCGAGTGGACCAAGGCCAGCCGTTCGTGGTGGTGGTGGACTACGCGCACACCGACGACGCGCTGCGCAACGCGATCGCGGTGGCGCGGGGATTGAATCCCAAAAGGGTGATCACGCTGTTCGGCTGCGGCGGGGATCGCGACCGCGCCAAGCGCCCGCTGATGGGCCAGGCGGCGGCGGAAGCCAGCGACTTTGTGGTGCTGACCAGCGACAACCCGCGGTCGGAAGATCCGCTGGCGATTATGAACGACGCGCTGGTGGGAATCCGGCGCGTGGATGTGCCGCACGTGGTGGAGCCGGACCGCGCCGCCGCCATCGCCAGGGCGCTGAAGGAGGCGCGCGAGGGCGACCTGGTGATCCTGGCCGGCAAGGGCCATGAGACCTACCAGGTTCTGAAGGACAAGACCATTCCGTTCGACGACCGGGTGGTGGCGAGAGAAGTGCTTAGGGGTTATGGATATCGCCAGACCGAGTGAACCATGACCCTGGATTTACAAGAAGTTGCGCGCGCGATGCGGGCCGCGGGGAATCCTCCGGCGGTGAAAGTGACGGGCTGGAGCGTGGATACGCGGACACAGAACGCGGGCGATCTGTATTTCGCGCTGCGCGGGCCCAACCACGATGGCCACGATTTTGTGGGCGCAGCCCTAGCCAGAGGCGCGGCTGGCGTGGTGGTGGAGCGGACGACCGGCGCGCCGAATGAATTGGTGGTGAGCGATACGCTGGAAGCTCTGCAAGAGCTGGCGGCGTGGGCGCGCGCGAGATGGGGCGGAACCGTGGTGGGAGTGACCGGCAGCGCGGGAAAGACCACCACCAAGGACGCCATCGCGCAGTTGCTGGCAGTGGAGTTGCCGGTGGGGAAGACGGAGGGGAATTTCAATAATCACGTGGGGGTGCCGCTCTCCATCCTGTCGCTCGCGGACGGCTGCCGCGCGGGCGTGCTGGAAATCGGAATGAACCACGCGGGCGAGATCCGCCGGCTGGCCGCCATCGCCAAGCCGGAGGTGGGGGTGGTGACCAACGTGGGCTACGCGCACGCCGAGTATTTCGACTCGATAGAGGGTGTAGCGGCAGCCAAGCGCGAGTTGATCGAGGCGTTGCCGCGCGCGGGCGTAGCGGTGCTGAATGCCGACGACCGGCGCGTGCTGGCGTTCCGGGAGGCGCACCCCGGCCGCTCGGTGACGTTCGGCTTGTCGGACTGGGCGGACGTGCGGGGGGAGGCGGCGCAGTTCGGCGCGGATGGCGCGCGCTTTCGAGCGGCGGGAGTGGATTTCGAGACGGGACTGGCGGGCCGGCACGCGGTGATGAACCTGCTGGCGGCCATCGCGGTGGCGGGCGTGTTCGGCATCGCGCCGGAGCGTCTGCGGGAACCGGTTCGAAGCTTCGCCATCGGCAAGATGCGCGGCGAACGCAGCGAGCACAACGGCGTGGCGGTCTGGGACGACTGTTACAACTCCAACCCCGAGGCGGCGCAGTCGATGATCGACGTATTGCGCGAGACGCCCGCCGCCAGGCGCATTGCGGTCTTGGGAGAAATGCTGGAATTGGGGCGCGCGGCCGAAGAGCTGCATCGGCAGGTGGGGCGGTATGCGGCGGAACATGGTATCAATTGGCTGATCGGCGTTGGCGGGCATGCCCGCGCGATGGTGGATGCGGCCGTGGCCGCCGGGCTTCCGCGCGGCCGGGCGCACTTTTTCGAGGACGCCGCCGAGGCGGGGGAGTTCGCGCGGCTGACGGCGCGGCCGGGGGATGCGATTCTCTTCAAGGGTTCCCGCGGCGTGTCGGTGGAGCGGGCGATGGAGAGGTTTTTGGCTTAACTCCGATGCTCTACTATTTACTCTACGAACGGCTGCAACCATACATCAGCCCGCTGCGCGTCTTCCGCTACACCACCTTCCGGACGGCGTTTGCCAGCCTCACGGCGTTGTTCCTGTGTATTGCGCTGGGGCCGTGGCTGATCGAGAAGCTGCGGCAATTCCAGATCGGGCAGTACATTCGCGAGGAAGGCCCGAAATCTCACCAGAAGAAGGCCGGCACACCGACCATGGGCGGCGTTCTGATTATCATCTCGATTGTGATACCAACCCTGTTGTGGGCGGACCTTCGATATCCTTACGTGTGGATCGCCATCGCCGCGTTGGTGGGTTACGGCTGGATCGGGTTCCTGGACGACTACGCGAAAGTGACCCACCATCAAAACCTGGGGCTGACGGCGCGGCGCAAGCTGACGTACCAGTTCACGCTGGGGTTCGCATTCGCCGCGAGTCTGCTGGTGATGCGCCTTCACAACGATTATTCAACAGCCATGAACATCCCGTTCTTCAAACAGTACCAACCGTCGCTGCTGTTGGAGTCGCTCATGAGGAATCCATGGACGTATGCGCTGGGGGTGGCGCCGTTCTGCATTTTCGTCGCGCTGGTGGTGGTGTTCTCGTCGAATGCGGTGAACCTGACGGACGGGCTGGACGGCCTCGCCATCGGTCTGATGGTGATTGCCGCGGGCGCGCTCACGGCGTTGGCGTACGCCGGCGGACACGCGCAACTAGCCGAATACTTGCAACTGGCGCGCAATCCGCACACGTCGGAACTGACCGTCTTCTGCGGATCGATGACCGGCGCCAGCGTGGGTTTCCTGTGGTATAACGCGCATCCGGCGGATATCTTCATGGGCGATGTGGGAGCGCTGGGGCTGGGCGGCGCCATGGCGGTGGTGGCGGTGCTCATCAAGCAGGAAGTGCTGCTGGTGTTCATCGGCGGCGTTTACGTGCTGGAGGCGCTTTCGGTCATCCTGCAGGTGGGCAGCTTCAAGCTGCGCGGCAAGCGGGTTTTCAAGATGGCTCCGCTGCACCATCATTTCGAGGCGCTGGGGTGGGCGGAATCGAAGATCATCGCGCGCTTCTGGATCGCGGGGCTGGTGATGGCGCTGTTCGCGCTGACGACTTTGAAGCTGAGATGACATGCGCCTGAATGGGACCAAGACGCTGGTGGTGGGGATGAAGAAGTCGGGCATGGCGTCGGCGGATTTGCTGGCGCGCCAGGGAGCGACGGTCCGCGCCACCGATCTGAAATCGCTGGAGGAGCTGGGCGAAGCGCGGGAAGTGCTGGGGCAGCTCGACATTCCATTCGCGCGGCAGACGGCGGAAGTGTTCGAGGGGTCCGAGTTGATCGTGCTCTCGCCGGATGTGCCCGCGGACCTTGCGGAGCTCGTGGAGGCCCGGCGGCGGGGAGCGCGGGTGATCGGCGAAGTGGAACTGGCCGCGCCGTTTCTGAAAGGCGAGACCATCGGCATCACGGGATCGAATGGCAAGACCACCACCACCAGCCTGGTGGGCCACATTCTCGGTGAAGCCGGCGTGCCGGTGCAGGTGGGCGGCAACATCGGAAAACCCGTGACCGCCATGGTGGAGAGCTCTCGCGCGGATGGCTGGAACGTGCTGGAGCTTTCGAGTTTTCAGTTGGAGACCATCGCGGAGTTTCGGGCGCACATCGGGCTGGCGCTGAACGTGACCGGGAACCACCTCGACCGGCACCACACCTTGGAGAATTATGCGGCCGCCAAGGGCCGGCTCTTTGAAACACAGCGGAGCGGCGACTTCGCCGTGCTCAACGCCGAGGACGCGGTGTGCGTGGGATACGCGGACGGCACGCTCGCCACGGCGCAGTGGTTCAGCAGCCGGCGCGAGGTGTCGCCGGGAGCGAGCCTGTGCGGCGACGACGTGGTGCTGGATGGCCGCGTGCTGATGGAGGCCGGCGAGATTCCCCTACGCGGGCGCCACAACGTGGAAAACGTGCTGGCAGCCGCGATTGCGGCGGCGCGGGCGGGAGTGAAGCCCGAGGCGATCGCCGCCGCCGTGCGCACGTTCCAGGCGGTGGAGCACCGGCTGGAGTTCGTGCGGACGGTGAGCGGAATCGATTTCTACAACGACTCGAAGGCCACCAGCGTGGACGCCGCGTTGAAGGCGCTGGACGCGTTTTCCGGCGGCCTGTGGGTCATTCTGGGGGGCAAGGACAAGGGGTCGGACTACTCGCCACTGCGCGCGCCACTGGAGGCCAAGGCGCGGGCGGCTCTGCTCATCGGCGCCGCCGCGGGCAAAATTTCGAGCCAGTTGCAGGGGGCCGCGCCGCTGGTGGATTCGAAAACGCTGGATGCGGCCGTGGCGCACGCGTACGCGAGTAGCCAGCCGGGCGATACCATTCTGCTGGCGCCGGCGTGCGCCAGCTTCGACCAGTTCAAGAGCTTCGAGCATCGCGGCGAGGTTTTCAAACAAATCGTCAACCAACTACCACCCAAGGATTGATATGGCACAACGGCTCAAGACCGACTGGATTCTGTTCGTCACGGTACTGGCGATGATGTCGTTCGGCGTGCTGATGCTCTACAGCGCATCGTCGATTATGGCGCAGCTCGACCCGCGTTACGGCTGGAGCTGGCACTTCGTTCTGCGGCAGGTGGAGTGGGCGGCCGTGGCGGTCGCCGTCATGATGGCCCTGAAGAAGACGAACTACCGCAAATTCCGGAACCCCGCGGTGGCCTTCGGCGCGATGAGCGTCGCTCTGATGCTGCTGGCGGTGGTCTACTTTGTGGATACGGAGCATCACCGGTGGCTGCGAGCGGGGACGGTTGGCGTGCAGCCCTCCGAGCTGGCTAAGCCGGCGCTGGTGATCTTCCTGGCCTTTTTTGTGACGTGGAGGGCGCGAGCCATCAACAATCCGAGGTACACGCTGATCCCCGCGGCCCTGGCCGTCGGACTCATTATCCTGGCTGTGGTGGTGGCGGACCTCGGCACCGCGGTGGTATTGGGGGCGGCGGCGGCGGCGGTTTTTATCGTAGCGGGCCTGGAGTGGCGCTACTGCGGGATCGCGGGGGCGGTGGCGGCCGTGGGCGTGGTGATCTTCATCCTCGCGGAGCCGTACCGTATTGTCCGGGTGGTGCAATTCTTCGATCCCCAGTTCAAGATCATCGCCCGGTTCGACCCGAACGGCAAAATCCGGAGCCGCATGGAGCAGTCGCTGGTGACGCGCGATACCAACTACCAGTTGGAGCAGTCGCAGATCGCGGTGGGCGCCGGCGGTCCGGCGGGCCTCGGACTCACCAACGGGAGACAAAAACTGTGGTACCTGCCGGAAGCGCATACGGACTTCATATACGCGGTGGTCGCCGAGGAACTGGGGCTGGCCGGTTCGGTGGGGTTGCTGCTCGGCTTTGGAGCGATCTTCTGGCGGGGCTTGCGCGCCGCGTTCCGGATACACGACGATTTCGGACGCTACCTGGCGCTGGGCGTGACCGTGGTGGTGGTGGTGCAGGGATTCATCAACATGAGCGTGGTGCTGGGAATGATGCCGACCAAGGGGATCCCGCTGCCCATGATCAGCTATGGCGGAAGCTCGCTGCTGAGCACGCTGGCGCTGCTGGGGATTCTGATGAATGTGGCGGAGAACGCGGGATGACGTGGCGCACGCACTCCTGCGTGCCGTGTCGGCACTCTTGCCGACACTCCGACCTCGACGAAGTACCCAAGCGTCGACACGAGTGTCGACGCGGCACGCAGGAGTGCGTGCGCCACG
>Ga0181536_10002207_pt1 | contig 22277 bp, 22 predicted proteins | sample PEATcosm2014_Bin_41_FD_121105 | JGI IMG/M metagenome (GOLD analysis project Ga0181536, IMG submission 121105) | Peatland microbial communities from MTU Mesocosm Facility, Houghton, MI, USA - PEATcosm2014_Bin17_60_metaG | ecosystem: Environmental > Terrestrial > Soil > Wetlands > Peat | place...
ACCGAGTACGGCGACACCAGCGGCGCCACGACGAGCATCGTCACCAAGTCGGGCGGCAACGATTTTCACGGCGATGTCTACGAATTCCTGCGCAATAACGCCGTCGATGCGCGTAACTTCTTCGCCGAGAGTGTCGAACCGCTCCATCAGAACCAATACGGCGCGACGCTCGGCGGCCCCATCCGTCGCAACAAAGATTTCTTCTTCGCTTACTTCGAGGGTTTGCGCAATCGCGCAGGCGTAACCCAGACCGCGATCGTGCCCACGCCTCAGCAGCGCGCGGGCAACTTTTCAGGCGATAACGGGCCGCTGATCAACTACTTCACGGGCCAGCCCGTTCCCGGCAACCAGATTCCCCAGCAGATGATGAGTCCGGTCGCCCTCAAGGCGCTCGCCTACTATCCCCTGGGAAACGTCTCGCCGTCGCTTTATGACGCAACGGAGGTGGGCACCAACAACTACGATCAGGGTGGATTCCGGCTGGATCACAACTTCTCCTCCGGCGACCAACTGTTTCTGCGTTATGCAATGTCGAGCACCGGTGAAATCGATCCCCTGCCGGTCGCTGGCGCTAACGTGCCCGGGTTTCCAGTGAGCGACAGTATTCGCAGCCAGTCGGTCACTGCCTCCGAGACGCACCTGTTCTCCGCCGGAACCCTGCAGACTTTTCGCGCCGCTTTTTTCCGGAACGATTTCATTCTCGGCCAGCGCCTCAATGCAACTCCGCCCAGCGCATTTGGTTTCCAGTACCAGCCGACGCTCGGCATTGCCGCTGGCGCACCGTACCTAATCGTTAGCGGTTACGCCAGCATTGGAGACCCGATTACCGGCCCGCAAAACACGTATCAAAATAACTACCAGCTCAGCGATTCCATTGCGATGACGCGCGGCCGCCACAGCTTCAAGTTCGGCGGCGAGTTCACGCGCACTCAAATCAATCTTCTGTTCGGTATCGCCACCAATGGTTTCTTCGTCTTCGCGCCCTTTCCCTTCAGCGATTCCTTCGCCAGCTTCCTGACGGGCCAGTCGGTCACGTTCTTTCAGGGCGGCGGCCAATTCGATCGAGCGCTACGCGACCTCTCCGTAGCGGGTTATGCGCAGGATGAATGGCGCATCACGCCACACCTCACGCTGAATTACGGCCTGCGTTACGAGATCAACACGCCCTATGTCGATATCCGCAATCGCATGAACGAATGGGATCCCGGCGTACAGTCCACGGTTTATCCGAACGCGCCAAAAGGCCTGCTGTTCCCAGGGGACCCTGGAGTAGCAAGAAGCATCGCCCCGAATTACTACAAGGCGTTCATGCCGCGCATCGGTATCGCCTGGGATCCGACGGGAAGTGGCCACACCACGGTACGTGCCGGATACGGCATTTTCTACGACCCATTCACCAACGGCGTAGGCGGGCCTCTGCAAGCGCCAGTGAGCGCGCTCCCGTGGACGCAGGCGTACCAACTGGGTGGTCCAGGTTTCAACATCGCCAACCCCTACGGCAATTCACCGCCACCCTTCGGCACCGGCAATTTCGTCCAGCCGGCCACCGTCCTCACCGTAGACCAAACCGCGCGCCCGCCGTATGCGCAGAACTGGAACATTTCCATCGAGCATGTCCTCGGCAAGAACTATCTGCTCGATGTCCGCTACGTCGGTAACAAGGGTACGCGCCTGCCGCGCATGATTGAGGCAGATCCGACACTCTACAATCCCAACGTCAACGCCAACAATGTCGATCGGTATCGCATCTATGCCGGATGCCCCAGCAATCCGAATGATCCGTGCAATTTCGCCTCGGTGGGTTTAGTCAGCGACATTGCGAATTCCACTTATCATGCCGGCCAGCTCTCTTTATCCCGCTACTTCGCGGCCGGTCTCGGCTTCCAGGCGTCATATTGGTACTCCAAAACCTTGGACGATGTCTCCTCCTTCAACGTCTCCGGTTCCGCGCCGACCGATGTCTCCGGTGAAAATGATCTCGCGCAGAATCCGTTCAACCTCCGCGCCGAGCACGGCCCGTCGCTGTTCGACGCTCGCCAGCGATTGTCTCTCAGCGGCAGTTACGAGCTGCCGCGCTGGTCGGGCGCGCCCCGTGCAGCGGCAATGCTGATTAACGGCTGGCAGCTCAACGGCATCGGCAGTTTCTCCACCGGCACGCCGTTCACGGTTTACGACAGCTCCAACGTGTCGCTACAGGGCGAAGCGCCGGAAATCAGTGGCTTCTATTCCAGCCGGCCGGACTTAATCTCCAATCCCAACACCGGCCCGCACACGCCGAACCAGTGGGTGAATCCTGATGACTTCCTGCGCCTCAACCCAAACACGCAAGCCGGCCAGTTCGGCAACGAGGGCCGGAACGTGGTTCGCGGTCCTGGCATCGCCGATCTGGATCTTTCGCTTTTCAAGAGCTTCGCCGTCGGCGAGAGCAAGCGCATCCAGCTTCGCGCTGAAACCTTCAACGCTCTGAATCACCCGAATTTCTATCTGCCGGAAAACGACATTGCCTCGCCGGAGTTCGGCCAGATTCTCCAAGCCGCACCGCCGCGCTTGTTCCAATTGGCGCTAAAATTCGTGTTCTAGACGATGCGGAAGATTTTACTGACTGGCCTGATTCTGGTAGTGGCGTTCTACGGCCTGGCTTGCGCGGGAATCTACGCCGCTATGTGCCAACCGCCGGAGCGCTTCGGCGCGATCATGTCGCACGTGCCGGGCGTCGCTTTTTTGATTCTGCCGTTCCGTCCGTTCTGGATGTCGGCGCGCGCGGGAAACCTCAAGTTGGGCGATGCCGCTCCGGATTTTGAGCTGCCCACACTGGATCACAGCCGCACGGTCAAGCTGTCATCCGAGTATCGCTCGAAGCCGGTTGTCCTCATTTTCGGGAGCTATACCTGACCGCCATTCCGCCGGGAGGTTCCCGCGCTCAACAAGCTCTACGAGACGTATCGCGATCGTGCGGCCTTCTACATTGTTTATATTCAGGAAGCCCACCCGACCGATCTCTGGACCACGGAATCCAACGTGAAAGACGGTGTGCTGTTCGCCTCAGCGCATACGGAGGGAGAACGCATTACGACGGCATCAGCCTGCGTCCGCAAGCTGGGAATTCACATCCCCGCGATCCTAGACGGTATCGAAAACAAAACCGAGCGAGCCTACACCGGCTGGCCCGACCGCATGTATCTGATAGAAACCGGTGGCCGCGTAGCCTTCAAAACCGCTCCGGGACCGTACGGGTTTTCCACGTCCGGTTTGGAGCAGGCACTGCAACGGGCGACGCGGAGCAAGAACTGAAGCGGGATGGCCAAGGTCCGAATGGCCCGGTAAGCTCACAAAGTCAATTCTCGGCCGGCTGGGCTGGAGCCCGGCACAAGACCCGCTCAAATTAGCGGGAACAAATCAGAGCTTTCGCCGTCTTATTCCTCATGCACTCCATCTGGCAGGACCTGCGATACGGGCTGCGCGGGCTTCGCAAGCAACCCAGTTTCACTGCCTTGGCCGTGTTGGCATTGGCTCTCGGAATCGGCTCGGTCACGACCATCTTCAGCGTGATCGATAACGTGCTGCTCGATCCGTTCCCTTACAGGGATGCCAGCAAGATCGTCATTGTGATGATTCACGACGCGGAACGGGGTGAACGCTTCGGGCGCTCAGCTTTCTCCGTTCCGGAGTTTATCGACTACAGGGAGCAGAACCATGTCTTCGCGGATGTGGTTGGGGATACGAACGAGGATATCCTCTACACCAGCGGAGAAGGCACGGAACGTTTCCAGGGAACGGATGTGACAGCCAACGTGTTCGCGTTTCTGGGAATGCCGCCGCTACTCGGCCGCGGCATCACGCCGGAAGACGGGAAACCGGGCGCGGCGCCGGTCTTTGTGCTGAGTTACAAGGTGTGGGCGAAGGAATTCAATCTTGACCCCAAGCTGCTGGGGCGGACCTTCGTGCTGAACGGCAAGCCGCGCACTTTGGTGGGCATCATGCCGCCGCGGTTCACATGGTGGGGTGCGGATTTGTGGATACCAGCGCCGCTGGACCGTAGCGATCCGGAGGCCAGGCAACGCTATTTTGTGATGCACGGGCACCTCAAGCCCGGGGTAACGCTGCAACAGGCGGAGGCGGATTTGGATGTCATCGCACAGCGGCTGGCGCGCGTTTATCCCAAGGACTATCCAAAGAAGTTCACAGTCCAGTTAATGACTCTGGCCGATTCGGTAGTCGGGCAGTTCAAAACGGTGCTCTATACTCTGCTGGGCGCGGTCGGGCTGCTGCTGCTGATTGCCTGCGCGAATGTCGCCAACATGCTGCTGGCGCGGGCCTCAGCGCGCGAGAAAGAGATGGCGATCCGGTCCTCGCTCGGTGCCAGCCGGTGGAGACTGATCCGGCAATTGCTTCTGGAGAGTTTCCTGCTGGCCCTGGGCGGCGCGGTGGCGGGCTGCATAGTGGCCGAGGCAGGCATCAAGGCGCTGGTGGCGGCCATCCCCCAGAACACGATTCCGGATGAGGCGGTGATTGGGCTGAACGTGCCGGTGCTGCTGTTCAGCCTCTCGGTGGCCATGTTCACCGCGCTGCTTTTCGGGCTGGCACCGGCTATGCACATGGCCAAGCCGGACATTGTGGAGCCGCTAAAGGACTCCGGCAAAGGCGTGAGTGGAGGATTCCGTCACGGCAGGCTGAGAAACGCGCTGGTGGTTGTGGAAGTGGCGCTGTCGCTGGTGCTGCTGGTGGGAGCGGGCCTGCTGATGCGCAGTTTCGTGGCGCTCCAAGAGGTCGAACTGGGCCTGAACCCGGACAACATCCTGGTGGTGCGCCTGCCGCTGCCGAAGGACCAGTACAAGACTGCGGCCGCCAAGCAGCATTTCTTCCGTGAGTTGCTGCAACGTTTGTACGCGACGCCGGGAGTCGTGGCGGCCACGGAAACCAGCACGCTGCCGCCCTACGGCGGCATTGGCAGCGAGGTGGATGTCCCTGGAAAGACGCATTCCGACAAGTGGAGCGCGCCATTCCAGTTATGCAGCGAGGGTTATTTTCCGACGCTGGGTATACGGACGCTGCGCGGCCGCCTGCTATCCGAGGCGGACGTGAATGGTGCGCGCAAAGTGGCGGTGGTGAATCAAACGCTGGTGAAAACGTATTTCGGCAAGGAAGATCCCATCGGGCGGCAAATCAAGATCAATCTACTGGAAACCGCCCCCGAGCCGCCGGTGAAGGATCCCGTGTTCGAAATCATCGGCGTAGTGGCGGATGTCAAGAATCAAGGCATTCAGGAAGCACCCACTCCGGAAATATGGATACCCTACACCATCACCGGCGCATTTGAGCGCGGGATCCTGGTGCGTACTGCCAAAGACCCGCTGGCCATGCTGAACACCGTGCGCAGGGAAATCTGGTCGGTGGATCGCAACGTAGCGCTGACGCTGACCGGGACACTACAAGGCTTTCTCAAACAGTTTTCCTACTCGGGGCCCCGCTTCGGTCTGATCCTGCTCGGTGTGTTCGCAGGTGTGGGACTGGTGCTGGTGGCCACGGGGGTCTACAGCGTCATCGCGTACACGGTTTCGCGGCAGACGCACGAGATCGGGATCCGCATCGCGCTGGGTGCGGGCCAGGCGGACGTTCTGCGCATGGTGATGCGCATGGGTCTGCGGCTAATTGCGCTCGGCACAATGGCCGGTGTTGCCGTCAGTTTCGGCGTAACCCATCTGTTGTCCAGCCAGATCTTCGGCGTTTCCCCGCACGATCCGGTGACGCTATGCGGTGTCGTCGCAGTCGTGGCGGTTTCCGGCCTGGCGGCGTGTTACTTCCCGGCGCGGCGCGCCACGCGCGTGGATCCGATGGTGGCGCTGCGGTACGAATGAGCCACCGCGCTTTGCGAGCGATCCGATGAGGAACTCATGGATGCCGACAGTTCTCTACCCCCACCAACGAAGGCCCTGGTGCGAACTCCGGCTCCGGTGTCTATGCGAAGCTGCGGATCGCTCCGGCTTCGTCGTCGTGCACGTCGAACACGGTATACAACTTGGTGATCTGCAGGAGGTCCTTGACCCTCTTGGTCAGCCCCAACAATTTCAACGTGCCGCCGTGATTGGCAACCGTCGTGAACCCGGAAACCAGCTCGCCGATACCCGAGCTGTCAATGTAGGAGACCTCGCCGAGGTTGAGCAGGATTTTCTTCTGGCCCTTGCTCACCATGTCGCGCAGTGTATCGCGCAGCGCACTCGATCCCTCACCCAGCGTGATCCGGCCCGCAACGTCCAGAACACTCACATCTCCCACCTGACGCGAACTTAACTTAACACTCACTTCCTCAACCTCCTAGTTCAGAACTTGTGCAATCTATTTCCGCTCTAGATACTTCACCAGTGTGACCTCGGTACCGAGCGGGCTCAGCCGGCGAACCTGAAGCTCATCCATGAACGCCCGGATCAGGAACATGCCCCGCCCTGAAAAACGGAGAATATTCTGGTCCGCGAGCGGATCCGGTACTTTCTCCAAATCAAACCCTTTCCCCTGGTCCGCGATCGTCACCGTCAACCGGTCGGGACCTTTCGAAACTGACACGTGGACCTTTTTATGTGCGCTGTACTGATTGCCGTGAACCACGGCATTCACCATGGATTCGCGCACCGCCATTCCGATCTTGTGCAAATCTTCTTCCGGGAAGCCAGCTTTCTGGGCCAGATGAAGCACAAGGTTTTCGGCACTGTCCACGCTATCCAGGGTCGAATCCAAAAACTCATCCACCGTTTCGGCTTCGCCGCCAGTGTTCTTTCCCATATGTAGGCTGGCCCCAGCGTGGCCAAGTCGAATCGCTACAATACCCTGCCGATAGAAGGAAAGTCAAGAGTGCCCGCCGCTCGTTCAAGAGGCTCGCTTACTTGGACTTGCCGAGCATGTGGTCCAGCTCGGAGAACAGATCACGGCCTTCGAAAATTCCCTTCGTAAGCGGATTATAAGGATAGTCGTTCTGAATGATTCCTTGCGCGTCGATGATGAACAGGTGCGGCACATGGATGTCCGCATTTTGGGGAGTCGCCTTGAAGTACGAAATGGAGACCTGCCCGGTGTCATACAAAACCGGCACGGTGACCTTATGGTCCGCGATGTACTTACGCACCGTATCCAGCGTGTCCGGCGGATTCACAATCGTCAAAGCCGCCACCCGGCCGTGATACTTGGAAACGATTTCTTCCAGGATGGGCGCGAAATCCGCGCAGTGCTCGCAGCTGGTCTTGATGATCTCGACGAGCAGGATTTTTCCGCGGTAGTCCTGTGGATCGTGCTGCTTGAAGTTCACATCCATCAGCGAGAAGCCGGGGGCGCGGCGGCCGGAGAGTTCGCCCGAGGCCATCAGACTGGCGGCGAAGGCCAGCACGCAAACGAAGATTCGCATGAATCTCAACTTAGCATGTTGTCCAACGGCGAGGGCGGGCGTCACAAGGACGCGGTTTTGGCGGAGAATTTTTGCAGTTCGGTGTTTAGGTTGCCCAATGCAGCCCGGCAGGCAGCGAAATCACCCGCGATGGCGCTGCGCTCGACACTCTTCATCAGCGCTGCCAGCGCGACCGCACCCACATTGGCGCACGCACCCTTCACATAATGGGCCAGGCGTGCGCAGCGAGTACTGTCGGCGTGCTCGACTGCATCCATCAGCGCGGGAATCTGCGAACTGGCGTCGTCAACTAGGGTACCTGCCAGTTCTCGCATCAGGCCGACATCTTCCATGCAGATGCTCCGCAATTGGTATATGTCAAGGACGGGTGATTCGGCGAGATCGGGCATCTGGTTTTCGTCGCTAGCCCCATGTTGCCCGATAGGGTGTTATCGAGGCCATCAGCGAAACGCCTTAAGCACACGACGAAAGACCTGGTGCCCGGGGCGGGACTTGAACCCGCACTTTCCTTGCGGAAAAAAGGATTTTAAGTCCTTTGCGTCTGCCGATTTCGCCACCCGGGCCTGATTACGGCCGCACGGACGCCCTTAAGTCATTGTAAACCTTGGACAACGGGATTTTGTCCACTACAAAATGGCCGGCTGTAGCGGGTACACTCGAAACGTTGCCGTATTCGTCATGCGCTATCTCACGCTATTCGTGACGGCCTTCGTCTTGTTGGGCGCCAATCATTGGAAGTTGGTGCTCAAAAACGGCAAAACCATCGAATGTGACGGTGTGCCGGTTATCGTCAATGATGTCTATATGTTCCGAGATAGCGAGGGCAGGGATGGCACACTGCCGGCCGATCAGGTCGACGGTGAGACTACCGATCGCGTCAACAAGGTGACTCCAGCGCCTCGGCAGTGGCGAATGATTGGCGAGCCGGTCCGCCAGCTCGCTCCAGAAGGCGTGTCTGCTTGGAATGATGCGGACTTTGATGCGGAAGTGGTTCAGTCATCGACTCCTGTTCTCGTAGATCTCTGGGCAACCTGGTGTGGATACTGCAAGAAGATCGAGCCCACGGTGGACGAGGTTGCCAGCGAGTTTGCGGGCCGGCTGAAGGTGGGTAAGGTCGATATCGATAAAAGTCCGTTGACCGCTCGCCGTTATGGTATCCATTTCACCCCCACATTGCTGCTTTTTGAGAAAGGCCGCGTGGTGGCGACGATCGAAGGCGTGGCAGGGAAACCTGCCATCTTGCACATGATCCAATCACACCTGTAACTTCTGTTAATAGAAATTAAGTATTTTCTTATGAAAGGATTAGCATGATCCGGCATTCGTGTGACATGGCATTAGTCTCCATCTACCTTGAAAAATGTTGAACTTACGCAGAGTCTGGCGTATTATCTGTGGCTAAGATCGGGTCTTGTTAGCAGGCGTCCGGAATTTACTGGGAGGTTGAGCCGAAATGACAAAACCTAAGAGCATTTTCGTTCTTTTTGCAGCGGCTTTGCTTGTTGCGGCGACGGCATGGGGTCAGGGAGCGACGGGAAACATCACCGGCTCGGTGGCGGATTCGAGCGGTGCTTCGGTGCCTGGAGCCACAGTAACAGCTACCAACACCGGAACGGGTTTTGCGAAAAAGACCACAACCAGCGCGCTAGGCCTGTACAACATCGTAGAAATGCCGCCGGGAATGTATTCGATCACGGTCGAAGCCACCGGATTTGCGAAGACGACGCTTACCGCGCAGCGATTGGTCGTCGCCAGTAACCTGCACCTGGACGTGAAGCTGGAGGTGGGTCAGGTGAATGAAAGTGTGACGGTGGAATCGACCGCCCCACAGGTGAACACCGACGACGCGCAGCTCGGCCGTTCGCTGACTACCATCCCGGATCTCCCCATTCTGTCGGGCAACGGAGGCCGCAGCGCGCTATCGCTCATCGGCTTGCAGCCGGGCGTCACGATGACGCCTAGCACCGCGGCGCAAGGCCCAGCCACCGCTGTAGGGCCATTTGAGGTAAACGGCCAGCGCTCGCAGGCGAACAACTTCCTTATGGACGGTGCCGATGCCAATGATCTGGCGATCAACTATCCCTCCGGTCCGGACGCGATCTCGCCGAATGCTCTGGGTGAGTTTCGTGTGGTGACCGGCGCGATGAAAGCAGAGTACGGACGGAACTCCGGGTCAATCGTTGAAACCACGATTAAATCGGGAACCAACTCCTTCCACGGCGAGGCAACGGAGATCTTCCGGAACAAGGTGTTGAACGCCAATAACTTCTTCTCGAACCAGGCGGCACTCGCGAACCCGCCATATAACCTGAACGATTTTGATGCCAACGTGGGCGGTCCGATCATCAAGAACAGAACCTTCCTTTTCGCTTCCTACCTCGGGTTCCGGCGCGTGTTCGGTGAAACCAGCTCGGGCACCGTGTTCACCAATGCCGAGCGGGCATTTATCCTGGCCAACGGCACGCCGGCCGCGAAGGCCATCGTGAACATTACCCCGCTGGCGCAGGTAGGCTCAACGAACTTCAGCGCGCCCGTGGATCGGCTTAACCGCGATCAGGGTCTCTTTAAATTCGACCACCGGTTCACCGATCAGAACAATTTCTCGGTTTCGTTCTTCACTGAGAGATCGACCGATTTGGCTCCGTTCTCGTTCCAGGGACCATCGGTTCCGGGATTCGGGGAACTGGACCTGAATACGTATTACAACGTCGCGCTGCACGACACCCATACCTTCGCGCCAAATATTGTCAATGAGGCACTGGCGTCTTTTCACCGCAATGATACTCCCGCCGTAGTGCCGGCGAACCACATGAGCCCCGCGAGCCTAGGATTCACTGGTATTGCTCCGGACGATCCCTCGGCGGCAGGTCCGCCGGCCATTTACATCAATAACATTAACGTCGGCAACACCTATCAGGGTCCGCAAGCCCGCCGGGACAACACATGGCACTACGGGGACTCCGTCAGTTGGATCAAGGGGCGCAATTCCTTGAAGTTCGGAGTGGAGTACAAAGCATACGAGCAGAATCAGCTCTTTGACTTCGTCAACAGCGGATACATGGACTTCGATGGCGCCGCCACCCAGCTCGGCCTGGTGCCGCAGTTGCCCGGCCTTGCGGGTGATCCGAACTATGACGCCATCAACGATTTCGCCAATGGGTTCATTTCTGGGGGTTACGAGCAGGCCAACTCGAATCGGCGGGGCTACCGCGACAAATTCTTCAGCGCATACGCGCAAGACGATTTCAAAATGACCCGCAACTTTACCCTGAACGTCGGATTGCGCTGGGACTACAATGCTCCGTTCACTTCGCTCCTGAACCTGGAGAACAGTTTCCGGCCTGGCGAGCAATCGACCGTGTTTCCGAGCGCCCCCGTGGGCCTGGTGTATCCCGGTGATCCGGGCATCACCGCCTCGACGTACCAGCGAGATCTGAACAACTTTGGTCCCCGGGTCGGTCTTGCCTGGGATCCGACCGGAAAAGGCAAGCTGAGCATCCGCTCTGGTTTCGGCGTGTTCTACAACGCAACGGAAAGTGAGCTGACCTTGGAGTTCCTCCAGGCCGCTCCCTACGCCCTCGCGTTGTTTATCCCAGGCGCGAGTGACATGACCCGTCCTTACCAGACGGCCGTCGGTGTTCCTCCGTTCGCGACCAATCCATTCCCCTTCCACCCGGTAAAAGCGGGACAGCCCTTTAATTTTGCGAGCGACGCTCCAATCGGCATCACGATGATGGACCCCAATTTCGCCACGCCTTACGCTTACCAGTACGATTTCCAGGTGCAATATCAGATCGCCAAGGACTGGCTGGCGGATGCCGCCTATGTTGGCACCATGGGACGAAAGCTGGAGATCCGGCGCGATATCAACTATGCCGTGCTCGAGCCCGGCGCCACGACTCTTAATGAACCGCAGCGCGACGTTTACAACCTGAACAATCCTCAAGACGCTGCCTACGGCGGAGCGGTGTTTGGAAACATTGCCGACCAGTCTACGGCTGCCAACTCGAACTACAGCAGCCTCCAACTTTCGTTGGAAAAACGATTTTCGCACGGATTGCAACTGACCAATGCCTACACCTGGGCTCACTGCATCGACGACGATTCCGGACTTCGTGGCGTTGTGAACCCAATCAGCAGCACGTACGACCGGGGCAACTGCGATACCGATGTCCGCCATCGCTACATCGGCAGCGGAATCTATCAGCTTCCGTTCTTCCAAGACCAGCACGGATTCGTAGGCCATGTGTTGGGTGGATTCAACATCTCCACGGTTGTCACGCTCCAGTCCGGGCTGCCGTTTGACATTGTCGACAGCGGCGACCGGTCGCTAACCGGGGCTGGCGATGACCGTCCGAATTACATCGGTGGAACCGTTCAGTTCGCCGATCCACGCAGCAACGCATTCGGTCTTCCCAACTCGTACTTCAATGGCACGGGCGGTGCAACGCCCACCGGTGCTGGCAATCCCTATTTCGCGCGCGTCGGATCGGGCTCATCGCTGGCCCAGGGCGCCGGGACATACGGCAATTTCGGGCGGAACGTTTTCCATGGGCCTGGTATTCTGAATACCGACTTATCCATTGCCAAAACCACCCACATCACGGAGAGGCACTCTCTCACTTTCCGCGCGGAGTTCTTCAACTTCTTCAATCACACGCAGTTCTTTAATCCGGAGGGTGACATCAATACGCCGACGTTCGGCGAGGTCACTCTGGCGCGGGACCCCCGGTTGGTGCAGCTCTCGCTGCGCTACATGTTCTGAGGATTTTTTAGGGAGCAGGTACCGGTCTGCTCCCCTTCCTTCTGCAATTCCTAGCTGGCTGCTTTGGCGCTCTTGCTTGCCTTGACCAGAGCCCATCTCTTCCGCTGGGCGGCAGCTATCTTCTTTCGCGCGGCGGCGCTCATGGTGCGCTTGGCTCTCACCGCCTTAACCGGCGCTTTCCCTTTGATGGCAGCCCACCTCTTGCGCTGTGCCGCGGCAATTCTCCTGCGTGCGGCGGGACTCAGCGGGCGTCTGCCGGTTTGAGCCGGCGCCGGTCCTGAGGCGGCGCCTCCCGTACCTAACTGCTGCCGGATCCCGGCGATCTTCTCTTCCACATTCCGCTTCAACTGCTCAAATCCGATCAAAGCTGCTTCCAGTAAAGATGTGTCCGTGGCTGCTTGTCTTTTTGCTTTAGGCATGAATTCTGTAGATGCTCCCCGTCTTCGCGGTCACCCATATGCTTTAGGTGACGGAAGTCGATTATAACTCAATCAGCCCGCCGTGCTGTACCTGGGCCTGTTTGAAACATAAGTTCGATCAAACTCACTATCCCGATAGATAGGCAGAGAAACCGATGAGACGAGCGACCAGCCTGTATTCCCAGTTTCGATTTCAGCTTCGCCGTGGCGACCGGATTGTGCGCCGGATCGACGACTATCCGGAATTAAGCCAGGCGCTACGTGCCGGTGATCTCCCAACAGCACGCGTGCTTTGTGCCCGGCTGTTCGATTTGAGGTGTGAGGCGCACCGGCCTGCGGCAAGCAAAGGTAAGTAAGACCCGTGTAGGCCACCAGCTAGCATGCGGCCAGCCGCGAATTAACCAAAATCAACCTAGGGGTTCCCCGGTGGACGTGTTACTAAGAAAGCATGCGGCAACAAGCCGGCGGGATGGGCATCGTGTGCCTGTGTGTCATCCTTCTGTTCTTCGCGCTCAACTGGGACAGCATGGCCGGAAAGGAAGCGCCGGATTTCACGCTCGACCAGGCCTATGGCGGGCGCGTGGATCTGGCTGCTTACCGTGGCAGACCGGTGCTGGTGGTGTTCTGGCTCACCTCGTGCGGCATCTGCCGGCACGAGCTGCCACTCCTCGACCGGCTCCGCACCGACTTCCGCGCTAGCGGCGTCGAAATTCTTGCGGTCAACATCCGTGACCTGGACGGTGCGCGTGAATTCATGAGCGGCGAGCACCTTGGTTTAACCAACCTGGTGGATGCCGATGGACAGACCGCACAGAAATACAAAGTGAGCGGCGTACCGAAGCTGGTCCTGATCGGACCGGACGGCAAAATCCGCCGAAGCGCCGCGGGATGGCAGGACGAGGAGACGTTACGCGGCTGGCTCGCCGATTCCGGCGCGTGAACCCGACAACCCGGTATGATGGCGGGCAGTGGCTTCCTCTGACGGGAATCGTGAAGTCGAGATCAAACTGAGAGTCGCGAGCACCCGCGCGGCGCGGCGTGTCGTGCGTAGCACCGGATTTCAGGTACTGCGGCCAAGGGTCTTTGAAGACAACGTGGTGTTCGATACGCCGGAGCTGACGCTGCGCCTGAACGGCAGCCTGCTGCGTGTGCGCCAAGCAGGGCCCAGCGCCACTCTCACATATAAAGGACCGCCCACGCCCGGCAAGCACAAATCGCGCGAAGAACTGGAGATGGAAATCTCGGACGTCCGGGAGGCAAGGTTGATCCTCCAACGGCTGGGCTTCGCCGCGGTTTTCCGTTATCAAAAATACAGGACCGAGTACAGAAGGCCGCGCGAGCGTGGCGTTGTCACGTTGGATGAGACGCCGATCGGGTGCTTTCTTGAAATCGAAGGCGCGCCGCGATGGATCGACCGGACGGCACGCCGGCTGGGCTTTTGCGAAGCGGATTACATCACCGCAAGCTACGGAACACTCTATCGCCAATACTGCGAGGCCAATCGTCTAGAGCCGGCGGATATGGTGTTCGCCGGCGCTACTTGATCTCCAGGATCTCTTTCTCTTTGTTCTTCGCCGCCGTGTCCAGCTTGTCCATGATGGCGTTGGTCATCTTCTGGATCTCGTCCAGGCCCCGGCGTTCTTCGTCCTCGGCGATTTTCTTGTCCTTGAGCAGCTTCTTCACCGCTTCGTTGCCGTCGCGGCGGATGTTGCGGATCGCCACGCGATGATCTTCTGCCACGGTGTGCAGGTGCTTGACGAGCTCCTTGCGCCGTTCTTCGGTCAGGGGTGGAATGGGAATGCGGACGATTTTGCCGTCATTGGCCGGGTTCAGTCCCAGGTCGGAAGCGCGGATGGATTTCTCGATAGCGCCGATCTGCGAGACATCCCAGGGCTGTACGGTGATTAGCGTGGGCTCGGGCACGTGCAGGTTGCCGATCTGGTTGAGCGGCGTCGGCGTGCCGTAGTAATCCACGCGAATGTTGTCCAGCAGGCTGATGGAGGCGCGGCCAGTGCGGATGGTCGCCATAGCGTGTTGCAGATCGCTCACGGCCTTTTCCATGCGGCTCTTGGAACTGGCTTCAATTTCTTTGACGGAGTTGAAGGCGTGCCCGGCTGGGGCTGAAGGTTCGGTTTTCATAAGCGTGCTAGTGAATGAGCGTGCCGATCGGTTCTCCGGCCGACATACGCATTATATTGCCAGTCGTATTCAGATTAAAAACGATAACCGGGAGGTGGTTATCACGGCACATGGCCACCGACGAAGCGTCCATCACACCCAGGCCCTTGGCCAGAACCTCCAGATAGGAGACTTGGGGGTACATGACGGCGTCGGGAAACTTCAGCGGATCTTTGTCGTAAACGCCGTCGACGCGCGTGGCCTTGGCGATCACCTGCGCTTTGATCTCGAGTGCGCGGAGCGTGGCGGCGGTGTCGGTGGAGAAATACGGATTCGAAGTGCCGCCCGCGAAGATGACAATGCGGCCCTTTTCGAGATGGCGAATCGCGCGGCGGCGGATATAGGGTTCTGCCACCTGGTTCATCTGGATGGCGCTCATGACACGCGTGGCGACACCCATGTGCTCGAGAGCATCCTGTAACGCCAGCGAGTTGATGACAGTGGCCAGCATGCCCATCTGGTCTGCCGTGACGCGGTCCATGGCGCGGGCCGCGGAGGCGACACCGCGAAAAATGTTGCCGCCGCCGACCACAATACCGAGTTGCACACCTGACCGGGACACATCGGCAACTTCGTGAGCCAAGTCGCGCACGCGGTCGGCATCAATGCCAAACGTCGCAGCGCCGGCCATGACCTCGCCGCTCAGCTTAAGCAGGATGCGCTCGTATTTCGGCACAAATCAGGCCTGGACGGGCTCGGAAACGGCGGTTTCTCCTTCGCCGTCCGAGGACGCCGGCACGTCGCCGACTTTGAAGCGTACGAAGCGCGAGACCACGATGTTCTCGCCGAGCTTGGCGATCTTGGTCTTGATCAACTGGTCGATGGTCAGCGTGTTCTCCTTCACGAACGGCTGTTCGTAGAGGCACACCGCTTCGTAAAACTTCGCCAGGCGGCCTTCGATAATCTTGTCGAGAATTTTCTCGGGCTTCTTCTCGGCCAGCGCGCGAGCACGCTCGATGTCGCGTTCTTTTTCGAGCGCCTCCGCCGTGACATCCTCTTTGCGGATGAACTGAGGGTCGGCGGCGGCAATGTGCATCGCGATATCGTGCACCAATTCCTGGAAATCGCTGGTGCGCGCCACGAAATCCGATTCGCAGTTGACTTCCACCAGCACGCCGAGCTGCCCGCCGTGGTGGATGTAGGTGCCGATGAGACCTTGCTTGGTGGTGCGCGAGGCCTTCTTAGCGGCTGAAGTGATCCCGCGCTTGCGCAGTACGACTTCCGCCGCGGCCAGATCGCCTTTGGCTTCGGTCAGCGCGCTTTTGCACTCCATCATGCCAGCGCCGGTGCGCTCGCGGAGCTGTTTAACGAGTTGTGCGGTAATTTCCGCCATATGATTTACCTGGAAAACGTATGATTCCCGCAGAGGCGCTGAAGGACAGAGCAACCCTCTCGGGCCACCGCGGTGGATGACTTCCTAATGCCCGCCTTCGGTGACGGCCGGTTCGGCGACAGGCGCCGCGGTCTCTGAGGCCGGACCCTTACGCGGTGATTCCACCGGCTCCTCGTCCACAAAAGTCTCCGCCATAATCTCTTCCGCGTACTTGGGATCGACGTACTGGCTGTAATCGTCAATCCTCTCCTCGGCCGGCGTCTCGGCCACGATCTTCTCGGCGACGAAATCCTGCTCCGTGGCCAGGGCACGGCCTTCAATCACCGAATCCGCGATTTTGCTGGTGAACAGGCGGATGGCGCGCAGGGCGTCATCGTTGCCCGGGATCACCCAATCCACTTCATCGGGATCGCAGTTAGTGTCGACGATCGCCACCACCGGGATGCCCAGCCGCCGAGCTTCTTTCACGGCGATGGCTTCCTTATTGGAATCGATCACGAACACCACATCCGGCAATCCTGGCATGTCTTTGATGCCCGCCAGGTTCTGATCCAGGTGCTTGCGCTCACGTTCGAGACGGATGACTTCTTTCTTGGGACGCGCGGCATAACCGCCGTCGGTAGCCATGGCCTCCAGTTCCTTGAGCCGCTTGATCGACTTCTGCACTGTCATCATGTTGGTGAGCAGACCGCCCAACCAACGCTGGTTGACATAGAACATCTGGCAGCGTGTGGCCTCTTCGGAGATGGCTTCCTGCGCCTGGCGCTTGGTGCCGACAAACAGCACGTTCTTGCCCTGCGCCGCCATTTCACCCACGAATCGTGCTGCGTCCTTGAACATCTTCAAGGTTTTTTGCAGGTCGATAATGTAAATGCCGTTGCGTTCGCCGAAGATGTATTCCTTCATCTTCGGATTCCAGCGCTTGGTCTGGTGCCCGAAATGAACGCCCGCTTCGAGCAATTCTTTCATCGATATTGCTGGCAAACTGCCTCCTTACGTGATTTCGGGCAGGCGCGAACCTGCCTCGCCGGCTGCCTGCGCGCACGCGGTCCAAAGCGAGATTTGCGTGCGCCGGGGCCGCCGGAGTTTGGAACCCGGAGCGCCGGGGTTTCTCACGAAAAAACCGCAGCACTCCGTATGCATAACTAGCGTTTGGAGAATTGGAAGCGCTTCCGCGCTCCCTTCTGGCCGTACTTCTTGCGCTCGTGCTGCCGGGGATCGCGAGTCAGGAAGCCAAGCTTCTTAAGACGCTGCCGCAGCTCTACGTTGAACTCGACCAGGGCCCTGGCGATTCCGAGCCGCGCGGCTCCCGCCTGACCGGCAACACCCCCGCCGGTCGCCAGAATCAATACGTCGAACTTGTCGGCGGTTTCGGTGGCGAGCAAAGGCTGCCGCACCGGTACGCGCAGAGATTCGGTTTGAAAATACAATTCAAACGGCCGCCCGTTCACCTGGATCGCCCCAGTGCCCGGCCGTAAGAATATCCGCGCCACCGACGTCTTGCGCCGGCCCGTTGCCAAATACTGAACTTTCGTTGCTGGCACTCTCTAACCTCTCTACCTATGCGACCTGTTTGGTCTGCGGCTTCTGTGCGGCATGCGGATGCTTGTCGCCGGCGTAGACGCGCAGCTTACGGTACATCTGTTTGCCCAGCTTGGTTTTGGGAAGCATGCCCGCAATGGCGTCTTCGACCATGCGCGTTGGACGCGTAGCCCGCATTTTGCGCGCGCCGACCGACACCAGACCGCCTGGATAACCGGTGAACCGGCGATACAACTTCTGCTCGTCCTTCTTGCCCGTCAGCTTCACCTTCGCGGCATTGATGACGATCACATGATCGCCCGTGTCCAGGAACGGCGTGTATGTGGGCTTGTGCTTGCCCATCAACAACATGGCTGCGTGGCTCGCCAGCTTTCCCAGCACCACGTTTTCAGCGTCGAGAATGTGCCACACACGCTCGATCGCCGGCTTGGACGGAAACTCGGTACTCATCGACACACGTCTCCACTCATACGGTTCAAACTATTTAGGCTACCGGACACGCGAACAAGTTGTCAAATGTCGCGTGCGCTTCCGCTTGGTCCGGCCCTTTCAGGCCGGACCCGTCCCGGCACTTACCAGCGCGATCTTCCGCCACCGCCGCCACGGCGAAAGCCACCGCCACCCGAGCCGCGCTCGGCCTTGGGCCGCGCCTCGTTGATATTTAGCGCTCTGCCGCCCAGCTCGGTCCCATTCAGGGCGCTGATTGCACGCTCTGCTTCCGCGTCATTCGGCATTTCTACAAAACCAAAGCCTCTGGGCTGCCCGGAGTCGCGATCGGTTACGATGCTGACTTTCTCCACAGTCCCATGATTTTCAAACAGCGATCTCACGCTGTCTTCTGTTGCCCCAAAACTGAGGTTCCCAACAAAAATATTCTTCATCTGCGAATTTCCTTTTCTGATTTGAAGGCAGCTAATGGGCAGACAGGAACAACGCACCTACCGGGCGTTGGAGGCTACTTACCGAATCGGCGGGCGATCAAATACCCATCTAGTATAGCATAGGTCTGCAAGGTCACTTTGAGGGGGCCTCCGCCGGGTCCAGGGCGATTTAGAGACCCACGACCACGCCGCTAAAGGATGCGATGGTGTAAAGCAGGAATCCGCCCGCGTTTCCCGCTGTGGTGGCGACACCGAGGGCCAGCGGGACAAACTGCTGCCCGTTAGTGGTGAGCTGGAATGAGCCGTAGAAACCCGACGGCAGCGTTGTTAGCACAGTATTGGCATTGAAGGCGTAGTGTCCATTGGGGTCAATTTCCAGGTCGACGGGACCGAACTGGTTCTCGCCGGTGTCATCGTAAGCCTCGACGTTCAGGTTCAAAATGTTAGCTTGCGAGGGATTGTAGATTGCGAACGCCGTATGCTCGTTGCCCCCATCGACTCGGAATTCGGTAGTGGTATTTGCTGCCGGCACGCCGATGCCAGTGACCAGGTCACCTCCCACGGTGTACCAATAGGTAACTCCGCCAATGACGAAGGCGCTGCAGTTCAACTCCGCTGCACCCTGTAGCACGTTCCCTTTTCCGTCGCCGCTGGTCTCCACCTGCGTCGTCCCTCCGGCGGGGACGGGTATCGACACGCTGCTCTCAGGGGCGGTCGCCGCCGGCTTCGCCCCCGAGTGCTTGCGTCGAAACGCTGCCGCTGCTCCCGGATCGGAAGCGTACACCAGATCAAGCAGGTTGCCCTGGTCGTCAAAGGTGGTGAACGTACACGTAACAGCGCTGCTTCCAGGGTTGTAGACCGATACCTGGGAAAAATATCCAGCGCCGTCGGCGACATGAGCAACATACAGATCAAACTGAGCGCTCAGCCGCGGCGCTCCGCCCAGAAAAGATGCAAGGCAAGCAACAAACGGAATGTGAAACCTGACTGTCATGGGGATTCTCCTTTCGAGGTTCTCAATCCAACCCTTGGGATTTGCGCCATAATAAGCGTTTTCCTTGGGGCGCGCAAGTTAATTTGCAGGAGGTGTGGCCGCCTTCTTCGACTTCCGCAAAGCCGGTTTTGCCGGTGGCTCGCTCAGCCGGATGATCGCGGCCGCGGCCATAAATCGCACACCATCATTGCTGTCGTTGAGAACCGGCACGAGTTTGGGAATATCGGCGCGCGTTGCCCGCTGGCCCAGGGAGCGCGCCGCTGCGGCCCGCACCGCGGCACTCTTATCCTCAAGCGCATCAGCGAGTTCCTGGACCGATCGCGGGTCTGTATCGGTGGCTAAGAGCTTAGCCGAAAGGACACGGGCCGCGGCACCCTTGTCCTTCATGAGGTCTTCGGCAAACCACACGCCAATCGAGAAAGGACCGAGCAGTCCCGCCGCTTCGTTGATGCCGATCCTCGCCATGGTTGTGGGACTGTGCATCGTCTTCTTGGCATCCCGCACCTTGCCTTCAATCAGCCCGGGACCGGTTTTCCGCTCGCCACCCAGTACGCCCCAGAGGATCTCGCGTCCGCTTTGGTCGCCCATCTTCCACAGCGACTGCGCCGCGGCGAAACTCACCTCGGCAGAGAGATCATCCAACGCCTGCTTCAGCCGAGGGATGGCGGAACGCGCCGGCATCTCACCCAATACCGCGGCCGCGGTCTGCCGGACGGTAACCTCTTTATCCGATTTATCCGAAAGTGCCACTTCCACCAGGTTGACCACGTGCGGCGTCGGGCCAATCGAACCGAGCGCTGTGACCGCCTGGACACGCCGGGCGGTGCCGCCGTCCGAGAAGCCGTGGTTCAGCAGGTCCCAAGCGGTGCTTTCGGGATCTGCCGCCGCAAGCATGGCTGGAACCAGGGACAAAACGAGAAGCGCCAGGTGCATAGATTTCCAAATCTTACACCCGGCCGGCGAACAGTCAGATAGTCTTTGCTGCTTTGGTGGGGCTGATGAGGATGTGCGCGTTACGCCCTTCCAGGCGCGGCGTACCTTCCACGCTGCCAAACGCGGTCAGATCTTCGGCGAATCGTACAAGCAGCTTCTTGCCCAAGTCGGTGTGGGCGATCTCACGGCCCCGGAACTGGACCACCGCTTTGACACGATTGCCCTCCTTCAGAAACCGGATGGCGTGATTCTTCTTGAATTCGTAGTCGTGGTCGTCGGTATTGGGCCTGAATTTCAGCTCTTTCACCTGCACCACGTGCTGCTTTCTCTTGGCTTCGTGCTGCTTTTTTTTCAGCTCGTACTGATAACTGCCATAGTCGATGGCCTTAGCAACAGGTGGCACAGCGGTCGGGGAAACGACGACGAGATCCAGCCCCAACTCCTGCGCTTTGCGCAAGGCTTGAGCGGTCGGCATGATCTCAGCGGTTCCGTCCGGGAACACGGCACGGACCTCCCGAGCCCGGATCGATTCGTTTACGTTCTCTCTGCGGTTTTGCCTACGCGGCGGGAAGTTTCTGCCAGGATACATGCGCTATGTGCGTCGAGACTATTCAGGGCCTAGTGTACTTGGATTTCAGCGGTTTGGCAATAAGTGTTTGGACTCGCCTGGACTCGCCGCTCGGGTGATCGTGGACACTTGCCTTGTTTCCATATTTTTAATATTATGGAAACAGTGACTGAGAAGCCCGATCAAATCGCCCGTTACGCCGACCGGTTCCAAGCTCTTGGGACAGAACCCCGTCTGCGAATCGTGCGGCTGCTCTTGGCGGCTCATCCGGAAGGCAGGGTGGTCGGCGATATCCAGTCGGAACTGGAGATTCCCAACTCGACCCTGTCGCACCACCTGGAAAAGCTCAAGAACGAAGACCTGGTTTCCGTGAAGCGCGAAGGAACTTTCCTACGCTACGTGGCCAACACGGAGGCACTCGGCGAGTTGCTGACGTTCCTCTACGCCGAGTGCTGCACGCGCAGCAAAGCCATCGCACCGGAGACCCTTGTGCAGATGCGGAAGTGAAAAGGAAGAGACATGCAATCCACAACGAACATCAAGGAAGTCGTAAAAGAAAAGTATGCGCAAGCCGCCCTGCGTGTTGCCAGCGGCGGGAGTTCCGGTTGCGGCGCGGCGCCGGCCGACAGTCATTGCTGCGATCCCATTACCGGCAATCTCTATCAAGCCGGCGAGATCGCGGAGGTGCCGGCACTGGCTCTTACAGCCTCGCTCGGCTGTGGCAATCCCACGGCTCTCGCGGAGTTGAAGCCCGGCGAGATCGTGCTCGACCTTGGCTCCGGTGGCGGTATCGACGTGTTGCTCTCAGCCAGACGTGTAGCGCCAGGGGGCAAGGCGTACGGCTTGGACATGACCGATGAGATGCTGGCCCTCGCCAATGAAAACAAGCGCAAGGCCGGGGCGGAGAACGTCGAGTTCTTGAAAGGGGAGATCGAGAAGATCCCGTTACCGGATGCTTCCGTTGACGTCATCATCTCGAACTGCGTGATCAATCTTTCCGCCAACAAAGATCGTGTGCTGGCCGAGGCTTTCCGCGTGCTCAAGCCCGGCGGCCGTTTCGCGGTTTCGGACGTGGTGACGCGCGGCGAGATGCCGCCGGAAATCCGTAAGAGCGTTCTGCTGTGGGTCGGCTGCGTGGCTGGCGCTCTCGAAGAGAATCAGTACCGGACCAAGCTGAGCGCCGCCGGTTTCGAGCAGATCGAGATTGAGCCAACCCGCATTTACCGCATCGAGGACGCTCGGGCGTTTCTCACCGGCCAGGGCATCGATGTGGA
>Ga0181536_10002209_pt1 | contig 22273 bp, 19 predicted proteins | sample PEATcosm2014_Bin_41_FD_121105 | JGI IMG/M metagenome (GOLD analysis project Ga0181536, IMG submission 121105) | Peatland microbial communities from MTU Mesocosm Facility, Houghton, MI, USA - PEATcosm2014_Bin17_60_metaG | ecosystem: Environmental > Terrestrial > Soil > Wetlands > Peat | place...
CCTGCGACGAGAGAGGTGAGGAAGTCCCCGAGCACGTAACCAGAGATCGACCTGCTGACCTTTCCTCCGATGCGCGCGTACTTCGCTGCTCGTTCCGGAGACATCGCGCCCAAGAGCGCCACTTGCATTCTTGGGGCCTCCAAGAGGAGCAAGATGACGAACGCGAAGGTTGCCGCCAACGAGAGCAGGAGCGCCACGGCACCCTTGCCCAGGTTGAGAGCTGGCTTGCCAAGACTCTCCGCGAGGCTCACCAGCTTCGGGGAATTCCGTTGCACCCAGGATTCGACGTGGTATCGGCGGACTAGCTGACCGATCCAGCCCTTTCCGTGCTGCGCCTTGTCGACATACGAGGGCAGGTTATCGGCGAAATGGGTGATGGCGTTCACAAGGGGGTAGCCAAACGCCACCGCGAGGCCAGTGAAAAGCACCACCCCCCACAGCGTCACAATGGCGACGGCAGTGCCGCGCTTCGGAACCTTCCACCGCTGGAGGGCCACTACTTGCGGATTCAAGAAGAGGGCGACGAAGCCACCAACCAACATCAGCAATACGACGTCTCGCAGGCGGTACAGGAGGAGGCCGGCCAGGTAGACAGCGACGACGATGGCCACGGTGACCACGATCGTTCGTAAGGGAACTTGCTTCTCGTCAGCCAATTGCAAAATTCGGACCCGCCGCGACTGGTCGCTCGTCAGTGCTGCGCTGGAGTCGTCGGGCGGCGTCATCGGACCACCGTGAATCTGGATTCACGACGGCCCGAGATAATCACCGCGAGAGCGCGTTTCGTGACGTCCCAACCGTCTTTGAACGAGGTTGGGCGTGATCGTTTCGGAGTTACAAGCATAGTAAATACCTCCCACGGACGTTTGTTCCCGGCAAGGGTAACTGCCCCCTCTATTGAACTCCTCGGTCGTGACCAGTGGCGTCGGGGATCTCCTGAGGATCACCTGCGCGTCGGAGGCTGGGTCACAGAGGCGCAAATAGCCCGCGCGGATGCCGTGGTTCTGCTCGGGATGACTACGAGCGACGGGGCCGCCGGTGGGGTGCCCGTCTGAAGCCCAGAAACGCTGGCGCTTAGCGCAGTGTCATGCGACGATCTGATTGCCGATCGAAGGGAGGCGACACATGCTCGGATCGAGCTACCCATTGTTGAACGCGTTCTGGACGATCCTCTACGTCTTCGTCTTCATCCTCTGGATCTTCCTCTTGATCGAGGTCATTTGGGACATCTTCAGGAGCCACGACCTCGGTGGGTGGGGAAAGGCAGGCTGGCTCCTCTTCATCATCATCCTCCCGTTCCTCGGAGTCCTCGTGTACCTGATCGCCCGGGGTGGCTCGATGCACGAACGTGACGTGCGAGTCGCCCAGGCCCAAGACCGGGAGCTCCGGTCGTACATCCAGGGCGCGGCCGGGAGCGCAAGCACGGCCGACGAACTGACAAAGCTGTCCGACCTCAAGGCCAAGGGGGTCATCAGCGACGCCGAGTTCGATCAGGCCAAAGCCAAGCTCCTGGCGTAATACGTCCAGGGCCGCAGGGGCAGACAATCAGGATGGACGGTGTTGGCGGGCACCTGGTTCTCGGCTCCCCCATCGCCCCGGCGGAAGGGACGACGGGTCGGTAGCGAAGGCCGGGTCACGCCTTGGCCCGGTACCTCATCTCAAATCGCGGCCAGGGCTGAGGCGAAGGTCCCTGGTCCCGCCGTCGGCCGGAGAAGCCTGCAGATAGCACATGGAAGGCGTGGAAGGCGATGAGCGCAACCGAGCGACCGCTGGGCAGGTCGGGTGTGAGTGTGCCGGCGCTCGGGGTTGGCACCAACCCGTGAAAGACGGCGGAGTGAGCGGTCACCGGCCGGAAGGGGAAGACTTCACGGCGCAGCAGAACACCCGCACCGACGGCCGGGGCATCGACGAGGAGGACCTTGGTGCAGGCGCACCACGGCCTGACGCACTGTTCCCCGTCCTGAGCGAAAGTGAGCTTGCCGTCCTGCGCGATGCCGGAGAGGCGTGGGGTCGGTCGGCCGTCGGTCCGTCCGTGTGGCGACATGCCTTGCCGGTGGACCCGGCCCTGGGCACGTACCCCACGGCGAGCGAGTTCCGCCCGGCCCTCGTGACCCGGCTCGTTCCCGTGGCGGGGCGCGACGGGCAGTTGCCCCCGATACGGACCACGAGCGCGGCCGAGGCGCCGCCCACCGCAATGGGACGTTTCGGCCAGACGTTGAGAAGGGTGTTATTCGGACCACCGCTGGATGCCAGTGCGATCGCGACGGAGCGGATGCGCAAACTCGTCGCCCTTCCTGTGCTGTCCGCGGACGCCTTATCCTCTGTCGCCTACGGGCCGGAGGCGATGCTCGCAGTGCTGATCTTGGCCGGCACCGCTGGGCTCTCCTATTCCCTTCCGGTCGCCTGCGCGATCGTCTTTCTGATGCTGGCCGTAGGGACTTCCTATCGGCAGACGATCCGCGCCTACCCGCAAGGCGGAGGCTCGTACATCGTGGCTGGTCAGAACCTCGGCCGCGGTGCCGGCCTCGTGGCGGCGGCCGGCCTGCTCATCGATTACATCTTGACTGTCGCGGTCTCCATAGCCTCGGGTGTTGCCTCCATCGCGTCCGCTTTTCCATCCCTGCGGTCAGCGACCGTGGTGATCGGTGTCGTCGTCATCGCCGTCCTGCTGGTCGTGAATCTGAGAGGTGTGCGTCAGGCAGGCTCGGTGTTCGCCTTACCGACATATGCCTTCATCGTGGCGATCGCCGCACTGGTCATCGCAGGCCTCGTGGATGCGGCCGGCCGGGGATTCCACCCGGTCTCGGTACGCCACGTGGCCGCCATTCAAGGCGTCGGAGTGTTTCTCGTCCTGCGCTCCTTTTCCTCGGGCGCCACCGCCATGACAGGTATCGAAGCGATCTCGAACGCAGTGCCGGCGTTCAAGCCGGTCGAGTGGCGAAATGCCCGCATCACACTCAGTTGGATGATCGGGCTGCTGATCAGCATGTTCGCCGGCATCGTGGTAGTGGCCAAGCTGTCCGGCGTTGTGCCACGGGCCAACCAAACCATGCTGTCTCAATTGGCCCACCTGGATTTCGGTAACGGGCCGGTCTACTACTTCATCCAGGTGGCCACCGCATTGGTCCTGCTAATGGCGGCGAACACCTCGTTCAACGATTTCCCGCGGGTCCTGTTCCTCATGGCCCGCGACCAACAAGCACCGCGCTCGTTCTTGCATATCGGCGACCGGCTCACGTTCATTGCCGGCATCGTGTTGCTGTCTGCCGCTTCCGCGGCGATCTACGTCGCGCTCCACGGCAATACGGCCACCCTGCTACCGCTGTACGCGGTCGGGGTGTTTCTGGCCTTCACCCTGTCCCAAACGGGCATGGTCGTGCACTGGCGACGTCACCGAGACCAGCCTCATTGGCGCCGCAGCTTGCTCTTCAATGTCACTGGCGCCGTGCTGTCGGGCATCGTATTCGTCGTCGCGGCCGTCACCAAATTCACCTCGGGCGCCTGGATCGCGATCGTCCTCATCGGACTGATCGTCGTGACTGCCCTACGCACCCGTCGGTACTACGAGGTCACCAAGCAGACGCTGGAACTGGTACCGGGAGAATCCCTCGACCGGACCCCGCACGCTCTACGGGTCGCTCCGAGACCTCCCCGCCCACGACCAGGCAGGCAAGGCACCCCGGCGGACGCCCAAGCCACCTCGAAACCCGAAGCGGCGGAGCATCCCGACCAGGTCGACGCCCTCACCATCGTCCCTGTCTTCGCCCTGGACCGGCCGACCATGCGGGCTCTGTCCTACGCGGCCGCGCTCGGCCAGCCCGTGTTCGCCCTGCACATCAGCCCGACGACGGAAGAAGCTGCGCAATTCCGCCACTACTGGCAGACATGGGGAAACCACCTGCCCCTCCAGATCATGGTGTCGCCGCATAGGGCCTTCGTGGCCCCACTGGTCAACTACATCTGGACCCTGCACCGCCAGCGCCCCGATCTGACGCTGACCGTTACCGTTCCGGAGATTGTGGACCGGCACTGGTGGCACGCGCTGCTGCATGAACAGGTCGCTTCCCGACTGCGTCACGCCCTGCGCGCTCTACCCGGGGTGGTCGTCACCAGCGTACCGTTCCACCTAGCGCAGTAAGGCCCTAATTGGGCCGCGACCGGTTGCGCGTTGCCTGCCCCCGACCGCCGACACGCAGGCATTCCGTCAATATCCGGTCAGAGAGATGCCCTGCTAGCAGCTGTTAATGCTCTTCCGGCAACGTTTGCTCCCTCGGGAGGCGGAGATCGCGCCCCAGGGCCGACGATCCGCTCTCCGCTACCGGGAACTTGCGGATGCGTCTCCTGTTGGAGATGAATCGTTGCAGCGAGTCTGTGCGCCCCGATTTGCCGATCCGGTGCGGGCACTGGCGGCTTGCCGGAGACCCGTGAACGTGCAAACGGATCGGGCGGCTCGCCGCCTAACGTGGTGATGGGCCAAGAAGAAGAGGTGGGTTAACGAGGCCGAAGAACACCACGCCGACCGTTACTCGCTGACCTTCGGCCCTGGTCCGATGCTCGCCGGGCCGCCATGCTGGCGCCAGGCGAGCCGTGGCGCTCGCCGCGCTGATCGGAGCGGGCGGGTGCGGCGAAGGCCTAGCGACGGGCTGGACGGTCAGTTCGGAAGTGCCGAGCGAACGAAGGGAACACCATGAGTGACGAAACCTACGATGTCAATATCTACGATGTGGTGATCGCCGGCTACGCAGACATCGAGACCGCCAAGAAAGACTTCGACGCGCTGGTGGCAGTCGTCGGAGACAAGAAGATTAAGACCACCGAGGGGGTGATCCTGGTGGAACACGATGCCGATGGTGAGGCGCACGTCACAGATGCGGCCGACCATCACGGGCGAAAGGGGCTGGAGTGGGGTGGTGGCATCGGTGTCGTGGCCGGATTGTTCGCGCCCCCGCTGCTCGCCGTAGCGGTGATCGGCGCGGCAGCAGGCGGCCTCGTGGGCAAATTCACCAAGCACCGCATCGAAAGCGGGATCGAGGAAAAGATCGGCGAGACGATTCCAAAGGGCACGGCCGGGATCATCACCCTCGTCGGCGTAATGGACACCGATGTGGTGAAGGGGGCCCTGAAGGGTGCGGCGACAACGAATGTCGTCGGAGTCCAAGGCGACGGCATCAAGGCGCTCAAGGAGGGTCTCGCCGAGGCGGCAAAGGGAGCTAAGACCGGCTCCTGACGGAGGTCGATACGGCTCAACGGCGATGGAGTTCACTCACTGAGGGGCCGCGAGGTCCGCGCAAGCTGGCGGGGACAGTTCTAGGGGGCTGACCGTCGCCGGTTTGTTGCCCCCGGTTCCCGCTCGAACTCGGGCGTGAAGATCCAGGTCATGACCAAGCCCTTCATGTCTCATCGGCATCCACCTGGACAACGCGGCAGCGCGTTCCGACTACAACCCGGTCCAAAGATGAGGCTGAATCACTTCACGCACCTAGACAGGTTGTGGCGACCCCGCGTAGGGTTCGCGCGTGGTCATGTGGGTTACCTTGGGGGCTTGTGCCGCCTACCTGCTCATTGCGGTGTGGATCGGGGGGTGGGACGATCGCAGGCGGCCGGCGCCGGGGGAAAATCGGGCCGAGTCTCCCCAGGTCAGCGAGCCAAGAGGGGTTCGAACATAGTCCCGTTACTTCCACGGCGTTGTCGGAATGACAACATTGCCCCTGGTCAGAGGCCGTGTTCCGTTGGCATTTGCTGACCAAGGCAAATGACGAAGTTCGAACCCCAGCGCAGAGGCGACTCGCCTCGAGTTCGTGAGCGATGGCGGGCAGGGTTTGGGCGGGTGCCGGCGAGGCTCGGGGCGCACTCCTCCCGGCAACATCATTTGCGCGCGGGCAGCGGACTTGGATTCAGTTGCCGGCAGTGCTTCGCGGCACCGGAAGGTTAGCTCCAGCGCCGTTCGTCGACCCGTGGTTCGGGTGGCGAATGAAGCGGAATGCCCGGCGCCGGATGCGCCGCTCCAGCCGTTCGACGTGAGTGGACGCGATCCGGGGGGTCTTGGCGTGGGGGGCACGGTAGAACCGGGTCTTGGCCAGCTCGACCAGGATCAGGTAGACGACGACCATCCCGAACAAAATGAGGAAGAACTGCGCGGGCAGCGGCGTGAAGCCCAGCAGGTTGGCCAATCCCGTATACGGGAGGACAGCACCGACCAGTGCCGCCCCGGTCGGTACCAGGAGCATGGGCAGGCTGGGTCGGCTCCTGAAGAACGGGACCCGCCGGGTCCGGATCACGTAGACGACGAGGGTCTGGGTGGCGATCGACTCGACGAACCAGCCGGTCCTGAACTCGACGTGACCGGCGTGGAGCAGCGAGAGCATCACCCAAAAGGTGATGAAGTCGAAGATCGAACTCACGGGACCGAACACGACCATGAAGCGTCGGATGAACTTCATGTCCCATGCCGCCGGGCGGGCGAGCGCCTCGGGGTCCACCCGGTCGGTCGGGATCACCAGCTGACCGGCGTTGTAGAGCAGATTGTTGAGGAGGATCTGCGACGGCAGCATGGGAAGGAACGTCAGGAACACCGAAGCGCCGGCTGCACTGAACATGTTGCCGAAGTTCGAGGACGTGGCCATCAGGACGTACTTCATGGTGTTGGCGAAGATGCGGCGGCCCTCCATCACGCCTTCGGCCAACACCCCGAGATCCTTCTCGAGTAGCACTACGTCGGCGGCGTCCTTGGCTACGTCGGTTCCCGAGTCCACCGAGATCCCGACATCGGCGTGGTGTAGGGCCACCGCGTCGTTCACCCCGTCGCCGAGGAACGCCACGTCCTTTCCAGTGCGCCGTGCCACCTTGATGATCCGCGACTTCTGATCGGGGCCGATCCGGGCAAACACGGTCGTGGTCAGGATCGCCGCTTCGAGGTGGTCGTCATCGAGCGACTCAACCTCCGTACCGCTGAGCACCCCCGCGCAGGCGACCCCGATGTCCGAGCACACCTTGGCTGCCACCAGGCCGTTGTCCCCGGTGATGATCTTCACCTCCACCCCGAGCCGTTCAAGCGCGGCGATGGAGGAACCGGCGTCGGCCTTCGGGCGATCGGCGAAGGTCAAGAAACCCTGCAGGGCCAGCCCCTGTTCGTCCTGGGCGGTGAGCGCCCCGATGCCCTCTGCCGGGCGGGTGGCCACCGCCACCACTCGGGCTCCTTCGGAGAACAGTGCCTCGAGTGCAGGCCGCGCGCCGTCGGGGACGTGCGCGCACCGCTCCAGCACCACCTCGGGGGCGCCTTTGGTGACCACGAGGTGGTGCCCACCAGGGTCCTTCACCAGCACCGAGGCCAGCTGCCGTTCGTGGTCGAAGGGAAGGACGCCGAGCCTCTCATAGGCAGCGGTGGTGGTGGCGACCCCTTGTCCCGAGGCCGCATCGGGGGCCGACCATAGGGCCTGGTCCAACGCATTCCCCCCGACCGGTTTTCCACCGGTGAGGGTCGCTTCGTTGCACACCAGGCCGAGCAGCAGCGGACGATCGCTCTCGGTCCCGTCGGCGTCCAACGCCCGCTCGAAGGTGATGACCCCTTCGGTGAGGGTGCCCGTCTTGTCGGTGAAGAGGATCTCGATATTGCCTAGGTCCTCAATGGCCACGAGTCGCTTCACGAGGACCTTCTTCGCCGCAAGCGCACTTGAACCGGCGGAGAGACTCACCGTTACGATGGCCGGCATCATCTCCGGAGCGATGCCCACAGCGATGGCCAGCGAGAAGAGCAGTGCTTCGATGAGGGGCCGGGCCAACAGCACGTTGACGATGAAGATGAACGCCGTCAGGATGGCGGCCACCCCGAACAAGAAGCGCGAGAACCGCGACAGACCCGCTTCGAACGCAGTCTGGCCCTGCTTCTCGGAGAGGCCCGCAGCGATCTGCCCGAAGGCGGTGCCGGCTCCGGTTCGAACCACCACGCCAAGGGCCGACCCCTGGTGGACGATTGTCCCCATGAAGGCGCAGCCCGGCTGGTCCAGTGGCTGGCGGGCGGTGACGGGCGCCACCGACTTGGCCACCGGCATCGATTCGCCCGTCAGCACACCTTCGTCGCACTCGAGTTCATCGGCCTTCAGCAAACGGATGTCGGCCGGCACCAGGACACCGATGCGGAGCGATACCACGTCACCAGGCACGAGGTGCGTCACCGGGACCCGGCTCTCCCGTCCGTCCCTCCGAACTTCGGCTTCTTGTCGGATCTTGGCGCGGAGGGCGGCCATCGCCACCTCCGCCCGGTACTCGTTGAAGAAACCCAATCCGACGCTCAGGGCGACGATCACGGCGATGATCACCGCGTTCGTGCCGCCTCCGGTCAGCCCCGAGATCAGCGCAGCGATAAGCAGCAGGATCAGGATGGGGTTGCGGAGCTGGCGAAAGAGGACGGCGGTCGCGTGCACCCGATGGGTACCGAGCGCGTTCGGCCCACATTGTCGTAAGCGCTCCGTCACCTCATCCGACGACAGACCGTCAGGTCCACTCCCCAGGCGCGAGAGCACCTCGTCAGGCGAAAGACCGGCGGCATCGGCGAGGTTCAACTCCCCGATGGGGGCGCGGGCGGTCACAACCACGGAGCCAGCCTGACTGCCCGAACTCAAGGTCGCCAGAGCTATTGGTCACACCCCGCCCTAAGGGGAGTAGCAACCGGCATCCCGACCAGACCGAGGGGGTGTTCTCAGCGCGAGGAAGGCGGGACAGACCTTCGGCCCTAGCACGGACCGTGCCCCATTTCGTAACGTCAACGTGGAGGGCAGCGCCGCCGTTGCTCTGGGCCGGTCGCGCGAAGGTGCCGACCCGCGAACCGGTATAACTCCGAGCGTGGAGGCCACAATGACCGTTACCGAAGAAACCGTGGCTTTAGGAATGACGGCCGATGGGACGTTCGTGGCCCCGGGGCAACCGGGCAGCGTGGTGGGCGTGAAACCCCGCTACGAGAACTTCATTGGTGGGCACTGGGTCGCCCCCGTCAAGGGCCAGTACATGAAGAACATCTCGCCGGCCACCGGACAGCCGTTCACCGAGGTGGCGAGGTCGACATCCGAGGATGTCGAGTTGGCGCTCGACGCCGCCCACGCCGCCAAGGACGGATGGGGCGAGACGTCGCTAGCGGAACGGGCCGCCGTGCTCAACGCCGTCGCCGACGCCATCGAGGCCAACCTGACCATGCTGGCGGTGGCCGAGAGCTGGGAGAACGGTAAGCCCGTGCGCGAGACCTTGGCCGCTGACATCCCGCTGGCCGCCGACCACTTCCGGTACTTTGCCGGCGCCACCCGGTCGCTCGAGGGCCGCTCCACCGAGATCGACAAGGACACCGTCGCCTATCACTTCCACGAACCATTGGGCGTGGTCGGCCAGATCATCCCGTTCAACTTCCCGCTGCTCATGGCGGCGTGGAAGATTGCCCCCGCCCTGGCCGCGGGCAACTGCACCGTGGTCAAGCCGGCGTCGCCGACCCCGTGGTCGATCCTGAAGCTCGCCGAGGTGATCCAGGACATCGTGCCCCCGGGCGTGGTCAACATCGTCACCGGACCGGGTGGTGAGATCGGCAAGGCCTTGGCCTCTAGCCCGCGCATCGCCAAGATCGGGTTCACCGGCGAGACCACCACGGGACGGCTGATCATGCAGTACGCAGCCGAGAACCTCATCCCGTCAACGGTCGAGCTCGGCGGTAAGTCGCCCAACATCTTCTTCGCCGACGTGATGGACGCCGACGACGAGTTCCTCGACAAAGCGGTCGAGGGATTGGTGCTCTACGCCTTCAACAAGGGCGAGGTGTGCACCTGTCCGTCGCGTGCTCTCATCCAGGAGTCGATCTACGACAGGTTCATGGAGCGCTGCCTCGACCGCATCCGCAAGATCACCCAGGGCAACCCGCTCGACCCGACCACGATGATCGGGGCCCAGAACTCCGCCCAGCAGTTGGAGAAGATCTCGGGTTACGTCGACGTCGGCCGCCAGGAGGGGGCCGAGGTCCTGATCGGCGGCGAGCAGGCCAAGCTCGACGGAGAGCTCGAAGACGGGTACTACTACGAGCCGACCGTACTCAAGGGCCACAACGACATGCGGGTCTTCCAGGAGGAGATCTTCGGGCCGGTGCTGGCCGTGACCACCTTCACCGATGAGGCGGACGCCGTGCGCATCGCCAACGACACCCTCTACGGGCTCGGTGCGGGCGTATGGACCCGCAACGGGAATCTCGCCTACCGCATGGGTCGGGCCATCAAGGCAGGGCGGGTGTGGACCAACTGCTACCACCTCTACCCTGCCGGGGCCGCCTTCGGCGGCTACAAGATCTCGGGCGTCGGTCGGGAGAATCACCAGATGATGTTGGAGCACTACTCGCAGACCAAGAATCTCCTGGTGAGCTACAGCACCAAACCCCTTGGGTTCTTCTGATCCAGGGCACCGGGCCGGAGAATAGCCATGGACCAATCGGGCGCCGACGAGCAGGGCGCGGTTGCTCGGGTTGTGGCCACACCGGCGGCGCTGAAGGCAATCGCCCAACTGATAGCCGAGCGTGGCCCAGTTATGTTCTTCCAGTCCGGTGGGTGTTGTGACGGGAGCCTGCCGATGTGCTTTGCCAATGGCGAGTTCGTCATCGGGAGCCACGACGTGCGTTTGGGCGATGTCGGGGGCTGCCCGTTCTACATCGACGCCCGCCAGTTCAAGGTCTGGAAGCACACCCAACTGATCCTGGACGTGGGAGCCGGGGAACCCGAAGGGTTCTCCCTTCCCGCCGGTGAGGACCAACACTTCATAATTCGTTCCAAGGTCTTTACGGCCGCGGAGCAAGCATTGTTGGACGGCACCTGATCGGCCAATGACAGCCCGCAAGTCCTTCCGATTTCCTGAGTTTTCCGCCCGCTCGATAAGGCTCCTGCTGGTGTCCCAGGGCCGAGGGCTAAGCGATACGGCTCTGGGCCGGCGAATACCAAGCGTGTCAGCCCCGGGCTGGAGGCACACCTCAGCACGCCTTCGGGGTCCCGTGCGGAAGGGGTTCGAACATAGTCCCATCACTTGCCAAACCGACCTCGAGCGTGGCGCTCGCCGCCCGAATTTGGCCCCAACTCACGCGTTCGTGCCGCATTTCCCCAGGTCAGCGAGCCAAGAGGGGTTCGAACATAGTCCCATTACCTCCACGGCGTTGTCGGAATGACAACGTTTTCCCTGGTCAGAGGCTGTAATTCATTGGCAATTGCCGACCCAGGAAAATAGCGATGTTCGAACCCGGGGTGACCGACGCGCTGTGGGAGACGATGGCCGGACTCGGCTGGCTGGAGTGGGAGGGGGCCGGGTCAGAGGGAAGCGACCTGGCCATCGCGACCACGCAGGGTATCGAGGTCGGGGACGGGAAGGGCGATCATCCGCTGGGCCTGCCGAGCGGGGATGCCGAGCAGTCGAAGGAGATCCTCCGCGACTTGATCGGTGGCCTGGGCGTCATCGCGTTCAGGGTGATCATGGATGAACTGACCGAGACAAAGGGCAGCGCCATTAATGATCGTGGCCGCCAGCTCCGGGTCGGGGACGGTGAATCGCCCGGCATCAACACCCGCCTGGATGTCGCGCAGCACCCGGGGGGCGAGGCCCCGGGCCGAGCCGGCCATGGCGAGCCCGTTGTTGAGGAAGACCTTGCTCATCTCGGGGTTGCGGCGGTGGAAGCGGCCGAACAGGCGGAAGCTCTGGGCGAAGATCACGGCTGGGTCGTCGATGTCGGCGGTCAGCTCGTCGAGGAGACCGCCGAGCAGCTCGAGGACGTCTTCTACCGCCGCTTCGAACAGCTCCTCCTTGCTCTCGAAGTGGTTGTAGAAGGAACCCAACCCCACGTCGGCGGCCTGGGTGATCTCTTGGATCGGGACGTTGAGATTCCCGGCGGCGATGAAGCCCTGGGCCGCGCCGATGAGGGCCGCCCGCGTGCGCGCCCTGCGCCGATCGAGCCGGTTGCTTGTGGCTGTCAGCTCGGCCATCTGTCACGCCTCTCGCTCGGGTCCGTAGGAACATTATAGCCGTTCTCGTCACCTCTGAGGAATCCCTCTTGACAGATGATTCACTCATATGTGAAGATTTCGTCAGTCCAGCATACCCACAAGGAGACAGTGATGATCAAGAGTGTCGACCCCCGCGACAGCAAAGCCGTGCGCAACCTGGAGAACGTCATCGCTTGGAACGAGATGATGATCAACCAGAAACGGCCGAAGGAAGCGATCGAGACGTACACGCGTCCGGATTACATCCAGCACAATCCCCTGCTCGAGGATGGTCCCCAGGGGATCATCAACTACTTCACGCAGGTCACGACGGAGCACGAGAACGCCCGCCTCGTGTACCACCGCGCCATCGCGGTCGGTGACTACGTGTACACCCACGGCGTGTTCTTCAACTTCGTCGACGACGATCCCGACGACCACGGGATGGCGGTCGTCGACATCTTCCGGATGGACGAGGAAGGCAAGGCGGCTGAGCACTGGGACGTGCTGCAGCTCATCGGCGATCCGGCGTCCAACGTCGCTCCGTCCTTCGGACCTGCGGTGTTCGGGAACCCTGTTCCCGCCCAGAACTCGAACGGCTTCGTCGAAGGCACGGACGAGCAGTAGGCCGGCGGCCGTCCCCGGCCGGGAGACTGACGCCCGACCGGGGACGAGCTGTTCTGGTCAGGACGGGAACAGAGGCGGCGATCGCCTTCAGTTGCCGCCCGGCTGACCATCAAATTGCCGCCGACTCATGTGTTCGGCGGGCCGTCTTCAATCAAACAGAAAGGAGTGCGCCATGCGCGCAGCAGTTGTTGAGGACCTTGGTGGCCTCCCTGTCGTCGAGGAGTTTTCAGATCCGACGGGCGATGACGTGGCAGAGGTCGTCGCCGCCGCGTTGAACCCATTCGACTTGATCGTCGCGGCTGGACAGATGCCCGCCCGGCAGCCTTCTCCGCCGTTCGTCGCCGGCGTGGAGGGCATCGCTCGCCTGGCGGACGACACGTTGTCCTATTTCGCCGGGCCGAGGCTGCCCTATGGCTCCCTGGCCGAGCGCGTGCCGCTGACGGGGGCGGACACCGCCACCGTGCCGGCCGGCCTCGACCCGGCCCTGGCGGCGGCGCTCGGGGTATCCGGTTTCGCCGCCTGGCTCTCGCTGACCACCACCGGCCACCTCACGCCCGGGGAGCGGGTGCTCATCTTGGGTGCCGAAGGACAGGTCGGGCAGCTGGCAACCCAGCTGGCGCGCCTGCTTGGCGCGTCGCTGGTCGTCGGTGCGGTCCGAGACGACGAGAGTCGCCGCGTGGTGCTCGGGCACGGCGCGGATGCCGCCGTGTCGACGGCCGACCTGGACACCCTCACCGAACGTCTGCGGGCCGTGGTCGGCGACGGCGTCGATCTGATCCTCGACCTGGTCTGGGGACCGGTCATCGCCCATGCGATCGACGTCGCTCATCTGCGCGCCCGGGTCGTCCAGGTCGGCAACGCCGCAGGCGCGGCCGGGACGCTCGCCGCGCCCATCTTTCGCAACAAGCTGGTCAGCATCCTGCCGCACACCAACTGGGCCTTCACCGGCGCGGAGCGCGCCGCCGCCTTCGAGCAGCTCGCGGCGTACGCCCAGAATGGCGAGCTGCGCCTCGACGTCGAACGCGTGCCACTCGACGACGCTGCGTCGGCGTGGACGCGGGTCGAGGCCGGCACCGCCACCAGCAAGCTGGTCATCGTCCCATAGAAAGGAACCGAAAATGACTGATGTGAAAATTGACAACACCCTTGCCGCCGCGATCACCGGGGCTGGGGCAGGGTTGGGGCGAGAGATCGCCCTCGGCCTGGCCGAGCAGGGCTACCGGGTGTTCGGCACCGCGTTGTCCGCCCCGGAGATCGAAGATCTCCGACAGGCATCGGACGGATCCGTGCGGTTGACAATCGTCGACGTGACCGACGACCAGGCGGTGCAGTCGTGGGCGGAGCAGACCACCGGTGAGCTGGGCGACCACGGGCTCGACGTGCTTATCAGCAACGCCGGCATCCTCACTCCAGGCCCACTTGAGGTGCTGCCCCTCGACGCGATACGCCACGAGTTCGAGGTCAACGTGTTCGGCAGCCTGGCGGTCATCAACGCCTTTCTTCCGGCGCTGCGCAGGGCCCGAGGACGGATCGTCCAGCTCGGCTCGGCGACCGGCAAGTTCCCCCTCCCATTCAACGGGCCGTCCAGCGCATCGAAAGCGGCGCTCGAGGCGTTCGCCGACGTCTACCGGGCCGAGCTCAAGGCATTCGGCGTCCACTTCGTGATCGTGGAGCCGGGCAACTTGGCCACGGGCGGGCCTGCGGCCACGGCCCGGGCGCTTCAGAAGCTGGCCGAATCCATGACGGCCGAGCAAAGCGCGCTCTACGGCGAAGCCTTCGCCGCGTTCAGTACCACGTTCAACGGCATGCAGAACAGTGGACTGGACGCCGCGGCGGCGGCGGCACGCATCATCGAGGTCGCCCAGCAACAGCCGGTGCCGATCCGCGTACCCATCGGAGAGGACGCCGACCAACTCATCAAGGCCGTCCACGAACAGACCGACGAACAGCTCGACGCACTCCGCCTGCAAGTGGCAGGACTGGGCACCTTGTAAGACCACCACGAACGCCCATGCGCTGCCTGACCTTCGCCGCGCAGCGCATGGGCGTCGTAAGAGTTGATCCGCCGTTCGTCGGTCGACAGTCGTCCGGCGGGGCTTGAGAGAGGAGATGAGATGTCCGCCTATGTCGTTATGATGCAGCAGATCGATGACGTTGACCGGTACCGCAACGGCTACGTGCCCGCGGTGCAGCCGTTGCTGCAGAAGCACGGTGCAGAGATGCTGGTCGGAGCCGGAGGCCTCGATGCGGAGCCTGCCCAGGGTGACCCGCCGAACAGCGCGGTCGTGATCCGCTTCGCCGACGTCGAGGCAGCATGGGGCTTTCTGAACGACCCCGACTACCAGCCAGTCAAGGCGATTCGCCTTGGCGCCACGTCTCGGGGACAGGCCGTGGTCGCGCCCGGGTTCGCGTCGACCAGGTAACGGTGGTGTCATGCCTGAGCACGTCGGAAGCCCAACGCGATTGCTCGTCGGCACGGGCGCGCACGCCACGAGGCGGACTCCGGACCGGGAGGAGCGAGGGATGTCCGTAGAGGACGGACGTCAGGACCTTCACGGCCGCAAGCTCGCCTTCGTCTTCACGGGGCTCATGCTCGTCATGCTCCTGGCGGCGCTGGACGCCACCATCGTGGCCACCGCGCTGCCCACCATCGCCGGCGACCTCGGGGGCCTGAATCACATCTCGTGGGTGACCACCGCCTACCTCCTCGCCCAGACCGTGGTCACGCCGCTCTACGGGAAATTGGGCGACCAGTACGGCCGTCGCATCGTCCTCCAGGTCGGACTCGTGATCTTCCTGATCGGCTCGGCCCTCTGCGGGATCAGCCGGAGCTTCCCCGAGCTGATCGCGTTCCGAGCGTTCCAGGGTTTGGGCGGGGGCGGTCTGATGGTGAGTGCCCAGGCGGCGATCGCCGACGTGGTGCCACCCCGTCAACGCGGCCGGTACCAGGGCCTGTTCGGTGCCGTGTTCGGTCTGGCCACGGTGATCGGGCCCCTGATCGGCGGGACGTTGACCACCAACCTCTCGTGGCGCTGGATCTTCTATATCAACCTGCCCATCGGCGTGCTGGCGTTGGTGGTGTTGGCCCTCACCTTCCCCTCGGTGGCCACCCGCATCCAACACACGATCGACTACCTCGGTGCCGGCCTCCTGGCCCTCGCCCTGGCGGCCTTGGTGCTCTTCGTGAGCCTGGGCGGCACCACCTATCCCTGGGCCTCCACCCAGGAGTTCGGCCTAGGCGCCCTGACCTTGGTCGCCCTGGGCGCGTTCGTGCTGGCCGAGCACCGGGCCGCCGAGCCGGTGCTCCCACTCGGCCTCTTCGAGAATCAAGTCTTTGTCAGCGCGGGCATCGTCGCCTTGTTCCTCGGGTTCGCCATGTTCGGGACGATCACCTTCCTCCCGCTCTACTTCCAGGTGGTCAGGGGAGCCTCGCCCACCGGGTCCGGGCTGGACCTGCTCCCGCTCATGGCTGGGCTCCTGATCACGTCCATCGCAGGTGGCCAGATCGTCTCGCGCACCGGCAAGTATCGGGTGTTCCCCATCGTCGGCACGGCGATCATCACCGTCGGTCTCTTCTTGCTATCGGGCCTATCACCTGAGACATCTACCCTGAAGGTCGACGGCTTCATGTTCGTGACCGGCTTCGGGATGGGCCTGGTCATGCAGGTCCTGGTGGTCGCCGTGCAGAACGCCGTGGGCTACGAGGACCTCGGCGTGGCCACCTCGGGCAACACGCTCTTTCGCAACATCGGCAGCTCAGTGGGCACGGCCGTGGTGGGCACCGTCTTTGCCACCGAACTGGCCAGCCGGCTCCGTTCCGCGTTCCCCCATGCCTCGGCGTCCCAACTGAACACGTCGCACTTAAGGGCGGCTACCCTCGCCCAGCTCCCGCCTAGCATCCACGCCGCGTACCTGACTGCGTTCGCCGGGTCCCTCGACACGGCGTTCAAGGTGGCCGGGTTCGTGTCGATCATCGCGTTTGTGTCCTCGTGGTTCATCAAGGAGCTCCCGATGCGCACCACGGTGACCACCGAGGATCTCGGGAGTGCGTTCGGAGTACCCCGGTCCGGCGACTCATGGTCGGAGATCTGCCGGGCACTGAGTGTCCTTGTCGGCCATCAGCAGATGCGCCAGTGGCTGGAGCACGTGGCTGCGGAGGGGGGAACGGACCTGCCTCTCGCCGACTGCTGGGTGCTGGTGCGGTTGCGCCGAGAACCGCAGGTGAACCTCACGACCCTGGCCACCGCAGACAAGATCCCCGTGGCCGCGCTCGACGGCGCGCTCGCCGATCTCTTCGAGCGCGGCCTTCTCGTCGCCGGTACCACAAGTGATCTCGTTATCACCAATGGTGCCACTCACGTCGAGGTGGAGAGCAACGTTCGCCCTGCTCCCATGCTCAGCTCGAACGGCGCCGTGGTGGCCGATCAGCTGATCGGCACTGTGCGGAACCGGCTCGAGAAGCTCTTGGACGGATGGTCACCTGAGCAGTTCCCCGAACTGGTGCAACTCCTGGACGAGTTCGCCTGTGACATCGTGCCGGGCACGCCGACCCTGGTCGGCACGGGATCGGCGGCAGTCGAACAATGACCGCAAAGGCACCTGCCCGCGACGCCGGCACCGCTCGACAGTCGGTGACGATGGAGAGTGGGAACGGAAGCGCGCAATGGGGGAACTCGAGTCAGGTGATTTGCCGCCTCAACCAGCGCCGCCGCTTGCAGAGGACTCGTTGCGCGGGGAATAGGTTGACGCGTCAACGCGTTCAGTTCCATTGCATATTCAGATGATTGGTCAGCAGAGCGGAGATTGCCGTGCAGGCCACCGATAACACAACCCGGCGGACCATCGTCCGGGTCGAGGACAAGATCCACCTCGGTGCCGACTCCCAGGTGGATGACCGCAACGCGATCATCTCGCCGATGAATCCGGCGCTGACGGACCCTTTCCTCCTGCTCGCCGAGGACTGGTTCTCCACATCTGGCTTTGAGTGGCACCCGCATCGCGGCCTTGAGACGGTCACGCTCGTCCTCGACGGTGTGCTGGAGCACGGGGACAACCTTGGCCATGCCGGCGCCTTAGTCGCTGGCGACGTCCAGTGGATGACCGCGGGTCGCGGGATCATCCATCGGGAGTTGGCCTTCCGCAATGAGCGTGCCCATATTCTGCAGCTGTGGGTGAACCTACCCGGCGAGCAGAAGATGGTCGAAACCCGCTATCAGGACCTGAGGGCACCTGTCCGTCCGGTCATCGAGCGAGAACGTGCTCACGTCGACGTGATTTCGGGCCACGTCGATGACATCTCCGGACCGGCGCTGAACAACTGGCCGATCTTCGGAACGGTGATCTCTCTTGAGCCCAATGGCAGCCTCGAGCACCTGTTGCCCGCCGCCGACCGCGCTTTCTTCTACGTCCTGTCCGGCGAGGTGACGATCACCGGCCAGGCTCTGCGAGCCGGACAGATCGCCTGGTCCGATCCAGTGCCGCAGGCCATGGTGTCGGCGATCACCTTGACCACGGGTGACGGGGACGAACCGAGCGTCGTCATGGCCTACAGCGGTCAGCCGATCCGCCAACCTGTCGCGATGGGAGGACCCTTCGTCATGAATACCCAGGCCGAGATCCAGCAGGCATTCCGCGACTTCCACTCCGGCAAGTTCGGGGACGTCCCCCGCCAGGCCCGCCTCCAGTTCCGATGAGTCCAGCTTGATGTGCAGCAACCTTGCTGAAGCCTGGTCCCTGCCACACAGCCGTTCGGCTGGCCGGTGCATTTGATCACGCCACCATCGCTCGGTCCCTCAACGGTCGCCCTCGACAAACGCTCGGCTGGAGGTCACCATCTGAAGCGTTCAACGACGCTGTTGCGTGGACCGCCTGAGCTCACGACGCCGCGAATACCGCTCGTGTCCGCCCGGGCTGGAGGCACAACTCAAGGCGCCTTCGGGGTCCCGTGCGGAAGGGGTTCGAACATAGTCCCATCACTTCCGAAACCCACCTTGAGCAAGCCGCTCGGCACCCGAATTTCGCCGCAGCTCACGCGTTCACGCCACATTTCCCTAGGTCAGCGAGCCAGGAGGGGTTCGAACATAGTCCCATTACCTCCACCGATGTTGTCAGAATGACAACGTTTTCCGTGTTCAAGGGCTGTATTTCATCGGCATTTCCCAATGGAGGAAAACGCCGATGTTCGAACCCCTCCCCGACCTGGGAGAACGTCACGTTCGGACCAGTCGTCCCGTCGAGTGGGTCAGGCTCCGGGACCAGGTGTGTCGCTCGCTGCTTCAGGTCTCCAGGAGCGGCCAGACCTCCACCACTCCGAACGCAACCGCACACGGAGTCATCGCTGCGAGCTGAATCGCTTCCTCCAAGTCGGCGGCATCGATGAGAGCAAAGCCTGCAATTGGAAGTTCAGAGCGCATGAAGGGGCCAGACAGCGTTTCGACGCCTCGGTCCCCAGCGTTACGCACTTGGACAGGCGAGCCAGCGATTCCCATCACTGCGCCCATCTGGGCGAGCCGGGCGTCGTGCTCGTGTGCGCGAGCCTTGAGGACATCCCCCGTTCGGTCGTAGCCATCCTGATCTCCATAGCCAATTGAGACGAACTTCGGCATAGTGCACACCTTTCGTCGAAGGCCTCTGCCGCGTGATCAGCCTGGGCCAACGACGCCACCCGTGCTGAGCCGGCAAATCACCTGAGCCAACGCCGGCGTTCGGACGCAGCCCTGAGTTCGACATTCTCCCTCCTCCAGTGAAGAATCCGAGGTGAACGATAACCCCGAGGGAATCTGATCTCCGGGAAGTTCGATCGGAGCGCCGCAGACCGCTCCTTGCGTCTTCGCTACTGAGCAGATGATCCGAGATTGTCGTACCATTCGACGAATCGATCGTCAGCTTCGAACCCAAGGAGTCCATGTGCCACACGTCGAGACATTCCCCATCGGGGCTCCCTGTTGGGCCGATCTCTGGACATCTGACGTGGAAGCCAGCCGTGCCTTCTACTCACAGCTCTTCGGCTGGGAAGCCCAGGAGCCCAGCGAGGAGTTCGGGGGCTACTTCATGTTCAACCTGAACGGCGCTCCAATCGCCGGAGGTATGGGTGACATGGGCGATATGAAGGCCAACGACTCGTGGAAGATCTACCTGTCGACCGACGACATCGCAATGGCCACGGAGGAACTCGTGAAGCTCGGTGGCGAATCCCTCGCTCCACCGATGGCCGTCGCTGATCTTGGACAGAACACCGTCTTCGTCGATCCCACCGGAGCCCATCTGGGCGCGTGGCAGCCCGGGACATTCCCCGGCTTCTCCGCCAAGAACGAACCTGGCGCGCCGAGCTGGTTCGAGCTCGTGACGCGTGATTACGCCACCGCCCTCGACTTCTACGGTTCGATCTTCTCGTGGCACACCGAGGTGGAGGGTGACACCGATGACTTCCGGTATTCGACTGTGCGCGATCCGTCGACCAACGACCAGCTAGCCGGAGTCATGGATGCCTCGTCCTTCCTGCCCGAGGGCGTGCCATCCCACTGGTCGATCTATTGGGACGTCGTCGACGTCGACTCCTCCATCGCCACCGCACAAACACTCGGTGGAACCCTGATCGACGGTCCACAAGACTCCCCCTACGGCCGGATGGCCACGGTGACAGACCCGTGTGGGGCGATGTTCAAGCTGCGCACGCCACCGAGCGCTCGCTCGTGATGACGAGGCGCACCGGGTCTCTCCCACAGCGCCTTCTTCGAAGGCCGGCGATCTGGCGCCGACGCTCCTGAAGACCCAGATGGACAACTTCCTTCCCCTCGGTCATGCAGTGCCGTCGTGAACGATGCCTAGGTCCGCGACGGATTCGTCACGTACACTTCAACGAATTCAAGACCGATCGGAGACTGCCATGGCACGCGTCAACACCTACTTGAACTTCCAGGGCAATACCGAGGAAGCATTCACGTACTACCGCGACCTGTTCGGCACCGACTTCGTTGGACCGATGATTCGATTCGGCGACATGCCGAACCCTGGCGGCCCTGAGCTCTCGGCTGAGGACGCGAACCGCATCATGCACATGGAGCTGGAAATCACCAACGGCCACGTCCTCATGGCAACCGACATGCTTCTCTCGATGGGCATGGAGTGTCGGATCGGCAACAACACAACGATCATGGTCGAAGTCGATACCAAAGACGAGGTGGATCGCCTCTACGCGGGACTCGCCGCCGGGACCGAAGAGAACGCCCCGGCCGATCAGCCCTGGGGTTCGTATTGGTCGACGTGTCTCGATCGCTTCGGTATTCGCTGGATGATCGCTACTCCGATGGCCGCCTAGAGCTTCACTTCTGAGACATCCGGTTTCGTGCTCCAGCGATCGGAGCACGCCAAGAATCGCCTTCCACCACCGATTCTCGAGGCAGTGGCGCGAGGAAGCTAGCCGGACAGCCGTTCGGTGAGCGTCACGATGACCTGATCCCCCTCGGATTTACCGATCGCCTTGCGAATCTCAGCCTTGATCGGCAACTTGTGCGTGCCGTCGCCCAAGGCCATGAATGAACTTTGGAATGGTTCGCCATCGACCGTGCCGCGAAACTTTGACGAGACCCTTGGTCCCGAAGAACTCAGCAGAACCGTCCACCACGACGTAGGTCCAGCCACCCCTGTTCGGGCTCTTCTGCATGGTGGCGCGAAACGTCTTGTCCATAGGTCAGCTTCTCTCCGCGAAGTGGCGAATTGTCGATGGCCACTTGCCCCGAAGTGGCTCTCGGCCCACTCGGTGCCATCTGCGAGTCGAAGGGGCACACTGGTAATCGAATAGCCGGACGTGTCCGACGCCCAACTGCCCCAAGTGTCCTCTGGGAGTCCATGGGGTGCTTCATCCCTGAGGGCGCTGCGTCGAACCTCGGAGCGCGGACTCGACTGCAGCAATGTCGATCTTCGTCATCGTCATCATCGCGTCCATCGCCCGCTTAGCCGCGGCCCTGTCAGAGCTGGTCATCGCATCCAGCAAGGCTCGGGGCGTGATCTGCCAGGAGAAGCCCCACCGATCCCGACACCAGCCACAGGCGCTCTCCTCCCCGCCATTGTCGACAATTGCGTTCCAATACCGGTCAGTCTCGACTTGGTCCTCGGTCAGCACCATGAAACTGACAGCCTCGTTCGGCACGAAGTTGGGTCCACCATTGAGACCCACAAACGATCGGCCCAACACCGTGAACTCGACTGTGAGCTCGTGCCCGGCCGATCCGCCGGGGTAATCCGACGCAGCAAGGTTGATCGCGTCAACGTCGCTGTTCGGAAAGGTCGTCGCATAGAATTCGGCCGCATTTCGGGCCTCACCGTGATCAAACCACAAGCAGGTTGTCAGTTTGTCGGACATCCATTTCCTCGCTTCACTCTCTGGTGGCTTGCACGTCTTTCCTGTCTGACCCGTTGCGTCCTGATCATTGACGCAACGGCAATGTAGTCACATGCCCACAGTATTGTCGGCTGGACGCGTCAATGAGAGCCGCCGAACTGACGGTGGTGGATGGGCAAGGCCATCCTCGGAACTGTTCGCTCTGGTCGGGTCGACTTGTGTCGCCCGCCAGCAACATGGGACCACTTGAACTGAGTTGCGCCAGCGGCATGGGACCACCCCAGCGCCAGTAATGGGACCACCCCCAGCGCCAGTTATGGGA
>Ga0181536_10002214_pt1 | contig 22220 bp, 11 predicted proteins | sample PEATcosm2014_Bin_41_FD_121105 | JGI IMG/M metagenome (GOLD analysis project Ga0181536, IMG submission 121105) | Peatland microbial communities from MTU Mesocosm Facility, Houghton, MI, USA - PEATcosm2014_Bin17_60_metaG | ecosystem: Environmental > Terrestrial > Soil > Wetlands > Peat | place...
CTCAGGCTCCAGTCCGGAATCAGCGGCAGATCGCCCGCCTGCGTCGAAAGCATCTTCACCCGGATTCCACCCGTGATATTGTCGGTGTTCAAAACCACGTTGAACTCGGTCTTCATCTCCCGGTCGATCAGATCCAGCAGCACAGGATTGGCATAGATTGCCGTGGGCCGCACATGGAAGCCGTTGCTGGCCACCATCTGCGCTATCGCCGACTTCAACCCATCCACGATCGATGAGGTAGTGCCGATCGAAACCGTGTTGCCGCCAGCCGCTATCTGCGCGGTCACGCCCATGTACTGCGTGGTCGTGGGCGTGGCAAGACTGGTGTCGTTGCCGTTCCACAGAGCCACGTCGTGTGCCACCATCACGCCGCTCACCGTATCCACCAAGTCCTTGGCCTGTAGGTACGCAAACTGCTTTTGCTGGTCGCCCAACTCGATGTCGAACAGATTGTAGTTGATCTGCGAAACGATCGCCTTCAGCGGCACGCTCCGCTCCACCCGCGTCGGACTTACCACAGAAGGCGTAATGCTGCGCGGATTCACAAAGCCGGCCGTGCCCGGATTTGGAATCGCCGTCTCCTCGAAGAACCGCGACGGATGACCGGTCGCTGGAACTTGCTTGATGCGCTGCCCGAAGGGGCTCGAACGCCGGCAGATGTCGAATATCTCGGTCTGATACAGGGGAACTTCGATAGCGCCCGGCCCGATGTAATCCGCTGCCGCGTGAATGTCTGCAAAGGTTGCGTTCATAGGCTCTTTCCGCCCCCTCCATGGGGCAAGTCGTTGCATGGCTAATAGCTATCGGCATCTAGCTTCTAACTGCTAGCCTGGTTTGCATCTCTCTCAGCAGGAGTGTGTCCGGATCGCTCTCTGTTTCCGCGCACTTCTCTTGCCACATCCCGTCCGCTGTTCACCTTTAACTGGCAGATGAAAACTCACTTACTGACTCTTAGGCGATCGAGCCAGCCCGCAGCAGTTGAGTCTTCACCGCGATGCGCTGTTCCAGACTCAGTCCGGCAAGCGCCGCATCCAGCGTCCGCACATCCACCGGACCCTCGCCGAGTCCATGCTTGGCCAGCATCTCCGAGGTTGCCGACGGAATCGTCCTGCGTAGCGGGTTCAACACGTTTTGCGCTGCCCCAGCTTTCAACTCGGCCAGTTCCCGTTGGGCAACGGCCAGTTTTTCGGCTAACTCCGTCTCCCGCCGGCTCTGTTCGACGGTCGCCGTAATTCTCTCCACCTCGCCGGTCAACGTCCCTTGTTGCTCCGAAAGCCAGTTCAGCGTTCTCTCCAGCAAGGTCGTTGCGGCCTCCAGTCGCTCCGCTATCTCTCTGTTTTCGTTTCCCATGCCATTCCTTTCCTGTTTGCCGTAAATGTCGCTCGCAAATCGCGATAATCCGCCTACTAACTTGCCGGCCTTCTAACTTGCTGGCCGGCCAATCCGCCGCTCTCTTAACTCGCCATGCGGAAGCTGGTCGCCCGGTAAGCAGCCTTTTCCCTGAGCAGGATCGCCGCGCCGGTAAAGGTCACGCGGGTCAACTTCCACACCTCGGCCCGCATATCCTCCACCCGCGCGTCGGCCAACTCATAACTCATGCCCATCGCCTGGGGCGCCTGCGCCTGGATCGCCCCGGCCACCTCCGGGAAGTCCCTGGCATAGAGGTATCCACGCACCACCAGACGTTGTCCGATCAGGTCCGCATCCGTCAGCAGCCCGATCTTGCGCCGCGCGTCGTGCCCGTCCCATCCCGGCCGGTAATCCACCGCCATTCCCAACAGCGAAGGCAGCGCCTTCTCCGCCGCCTCGCGCGTTAGCATTACCCGATGCCCGCGCGCCCCGGCCGGAGCCTTGTCGCTGGCGGCATTCACCACCGTCAATACCCCCTCGAAAGACACCCGGTTGGGGTGCCCTTCCACATGGGGAATCTTTACCGCCATCGCTTCCAGTCTCATGCGCTCTCCGCTTTTTTGGGACTAGGGACTTAGGGACCAGGGAATCGAATGGATATAACTCTCCACAAATGATCCAGTCCCAAACTCGGCGCCTGAATCTCTCGTCTAGATTCCCCTGTCGCTAGTCCCTAGTCCCTGTATCTGCCGCTTCACCCGTCAACTGCGCCACCCCATCCTGCCCGAGTGGCCCCAGTCCCCGCATCGCCCGCACCTCGTTCACCGTCAACACACCGGCCTGCAGCAGTTGCACCTGCACCGCCAGCTCTGTCTCCTCGTCCCTCGCGTTCAGCTCGTTGAAGACAAACTCAAACTCCCGCCAGCCAATGCACTTCCCGAATAGATCGCGAGTTATGTGCCCTGCCAGCAGCATCGCCAATGGCGAGATTGCCCCGCGAAAAGCCTCATCGGTCATCTCTGCGGCGGTCGACTGGTTCACATCCGCCTCCAGCCCCAGCATCAGCGGCGGAAGCCCGAAGGCGTTGGCCACCATCCGGATCAGAAACTCCTGCCAGGCCAGCCGCATATCCGCATCCGTGCCCTGAGCAAACCGCAATACCTCCGGCTTCTGCTCGGTCGAAATCAGCGGCACCCGCCCCGTTCCCTCGATCTCGTCCTGCCACCAGCGGATCAACCGGTCATGCTGCGTGGGCGTGGCCTCATTCAGCCACAGCGCATACTGCGCCACCGTGTTAGCCGCCAACTTACCGGCGAACCTATGCGCGCTGAGAAATTGATTCACCGTCTCGAAGGCCACCTCCAACGGTCCCAGTCCAAAGGGCGTGAAGCTGCGCGGATTCATCCGCACATACATAAGTTGGTCGTCGCGCAACTCGATCGCGCTCGACTCCAGTTGCCCTGGCAGCGCCTGTGCGTATCTGGGCGTCTCCGGCTGCCCGTCCCATCGCGGGTTAATCCGAATAGAGGCCCCATCCACAGCCCACAGCATCGCCGGCCGCTCTCCGTCGCCGGTCGGCTCCATCTCGATAGCCCCGTATCCGCCCGTCAGCGCGTCCTCGATCACCTGTTCGATCAAAGTGCGAAAACTGTCCACCGCATTCGGCTCTTCCAGCGTCCTGCGCAGCGCCCGCAGCTTCCGTTCCGCAAAGGCCAAATCTACTTGCCTCACTCCGCGCCGCACCCGTACCTGCCAGTCCATGGCCGCGATGCGATCCTTGATTACGTTGATCGCCCGCCGCACCAACGGCGTCTCCGCAAACCGGCGCAGGTTCATCGGCGTCGGCTTGGGTATGTGCCGCCCCGGAAACTGGACCGGACTCAAGATGGCAGGCAGAGCCAACGTCTTGCGCTCCGCCTCCGCGTCGGCCGCGCTGGCTGCCAAATTCGCCTGCCGGCCAATCCCGGTCGCCTGCCGCCAGATCTCCCGCAACTGATCTCCTACCCTCACGCGCACCTTCCTTTTCCCGCCGCCCCAAAAACAAAAAGGCACAGCCCCGGAAAGGGCCATGCCTCGTCTTCTTCTCGATTGTCATCCGCCGTCTGCTAACTCAAAGCTGCCGGTTTCCCACTTACAAAACCAATCCTACTACAAAGCCTCAAAACAATCTGCAAACTATCTTTCATTTTGATTTCGCCGGAGTCTCGCATCGCGCCGAAGCTCCCAATACTGTGCTTCGCAAGCATCGAACTGTCCAAATCCAGCCGCCATTGCTAACTTGCCAACATGCTACTCCCCGCGCAGCGGGGCGCTAACTCGCTGCCATTGATTTATCCCGCGCCAATTCAATCGGCCAATTCTCATCCTTGCGGCAGAAAAAGCAGTGGGTTGCAAGCTCGCCCATCACACCCGCAGCTCCCGCCGCGCCGTCTCCGCCACCCGGCCCAGGTCTGACGTTGTCAGCACCCGAATCTGGTGCTCTTCCATCGTCTCCACTCCGAAGCGGTACATCTCCAGACGTTCCGGCAACTCATTGGTCGCCCCCAGCCGAGCCGCCGGCTCGATCACGGCCGTCAACTCCAGTTGCGCCTTCTCCACCCGTTCCACGCCGGCCCGCAATCCCGTTGCCGAGAACGCCAGCACTTTGGCCATCTCCACACCCGGCTCCAGGCTCACCGCGTGAAACATCCGAATGACCCCATTCGGCCGGTATCCGCAGTCGATCCGCAGCGGATCCCCCGCCCGCGTATACTCCGAGGCCGCAATCCGCTTGCGCAGCAGATCCCACACCCCAGCCCGCTCGAACTCGCCCCGCATCTTCGCCTGGATCGCCGCGCGCCCACTCAACCTCGGCACCCGCTTCCGGGGCGGCGGCTCCACATAGAGCCGCATCAGTTCTTCCATCCCCGCCGGCAAACTCTCCGCCAGATAAGCCTTGGGCGCGGTCATCTGCACACTCAACGAGAGCGATTCATTCAATAGCCGCATCAGGTTCCCATCCGGCTCTTCCTGAAAACGTCGCCGCAACTCGCTTTCCATCCCTTCGAGCAGCGCCGTGTCCGCCTCCGGGTCCAGACAGCGCACCCGCCGCCAGTCGCGGGTAAATCGCACCAAAGCAGGCTCAGGGCTGGCCGCCGCCCCAATGCCCTGCTCGCGCAGGATCACCCCTATATGCACATACTCGTTCCGCACCGCATCCGGCACATACCGGAGCAGTTGAAACTCGCATGTTCGCCGCCCGCCTCCGCTCGTCATCCCCGTATTCGCCGCCCGTCTCCGCTCGTCATCCCAGCATCAGCCGCGCGCCTCCACTTGTCATCCCAATACCGCCGCCCGCCTCCACTCGTCATCTTAGTATCCGCCGCTCGTTTTCCTCTTTCCATGCCCGGCGTTCGCCCTTCCACCTTCTAATTAACCATACCCGTCATGTTAGTCCCCCACCTTCCATCCTTCCAATCTTCTTTTCTATTTTCCCCCGTCCCTCCCCATTTAGGAAACGGCCATCGATCCGACTTCCCGAAGCCTTCAATCAGTTCCCGTATCCGGCCCTGTCGCGCCAGCAGCTTCTCCACCAGCGCTTCCATCTCGCTCAGATCCCCGCCGTACCACTCCGGAGGAACCTCGCTGGCCGCCGCCCATACCGTCTCCGCGGCCATTGTTTCCATCTTCGTCAACCAGGGATCGAACGACTCCCATCCGGTGATCTCCCGATACACGTCGTTGCGGTAGTAGACCCCGCGCAACGGAATATCCTCGAACCGCCACTCCCCGGCGTGAAAGCAATAACCAAAGTCGATGAAGACCGCCCGGTAGCGCCGCTCCCGCTGCTTGCGCGTGAACACTGCCTGCCGCCCGTTGGCGTTCCCCGTCCATTTGTCCAGCGCCAGTATCCCGGCAAACTCGTCCAGATTCCTGACCTCGGCCAACTGCTCTTCCGGCAGGTAGTCCACCACCTGTCCCGGCATCAGCCCGCCCACAAACCGCGACCCGAACTGCAACCCCGGCCGGCATCGCACCCGCGTTCGCCCCAGGTCGATCTCCATCTCCGGCGTGTTCTCCACCAGCCAGCTTGAGACCTCCATCAATTCAACTTCCGGCGCCGTCAGCCCCGCCGCCAGGGCCAGCCTGGAAGCCAGAAACTCGTTGGCCAGCACCCGCGTATGCTGCGGGTTGTTCTGGAACTTCACCACGTATACGTGCCCGTCCGCGCCCAGCATCAACTGGCCCTGCGCGCCGCCCCGCATCCGCCGGATATGCTGCACCGCCAGTACTGCCAAGCCCGTTCCCCCGCCTCTTCCAATTCCTCAATCGAATTCTATGCGCTCAGACCCATATTCCCCGCAATTTCTATCGGTTTCAAGGCATTTTTCAGCTTTTCTCGCCTGCGCCGCTTCTTCATGGCAGTCTCAGAATTGCTGAAACGCAAAGCCGAAGCCGGAATCGCCCGTCATCGCTGACTTGCTTACTCGTCTGTCATCGCCGACTTGCTAACTTGCTAACTAGCTATCCCCGCTTTAGCGGGGGCTAACATGCTGCTCTAATCAAAACCCCGCCCGCGAAAAGGACATAAAGCCATCTACCTCCGGGAATGTTCCAGCAGCTCCGCCCGCGCTCCCAGCCCGATCGCCATGGCCATCACACGGTCGTCATGCGTTCCGGTCTGCGCACCGGACTTGCCGTCCGTCATCCGCACAAAGCTCCTGCACTCGCCCAGCAGCTTCCGGCTCTGGAACCGCTCCGGCTGCTCCACCAGCCCCGCATCCAATCGCCCCAGCGCCGCCGGACGGCTCATCGACGTAGTCAGCCAACCCGCCTGTCCTCCCTGCCGGTAAACCCGCCGGTAGCCGCAGACCGTCTCCGCCAGCGCCAGCACCCCGCTGCCGTGATTGTTCCTCTCCACCACCAGCCACGCCTGGTTATACTCGCCTGCCAGTTCCGTAATCAGCCGCGCCAACTCCAACCCGCCCACATGTCCGGCAAACTCCGCGCACTGCAACCCCGTCTCCAGTTCCAGTACTTCAATAGCAGAGTAATCTCCCTCGCTCCCGCCACCGGAGGGGTCCACCGCCACCAGATACTCCTTGCCCTTCAGCGGCGGCAGCCAAACTTCCAACTCCCCGTTCCGTCGCCGTTCCACAGCTTCCGGCGCCGCCGCCAGACGCGCCTCAACCGCCGCCAGTTCGAAGACCGAGTTCCCACTGGCCAAAAAGCAGCTCTCCGCGTCCTCGGCATATTCCTGCCGCGCCAATCCGCGAAACTCCGCCCGAATCCGCCGCCGGTAACCAATCTGTTCCAGATCGAGCCTGCGCCGCGCCATCAGCCCGCGTTCTTCCTCAGTCAGACTCGCCTCGTCCACAGCCTTCGCCCGGTAGCGCCGCTCCATCCACCACGGGAAAAAATGCCGCTCCATCCCAGTCTCGCCAGCCTTCTGCCACTCCTCGTGAAAGCATCCCCCCACTCCGTTCGGCGTCGACTCCAGAATCAGCTCCGCTCCCGGAGCCATGGCCGCCCGCAGCCCGGCGAGGGTCTCCGCCGGATCTCCCGGCCAGTGCGCCAGTTCCGAGCAGTGCAGGTTCTGCACCGTCAATCCCCGTCCGGCGTTCCGGTCTCCCGCCGAGACCACCCGGTACTGCGCATCCATCTCCGGAAAAACAATCTGCCGCACATTGGCCTTCGAGGTTCGCAGCGGTCCCTCCCGCAGTTCCTCCGGCAGCCAGTCCAGAAACCGATGCACAATCCGAAAAATCTCCTCTGCGGCCTCCTGTGTATGCGCCACTTCCAGCGTCAGCGTTCCCGGCTGGGTAATGGTCTTCAGGAAAAACCGCGCCGCGGCCCAGGTCGTCAGCCCCATCTGAAGCGCCTTCAGCACAATGTTCCGCTCGCCTCGCCGCCGCTCGAAGGCACGCTGCGCCGCATTCGCCTTCAGAGGCGCCGTCCACCCTTCGCGCGTTCTTACCAGCAGCATCTTCTCCGCCAGCGCCATCCCCACAGTCCGCCCCCCCAGGCTAGCCGGACGCTGGTCCAGTATCTTCCCATACCGCTCCAACTCCTCAATATCCAGCTCCTCCGGGCAACGGTCCCACTCTCCCGCCTGATCCATGCGCGCTCCTGACTCTGTCACGGGTCTCCCATTTCCGCCCGCCCGTCCATTCAGTCTGGTGCCCATGCCCTTCGCCGCCCCCGAAATCCGCTAACTTGCAAACTCGCTATCCCGCGAAGCGGGGCTAACTCGCTGTATTGTTGGTTGACAATCGTCCTTGAGGAGCTCAGAGCTTGCAAACCCAGGCGAACTCCGCTCAATTTCCCCCGCACCAATACTTCACCGTATACGCCGTCGATGCCGTCAACGCTGTATTGGCCGTCAGCGTCACCGCCGTCGTCGATTCCGTCCAGGTCGCCGTCGTCACCCGTCCAACTCCGCTCTGCAGCATATCCACGATGCAGTTCGCAATATTCGTATGCGTGTTCGGGAACGTCAGTGTAGCCAGCGTACCCGTTGTCGGGCTTGTCCCCGTTGTCAGCGTCGCCGTTCCGCTCACCCCGTCGCACACATGGCTGGTCGCGCAAGCTATCGTCGGACTCGTTCCCGCCGCCGCGCCCGTCGCCAGCGTCATCGTTCCCGATCCGATCATGAACTTGCCCGACACAAATCCCGTCGCCGTCGTGTTCCCGCTCCCCGTCACCGTCAGTACCGCCGCCGGACTCGAACCGCCGCTCTCCACCAGCAATCCGCTCGTGCCGCTGCTTGCCGTGCCATTCAGCACCACCGCATTCGCGCCGGCCCCGGCGTTGAGGTTCGTGTTTCCGTTCTGATAGAAGATTTCCCGGTCCAGCGAGTTCACCGCATCCGTCAGGCGAAGATAGTTGCTGGCGTCCTTCTTCAACTTCCACTCCGAGGTGCCGGAGTAGTTGTTCCACCCATACGCGCCCACCTGGTCCGCGCTCAACCCAGGCTGGATTACTACGTCCAGTTCGGCTGCAGCCGCATTCGCAAACGTCGTTGTATTGCCCGTGAAAGTCGGCGAGTTAGCCTTCACCAGGCTTCCCGTGCCCGTTGTCGAGCATCCGCTGCCGGTATCGGTGAACCCGGTTGGTCCGAAACTGAATGTGCAGGATGGATTCGCCCCATTCATGGACGTTGCCCCGGCGGTAGCGCTCCAAATCTGAGTTACAGGGTTGTAACCCCACACATCGTTTGCGTTCCCGCTGTTGTTCTGGTTGGCCACCCCCAGCACTGGATAGGTGGCGTTCCACTGCGAGCACACACTACCGCCCAATGGATAAGTGTCGCATCCGACAAATACCGCCCCCATTGAACTGCCGCCGTTTCCGCCAAACGGCGGCAAGTGCATGAATAGACCGTCTCTATGCGGGCCGAAGAGAGTAAGTCCATAAGGCGTATTGAGCCACCCGCGCCCAGGCATATACGGAACCGCGCCGGCTGGATATCCGTAGTAGAGCGTGGGGTCGTTATTGTTCGTAAAGCTTCCCTCATAGTCGTTGGTTCCGAACGATCCATAGGTGTTGATGCTGAGATTGGAATGCTGTCCGCCTGTCTGATAGTTCGCGGTCGCCATATTCAGCCCGGAAATCTTCACCCGGTCGTAGTGCGGCTGCTCAAGCGTGTCTCCGCTTGTGAACGTGCCCACCGCCGGCGTCGTCTGGATGCTTGACCCATCCACAGCTCCGGTTGTGGCGTTATAGGCGTTCAGCACGCGCGCCTGCGGATAGATGTGGTATCCATTCTGCGGCGTCACCGCGACCGTTGCCGTCCCGCTGATCCCGGAACCCGCGTTGGCCACGGCGCAACTCGTAAGAGCGCCGCCGCTGATGCCGCTAACATAGATCGACGGGGCTGTTGTGAAAGTGATTCCCGAAATCGCAAGTTGAGGCGGATTGTTGGTGCCGATGTAACCGGTGCCGCCCGTCGCGGTGCAGCCGGTTACCGTCCCTCCGCTCACCGTTACGCTTGCCGTCCCTCCCGATCCGCCCATCGATGGATATGCGCGGGTATTGATTGCTTGGTTCACCCCGCTTGGCGCGAAGATCGTCAGCGTGTTCCCGCTGGCATTGGAGACGATCGGAAACACCTGCCGGATCGTTCCACTCGGTGGATTGTCGAGAAGTACGGAAAATCCATTCAGATTCCCTGGAATTACCCAATCGGCATCCATGCCGAATCCGTAGCCCGTCAGGCCGCCGGCCGCAACCGTAGACCCCGAGCTCAGCGGATAACTCATCTGGTCCACGGTGATCGTGCCCGTCCCGGCTGCGGTGACGTGAGCGCACTGCCAGCTTGGGTCCACGCTATCGAACATGCATGCGATCTGGCCGGCGCTGAAGCCCGAAGAACTGGTCACGGAGATAACTACGTTCGACTGCGGGAAAGTGTTTACGCCGGCATTTCCACCGCTGGTGTTGCTCACCGCCGCTGTCGTCGTCGTGCTCGCGGCTGTATCTCCATAGGTTGAATCCCAGTTGGTCCCGGAGCCGGTAAATGTCCCGTTGTTAATCAGCGAGATATACCCCGTGTTATATCCGCGGGTGATGTCGATGATGGCCGGTCCCGCTCCAATGCCGCCCTGGATTCCGCTCGTCTGAGCTGCGGAAAATATGCAGGCAGCCCCGCACGTCTCGCTATTGAGCGTTCCCTGGAACACGTTGCCGGTCTCTGCAAGCCGCGCTCTCCACTCCAGCCCCTCGTTCTGCGCAAGCCCACTGCCCATGCTGTATGCATCGGTGTATAGCGGAATCGAATCCCCCACTCCATAGGAGTAAAGGTCCGTGAATATATTATAGGACCCGGTCGAGGAATTGGTGATAACTTGGTTTCTTAATGCAATGGCGAGCGTCTCGTCGTTGTTGAAATCGTGGCTTCCCGAGAAGACCGTCTCTTGAAGGCTCAGCGCGCTGGGTCCCCATGCATTCAGCCCTGTCCCATACTTGGTGATGTTCTGCGCAAAGATCGGCGAACTTCCGTTAAACCTGCCCGATCCCCCGTTCGGCGAACCCTGATTGCAGATCACCTGCGGAGGACCCCACCTGTAATCGGTCACGCATCCGATAGGGTCGGTGCTTTTCGGACCGTACTCGTGATAAACCACAGTGTCCAAAGAATTCCCGCTGCCCCACGGCTGCGCCTCCACCTGCGCATAGAGCGCGGGCGCAATGATCGAGCACACATAAGCTTCCGATGCGCATTCAGTCAGCGAGTTTACTATCCCGTTGTTTCCTGTGCCCGAGGGTGTTTGCATCTGGTCCGCATACAGCGTGCCCTCTACCGGCTGACCCCCTTCTATAACTGTGCCGGTCCCGTCATACACTGCGATCTCTCCATTGTTCCCCGAGTCTACCGTGCCGCTACCGCTGCCGCTGCCCGTTCCGCAAGCCGATCCGGTGTTGGTGATGAATCCGGAGTTATCAACCTGAAGGCAGTAGTGGCCGCTGCTCGCTGCAAGCCCTGGAAACTTGATTGCGGTTGTCCCTGTGAAACTCGCATATAGCGCGCTGCTGTTGCCTCCGTATATGTTGAAGGACGTTCCAGACCCGGTTTCGTAGTTCACGCGCACCGCTCCTGAAGTATTCGAGGCATCGATGTAAGTATCGCCGCTGTTGGCGCTCTGGTATGCCTTGAAGCTGTCCAGTCCGCCTGTCGCCGAGTTCAGCGCCCAGTTATTGCTCGCGTCCTTCACCATGTACCACTGGCTATTGCCGTTCCAGTCCTTGTAAATGAAGGATTCCTTCTGGCTAGTAGTTAGGCCCGCTTGCAATACATAATCCACTTCGGCATCCGCGCCATTTTTTACATTCACATTGCTCGCAAGTGTAGATATGCCATTCACCCCCAGCGTCCCGTTGAACAGCGCATTCCCCGCATTGTTGATTGTTGCCACTGTAGTCTCGCTTGCTCCGCCTGAGCCGATAACCACGCCGCCGGTTCCCGAGTTATTCGATCCGTTTAGCACAATCGCCCCCGTCCCGGCCGCATTGATTACCGTCTGGTCGTTCGTGCTCGACTGTCCGTTGTTATACTGCCCGATCGAAAACCGATAGACGCTGTTCAATTCATCGAGCACCTGATAAAACTGCTCTCCGGCCGTTGCGTCGCTTAACCCGATCGTCCATCGGTAGCCGTAATCGGTCTGGTATCGGTCCAGCAATCCACGCTCGTTCCCCAGGCCAATCCCAAGCCGGTAGTGATTGGTCACCGTGGCGTCCTTCTGGCTCCCATACCAATCACCATTCAAGCCGTTGAAACTCCGGTGAAATGTATCGAGGAAGCTGTTGCGCGTGCCGTTGTCCGTCAACGCCCCCGTAAACATTGTCCCGCCGGTCATCCAGTTGTTGTACGAACTGCCCGTATCCGCCACAACCTGATTGGTTGAGTTTTCGTTCCGCAGCCCGACGATCGTATTGTTCTGAGCGTTCGCTCCCAAGTGCAGTGCTGTTGAGCATCCCTCTACGTCTCCGCCGGTGAATGTGTTTCCATCCCCCTGTTGAAGGTTGATCCCATAACTCCCGCTGATCGGGCTTCCACCGCTGGTTGGGCAATCGATATGCAGCCGCACAAACGTGCTCGCGTTCATCCAGTCCGTTGAGGCGGGATTCGAGATCTGGTGCCCAACCGCATTCACCGCCGTCTGGAATCCGTTGAATGCGTTATCGAAGAACGTTCCGCCTGTATAATTTCCTGTCCCATCCAGTGTCATTCCCGTCTGGTTTGAGTTACCCAGGAAGTACAGGCTTTCGAGATACATTTCCTGCGTGCGATAAGCCGCCAGTCCCTGCGCCGTCGCGCTGCCGGCCGTTGTCGTGTTGATAACCACGTTGTCTATGTGAAAGCCCTGCGTATCCTGCACATAGGTCGGATCTCCCACCTGCACCATCGCGCTCGTCCCGGAGTATTGAAACGCCGTTCCGCCCAGGCTCCCGCTTGCCGAACTGCCGCCTCGCAAAGCGCAGCCGCGCAGGGACACATTCCTCGTTCCCGCCGTCACAATGATCTGATTGGCCGTTGAAATCGTCGCGCAAGGCAGCAGCACCGTCGTATTTCCTGTTGCTATCGTCAGGTTCGACCCCATCGACAGGTTTCCCGTAAAGTTGCGCGCATCGCACGTGCCGCCGTAAGTCGCGCTAACCGTTTTTAGGCAGGCCTGTAACTTGGCCCCGAAATCCGCGCCGGGAAACTGGTCCGCTGGATATGCGGTTCCCAGCCCGTTATTGACCACCTGAGCCGCATAACTCCCGCCGCCCGGCAGTGTTCCGCCTCCGCCAAACTGAGTTCCATAACTCTGCGAACCGGCCGCGTTCCAAGCCGTATAGCCGCCGTTGCCCTTTAGCAGGTTTCCGCCAATGAACGTCATATTCTGCCCGCCAATCAGGTTCACCGGCGCCGCTGTATCCCATGTCCCCGCCGCGTTCACGCTTGCCGTCGTCGTTGACGAGCAGCCAACTCCGCCCGATGTCACGGTAACCGCCCCGATAGACCCATTGCTGTTCACGCTTGCAGCGGCCTGCGCCGTGCAGCTTCCACTGAACGCAAGCGGAACCTGCGTTCCGTATGGATCGAATCCCAATCCATGTTCCGTGCCCACTGTAACTGTCGTCACTGCTCCGCCCGATGCTGTAACCATCAGTGTTGGCTGCACCGCGTTCCATATCGGTGTCACCACCGCATTCCGCGCCGTCCAGCCCTGCTGTGTGCTCGCTAAATCCAGCACCAGCCCTGTCGGTGGCTCCGCTGTAGCCGCGGAGTTACTAGCTGTCGCCACCACGTTATCCAGTACGTTGTTCGAGCCAACCGCCGCCGTGAACCCGTGCGTCGCCTGAATCGTAATGTTCTGCCACCGGTTCGAGTCTGCGGTCAGCCCCGCCGGCACGCTTACCGGAAGCGTTGGAATAGCAATGCCCGTATTCAGACCGCGAATGTCGATATTTCGGAACTCGCTCCATTGCGGCCACTGCGCCAGATACATTCCGCACGTATGCGTCGAGTGCGCGCCGGGATACTGCGCCGCCATCGGGTCTACGCCCGTCGCCATGATCTCCAGATTCTCAATCGAAGCCACGCGCAGCCCGTTTCCGCCCGCTCCAGTCGCAGCCGGCATCGCAATCGCGCAGTTACCCACCGCCCAAGCCGTGCCTGTTCCCGCCGTCCCGGTCAGTCCATTCCCACCCGGTGAAAAGATCGAATTCTTCTCGAGCAGACGGCTTACTCCGCAATTACCGGCAGGCGCGCGACCCTCTGCCGCCGAGCATGAAACGTCGATACTTTGATCTACATAAATTGTCAGATCGTGAAGCCGCGTGTAGGACAAAAGATTCGTGCTGTCCGTCGCCGTCGCCAACACGTCCTGTCCGGGAAACCCTAGCAGCGCTGAAACTTGCTTGCCCAGTCCGCCGATCGACTCCCCGTGCCAGTTCAGTGTGCGCGTCTTGCATATCCCCTCTGGAATCGTCAGCGCCACTCCATGCGTCTGCGCATAGTTCACTGCCGCCTGCAGCGCATTCGTATCGTCCGTGCTCCCGTCGCACTTCGCGCCGAACTCCTTCACGCTGCGTTCAATCTGCTGCGAACCGGTCGTGCGAAGATCCGTCACATACACGCCATTCGGATTTGTAAATCCGTCCGTCCCCGCATAACTCGGCGGAATCTCCACCGCCCCATTGGTTCCCGCGGCGCTTATCGCTGCCTGTAGTGTCGTCTGCGAGCTTCCCGCCACCGGCGACTCAACCCCGTTGACTGCTGGGGTTATCAGTGGTCCCGTCATGTTACCCCCCGCCAATGGAACCGCCAGGGAGAAAGTCGTGTCCACATAGTGCTTATCCGCAGCCTGCAACGGTTGCGTCGGGTCGCCGTTCAGATACAGCGGACCGCTCAACGTCCCGCCGCTTGCCGTCAGTGTGCTCCCGATCGCCTCCGTGATCGACTCGTCCACATACGTCTTGCTCACCGCCTGGACGGCCTGCGCCGCCGGCATCAGTTGCGCTTGTACCGACCCCAGACTCGCCTGTGCCGCCGCCGGCACTACCCAATACTGGGTGCTCGTCGTGCCGTCGCTCATCTGGTAAACAGCCGTGTAATACAATCCCGCCGGCTTCGCCCCCAAATTTGGAGACAGGTTCACGCTCAAAAAGCCATCCGCCGCTATGGTCACCATCAACTGCCCAGCCACCACCGACTGGCCGTTTGCCGTTGTAAACGCAGGCCAACTCACGTTCAGTGTTCCCGCGCCCGGTTGTCCATTCGCCAGATACACCGTTCCCTGAACCGTCGTCGTGCTGACTGCCTGTGCATTAGCCGTCCATCCCGTCGCCATGACGATCGGGACCAGCACCATCAAGCACAGTTCCATCCATCCGCCGATGCGCAACCATTCGTTTTTCGTGAGCTTCATCCCTGTCTCTTCTTTCTTTCGGGGAGCGCCGCGAACTGCTCATAAGCCGCTATCCCCGCTAAGTCAATATCCAAGACCGCCCATCGCCGGCAAACCGTCCCCATCCCGCGGCCGCCGCCAACTCGCCTACTTGCTGCTTTCCGCTAGAGAATCGCTAACTCGCTGCCGTCGAGAGACATTGGCTTCCCACTCCTAAGACCCGCTTCTGTCTCAGGCGCAAGAAGCCAATGCCTCTCATCCCCCGCATTCTTCCACGGCGATCTGCTACCGAAAGAAGAACACGAATTATACCATCTGCCTTTCGGCTACTGTTGTCCAGCGCTCGCCATCGCGTCTGCGTCGAGTGATTCCCCATTCCACTCCGGCTCCGCCGCAAGCTTTTTTGCCCAACTTCGAGGACGACGCGTCTTGTCTATCTTCGCGTTCTCGGCTGGTCCCTCCGCTAGCTTAACCAGCAGTTGCGCGCTCACCGCATGACCGCTTGCAGCGCTCTCAATCAGCGATGCTACGATCCTTCCGCTGTTTTCTCCCAGAGCCTTGTCTGCCGCTTTGCTCAACTTCGAGCTTCCCCGGCCCGTCGTCTTTTTCCCGCTTCCACGCGGCTCTCCCACTTCCTTCTGCTTCTGTCTTGCCACGTTCATTTGTCCGCCATTCCCGTCCCACCACTCCACGGCTGTGCGCTTTGCTCGTAGAAAGGAAAGGGAGCGAATCCTTGCGGAATCGCCCCCTGCATCCTCCAAATTGGTGTATCGGGAGCCGCGAATGCAGGTCGGCTTCTTCCTTCCGAGGAAGCCGTCCCGCACAAACCTTCGCAGTTCCACGTCAAATCGGAATACGCACTGGTTTCTTCAGACGTTTGGACCATACCGTCTTTCGACCTTGAGATGCCGCCAACCCAATCATGGCCCTGCGCCCAGGTAAAAACTCCAAACTGTCCCTGAAGGTATTCCCAGCTTCTTCCCCACGCCTGTGAACCCGCGGAAGTAGTCCGAAAAACTCAGGAAAGACACCTACACTCTCTCCTGTCTCTTCATTTCCCCTTGAATGTTCTTAGCTTAACGGAACAACCCGAAATTCTCTGCATCCAGTCCTCAGCTTCTTTCTTCCTTATTCTCAATTAGTTAACCCAGAATGCTCGCCATTGGTTCGTTGACAAGAATCCCGGTATGGAACAAATAATTCCTGAAATGAACTCGACCTCGAACCATTCTGCTCCCAAGTGCGCTCTCCGTGCGCAATATCACGCCAACTTGCCAACCCGCTAACCCCGCGAAGCGGGCTAACTTGCTGCTTTTTCAAGAATCCCCTCCTCGCCATCGCTCCCGTTCATCGGTTGCTGCTTGTTCGTGCCGTGCCCAGTCCTGCTTTTATACTGGAATAGCAATCCTCATTCCCCTGCGAGGTCCCTCAGGCATTGAATTATTGGATTGGGTTCCGAGGTCTGTATTCGCGTTTTCTCGTCTGGCTCATGCGCCGGATGCCCAATGAAAGACAGCGATTGCTGGCGGTCACAATCTTGGCCGGCGGTCTCTGCGGGCTGGCAGCCGTAGCCTTCCACCTGAGCATCGGCTGGGCTGAGGCGCTGATGATCGACAGTGCCAACACCGCCTCCGGCCATAGCTGGATATGGTGGACAATCCTCACCCCGGCGCTGGGCGGACTCGTCGCCGGCCTGGGCCTCGTCTACTTTGCCCCCGCCGCGGCCGGCAGCGGCATTCCGCAGGTCAAGGTCGCCTATAGCCGCCGTTACGGCTTCATCACCCTGCGGGAAACCATCGGCAAATTCATCCTCTGTGCTGTGCAAATTGGCTCTGGAGCCTCGTTGGGTCTCGAAGGCCCCACCGTGCAGATTTGCGCCGGTGTCAGTAGTCTGCTGGCCCGCGCGGCCCGCCTCAGCCCCACAAACTGCCGCCGCATGGCCTCGGTGGGCATGGCGGCAGGTATCGCCGCGGCCTTCAACGCGCCCATAGCCGCCGTCACCTTTACACTCGAAGAACTGATCGGCGACCTGGACCAGACCATGCTCTCCGGCGTCATCGTAGCCGCGGCGCTGGCCGCTGTGGTCGAGCACACCATTCTCGGCTCCAACCCCGTCTTCCACGTCAACCGCACTTACGCCCTCGCCAACGCATCATCGCTGGTTTGGTACTCCCTGCTCGGTCTGCTGGCAGCCCTGATCTCGGTAGCCTTTACAGACTCCCTGCTCTGGCTGCGCGCACAATTCAAGCGGCTGACGGCAGTGCCCAAGTGGATTCATCCCGCCCTCGGCGGCCTCGCCACAGGCAGCCTGGCCGTCGTCGCCCTCGAATTCTTCCACCTCAACGGCATCGCCGGCGATCCCTACAAAACCCTCACTCTGGCCCTCACCGGAACCATGCCGGTCCTGTTCATGGCTGCGTTTTGCCTGCTCAAACTGGCCTCTACCGTCTGCTCTTATTCGAGCGGAGGCGCGGGCGGCATCTTTGCACCGGCGCTCTTTATGGGAGCCATGCTCGGCGGCGCGGTCGGCTACCTCGACGTAACCGTATTCCACCACCCCGCCGACTCCATCGCCGCCTTCGCCGTCGTCGGCATGGGCGCTGTCTTTGCCGGAATCGTCCGCGCCCCCATGACCTCTGTGCTCATCGTTTTTGAAATGACCGGCGGTTACGGCCTAGTTTTGCCTCTGATGATCGCCAACATGAGCGCCTTCGCCCTGGCACGTCACTGGCGCCACACACCGGTCTACGAAGCGCTTCTGGCCCAGGACGGCATCTATCTGCCCCACAAAAACAAGCCGCGCGACCCGCATGATGCCGCAAAAGCGCCCACCCTCGCGCTCCCTGCCGACGCATAAGGCATCGTCTCAGCCCGAGCGGCCGGTGTGAGAATTTTCGATCATGCTGCGGCGGTCGAACGGCGAAAAAATTAAAAGCTGCGGAACATGTCCATTCTGTGTTATGTTTCTCCACAGGAAATTGGTTGACGAAAAATGAAAAAGTTCTTGAAAATCGTTTCACTATGTAGGTATTGTATGTTCTGTTGAACGAGTTGTGCCTGTTTTTAGGTAGAATTTTTGTTCAGAGTCCCTCCCCGGCTTCGCCGACTCACGGTCGATGAAACGGTCGTATTGCGATTTATATTTGTTTTGTTGAACTTGCACTCTTATTTCTTATCAGGTTGTTCGGCTGAAGATTTGGATCTGCCGTTCGATGGTTCGCTCGTTCAAACAGCGCGTAGTGGTAGCTCTTGCGTCCACGCTTGCAGCGGCGGCATGCGGGACGTTGGCTGGCTATTTGGCTGGCCGGGCCGTTACGCTCAAGCTGGCTCAAGGCAGGCTGGTGCAGTACGCAACTGGCATCATGGGGGAGGGAGAGGCTTCCTCCTTGGAGTCGCGCACCATGTTGGCCACCCTGAACGCATCCCCCTGGCCCTATTGCTCGGACGCGGAGCTCGCCTGGTTCCGCACCTTGATCTTCCGTTCGGAGTACCTGCAGGATGCCGGGCATATGCGCGACGGGAAGATCGACTGTTCGGCTACCTTGGGCCGCGAGACTCAGTCCCTCGGTAAGTCCCGTCCGGTTTTTTCCCAGCAGGACGGCTCCCGGTTGTACAGAGATATTGCCCCGCTTCGAATTGACGGACTGACGGTGATCAGTCTGCAGCTCGGCAACTCGTATGTGGTTTTCAACCCATACTCGCAGAAGCATCGGGACGCTGCCCCCATGCATTACACCCTCACGGTGACCGGCGCGTCCCAAGGGCAATCCGGCCAGTTGGTGGGCGGGTCGCCACAGGCAAATGAGCGGATACTCCTCAAGGACGGCGAGTCGCGGCTCAATGGCAGCCTCTACGCCACCCGCTGCTCCCCGCGTTTCTTCAACTGCGTCACGGCTTACATGACTGTTCCGGAAGCGTTGCAGGCCAGCAGAGGCGAACTGCGGGCCTACATTTTGCTCGGCGGGTTGACTGGCGCTCTGTTCGGGCTGGTGATCTCCATCCTCTACCGGCGCAGCCGGAGCATGGAGCCGCAGTTGCGCAGGGCGATTCGCGCAGACAAGCTGCGCATGGTTTACCAGCCCATCGTCGATCTGGCCAGTGGACGGATTGTGGGCGCCGAGACGCTGGCGCGCTGGACCGATGAGGACGGTTTCGCGGTCGGTCCGGAAGTTTTTGTGAAGATAGCCGAGCAGCACTGGTTTGTGGGAGGGATTACCCGGTTGGTGGTGCATCATGCTCTGCGCGATTTCGGAGAGACGCTGCGCAGCCATCCTGATTTTCAGCTCAACGTCAACGTGGCTGCGGCGGACTTGGGCGATCCCGGATTTCCCCGGATGCTGGAGAAGGCTCTGGACGAAGCGGGGGTCTTGCCTCCGAGTCTTACCATCGAGATCACCGAAAGCTCGACCGCCAAACAGCATGTGGCACAGGACGCGATTGTTCGCCTGCGGCAGAGGGGACATAAGGTTCATATCGACGACTTTGGGACGGGATATTCCAGCCTGTCCTATCTGAGCGATCTTTCCGTGGATGCCATCAAGATCGACCAATCCTTTACCCGGGCCATCGGCACGGAAGCAGTGACCGTCGGGATTCTGCCGCAGATATTGGCGATGGCCGAGGCGCTCCACCTGCAGGTTATCGTGGAAGGGATCGAAACCCTGGAGCAGGCCAGCTATTTTTCCGGCACGAAGAAGCCTGTGCTCGCGCAGGGCTGGCTCTTCGGCCACCCTGTTCCTACCGGCGAGTTCCATCGCATTCTGGCTGAACGTGAGAGGGAAGCACAGGTTCTGGTAGGAGCGGCATGAGGCGGGGATCGTGGCTTTCCACCCTTTCGCATCCATATTCATCGAGATGAATATCGTCTTGGCAGCCTGTGGTGATAGAAATTCAAGTCGGAAAAAGACGGATTCGGCCTAAGGAACCTCTGCGCAAGTCGAGATTGTGTCAGGGCACGGCTTTAGTCGTGCCGTAAAGTATGTTGAATTAACGGGGTTTTAGCCCCTGAGGGAATGTCGGCTTCGCAAAATGGACTTATGAAGAGCTCCCATAAGTTCCTCCTAATGAATCCATTCAGATGATTATTTAATTAGCTCCGGCATTTCTCCACACGCAATAAAAACAGCATGTCTTTGTAACAGGGCACGACTTCAGTCGTGCCGAAAGAGCAACAAAATCATGTTGGGCTTTAGCCCCTGCGGTTTGGTTTTCAGTAATTTACAATACCGCAGCGGCTAAAGCCGGGATCTAAATTGGCCATTTGTGGCACGACTAAAGTCGTGCCCTGACATAATCCATAGCCAAAGGTAATTTTGCAAGAGGCCATAGGTATTCCATCTTCACCGCAAAGAATGAGCCGAAAGCCTGCCCGGAGTTGATCTGAAGGAGTTGGACTCCCGGTGTTTTCCGCTCACCGGGGCTGCGCCGTTTCGGGAACTCCAGGCAAGCTGGTGCCGTCGGCTGCATTTTCTTTTCAAGTTCGCAGCTCATCGTTCCGATGAAGAAAATATGCCAGCAGCGGTTGAGTACTGCTTCTGGACGGATACCGGCTGAACGCCGGACAGGTCGATGAACCATGCCAATCATCAAAAAGCGCATTCTGGTTACCTCAATGGCTACCCTCATTGTGGTGGCGGCCGGCACCATGGCTGGCTATCTGGCGAGCCGCGACCTGACGTTGTGGCTAACTGAGAGCAAGCTGAGGCAGTACGCGACGCAGACCCTGACCGAGGCGGATTCGGCCTCGCTCGAGTCGCGCGCCATGCTGGCGGCGATGCGTACCTCGCCATTCCCGTTTTGTTCCGATGAAGAGATCGCATCGTTCCGCAATCTGATCTTCCTTTCGGAGTATCTGAAGGAGGCCGGGCGTGTGCGCGACGGCCAGATCCAGTGCTCGGCGATGCTGGGCCGCCTAAGCGCGCCCATCGCGCTGCCGCAGCCCGATCTCGTCCAGTCGGACGGCACCAGAGTCTACACAAAACTTTCGCAATTCAGCGTAGGCGATCTGCGCGTGATCAGCGTGCAACTGAACGACTCCTACATTGTCTTCAGTCCCTACATCGAGACCCACCGGGTTCCGGAGCCGATCCACTCGACCATCGTGGCAATCGATGCATCAGACCGGGGGAATGGCGCGCAGTCCCAGGCGAAAGGCCAGGTACTCAGCGGAGATGGCCAGCCGCGGCTAGACGGCAGCGTCAACGCTACGGTTTGTTCAGATCGCTCCTCGAACTGCGTAACGGATACGATCTCGATACCGGATGCATTGCAGGCCGGAGGTTTGGTGCAGGCCGGATGCATGGCAGCGGGCGGACTGGCCGGACTCTGCATCGGCTTGATCCTCGCTCTGTTACAGCATGGCAATCAAAGCATTAGGAAACAGCTTTACCGCGGAATTCGCAGTGGCCGGGTGCAAGTGGTCTATCAAGCCATCATGGATACGGTGAGCGGCCGCGTGTATGGCGCCGAGGCGCTGGCGCGCTGGACCGATGAGGACGGCAATGTGGTGGAACCCGAGGTTTTTGTCCAGGTCGCGGAGGAGTGCGGATTCGTCGGCGACCTCACCAAACTGGTGGTGCGGCAGGTGCTCCGCGATTTCGCAAAGAAACTCCGCAGCCATCCCGACTTTCGCATCAGCGTCAACGTAGCGGCGTCGGACCTCACCGATCCCCATTTTCTGCCCATGCTGGATGCCGCGATGAAGCGCGCGGCCGTTCCGGCGAAGAGCTTGGCGATCGAGATCACCGAGGGTCCGAGCACCAGGAACGAGGTGGTGATGGAGACGATCCGCCAACTGCGCTTGCGGGGACACAGCGTGATGCTGGACGACTTCGGAACGGGCTATTCGAGCCTCTCTTACCTGAGCGCGAACTCCGTGGACGCGATCAAGATCGACAAGCCGTTTACGCAGGCGATCGGCACCAGTGCCTCGAACGCAACCATTCTGCCGCAGATACTTTCCATGGCCGAAGCGCTCAACCTGCAGGTCATTGTGGAAGGAATAGAAACCGCTCAGCAGGAAAGCTATTTTGCCGAAGCGGGCTGGCCGATTCTGGCGCAGGGCTGGTTCTTCGGACTCCCGGTTCCGGTGGACGTATTCCAAGACTGGCTGGCTGAAGAGGAGAAGAAAGCGCAATCGGCTCCGGCTATAGGTTCGGCAAATAAATACTGATACTATCAGTCTGTCATTGCGTCAAATGAAGTATGGACCGTGAGGATGCTCGCAAGTTATCTCCAGAGGCACAACACGAACGTCGCCGGCAGGTCGTTCGCGCCTACAAGCGCGGCGTGAGTCGTCGCCAGATTGCTCGTGGCGTGGAAGAAATCGAGCGGAAGCCGGAAATGGAGACAGGCCGGGTTCGCAAGCCGGGAGGTGGACGCAAGCCGAAACGCGTCGCGGATGCCACCTTGCTGGACGATCTGAAACATCTGGTGGAACCGGCCACGCGGGGCGATCCGATGCGCACGCTGCGGTGGACATCCAAAAGTCTGCGA
>Ga0181536_10002216_pt1 | contig 22209 bp, 15 predicted proteins | sample PEATcosm2014_Bin_41_FD_121105 | JGI IMG/M metagenome (GOLD analysis project Ga0181536, IMG submission 121105) | Peatland microbial communities from MTU Mesocosm Facility, Houghton, MI, USA - PEATcosm2014_Bin17_60_metaG | ecosystem: Environmental > Terrestrial > Soil > Wetlands > Peat | place...
CAATTGCTGAAGAAATGCGGCGGTCTGCCGACCGCCGCTACGATGAAAAGGAGTTTTTCAGAAGTCCCCGCTTGGTTTGGCTGCGGCCGGGTGAGTGAATTTTCACGCCAAGGCGCAAAGACGCAAAGAAAACTTTTTGGAGTGCGGCGGGAAGTGAAGCGCCACGCCGCTTTTGCAGCGTTGGGCGTTGTCCGAAAGCGGTGTCGCCGCTGGCCGCTCTGCCACCGCAGTCCAAAAGCCCGCGTCTTTGCGTTAAAGAATTTGAAGGCAGACACCCAGGACGTTTTGCCCGGGCTTTGCAAGCAACGTTCACTTCGCCCGCCTTTTCAGAAATGCCGGCGTCACCTCATTCTGCAGTATCTGGTCCAACGTCTGGCGTTTTCGGATGAGCTCGACCGAGCCGTTTCTGGAGATCATTACTTCCGCAGCTTCCGGGAAAGAATTATAGTTCTTGGCTGCCATGCTCGAGCAATAGGCTCCAGCGCCGCCGAACACTACCAGGTCGCCAATCTGTGTTTCCGGGAGCAGGCGTGGTTGCAGGCCTTCCGGGCTTCCCGGAGCGGGTGTGAGCACGTCACCACTTTCGCAGCAGTGCCCAACGACGACATACTTTACCTGGCTGCGTCTTCCTGTCGCGCCACGCACGACTTCGATGGGATGTTGTGCCCCGTACATGCTGGGCCGGAGAATCTCGGTCATCCCGGTGTCCACCTTGAGAAACTTATAACCGCGACGCCCCGTATCCACGATGTCGATGACCGTCGCGATCAGGGCACAGGAATTGGCCACCAGATACGTGCCTGGCTCCACTTCAAGATGCAGCCTTCGCCCATGTTTTGCTGCGAATGATCGAAACGCCTCCATGATGGGAAGGCCGATCTTCTGCAAGTCGGTCGTTTCTTCGCCCTTCACCCTGCCGATTTTATATCCGCCACCCAGATTCAGCACGGTCACGTCACGCAGGCGCGAGCATGTGTCCAATGACATCAACGCCACGTGTTGCCAAACCTTCGGGTCGCTCCCCGATCCAATGTGCGTGTGCAGACGAGTGAACTTGAGGCCGTACTTCCGTCCGGCTGCCAGCGCCTCATCCAGGTGTTCATGCCAGATGCCGAAACTGGCCGAAGGCCCGCCGACGTTTGTCCGGTTGTTGTGCCCCGAACCAAGACCGGGATTGACCCGAAGCGACAGTTGACGGCCGGGAAACAGTGCCCCAAATGCGTGGATTTGTGCAATCGAGCAGGCATTGAACAAGATGCCCCTGGTCACCAGTTCCTTCAGATTGTCCGGCACCTGTTGCGCTGTGAGCTGAATTCTTTCGGGGGAAACACCGGCGCGGAGCGAGCGCTCGATCTCATGGCCGCTGCTGGCATCAATATGCAGACCGGCATCAGCCAACACCTTGATCACTGCGCTTGTTGGACAAGCCTTCGCCGCATAACGGGCCGTCAGGCCGAAAGGATTGGGAAAGCCAAGTACCAGGCGGGCCTGATGCTCCAACGTCCTCTGATCATATACGAAAACCGGTGTCCCAAACTCCCGATGGATGGAACGGGTTTTATCTTCAGTAAGAAACGGGACCGACTTTATGCTCGCGCTCTCTTGTATCATGCTCTTTCTGTCCTTCACGTCCGTTTGCAGGGCCAACAGTATTTTTCGGACAAACTCACTTTGTCATTTGATGTCGCTTGCCGGAAAAAGCCAAAGTCCGAAGGTCTTGTCCCTTCCCGCTCGATTCTGATTTCGCGGGCATGATGCGCCCCGGCCATGACCAGTCAACCCCTTTTGAGACTTCCGGAAAAATCATTTTTACCGTAGCGGCGGTCGGCAGACCGCCGCATTTCTCCAGTAAATTGAAGAGTGCGGCTCTCTGCTGAGAAGCCGCTACGCCGGTTTTGCAGAGTTTTCTTTTTGTTTTGTCTGCGGCCGGGCGCATTTCGACTTTCTCCGATTCCGGCAGGGCAAAGCTGCCGCTTTGCCTTGGTCGAAGTGCCGGCGATAGGACAAGCAAAAACATCGCTTTGCTCGTTTGTGGAAATGTTTGGGCGTCGCGGCAGCAACGCCCTACCTGGGGAAATGGATGAATTCTCATGTTGGGCTTGAAGCAGGTTATGGGTTGGCGTAGCTTGCTTTCATGAGCGTGGCGACCATCCAGAATGAGTTGTTGAACCTGCCCGCAACCGAGCGCGCCCGGATGATTGACTTTTTGTGGGACTCGCTTTCCGAGCCGGAATTGAAACTGCGCGAAACGGCGTGGGCGGCGGAGTCGGAAAGGCGGATTGATGCTTACGAGTCCGGCACGCTCAAGGCGCGGGATGCCCAAGCGGTTTTTGCGGAATTGAAAAAAGGGTTGAAGACGTGAAAGTGCGGTTCGCTTCGCCGGCGGAACAGGAACTCAGGGAAGCCGTGGAGTTCTACGAATCAGCGCAGGCAGGATTGGGGTCGGATTTTCTCGCGGAAGTGGAGGCGGCGACCCGGTTGATGGAATCCCATCCGTTGGCGTGGACGCCGATGTCGCCCAGAACCCGGCGATGCCGGCTGCACCGGTTTCCGTTTGGCTTGTTCTATCAGGTGCGGCCGGATGAGATTTTGATCGTGTCGGTCATGGATTTGCGCCGCGATCCGAAACGCTGGGAGCAATATCTTTAGCAGGCGCCGGATCGGAGATCGGCGCTCCGGTGGCTTGGTATCTTGCGCCTTTTTGCGGCTACCCAATTGCAGTTCACCCACCCGCCTGAACGGCTTCAAGCTCGATCTCAAACAGCAAATTGTCCCGGCAGATGTCGCACCGCGCGCAAGCCATCGGCATGGACTGCTGTCCGTGCCGCGCCAGCCAGTCCGCAAACAACGGGGCGTCGGCGGGGTGCTTGAAAAAAGCCGTGGCGAACGCCGTGTCCGCAAACGTCATGCGCCGCGATTCAAGAATGGCCGCCACCACCTGCATCGAGCGCTCGATTTGCGCCCGCGCGTCCCCGATGTGTTCCGTTTTTCCATCGCGCGCGATACTGGCCGTGCCGGAAACCAGCAGCCGGCGAAATCCGGCACAACTGATTTCCACCGCGCGGCTGAAGGCGCTTCCGTAGGACGACGCCGGGCACTGTTCCGGCGACGGGGCAAAATGCAGCACCTTGGCGGCCTCATCATGCGGGCGGACTGCCCACGCGGCGGCGGCCAGCGCGGCGCCTACCGGATTGCGGCCACCCACACCCGTGCTGGCAGGCAGACTGGGCGGTCGCAGTTCGTTGTGCGCGAAAACGTCGTTCCGCACGCGGTTGAAGTCGCCGTACCAAGACAGCATGTCGTCGAGATAAAACCAGGTCCGCACGATGTCTTTCATGGTCATGCCCGCCGAGGCCAGGCCGGTTTGAAGCTTTTCAAAAACCTCGCGGGCCTGTTCCGGCGCCGCAGCCTGTGTCCGTGCCGGCAAAATCGGGTTGACCACGCAACGGGTGGCCACGGTATCGTCCCAAATGCGCGTTACCACGCCATGGTCGCCGAGCGTTCGGACGCGCGCGCCGGTGACGGCATGGACCTGCATTCCGGCGATGGCATTATCGCCGCAACCGGCTCCCTCCACCCAGGCGATCGGCAGTTCGGGGTCTTCCAGCACCTGGCGCAAGGTTTTGAGCGTTGCCGGGGATGCTGTCGCCGAACCAAAAACAATTTGTCGCACCACCATGGCATCCCAAGGGTTCAACGCTTCGGCGAGACGTTTGGCCATGGTGTTGATGGATTCACCCGGCATCGGTGTCACGGTCAAATGCAACTCGGATACGGGCGAGGATTCGACCGCGACGAGGTCCAATCCGTCGCCGTGCTGGCGGCGGATGCGCGCGGGCGCGGCACAAGGCTGGGCTGGGCTCCGGGAAGGCACGGTTTCGGCAGGCATATACATCTCCTTTTTACGGCATTTACTGTTTATTATGACGGCGCAGGCGGCATTCGAGTTACACCAAAATTGCCAATGGCCGGTAACCAACCAGCCAAAACGTCCGTCCAATACCTTGGTTGTGATTCAGGTCGCGGCAACGCAAGGGAGGCAATGGATTCGCAACTCCGCCTGACGCCATGAAAGCATCAGTCATACCAGCGCTTGTCCTGACGGCTGCCCTGATGGGAGCGGGTGCCGCCCGGGCGCAGACCGGCCCGTATGAAAGCCCGGCCAAACTGGCGCCGACGGGTGAAATTGACCAGCTCGTTTTCAGCCGGCTGAAACAACTGGACATCCAACCGGCCAACCTCTGTTCCGATGCGGTGTTTGTCCGGCGCGCCTATCTGGATGTGATTGGCACCCAGCCGTCTGCGCCTGAAGCGAGCCGTTTCATCCTGAACCGCGACCCGAACAAACGCGCCAAGCTCATTGACCAGCTTCTGGCGCGCGATGAATTTGCGGATTACTGGGCGATGAAATGGAGCGACCTGCTGCGGGTGAAGGCGGAGTTCCCCATTGATTTGTGGCCCAATGCGGCGCAGGCGTATCACCACTGGATCCGGAGCGCCATCGAGCAGAACCAACCCTACGACCAGTTCGTGCGCGACCAGCTCACAGCCAGCGGCAGCAATTTCGAGGTCGGCCAGGCCAATTTTTATCGCGCCATGCAGAACCGCGACCCGAAAGGCATCGCGCAGGCGGTGGCGCTGACGTTCATGGGCGAACGCGCCGACAAATGGCCCAAGGAAAGGCTGGCCGGCATGGCGGCGTTTTTCTCGCAGGTTGGTATCAAGACCACGGCGGAATGGAAGGAGGAAATCGTGTACTTCAATCCCGCCTCGACGAACGCGCTGGCCGCGGCAACATTTCCCGACGGCACCCCCGTCAAACTTTCGCCCGACCGCGATCCGCGCGAGGTGTTCGCCGACTGGCTGATTGACCCGAAGAATCCGTGGTTCGCGCGCAACATCGTGAACCGCGCCTGGTTCTGGCTGCTGGGGCGCGGCGTCATCCAGGAACCGGACGACATCCGGCCCGACAACCCGCCAGTCAATCCCGAACTGCTGGCGTATCTGGAAAAGGAATTCGTCGCGTCGCATTACGATTTGAAGCAACTCTTCCGGCTGATCTTGAACTCGCAGACCTACCAGTTGTCGTCCATTCCCCGGAGCACCAAACCGGAGGCCGCGGCCAATTTTGGTTTTTACCCGGTGCGCCAGCTCGATGCAGAGGTACTGTCGGACGCCTTGTGTGAGATCACCGGGACGACGGAGAAATATTCCAGCTCGATCCCGGAGCCGTTCACGTTCATTCCAGAAAAGGAACGCTCGATTGCGCTACCGGACGGAAGCATCACCAGCTCATTCCTGGAAATGTTCGGCCGGCCGCCGCGCGACACCGGATTGGAATCGGAGCGCAACGACACCCCCACCGCCTCCCAGCGGCTGCACCTGCTGAATTCGAGTCACATCCAGCGCAAGATCGAGCAAAGCGAGAAGTTCAAGTACCTGCTCAAGACCTTGACCAATCCGCGCGATTTGGTCACGGGATTTTACCTGGCAATTCTCTCGCGTTTTCCGACGGAGAACGAACTCCTGGTTGCGGTCGGGCATTTTCCGACCGATGGTACGGACAACCGGGCGGCGGCGCTGGACGTCGCGTGGGCCTTGATCAACAGCAAGGAATTTCTTTACCGGCACTGAACCAAATTGGTTGGCTTATGAAAACAAAATATTTTGATTTTGAAAAACAACGGCCCCGCATCAGCCGGCGTGAAGCCATCCGCCGCGCCCTGTTCGCCACGAGCGGGCTGGTGCTGGCGCAGCATCTTTCCTTCCGCGCGTTTGCCGCATCGCCAACCGCCCGCGCCAAGGCCGTCATTCAAATCTGGATGTGGGGCGGGCCGTCGCACACGGACATTTTCGATCCCAAGCCGGAGGCGGGCTACGATTATTGCGGACCGCTGAAAACGCCGATTGAGACCAATGTTTCCGGCCTCCGCATCTGCGAACTGCTGCCGCTGCTGGCGAAGCAGGCCGACAAGTATTCCGTCATCCGCAGCATGACGCACGGCAACTTTGCCCACGAAACGGCGTCCTACATCGTGCAAACCGGGCGGCAGCCGGGCGGACGGCTGGTGTATCCGTGCGTAGGCGCGGTGGTGTCGCTGACGAAAGGCTACGAGGCCGGCTACAAGGGATTGGTTCCGCCTTACATCGTGCTGACGGAACCGCAGGGACGATTTGATGAGGCCGGGTTTTTGGGTTCGCGTTTCAAGCCGTTCGCGACAGGCGGCGATCCGTCCAAAACGCCGTTCGCGGTGGAAGGCGTTGTCGCTCCGGGCATCACCGAACAGCACCAGAAAGACCGGCGCGAATTGCTGCACCACCTCGACACGCTGGCGCAGGCGATGCCCGCCGATCCGCAAATCGTGGCGGCCACGCAGGCGGAAAACCGGGCTTACGACATGATCCTCGGCGACGGGGCGAAAGTGTTTGATCTGTCGCAGGAAAAACCGGAATTGCGCGACCGCTACGGCAAAAGCAAATTCGGCCAGTCGTGCCTCGTGGCGCGGCGGCTCGTCGAACGCGGCATTCCTTACGTCACGATCAACTACGGCGGCTGGGACACGCACAAGGATAATTTCGTGACGATGCGCCGGCAACTGCCGGAAATGGACAAGGGCGTGGCGACGTTGCTGCAGGATTTGTCCGAACGCGGATTGCTCGACAGCACCATTGTCTGGTGGGGCGGTGAATTTGGCCGCACACCGAAAGTCCAGTGGGAGGCGCCGTGGAACGGCGGGCGCAACCATTGGGGCAAGGTTTTTTCCGCCCTGCTGGCGGGCGGCGGATTCAAGGGCGGCCAAGTCGTCGGCGCATCAGATGCAAAAGGCGAGGAGGTCAAGGAACGCCCGGTTTATCCGGTGGATCTCATCGGCAGCATCTACGCCCAACTGGGCATCGAAGCCACGACGAAACTGCCGAATCCCGAGGGCCTGCCCACGTTCGTCATGCCCGGCGCGGATGACGGCATCAAGTCGGCCGGGCTGTTGAAGGAAATCGTGTAGGCGGCACATGAGTGTGAAATCCGAAAGCCGAATTGTCCGAAATCCGAAAGAGAGCCGAAGCCCGAAGGCCGAAACAACCACGGGAATGCCTGCGAAAGAGTTGCTATTCAGAGGCCGGAGAATTGTTTGGATTCGGATTTCGGATTTCGGACTTCTTTCGGCATTCGGATTTCGGGTTTCGGCTTTGCTGCCGGCATTGGTCTGTTTGTTCATGCTGGCGCCAGCCGCCCAAGCCCAGAACGCCCCGCACATCGGCTATATTTATCCTGCCGGCGGACGGCGGGGCACAACGTTTCTGGTAACGGTAGGCGGGCAATTCCCTTCCGGCTTCACCAATTTCGCCGTGGTCATGGATGAGAATCTGGCACGCGCGAAAGTCGTCGCTTACGACCGCCCGCTGAAGCCCATGGAACAGCAGGCGATGAAGGAGGAATTGAATAAGTATCAGGAAAAGCGGAAAAGTGGCGAGCGGCTCACTGGGGCGGACCTGGCCAGACTGGAAGAAATCAAGCGCCTGCTCACACAGTTCGGACGGCGGCCCGCCAATCCGGCCATCAGCGAATTCATGACGCTGCAACTCACCCTGGCCACCAACCTCGCGCCCGGCGACCATGAAATTCGTGTGCGGACTTCGGGAGGATTGTCCAATCCACTGAAGTTCTGCGTGGGGCTGCTTCCGGAAACCTCCAAGCCGGATTGGAAAGCCGTGCCCAAGGACCGCAACAGCATGGACCCTGCGATGCCGCCGCCCACCGAGGCGACCGTGACGCTGCCCGTCACCCTCAACGGTCAGATTCTGCCCGGCGGCGCGGACCGTTATCATTTTTGGGCGCGGCAGGGCCAGCAACTCGTCCTAGCCGTCGAGGCGCGGCAGCTCATCCCGTATCTGGCCGACGCCGTGCCGGGCTGGTGCGAGGCAGTGCTGACGATTTACGATTCCAAGGGCAAAGAGCTGGCGAGCGAGGAGCGTTTCCGTTTCAAACCCGACCCGGTCATCCATTTTGAAGTGCCATCCAACGGCACCTACACCGTTGAAATTCATGATTCACTTTATCGCGGACGCGAGGATTTCGTCTATCGCCTCACCATCGGCGAACTGCCGTTTGTCACCGGCATTTTCCCGCTGGGCGGCAAGGCCGGCGAAAAAACCTCCATCGCGCTGACCGGCTGGAATCTGCCGGAGAAATTGCTGGAGCGCGACAATGCCGAACCTGGAATCATTTCGCTGAACGGAAATTTTTTTAACACCGTTCCGTTTGCCGTGGACGACTTGCCGGAATGCCAGGAGCAGGGGCCGAACGATTCACGGGAAACCGCCCAGCCCGTCACGCTGCCCGTCATCATCAACGGGCGCATTGATCATCCTAGCGACTGGGACGTGTTCCGGTTTGAGGGCCGGACCGGCGACCCGGTGGTGGCGGATGTTGATGCGCGACGGCTCGATTCGCCGCTGGATTCAGTAATCAAGCTGACCGATGCCGCCGGCAAGCAACTGGCGTTCAATGACGATTATGAAGACAAGGGTTCGGGACTGAACACGCACCACGCCGATTCCTATTTCAGCACGGTCCTGCCGACGAATGGAACCTATTATCTCTGGCTCGGCGACGCCCAGCACAAGGGCGGCCCGGAATACAGCTACCGTCTGCGCCTCAGCCCGCCGCAGCCCGATTTCGCGCTGCGGGTCGTCCCGTCCAGTCTCAACGTCCGCGCCGGCGGGAGCGTTCCGCTAACCGTTTATGCCCTGCGCAAGGACGGATTCACCAACCAGATCACCTTGGTTTTGGACGGCGCACCGGTGGGGTTCAAGTTGATCGGCGGCTCCATTCCGGCGGGCCAGAACCAGGTGCAGGTTACGCTGAGCGCTCCCCCGACAGAACTGGCTGAACCCGTCAGCTTGGGCTTACAAGGCAGCGCGGTGGTTCAAGGACAAATGCGGATGCGAAAAGCCATACCCGCCGAAGACATGATGCAGGCGTTTGCCTATCGTCATCTGGTTCCGGCCAAGGAACTGGCGGTCGCCGTGTTGAAACGCCCGCCGCCGCGGGCGACGATGACCATTCTCAGCGGGAGTCCGGTGCGGATGCCTCCCGGCGCGACCGCGCGGATTGAGGTTGGCCTGCCCGGACCGCGGATCGCGGAGCGAGCGCAGTTCGAGTTGAGCAATCCGCCGGAAGGGATTTCAATCCAGAAAGTATCACCGGTCCGCGACGGCGTGGAGATTGTGCTGCAAACGGACGCCGCCAAGGTCAAACCCGGCCTCAAGGGAAACCTGATCATCAACGGCTACGTGCCGCGCCCGGCGGAAACTAACGCGGCCAAGCCGAAGGCAAACAACAACCAGCGGATGCCGCTGGGCGCCCTGCCGGCCATTCCCTTCGAAATCATCCCGCTACCCTGAATCCTTCTCGTCCTCGTCCTCGTCCTCGAAATCGCCAACCACAACGTCGTCAAACGGTTTTGGTGGTCCCGGCACTCAATCGGCTCATCCCTCGTTTTTGAACGGACACGCTGAAATTATCGGTTTGGGGACGGCGATGGCGCGGCAGAACACAATGGCGGTTTGATTTTTAACGTGCGGCCTTGATTAAGCGATTGTAAACGGAATTCCGCACGCCGGGTGGTAATACTTAGTTGTTGGCCAACTTTGCCATTATCAAAGCGAGAACATTATTTACAGATTCCACCATTAAACCCCGAGTTTCTTCCCCCGGAACAAGAAAGCCTTTGTGGGCATAAGCGCAACGTTGTTTGTATAATCTGTTGAACCATTCCAGCAAGTCAGGCCTGAGAGCGTGCATTCCTCCAACGATGTATTTTTTATTGTCACGGGTGAAATTTGGAGGAACAAAAAGATGTTCAAGGCAGCAATAGAGCAAAAGGAGTTTGACCCCCTCGTCTGGTAGTTGGGTGACCGTATTTAACAGGTCAAGCGTAGGAACTACGTCCCGCAACTGCTTTTCTTTCCAAGGGTGCTTCATGCTTTCGAGAATCTTTCTGTTGCTCAAAATGAGATCTTCGATTTTCCGAAACGTCCTGTTGTCTAGCCACATCTTCGAGAGCCGCCGATAACCAAACGACACGAATAAATTTCCGTCAGGCGATTTGCGCCACGATTCAAATGCTCCCTCAAGCCAAGAATAGGCGGCCTCAGCATGGGAACCTAACCACACAGAGCCTTTCGGGGGCAAAAACGAAACGTCCGTATGAGAATCTATTTGAGGCGTATGAACAAACCCCGCAATTCGTAACAGTTGCAAAAAGGTTCTCAGCCAAGCTGCTGCATACAGATAGCAATACGATTCAGAACCAGTCACCGTGAAACCAATAGACGGGGCGTAAAAGTATTGCTGACAATGTTCTTCCGTGTATTCCCGAAGTTCCGGCTGCATCTGTTTGTATTTATCCATGAAAGCTTTTTGGTTCACGAAAGCAACAAACGGAGCGCCTAGCTTTTGAAAAAACTGCTCAAAAAATCTCTGCACGGCTTCATAGTCCTGTCCCGAACCGCTTTTGCTCGGCCCGATGAACGAACTTAACTGAGTAAGCAGGGTTCTTTCTTTGATTGAATCCTTAATCCACTCGAAAAAGGCTTCGAGGGCTTCGTCAAATTTTGCTGGCTTGTGGCTCCATATGCCCAACGCATCCATGCCTTCGCCTGAACGCTGTAAAAAGGAGGCTTCGTCCGGACTGGCAAAAAGCAATTTGGCCCTAAACATGGCACCTACCAAGTCCGTTGGCAGGATGCCTAATCCTTTCTCGTCAAAAAAATGGCAATCAGCAAACAGTTCCCCAATGAGGACACGCTTTCGATAGTATTGTTTGTCCCCATACTTATTTTTTAACGGCGTATTGAGGGCAAAAGAAAGCTCCTTGTCTGCCTCCTTTTCAAGACGTTCAAAGCGATTTTGCCCAATCTGGTTTTTGATTGTGTCTAGGTAGTTCATGGGTTTGGAAGCGCCATTTCAGATTCCCAAGGACCTCCCCATTATAGGTGCCTCGACCGTAGCATTAAAAAGAAGCAGCGGAAGAAAAATGCCAACGCCGTAGCCAATCACAATCGGCAGGTCAATCCCGTCGGCTCGCGCCGTAAAGGAGAACGCGAAAAGGCAGAGCAGCAGCAATAACCACCGGAAACGCTTCACGCAACAAATGTGCGACTCCTACGGTCACGGTCAAGTTTCAACCGTAAGCGGCGGATGAGAAGTGGGCCAACAGATGACGGTGGCGCGCCAGAGAGCGGAAACGTTTCCCACTTGCAACAGAAAAACAGTGGTCCAGAATGCGTCTATGTCAGCAACGGGTGGATTCAAAGTTTGCCCATTTTGCAGAGAGCAAATAAGGCAGGAAGCTGTCAAATGCCGATATTGTGGCGAGTGGCTGGAGAATCATGCACAGCCAAGCCCAGAGCCAAGTCAAAAACACGAAGCATCCTCCAAACCGATTCAGCTTGAATCGAATCAGGAGCTGACCAATCCGCCAGCGGACCTCGGCGCAACGGCTTCTCCACAGGAACTAAGCACACCAGACCCTTCGCCCCCTCAAGCCGAGCAGACGGTGTCCCAATCGCACGCAAGGCGAATAGGAGGAGGCCCGCTGTGGCCGCTGTTGCTTCTCGCCTTTTGGATTTTCGGGAACATGGTTCCTCTGGCGATTAAGAATGGCGCATCAGGTGCGCTCGGGGTCGTGCTTGGAACCCTCAGTTATTGCACAACTCCCGGTTCCATTTTGGTGCTCCCCGCACTCGGAATCTGGTTTTGGACCGCTCATCGAAACCACCCTGTCGCTGAAACTTTCCGTGAACTAATCAGACGACCCGTTTGGCCAGCATTTCTGATAATCGCTATGTGCTTAACGTTGCTTGCCTTCTCATACAGCAGCATTCACTCGGCTTTGGAATTGCGACATGCAAACCAACGCCAAAAACTGTCGGCTTTGGGAGTCAATCCTGATGCACTTAAAGGCTGGGAAGTTGCTAAAGGGGCGGACCAACGAGCCGTCGATGCTCGCCTCGGTTTTGCTGCCGCTACAAAAAAGAGGATGCGTGAAACCTTTGCGTTGAGCTTAATGGGGGCGGTCGCCTATGTGACCAACGTAAACATCGAACTCCAAGGTCCTGAGCACGACAAGTTGATTGTGTCCTCACCCGAAATGAACGCGACGATTGCGAGCAATTTACCCGTGCTGCTTCAGCAAGCAGATACGGATTTTTGGAACCGCACTAGGTTTCTTGGATTCAGCGAATTCATATTTACCGGGTCGAATTACTATGAGTCGATACCGTCAGCGAAATTCGCCCAATGGGGTGTTGGTTATGACAGCTTCGTTTCCAACATGGTGGCCATGTATGACGCAGGTTTTAGCCAAGAGCAAACCTCGGGGAGTGATAATGGCGAACTGAACCCCGCAATGCAAAAGGTCATGCGACAGAACTTCGCATCAGTGTTCAAAGGTGCTTTCAATGCCATCTACAAATCGCTGGATGTCAGGCTGGAAGGCGAGAACGAGGACAGGTTAATATTTTACCTCAAGGAGATGGACGCCGCTACGGCGAACGAATTACTGAAGGCTTTGAAAGACAATAAGGGACGGAACTTCGGGAATGCGCTCAGGGCGATGGCGTTTCGTGAGCTCGCGTTTAGGGGTGATAACTACAACATGTCCTTTTCCAAAACAAATTTTGTTGAGTGGTCCTACAAGTATGACAATTATCTGTCCGAACTCCACAAGGTCGCAGGACGATTATCCGGTGCGATGAAAGGTGAGTCAACGGCCCCCTGACAGTTCCCCACGATGGCAGGGATTGATGCTGTCGCTTTTGCTGAATCTGCTTTGAAACCATCCCGCCGTAGGACAGGCATCTTCAATGTAAATTCTACCTTTGCCATCGCTTTCAATCTCTGGTTAAGCTTCGTCCATGCTTTCAAGGGTCTGCTCCGCAGCGCTCAACGGGATTGAAGCTTTTCCGGTTGAAGTCGAGGTCAATGCCGGTTACGGCGACACCCTCGTCGTCATCGTCGGCCTGCCGGACGCCGCGGTGAAGGAATCGCGCGACCGCGTCTCGACCGCGCTCACGAATTCCGGGTTCAAATTTCCGATGGGGCGCACCACCATCAACCTCGCGCCCGCCGACGTGAAAAAGGAGGGGCCGAGCTTTGATCTGCCCATCGCCGTCGGCATGCTGGCCGCCAGCGAACAAATCGAAACCGACCAGCTCGATAATTTCATTATCGTGGGCGAACTCGCATTGACCGGCGCGGTGCGTCCGTGCAAGGGCGTTTTGCCGGTCGCCCTGCGCGCGCGCATGGACGGCAAGATCGGCGTGCTCGTTCCGGCGGAAAATGCCGCCGAGGCAGCGGTCGTGGAAGGTTTGCAAGTCATCCCGGTTCAAAATTTGCGCGAGGCTGCCAGTTTTCTCGAAGGCGAAATCAAAATCGCGCCGGCCAGGGTGGACATTGCCAAAATTTTCGATCAAGTACACGATGACGACTTGGACTTCGCCGAGGTCAAGGGCCAGGAAAACGTGAAACGCGCCCTGGAAATTGCCGCCGCCGGCGGACACAACGCGCTGCTCATCGGCCCGCCCGGCACCGGAAAATCCATGCTCGCCAAACGGCTGCCGACGATTCTGCCGCCGCTGACTTTGGACGAGGCGCTGGAGACGACGAAGATTCACAGCATCGTTGGTTTGCTGGGGCCGGGCCAGGCGCTGGTGACGCGCCGGCCATTCCGGACGCCGCATCACACAGCGAGCGACGCGGGTTTGCTCGGCGGCAACATCAATCCGACGCCGGGCGAAATTTCACTGGCGCACAACGGGGTGTTGTTTCTGGACGAGCTGCCGGAGTTCAAGCGCAGCGTGCTCGAGACGATGCGCCAGCCGCTGGAGGAAGGCCGCGTGACGATTTCGCGCGCGGCGGGCACGATGACCTTTCCGTCGCAATTCATGCTGGTGGCGGCGATGAACCCGACGCCGGACGGCAAAATGCCCGGCGAATCAAAAAGTTCGCCGCGGGAAATCCAAAATTATCTGGGCCGAATATCCGGGCCTCTGCTGGACCGGATTGATCTGCACGTGGAAGTGCCGCAGGTGAAATTCCGGGAGATTGCCGGCGACCGCACGGGCGAGACCTCCGCGCAAATCCGCGAGCGCGTCGTCCAGGCGCGGAAACGCCAGCAGACACGATTTGCGCACAAGCGGAAAATCACCTGCAACGCCCTGATGGGCCCGAAGGAACTCAAGGATTTCTGCGCGCTGGACGAGGCGACGAAGGAACTGCTCAAGAACGCGATGGCCAATTTGAATTTGAGCGCCCGGGCCTATGACCGGATTTTGAAGGTGGCGCGGACGATTGCGGACCTGGCCGGCTCGGAAAAAATCCTGAGCGACCATATTTCGGAGGCGATTCAATACCGTTCTTTGGACCGGCAGATTTGGAGTTAACGGGAGACGCGGTCGCAACCGTTGTTTCCGGTGAAAATAATTTTCAAGCGCCCGATTTTCTGCCAGCTTGACTGCGGAAAAGATTGGCCCATCGGCGGCGCCCAACATTCCAAGCCGGGTGCTGCCACGTGCCCGGTCTTTGGGTATTGACGCCGGGAGTGCCAAGGAGCAAAAGTTGTCGGGGTAAATTCAGCCCAAAGAAGTCGCGTTATGAAAAAAATTCTATTGCCCGTTCTGTTCTGCCTGACCGTCGCGGTTTGCCGCGCCGACGGGCCTTATCATTTCATCAAGGAAATTCCCGTCAGCGGCGACGGTGGATGGGATTATTGCTCCGTGGATTCGGCGGGGCAGCGCCTCTATGTCTCGCACGGGACCAAGGTCGTGGTTATTGACCTCACCAGGGACCAGGTTGTCGGTGAAATCACGAACACGCCGGGCGTGCATGGCCTGGCGCCCGCGCCCGACCTGGGGCTGGGACTGACCAGCAACGGGCGTGAAAACAAGGCGGGCATCGTGGACTTGAAGACGCTGCAAACACTTTCCAAGGTGGACACCGGTCAGAACCCGGATGGAATGCTTTACGAACCGGGACAGCGGGAGTTTTACACGTTTAACGGACGCGGCCAGTCGGCGACGGTGATTGATGCGAAGGCGGGCAAGGTGGTCGCCACCATTCCGCTCGGCGGCAAACCGGAGTTCGCGCAAGCCGACCCGAAGGCCGGGCGCGTTTATGACAACATCGAGGACAAGAACGAAGTTGCCGTGATTGATACCAAGACCCACACCGTCGTCACGAACTGGCCGATCGCGCCGGGCGAGGAAGCCTCCGGCATGGCGATTGATTTGAAAAATCACCGGCTGTTCCTCGGTTGCGGGCACAGCAAGACGATGGTGATGATGGACAGCGCCAGCGGCAAGGTCATCACCTCGGTGCCCATCGGGCAGGGCGTGGATGCCAACGCGTTTGATCCGGGAACCGGGTTCGCGTTTGCCTCGTGCGGCGATGGCACCACCACGATTGCCCACGAAGACACGCCGGACAAATTAACCGTCGTGCAGACGCTGGAAACCCAGCGCGGCTCGCGCACGATGGCGCTGGATCCCAAGACGCACAGAATCTACCTGGCCGCCGCCAAATTCGAGGCCCCGGCGGAAGGCCAGCGTCGCGGCAAGATGGTCCCGGACAGCTTCAAAATCCTGGTTTACGGCATGGAGAAATAAACTTGTTCGCCACCGCCGCCGGTTGATTTGATTTCACCACGTCTTCAAATTATTGGTAGGGCTGCGTTGCTGCGCAGCCCAAAAATCAGGGCGGCGCGGCAGCACCGCCCTACCTCTAAATATTCCCGGCACGGATTCGAGGATTGGGAGGGACGCCGTGTCGGCGTCCCTAAAATTGGGGGACGGCAACATGCCGTCCCTCCACGGCCCTTAAACGCTCGCTTTGTGGCTAAAAGTTTTTATCGTACCATCCAAGTTCAAACAACGTGCGTGAGTAAAAAAGAGATATTTTGTCCAAACGGCAGTTGCAAATCCAACAAGCTGTATTGGTTTGCTCTCTCGCACTAAAAAACAAGGGCAACCACTAATTCCGCCATATTTATCTGGTGCCGTTTTGATCTTTGAAATATCAGATTGGAAACGCAAACCATCTACACTACAGCAGGCAACTGCATAGGGCGCACGTCCGACTCCCAGTTTTTCATCTAAGACACATCGCAGATTTCCGGGATAGCCAATAAAAAACAGAGCATCGGTCTTTTCGACTTTTGGAGGCGGCTTTTGATTTATTGGATAAAATTTGTCTGCACCAAAAAACTCAACTAAAGAAGCAATGTCAAAAGTGACAACGTCGAGGTTTCTATCTTCGCCAAGTGGTTTGGCTGGGCTAAATATGATTGGATGTTTTTGATCCGGACAAATACACATCCTCGAATCGGGGTTTTCGAGCGCAGCTTTCTGAAATTCTTCCCAAACATGATAGCATGTCACCAATAATTTTTTGCTGCCTGTATCCACCAATCCAAAACTTCCATTAGCGGTTACACTACCAAGTGGCATCTCATGCGAATCGGTGAAAAAAATTGGACCGGTGAATTTCTGCACTTCCGGTTGAATCCTAAATTGTAGTTCAATTGTTGTTAACTTTGACATTTACGCTGATTGGCACGCGTTCCTTTTAAGCCGCAACTCTATAGAGCATTCATCGGATTAAGTCGCTCTTGGCTCGATTACAGGCTTCACAAAGCAGTTCGATGTTGCGGGCGGTGTTGCTGCCGCCTTTTGAACCCGGGATGATGTGGTCGTATTCCAAGTTTTCCCGGCTGCCGCATTTCACGCACCTGCCGCCGTCTCTACGCCAAACTTCCCGCCGCACTTCTGACGGAATCGCTGCGCGGCTTTCATTGGCTTCTCTCGTTTCATTGGATGGGAACAGCATTTTCAATGCTTCCGCCGTAATATCCGCCGTGATTACTTCAGAAGAACTTTTGACGTGGGCAAAATCTCGGACGTGTCGCAAACGTCTCAACACGTCCAGCGGCGTGCCGTCTGCCGAGCGCGCAATTCGGTCAGCTACACCTCTATCTATTTCAAATTCCAACAGCTTGGCAAACCGGCAAGCAATGGCAGTCAGTTCTTCAAAACTGTAAGCGTCCATGTTCTCAATTATCGAGAAACACGATAGCAATGCGGGCGTCAGCCGTTCTTTCCGTGGCGTCGTGCCAATGAGTGTGAACCTTGGAAGATTAAGACGCACGCTGCGTGCGTTCTCGCCTTGGTCAACTATGATGTCGAGTTTGAAATCTTCCATCGCGGGAGAAAGATATTCCTCGATGATTCTTCGTAAGCGATGGATTTCGTCAATAAACAGAACGTCACCTGCTTCGAGACTCGTAAGCTGATTGACGAGATCGCCAGCTCGCTCAATCGCCGTGCCGCTGGTGCTTTTTAGATTCACGCCCATCGTCTTTGCGAGGATGCCGGCGAGCGTGGCTTTGCCAGACCCCGGCGAGCCGATGAGAAGGACGTGGCCAAGTGCTTCGCCTCTTTTTTTCGCTGCTGCTGTAGCCAATTCGAGCCGCGCTTTGGCTCTTTTTTGCCCGATGAAATCGGAAAACTGTTTCGGTGTCATTTGCGCGTCTGGTGATGAAACCGCTGTTTTCTGTTCTGCAAACTCGCTTGGCAACGATTGTTGAATAACCGGCGGCACACTTTGCTGTTGCGGCACAAAGATTATTGTTTCCAATCCACAGTGCGGGCACGGCACGGTTCGCGTTTCGCCTTTGTCAAAGGTGCTGGCGTCAAACTCAATTCCCTTATCACAATACTGGCAGCGGCAGGTGACATAATTGGCCAATGGCTGGGCGTCTGATTGGTTCATATTTTCACCTTCACGCAGTAGAGACATTCAAACGCCCCTTGCCCCGGTCGTCCATCCTAAATTCATTGGGCATCTGGGCTTTGGACTTGCCAGACAGCGGCATTGCCGCTACCAGCTAATAAATCTGGAGAGGGGAAGGGTTATGAAAATTCGATTCTATGCCGGCGGCCTGCTGTTGCTGGGCGCACTGGGCCTGACCGGGTGCAGCACGGTGGAGGCGCCGCCGCAACATGTCGTTCTCGTGGATCACGAGGGCCGGTCGCTTTACCTTGCCGGCCCGAAGGTCCGGCAGCCCGAATCACCCGACGATTTCGCACAACACCTCGCGGCCATCACCAATGCCATTGCCACCAATACCGATTGCCTTGCTTCCGACGGTACGCGGCAAATCCTGATTTTTGTCCACGGCGGCCTGAACACTTACAATCAAAGCCTGGCCCGGGCGAATGAAATCACGCCCAAAATCTCGGCCGACCATTACTACCCGCTCTTTGTCAATTGGGATTCGGGGTTGAAATCGAGTTATCTGGAACATTTGTTTCTGGTGCGGCAGGGCGAGGTTGAGCCGGTCTGGGGGCCCGTCACCTTCCCGCTCTATTTTGTGGCGGATGTCGGGCGCGCAGTGACCCGGGCCCCGGTCGTCTGGTATTACCAGATTACCAGTGACTTTACGACAATGGTGCGTTATGAAAGTCCGATTCGTTTCGGCCAAAACCGTTCCAATGCGCTGGCGCGGGCCTCCACCGGCGCCCGGTCCGGCCTTTATCTTTCGATCGGGAGCGACGAACGGACTTGGCTGAGCCAATGCGGATATTTCTCATCCTATGTCGTCACCTTCCCATTCAAACTGGCGACGGCACCGGTCATTGACGCCTTCGGCAAGAGCGCCTGGGATAACATGTCGCGACGAACGCAGACCATGTTCCGGTCGCCTGCGGAATTCGAGCAGCCGGCAATGGCCAACGAAATTCGGGTGGCCCGGCATCGGGTGGGTGAACCGGCCCAAGGGGCGGTTGCCCGGTTGATGCAAGCGTTGGACGACTTCGTGGCGGCCAATCCGTCAAATCATTATGCCATCACGCTTATCGGCCATAGCATGGGCACGATTGTGGCCAACGAGATGGTGCTGACGCATCCCAACCTCTGTTATTCCAACATCGTTTACATGGGCGCGGCCTGCGACGTAAGCGATTTTGCCAACGCCGTTGTTCCCTGCCTGGAGCGCAACACAAACGCCCATTTTTACAATCTGACCCTGCACCCCATTGCCGAGGCGCGGGAAGCGCAATGGACCTGGCTGGACCTTACTCCGCGCGGAAGTTTGTTGGAATGGATTGACAACTTTCTGTCCACGCCGCGCACCGTGCCCGAACGGACGCTCGGCAAATGGGACAATATTATCTCCACCACGGCGCTCATTCCGACAAATGTTGCCAGCCGGATCCGCATCAAGGCGTTTGCCGTGGGGCCACGGGACAAATTTCCCGCCAATCCGATGGTCCACGGGGACTTCAGCGAGGAACCTTTCTGGCAGGAAGAATTTTGGACCCGCCGGGCGCCTTAATCTTCCCGCTTCGTCCGGGTTAAGGCCGGACTTTTCCCCGGTTTGCATTCGCGCTCGACCACGCCGCCGCGAACCGCTACTTTCCCGCCCGTCTCACCGCGAGGTGAATTATGGATGAACTGTTAAAAATTTTGCAGGCCAACGCGACCGAGTCGCGTGAAAACATTGCGAAGATGCTGAACACCACTGTCGCGAAGGTGAACGAGCGCATCGCCAAATACGAAAAGAGCGGGGTCATCCGCGGCTACCAGGCCATCCTGAACGAGGATCAGCTCGGTCTCGACACGGTCACGGCCGTCATCGAGGTCAAGGTGTCGCCCCAGCGCGAAGGCGGGTTCAACACCGTCGCCGCGCGCATCAGCCGTTTTCCCGAGGTGCGCTCGGCGTATCTCATGAGCGGCACCTACGACGTGCTGTTGTTCATCGAGGGCCGCAACTTGCGCGAGGTGGCCGCGTTCGTCAGCGAACGGCTGTCGCCGCTCGAAGGCGTGCTCTCCACATCCACTCATTTCATGCTCAAAACCTACAAGCGCCTCGGCGTGTTGATGGAATCCGGCCATGCAGAAGAAAGACTCAGTGTCGCTCCATAGCCGCATCAACGCGACGGTGCGCGACATCCCGCGCTCGGGCATCCGCGACTTCTTCGACATCGTCAGCACGATGAAGGACGTGATCAGCCTGGGCATCGGCGAGCCGGACTTTGACACGCCCTGGCACGTGCGGGAATCCACCATGTTCGCGCTCGAACGCGGTGTGACGCATTACACCAGCAACTACGGCTATCTCGAACTCCGCAAGGCGCTCGCCAAATACGTGGCAAAAAAATTCGGCGCGGAATACAACCCGGAGGACGAAATCCTCATCACCGTCGGCGTCAGCGAGGCGCTGGATCTTGCCTTGCGCGCGCTCATCACGCCCGGCGACGGAGTGCTTTACCACGAGCCGTGCTATGTGTCGTATCGGGCAACCATCCTGTTCGCGCACGGTGTGCCGGTGGCCGTCGAGACGAAACCGGAGAACGGCTTCCGTCTCACGCGCGCGATGCTTGAAGCGAAAGTGACACCGAAGACGAGGGTGTTGATGCTGAATTTTCCGAACAATCCAACCGGCGCGGTCATGGGCCGGCAGGATTTGGAGGACATCGCCGCGTTTGCCCGCGAGCGCGACCTCATCGTCGTCACGGACGAAATCTATGGTGAGCTGACCTACGACTCGCCGCACACGAGCATTGTGAGTTTGCCGGGGATGCGCGACCGCACGATTTTCCTGCACGGTTTCTCAAAAGCATGGGCAATGACCGGTTACCGTCTTGGCTACGCCTGCGGCCCGGCAGAACTCATCGAGGCGATGATGAAAATCCATCAATACACGATGCTCTGCGCTTCTTCGATGGGCCAGAAGGCCGCGCTTGAAGCCTTGGCCCGGCCGGATGCGGACGTGGGCGAGATGGTGAACGAATATCGCCGCCGCCGGAATTTCATCGCCGCGGCGTTCGCGGACATAGGCATTGAATGTCACCGTCCGCTTGGTGCGTTTTATGCCTTTCCGAGCGTGGCGAAGTTCGGCATGAAGTCGAAGGATTTTGCGCTGAAGCTGCTGAACGAGGAAAAGGTGGCCGCGGTGCCGGGCACCGCTTTTGGCGAATGCGGCGAAGGCTTCATCCGCTGTGCCTACGCGACCAGCATGGAAAATCTCAAGGAAGCAATGAACCGGCTCAAAAGGTTTATTGCGAAGCGATAATCTTTCGGAAGCGCGTTTCGACGCTCATGGCACATCTCTAACTCATTTGTAGAGTGGTTGTTAACAAAACTTTGTCGCATATGCGACAAAGTTTCGTAGGACCATAACCTTTGGGTTTTTATTCTACAACTCCGGCTTTTCCCGCTTCATTCTGTGCGCCACGCCACGCGGTATTCCTGAGCCTTGATTTCCTTGGGAACGCCAACGGTCACAGGGGAAAACTTTTGTTGGCGCCGGTTGAAGGTGTTGCGGTTGGCGAAGGCGGGGTGAGTTCGAGCCGGGCTTGGGCACGATTGACCAGCGCCAGCATCGTCATGGACGCGGCGGCCTGGCGTTCGGCTTCCTCAATGCGCGCAAATTCACCGTAAACTTCCGCACGCACTGGTTCGTCTTGCGAAGGCAGTTCCTGTCCGCCGCCGGTGCGCATGGCGTGCAAAATGTGGTGGGCGTTGATGGCCTCCAGCGGACGCGCGGGTGCGTAGGCGAGTTCGGCACCGGCGATTTCAGTGACGAGCCGCGCGGCGAGGAGCGCATGCAAAACCTGTTGCGCGAGCCTGGTGGGAATGCCCAATTCGACAGAAATTTCCTGGATGGTGACCGGCGGCAGGCCGCGCTGGAAGCGTTGCCCGATGCACGTCATCAACCGCAGCGCGACGAATTCGCGTCCACGCTGGTTGACGTTTTCCGCCAGTTTGTCCTGTAGATAAGCCGCGCGATTTTGGAAGGCGTAGGCGACCTGTGCGCCGAAGAGCAAAATCAACCAGGAAAAATATAGTCCGATCATGAATACGGGCACGAGGCCAAGGCTGCCATAAATTCTGCTGTTGGAAACGAAGCGGGAAACGTAGAGGAAGCCGAAGATGTTGTTCAAATACCACAACGACCCGCCCACGACTCCGCCGACGAACGCTGCGCCGAAACGGACGTGGGTGTTCGGCACGAGCCGATAAACCAGCGCGAAGGTCAGCCACAAAACCACGAGTGGCAGCAGTTGGAAGATCAGGTTGCCAATGAACGGCATTTGGGCAACGAGATTTCTGGTGGTTTGCAGATGCGAGCCGCCGGTCAACCCCAGCGC
>Ga0181536_10002218_pt1 | contig 22191 bp, 16 predicted proteins | sample PEATcosm2014_Bin_41_FD_121105 | JGI IMG/M metagenome (GOLD analysis project Ga0181536, IMG submission 121105) | Peatland microbial communities from MTU Mesocosm Facility, Houghton, MI, USA - PEATcosm2014_Bin17_60_metaG | ecosystem: Environmental > Terrestrial > Soil > Wetlands > Peat | place...
ACGTAAAGTACATCCGCCTTCCCGCGCGCCCATCCGCAGTTTGCGTCAAGATTTACCGCGCGACGCTCTTGAATAAAGCGCCAGCCCACCACGTGCGGCTCTTCACCGTGGCAGCAAGTCGCGAGACCTTTCGGATGCCGCGGAGTCGAGCCGGTCTGTCCCACCTGGTTCAAGTGTGAGAGGAAGGGAAGCACCGCCTGGCCTTCGCCGCTCAAATCGACTAGCGACTTACTGCTCCCGAGCGAGGCCTGGCTCACTTCCAGAAATCCGCTGATGAGCTTCGCCGCTTGATCGACGTGCGGCTGCCCGTCTTTCTGCTTCTTCGTCCAGCCAGCGCCGGCCACGAACAACAGCGAGGCATCCGGCCGGATAGTCTGCAGCTCGCTCCTCGGCGCTTGTTTGCCAATCACCGTCGTCCGCGCGAGCGCGGGCGTGAGTTCAACATTGATGTTCTCGACTATCACCGCTCCTGCCGCACCCTGCCACGCCGCCGCGCAACCCGAATCCAGCAGCAAAATCCACGGCCGCTGCGCACGATCGAGCAACGCCTCCATGCGCTGCCTGTAGAACCAGCGCGCGACTTGTAACCCATCGCCGGTCGCCGTGACTCCCGTAACATGCGTGTCCACGCTTCCGCCGAACCGTTGCGCCACGCCCGGCAACGTGCGCGCCCACCGCGAGGTATGGGGTGCAATCACAATGGCCGCTCCCGCCGCGCGGCAGATCGCTTCAGCCGCCGCGGCATCGGTCGCATACCGTGACACGCCAAATGCTTCGCCCATTACCGCCAGAAACCGCGAAGCGCCACAACCCGCGATCGACTCGGCCGCGCGCTGTGTTTCCAGCCCCACCAACCCGATTACAAGATCTCCACTCACCGTCTTTGCGGCCGCGAGCGCCTCCAGCGTAATCCGGCTCAAACTGCCATCCGCTTCCGTGTGTCCGAGAAAAAGAACCGTCATGGCCATTACTCCCCCACCACCCAATCAACGATTTCGCGCGCAATTTCCTCCACCGGCTTGTCTTTCACGATGCTCGTATCCCGTTGTTGCTTCGGCAGCGTGACGCTCTGGAACCGCGCCCCTCCTTTGATCTGCGCCGGCTTTGCTTTTTGCAGCGCCGGCATGATCGCACGCATGTTCTGCATGCCGATCTGGGGATTATTGGACGGTTCCGGAAGACTGCCCGTCGCCCACCCCAGCAGGGCCGGAGGACCCGCGCACACCGACACCTGATGCTGCCCGCCTTCGATGCGTTCCAGAATCCGCAGCGCGCCGTCATCCCCAACGGAGAGCTCATCCACGCCTTGAAACTGGTCGACGATGCCGAGACGCTCGCCCACCATCTGCATGGTCGCTCCTGCCGCTCGCGACGCCGATTCCCAGCCGCCGAACACCAGCAGGCGGGAGCGGTCCAGCCCGGGTATCGCTTCAATCGCAGCCGCAAGAGCCGCCGCGACGTCCGCGGCATCAATGAACCCGCTTGCCGGCCCGTCAATCGCCACCAGTTCCAGTGGTACGCGCTGGCCAATCGTCATCATCACCTGTTGCAGTTTTGCTTTTGGGGCGACACTCACCAGCCAGACCTTGCTCCCCGCGAACTTTCGCGCCAGGTGCGCCGCCTCATAAAGAGCATGTGCGGACCACGGGTCCAGCACATGCGGCAGCAATAGCTCGTTCTTGAGCGCTGGACCGTTCGCGCCGATGACTGGTTCGAGAGTCTGGAGCGGGTCTGGCACAATCCCACCACAGACGATGATTTGATAAGAAATGTTCATAGATGAGTTAGTTTTCTACTGAATGCAGGCCGCCCGCGCCCGCGCGGAATTCGATGTTGGTATGTCCGTCCGTCTCGCGTGAGCAGTTCCACAAGCAGGCGCCGCAATGCACGCACTTCTCACGATCGAATGCCGGCGCGCCGCCTTCTTTCCGGGTGATCGCCTCGCCGGAGCACATCTCGACGCACACCTGGCTCGCGCACGCCTCGCACAATTCCCGGCGCAGAAATTCTACGTGGTCGGCAAAGCCCGGCGTGGCTTGCACCTTGCCGCCCATCAGTAGGGCGTCCTGGTGCGTGACCAGCAATTGGCCGTCGTAGGGGATCGGCGGCCATCCGCTCCGCTCCATCAGCAGGTCGTGCAGCGGCGTGCCGGCGAGCCGGCATTGTTCCCTGATTCTGTCGATCTCGCCCAGAGGCACTCGATCGGAGAAGTATTTTTCAATGCTGCGCAGATTTTCGTGTGCCGGCCTCGGCTTCCCATGCATCCGGAACCACCCCTTGGTTACTCCGGCCAAGGCCATACCGAACATTCCGGTCATGAATCCCGACTGAAAACCATCCCGCGCGTTCTCTGCGATTCGCCCTTCGCTCTCTACCCAGCTTTCCCGCCGCCGTGCCACGTAGGCGCGATCCAGATTGTCACGCGTAAACGGCGCACCCTCGCGCAGCAGTTCAATCACACCTTCGGCGAGCTGGATGCCCGTGGTCCAAGCTTCATCCACTCCCGACCCAGTGAGCATGTTCGTGCTGCCGGAGCCCTCGCCGATGCGCGCATACCCATCGCCCACCAGCCATGGTTCGCCGCGCCGTCCCGACTCCAACAGCGACTTTGCGCCCCAACTCCGCAGCCGCCCGCCCTTGAGATATCGCCAGAGGTACGGATGCTGAATGAAGTGCTGCAGGTAACGGTACGAAGTGCGGACTGGGTTCTCAAACCACGACGGCACGAAGATTCCGGCGGACGCAATGCGTCCCGGATGCACATAGAAGAAGCCGAAGATCTCCGGCTCGGGAAAACCGATCGTGTGAAAGACCGTGCCCGGCTCGAGATCGACGCCCTCCGGCAGATCGATCACCATCTTTGCGCCAACCGCCCATTCATTTCTCTGGAAACCGGGAGGCACGCCGAAATGCTCGTCGATGCGCCGTCCCACCGGCCCCACCGGCCCGTCGCCCACCACCGTCAGTGCAGCGCGAATGTCCATTCCCGGCTCGCCGTTTTGGTCCGCCAATCGGATTCCCGCCACGCGATGGTCTTCAATTAGCGGCTCAGCCACCGGCACGCCAGGCCAAACCTGCACCATGCCGGACATCATCAACTGTTCGCCAACGAATTGGTTGAACTGCCCGATGGAAAGCACCAGGCCGCCAGCTTTGTGTAGAAACTCAGGAGTCCACGGCAGTTCCAGCGCCTGCAATTCCCGGTTCGCAAACGGACGCGTGACCAAATCAGCCAGCCGCAAACCAGCTGAGCGCCTACTTGCCCCGGTCGGATCGAAAAGGTAAACGACCTTTTCTTCCCGCACCGGGGCCGCCATGGGAATTTGTGCCGGGTCGAGGTTCGGGAACGATTGCCGGATCCCCCTGGCTCGCGTCACCACACCGGACACCCCGAATCCCAGCCCGTCCGCGCGCTCGTAGCAGACCACCTGCGGCGGAGAAGGGAACTCAGCGAGCGCGGGCGCCAGAGTAGTCAGGAAACCGCCCACCGCCGGACCGAATCCGACGCAGGCGATATCCACATCCATGCTGGCGCGATCACTCATCGGTCTATGCGGGATAATCGAGCGCCGCCGGGATCATGACCTTCGTCAGTGCATCGGCGGCTCTGTCTTTTGCAAGCTGTGACCCGGTCAGGCAGCCATCCAGTTTCGTGCGCAGGCGAACGAACGGTTCCAGTCCCTCGGCCTTTGCGCATGGGCCTGCCTTCATCGGGTGCGAACCATCCGAGCCAATGACGTCTACGGCCACGCTTGCCAGCCCCGGAATGATGCTTTCGAGTGCGATCAACTCGTCCTCGTGGTAACAGCCTTTGTAGCCTTCCTCATCCCACGCCGGATGCCGGTTGTACCCGTAAACGAGTTCGGCGCAGATGCGTCCCGCTTCTCCCGCGGAACGCGCCGTCTGCACGTGGCAAAGGTCGCTGAGAAACTGCACCGTGCCCGCTAGGCCTTCCGCCACCACAGGGTTCTGCGGACCCTTCTGCTCCAGCTCCATCACGTCAAGAATCAACGCGCGCGCCGAGAGCAACCAACAAAGCGCATCCGCCAGCGCAAACGTGACCCCCTGCCGGTTGGTCTGGTACAGAGCCGCTCCGTCCGCGTCCTTGGCCACCTGTAAATGCTGGATGGTCCACAGCCACATCTGCATCGCCGTGGCCAGCGAGCAAGCGCCGGTTCCCGGCCGGGACGAGGCGATCTCGCGCATCTCCGCTACCCATCCACGGAACTGCGCCAGGAACACCTCGTTGACCATCGTCACGGAAAGCTGGCGCCGCTGCACAGCTTCGGGACCTTCGTAGGTCGCCTCGAGTTGCGCGTCCATCCACTTGTATCCCAGGAAGCCTGGGCAATCTTCCGTGATGCCATATCCGCCCATCAGGCTGACGGCTTCGCGCATCATGTTTGCGCCATGGCCTGTGTTCCACAGCTTGCAAGCCGGGCAGAACACGCTGGCGAGCGAATCCAGCAGCACGTACTTCACAAGCGGGTCGTTCGCGAGTTTCTCGTACCGGCCGTTATCACGCCTGCCTGCCGGCTGCTTTGCGAGCTCCAGACACTCCAGGGCGACTTTTTGAACTTTGCGCAGCGCCTTGAAAGCAGCCGTGCCGCCGTGAATGCCTTGGCCGGCGAGAATGCTGTCTTTTTCCTTCTCTAACGGGTCCAGTTCGTCGAACAGCCGCGCCGCCGTGAATCCCAGCGACGCGCTTGCCTCTCCGGTGGCCCATACGTCGAGCAGCCGGTGCAACGCATCGGGCTTCTGCTGTAGGCCCAGCTCATACCGCGGAGACCCCGCGGGTACAGTGCCGCTGCCTCGGAACCGGTCCCTTTGATACCGGATGACCGGCTCCACGGCCGATAGGAGCTTCGCCGCCGTCATCAGGCCCACGGTGACTCGCGTCCGGCGGAATACCGCCTCAATGATCTCGCCGTGGCTGTAACGCGGAATGATTACGCCATCCTTTACGGTGTAGCCACCGATGATGCGGCTCGCCGGGACCCGCATCCGGAAGACCGGATCGCAGGTGGAGGATAACTGATGCACCAGCTTCCGCGTCGGCGTGCCGCGATCGAACGTGCCGGGGTCGGTTTCTTCCAATATGACCATGCACGTGCCCTTGATGCGCGGGTCCCCGGAATCCACCGCCGCCGTCACGAAGTTGGCGAATCCCATGTTGGTGATGAAGCGCCCGCGCTTGTCGACTTCGAGAATAGGCTCCTTGCCCTCCTCCCATCCCACGATTCGTACCCGTCCGGCCAGCAGACTGGTCTCAACTCCAACATAAGGCAGGGGTTCGGTCAGGCAGAAGGCGCCGCGCCGGGGAGCGGGCGGAGCGCAGAGGCTCATATAGTGCTTCCGCTGCTCGGGAGTACCTCTCTCGTGAATGGGGGCTAGAGCCAGGCAGCCCGCCAAGCTACCCGTAGCCGCGCCGGCGTCCACCCAAGCCAGCTCAAAGGCGATCAGCGAGAGGACCAGGTTCTTCGGTCCCTCGATGTATCCGCCATCTTCCGGGTCGAGTCCCGCTGCCGTAATGCCGGCAGCGTCGAACTCGTTGAGGAGATTGGCTTTTTGCTCCGTCCAGTCGTGCGTGCCGCGTGCGCCGTTCGCCACCAGACGAGCCACCGGCCCTCGCGCCACGGCGCGAACCGATTGCACGAGCATCTGCAAGTCCAGCCGGTCCGCAAACCTCCACATGATCTGGCGGACGTCGTCCCCAGGCAGCGTGCGAAGCGTTTCTGTATGCGGTTTCGTTGCTGTCGTGCCCATACCAGCCCCTCCTCGTTGGATAACCGCCCGGAAGTGCAATCGGCCTGCCATTGAGAATATCCTGGAAGTGTTAAAGAATCAGTTAGTTATGGAGAACTACGCTCGCCCCATAGTCCCGTTCTGAGGGCCATATGGCCCTTTCGGAGCGCTTGTGGGCGATAGTGGGTGAGGTTCCGCAGTTCTGGGACGGCGTCAAACGACGTCCAGCTCCCAGCCGAATCCTGGCCGCTCGGAGGGACGCATATAGATGCCTTCCGGGCCGCGAGTGATTTGGTTGTCTTCCTCGTAGCGCCGGTAAACCTCCGGGGGGCCGCCCGGAGGTGGCATAAACATTTCCGACCAGGGCGCATTCGGCGTGGCCATGGTGAAATGCACGCAGTCCTGCACGCCACCGGCGTGCGGGATCACGGGAATGTCGTATGCAGAGGCCAGTGCAGCGATGCGCCGCAGCTCGGTAAGGCCGCCGCACCAGTGAATGTCCGGCTGCCAGACAGCGGCCGCGTTGTGTTCCAGCATTTGCCGGAACCCGTAGCGGAAGTAAATGTGTTCTCCGCCGACAATCCGCGTGGACTTGATGGCCGCCCTCAGCCTTCCAAAACCTTCGAAATCGTATGGCGGCAGGCACTCTTCCATCCAGTAGACACGGTAAGGCGCAACCATTTCCGCCAGCTCAATGCTGTACTGCTCGTTCAACGCCATCCAGCAATCGAGCATGATGTCGCCATCGGGGCCGAGCAGCTCGCGCGTGTGCTTCACCAACTCTGTATTCTTTTTCAGCCCGTCCCGCCCATCGGCCGGACCGTAAGGAACCGCGAGCTTCAGCCGCTTGTAGCCGAACTGGATATGCTGCTCGATGTCGTTGCCCGTGCAGTAGGTTGGGATGCGCGGCTTTGTTTCGCCACCCAGCAGCTTGTATACCGGCATGCCTAGCGCATTACCGATCAGATCCCAAAGCGCCAGGTCCACACCGCTGATGGCGTGAGGCACGACGCCGGCCTGCCCGTAATACAGGCTGGAGCGAAAAAGAATGTCCCAGATTCGCTCGATGTTGAATGGGTCTTCGCCGATCAGTAGCTTGGTGAAATGTCCCGACACGACTTGGCCTCCGGCGATGCCGCCGCTCCCATAGCCCTTCACGCCCTTATCCGTCGAGATCTCAACCGTGAAGGTTTCCAGCTTTCCGGGGTCGGGCATGAACAGCGAGCGTTGTGCCTTGTACTCCGGGTAAACGGACATGGGGTTGGCCACTTCCACTCCGCTGACTGACCATGAGCCCGGTGCCGGCTCGTACGCGGGCACCGGCCGTTTGGGCCGCGTGTGAACCAGCCGGACGCCAGTGATTTTCAGTTTGCTCTTTTCGTCTTGAAAGGGGAAAGGCATGGCGATTCCATGAGGAATGAGCCCCAGCGCGGCGCCGCTACCGAGTGCCAGAAAATTCCGCCGTCGCATGGTGCTCGGCTCCGATTATTTGAAACCGCAGCCATCTTGTCAAGGCGTGATTCGCGGAACGGGTCATTCGGAAGTATTCTAGAGAAACGCCAGATCAGGCAAGGAGGCAAAAGTGCGACGCAGAACCTTCCTCTCCACTTCCGCGGCAGCGGGGCTTTCGCTCGGTGGCGCTCGCGCCGCTAAGATGACAGCGGGTGAGATCCCCAAGCGGGCGTTCGGCAAGACCGGTGAAAAACTCACGATCATCGGGCAGGCGGGCGGCCGCTTCCCCCTGTGCAGTTACGAAGACGCCAAGGCCATCACGCTGCGGGCCTACGAACTCGGCATCAACTACTTCGACTGTGCGCGCATTTATTGGAACGGAAAATCCGAAGAAGTCTACGGCGACGTTCTGCCGCCGTTTCGCAAACACATCTTCCTCACCACGAAGTCGCCGCAGCGCAGCCGGAAGGGCGCTGAAGAGGATCTGGAGAAGTCTCTACGGGCGCTGAAGACCGATTACCTGGACCTGTGGCAGATTCACCAGGTCAGCACCATGGAGGAAGTCGAGCAGATCTTCGCTCCCGGTGGCGCCATCGGAGCTTTCGAGGCCGCCAAGAAAGCGGGTAAATGCCGCTTCATGGGCTTCACGGGGCATCACGATCCGGAAGTGCACCTGGCTATGCTCAAGAACTATGACAAGTACGACACGATCCTAATGCCGCTGAACCCAGCCGACCCAGCATATCTCAGCTTCGAGAAAAGCGTATTGCCGGTCGCCGTGGAGCGCGGCATGGGGATTCAAGGCATGAAGAGCACGGCCAATGCCGGCCTGCTGGCCGAGATCCACCTGAAGGACTGCCTCACCTACGTGCTCAGCCTGCCGATTCACTGTCTGGCTCTGGGATGCACGACCATCGGGCAGATCGAAGATGACGTTCGGATTGCACAGCAGTTCAAGCCGATGTCGCAGGAGCAAATGGCGCAAGTTCGGGAAAGCGCTCGAAGCCTGGCGGGTCCGCGCTTGGAGAACTGGAAGCGCGATGTCGACAAGCGTGCTGTCACGCCTCGCCACTCGGACGGTGCGCCTGCGTAGACGGCGATTTGCTCTCTCGATGTTGACGCAATGAGCGGGCACGCTTCTTCAAGGGTCGATGCGGCGAGGAAATGGCCTCCCAGATCGTATCTGTTCCGACATGACCAGCGAAGCTACTGCCAGACCACAGTCTGTGGGCTCATTCGTACCTCAGCGCCACCATGGGATCGACTTTGGTCGCCCGGCGCGCGGGGAGGGCGGCGGCGAGCAGCGCAGCGGCCAGCAAGACGGCGACGGATTGCAACACCGACACAAGATCGAAACTGTCGATGCCGTAGATCAGGCTGCCGAGGAAGAGGCCCCAGAAAAATGCCACCACGACCCCAACCACCAGTCCGGCCACAACCGGGACGAGGGAGAAGCGCAAAACCATCCTGACCACGTCTCCGCGCCGTGCTCCGAGCGCCATGCGGATGCCGATTTCCCGCGTCCGTTGCGTCACCACGTAGGCCAGCACACCGGAAAGCCCCAGGGAGGCGAGGCCGAGCGCCAGGATTCCGAAGAAACTTGAGAGGTACGCTACCAGGCGCTCGTGTGCCAAGCGGCTGTTGATGTACTCTTCCATCAGGCGGACGTGCAGTAGGGGAACGTTGGGGTCCTGGTCCTGGAGCGCGCGGCGAATTCCCGCGATCACCGGGGCGGCGCTCCCAGCAAACCGCACCGCCAGCCAGCGCGCGTCGGCACCGTTTGACCAACTGGGCTCGTAGAGAGTCCCGTATGGGTCGGGTCGGGTGATTTCGCCATAGTGCATATCCTTCACCACGCCGATAACCTCACTGCCTTTGTCGCCGGAACAATCGTCGCCGGGAAAGCAGAAGCGGCGTCCCACGGCATTTACCGTCCCGAACTGCCGGCGCGCCAGTGATTGGTCCATGATGCAAACGCGGGGCAGGTCCACCTTCCCCCCGCCGCGGGGTGTAACGACAGGCTCATCCTCTGGCCGAAAGTCACGGCCCGCCAGGAGGGGAATGCCCAGCGTGGCGAAGTAGCCGGAGCTGACGGGATTGGAATTGATCACAAGAGTTGTCTGCAACTGTGTAACGAAGATCGTGCGCAAGTGGTTGCTAATCGGCGTCATGCCCGCCAAGGCGGCCGTGCGCACGCCGGAAAGGGTCCGCGTGCGCTCGAGGAACTGATCGTAGAAGGTACGCAAGCTCTGCCCGCTATATCCGACGCTCGTGGGGTCGATCTCGAAAATCGCGATACTCTCGCGCTGAAACCCGAGGTCGACATTCTGAAGATTTCTTAGCGTGCGGCCAAACAAGCTGGCGGCGACAAGCAACACCAGGGACAAGGCGATTTGGTCAGCGATCAGGAATTTCGAAAGAAGTGACCGGGAGAGCGTCTCGGTGGCCATTCCATGCTCCTTCATGCTCTCCGCAAGTTCCATCCGCGTGGCCCGTAGCGCGGGAATCAGGCCGAATAGGATGGCGGTGAGCAGCGTAAGGCCGGCACACGATGCGAGAACGAAGAGGCTGAGATGGAAACGAAAACCCGGGTCCAAAACATTGAGTTGGGCAAGAGCGCGTACACCGAAATAGGCAACTCCAAGCCCCATTGCGCTCCCCGCCGCGGCCAGCAGGAGGCTTTCCGTGAGAAATTGGCGAATCAAGCGCCCGCGCGTAGCGCCCAGCGACAGACGCACGGCCGTCTGCTTCCAGCGTTGCGAGGCGCGCACCAGCAGCAGATTCGCCACGTTCGCGCAGGTTAGCAGCAGCACCAGAACTGCTGCGGCCGCGAGGGCTTTAAGCGGATTTAGAGAATTCTGGTTGCGGATAAAGAAGGGGTCACGGGCCGCAGGCGCGAGCCTGCATTCATTCTTCTCAAGCAAATGAGCCTTGGTGACAGCTTCGACGACTCTGTCATTCACCTTTTCCACTGCCCGCGCCCACAGAACCGGCATGGAGGCTTGAGCTTGCTGAGCTGAAACGCCCGTCTTCAATCGCGCCACGGAGGTGAGCCAGAGACTGCGCGTCGTGTTCCATTCCTGTGCCGCGCCGGGGTTCGTCACCGGGTACATTGCCAAGGCCATGAAGACGTCGGGTTCGTCGCCGTTGAACAAGCCGCCGAACCCTTTTTCTGCCACGCCGACGATAACGAGCGGATAGGTGTTCACCGAGAACTTCTGGCCGATCACCCGCAGGTCCCCTGCAAACCGCCGCTGCCAATAGCGATAGGAAAGGACAACAACCCGCGGCCGGCCATCGGTATCGTCAGACGGCGTGATAATTCGTCCGGCAGCGGCTCCAATCCCGAGGATTTGGAAGTAGCCGCCGCTGACGTATTCCACGTGGCCGATTTCCACGCCCCGCGACACGGCGGGCCGAAGGCTGGCATCAAGATTCTTGCTGCTGGCGAGGACTCCGTCGAAAACCTGGTTGAGGTCGCGATAGGCACAGAAAAAGGGATATGTGCGGCTGTAGGCACCTTCGATCTTCACCAGGCGATTCGCCTCGCGCGCCGGAATGGACCACAGCAAAAGCTGCTCGACAAGGCTAGAGAGGGCCGTGGTCAGGCCTATGCCGAAGGCGAGTGTGGCCACTACTACTAGCGTGAAGCCGGGACTCTTGGCGAGAGCCCGTGCCCCAAGCCGAATATCGTCGACTAATGTGATCATGAGACCCTCCTCAAATTGGTCCAGACCACCGGACCAACTCGGTTCGTCGTTCCAGGCCCAGCTTCGAGAGGATATTCCTTCGAAAATAACTCCTAAGGTGACTGGAGGCTAACCTGGAAGCTGAGGCCTTCCAACCGTTTCACCAGTTTGCGTTTGAGCCGCTCGGGATGCAGTTTGTCGAAGTAGTTCCAGGCCGATTGGCACAAGTGCCGTCGTAGCCAGGCGCTGCCCTTGCGAATCCGGTCACTCTTCCGCTTGCCGGCGCTCTCCCAGTTGCCCGGGCACAGTCCCGCCCAACTGGCCAGATGATGCTCGTCGGGGAACTGCTCCATGTTCAGCTATCGACAATAGGATACCTCCACCAGCCGCATCACAAACGTGCCAGTTACCCACAGATTCCTCTGACGAGGCGGCACTTTTGGGGTGATCGTCAGGTGCAGCGGACTGCCGCTTAGCAGGGCTCCGCTTCCTTTGGACGCGGCTCGGTCAGTTGTTCTCGGTCATGTAGGGCCCGAGTGGGCGCCCGGCTCAGAGCCTGTAGCAAACCTTTCATTTTATTGCAGTTGGAGCGGCGGCGGAGCGGTTGCCAGGGCTAAATCCAGTGTCATCTCCCGTCAGGCTATTTGTATTACAATATGGGAGGAAAAACTCCTAAAATGAATCGGCGGCAATTTATTATGGGTTCGAGCGCGGGCGTGCTGGCAGCATCCACCGTGGGACCGGCAGTGGCGAAAACGCCGGACGAAGCCAAGCGCGCACGCATCGCCGTATCGTCCTACTGCTTCTACAATTTCTTCCTCAGCACGCGGGATCGCGATGCCCCGCCCATGGAGGGCAAGCCCTTCGATCTTCTTGATTTTCCGGAGATGGTGGCGGACCGCTATCACGTTCACAACCTGGAAATCGTCAAGGAGCACTTCGCTTCGCGTGAGCCTTCCTATTTGCAGGAAGTGAACGCGCGGCTGAAGAAGGCGCATTCGCGGATCGTGAACATACCGGTCGACATCGGGGAGTTGTGGAATCAGCCCGGGCTTTCCTCGGCGGATACCAAGGCACGCGAACGGGCGATTTCTCTTTACAAGCCGTGGTTCGATGTGGCGGAGGCGGTGGGCGGGCGCTCGGTGCGCTGTGATCCGGGCAAGATCAACACCGCGGATTTGTCGCCGACCATCGCGTCGTACCAGACGTTGGGTGCGTATGCGAAGGCCAAGAACCTTTACGTGATCATTGAGAACCATTTCGGCGTCGGCTCGGAGCATCCGGAGGAATTAATCCGCATCCTGCGGGCTGCTGGCGGGCACGTGGGCGCACTGCCTGACTTCGGGAATTTTCCCGACCAGCCGACGCGCGAGCGTGGCCTGAAGCTACTGTTTCCGCTGGCGCGGACCGTCTGTCACGCCAGGGACACCGAGGGAGACGGGTCAGGCGGGCTGGTCCATTTCGACTTGGGCCAGTGCGTGCGGATCTCGAAAGAAGCCGGATACAAGGGCATATATTCTGTGGAAGCAGAAGCGAAGGGCGACGTCTACGCCAACGTGCAGCACGTATACGACGAGCTGATGAAGCACATCTAGGAGAATACCGATGGAAGCTCCCGACAAAGGCTTGATGACACGGCGCAATTTTGCGGCACTGGGCGCCGCCGCATTTACGATCGTTCCCCGGCATGTGCTGGGCGGACAGGGGTACACAGCTCCGAGCGACAAAGTGACGGTCGCCTCCATCGGCATGGGCCGGCAGGGGATGGCGATCACGATGGAACTGCTGTCCAGGCCCGATGTGCAGATCATTTCGGTGTGCGACTGCAATCGATTCAGCAAGGATTACATCGAATACGGCACTAACGCTCTGCTGAAAGCGGAGCGGAAGCTGCTTGGGCCGGGTTATGAGAGTTGGGGCGAAGACCTGGCGTCGCCTGGCATGAAGCAGTTCTCGCGGAGCGCCCGGCACAGCATGGGCGCAGGCGGCCGCGAAACGGCGCAGCGGCTGGTGGAAGCTTTTTACGCTTCACGCAAGAACGCCACATACAAAGGCTGTTCCGCGTACCGCGATTACAGGGAGCTTCTGGATAAAGAGAAGGACCTGGATGGCGTTTACATTGCGACGCCGGATCATTGGCACGCGCCGATTTCCATGGCAGCGATGCGCAAGCGGAAACATGTGTTGTGCCAGAAGCCGATGACGCATTCGATCGGCGAAGCACACCGTGTGGCGCAGATGGCCCGCGAGATGAAAGTGGTGGCGAGCATCACGGTGAACAACCCGTCGAGCAGCGAAACGGAACTCATCAAGCAATGGATTGCTGAGGGGATCATCGGGAAGGTGCGGGAAGTTCACAATTGGTCGAGCCGCCCGTTCTGGCCGCAAGGGATCGAGCGGCCGGCGGACGGAGAGCAAGTTCCAGAGGGTTTGGATTGGGATCTGTGGTTGGGACCGGCGCCCTACCGGCCGTACAGCAAAGCTTACTTGCCGTTCTCGTGGCGTGGCTGGTACGACTTCGGCTGCGGTTCCTTCGGCGACATGGGATGTTACAGCCTCGCGGGTGTGTCGAAGATCCTGGGGCTCACTGCGCCCAGTGCGGTGGAAGCAACCACCACGGAGGCGTTTGACGAAACCTATCCCAAGGCATCGCTCGTACACATGTACTTCCCCGAGCATGGCGGCCGTGGTCCTGTGCACCTGTCGTGGTACGACGGCGGGCTTATGCCGCCGCGTCCCGCGGGGATCCGGCCTGAGGACGAAAAACGGTTCCGCAGAGGAGCCGAAGGCGTGATGTACGTCGGCGACAAGGGAATCATCCTCGCCGAGTTCAATGGAGAGAATGCACGGGTCTATCCGGAGGTGAAGGGATATGTGGCGCCGCCGCCACCGGAGAACCGGTGGGACGAAATGCACGATGCCGGCGTGTTGCAATGGGTTGCGGCTTGCAAAGGCGGACCCGCTCCGCTGGCCAGTTTCGAGACGCAGGCCGCGGTGACAGAGACATTCCTGCTGGGTTGCCTGGCACAGCGCCTTCCGTGGGAGCGGTTCGAGTGGGATGCAGCGAACATGCGCGTCACCAATTCCGAGGCTGCGAACCGCTACATCGATCCGCCTTACCGGCCGGAGTATAGCCGGAGTTGAAATGTCACAGGAGACTAGCATGCAAAACGGAAATGACGGGCTGAGCCGCCGCGATTTCGCGCGCAAGGCAGGGCTTGCAGTGGGTGCGCTCCAAGCGGCCCGCCTCGTGGGCGCGGAAACGAAGCACGAGGCCGACCTGAAGGTTGGGCTGTACAGCATTACTTACATGGGGGTCTGGTATCGCGGCGACGCACTGACGATCGAGCAGGTGATCGACCGCGCGAAGCGGTTCGGATATCAAGGCGTGGAAATAGACGGCAAGCGTCCGCATGCCGACCCGCTCGACATGCCGCAGTACCGCTGCCGCGACATTCGCCGTTATGCACAGGCGCAGGGGATTGAGCTTTACGCCGTCGCAGCCAACAACGACTTCAGCAGTCCCATGCCGGAGCATCGCGAAGCGCAGTTGCTCTATCTCCGCGAACTGATTCGCACCACGGCCGAACTTGAGATCAAGCTGCTGCGGGTGTTTCTCGCCTGGCCCGGTGTCACGACGATGCCGGAAGGTGGCGCCCGGTATGACATTTCTTTCAAGGCGTGGGCCGACAACCACAGGGATTTTCCGGAAGACCGCATCTGGGCATGGTGCCGCGACGGACTGAGAGAAGCAGCGCAATACGCCGCCGATCACGGCGTCACGCTGGCTCTGCAAAACCACCCGCCGGTGATCAAAGGCTATCGCGATGTGTTGCGGATGGTGCGTGAAATAGGTTCGCCAAACTTGAGGGTCTGCTTCGATACCCGCCTGGAACACGAGATGGGTCCGGAGGATGTAATGCGTGCTTCGCGCGAGATTGGCCCGCTGCAAGTGCTCTCTCACTACGGCAACGAGTATGACGAAGTGGGCGGCCGCATTGTGCCGAAGTACGACGAACTGGCAGTGCCTCAGGTGGATGGGCTTCTCGAAATCGGATACAACGGCTATCTGGGATTCGAATTATGCCACCAGCTTCCGATTGTGGATGGCCGCGTAGTTGGCATCGAGTTCACAGATAAGAATGCGCGGCTGGCGGCTCAATACATGCGCGAGACGATTGCGGCGGCTAAGAAACGGCGAGCGGCTGCGGCTTAATGCGGGCGAACGGTTTTCAGAAAGGTGGTGTTTCGTGAAGTTGATGCGCAGTCTGGTGGTGTGCTTGACGCTGGCGGGTACGTGCCTTGCCGAGCTGCCGGAGTTTTATAAGAAAGTCAGCCGAGTTACCTGGGTGGTGAAGGACCTGGACCACTGCGTTGAGGGCTGGAGCAAGCTCGGTTTATCTGATGTCGATGATTACGGCTATGTCAACTTCGAGGGACAGTACCGCGGCAAAGCCGTGTCAGTTGGCGCCCGAGTGGCTACAGGTTCGCTCGGCAATCTGACCGTGGACATGCTGCAGCCCGAACCAGGCGACAACGCATTTACGGCCTTTCAGGCGCGGCACGGCGACGGCATCTTCTCCATTGTCCACGAGGTGCCGAGCATGGAGGTGATGGTGAAGGAGATCGAGCGGATGCGCGGTCTGGGCGTCGGCGTACTTCAGCAGATGACCATCGACGCGGACAGTGGCCCGATCACCTTGACCTTCTTCGATACCGAGCCGGAGGGCAAGTATGTGTTGGGCCTGGTTTACTGGACGGGCGGCGCCCCTCCTGCAGGGCCTCCGGGGAAGATCTCGCACATTGCCTTCGTGGCTCGCCAGGCCGAACCGGTTTCGGCGTACTGGGTGAAGCTCGGTTTTCCGGCCATGCCCAAGGCGCACGCCAGCCCCCGCGAGGACTCGCGCTATCACGGCAAGCCGCTCTGGTTGGATTTCGACGTGTGCTGGCAGAAGCACACGCAATTCACCTACGAATGGATCATTCCACCCACGAATCCTCCGAACCTATATGCGGATTACCTGAAAACTCACGGCGAGGGCGTCCAGCATCTCGGTGTGCCGGTGGATGACCTGGAAAAGTCGATTGCCGATTATCAGAAACTGGGCTACGCGGCGGCGCAGTCCGGCGCATGGGGCGAAAACGGCAAGAAGGGCTCCGGCCGGTACTCTTACATGGACACGGACTCGATTGGCGGCGTCATCGCCGAAGTGATACACCCCATCAACTAACGCAGAGAATCGAGAACGACGCGGCGGGCGGATTCGTCGACGCTTAAGGCAGCGGCGTACTTGTGCCCGACGAGCGCTCCGAGCGATTGCAGGTGTGAGGTGTAGTAATCGAAATACGCAAACGGTGAGACTCCGCCGCGCACCATTTCGTACTCACGAACAGCCTGCTTCCATTGCTCGAAAACGTCGGAGACATCGACATAGATGAAGGGCCGGAAGTCTTCGGAATCCTCCCAGTTGTCGGCGTAAAAGACGCCGCGCACGTCGCGGTAGGGCGGATGGTCCGTCTTTACGGCTTCCAGTTCCGCCATCAGCACGGCGTCGCGAGTGATGGCGCTGGTGGCGGAGTGGTCTTTGTGAAAGCTATTTTTCCAGTGCGTGATCACGTAGGTGGGTTTGACCTGGCGGATTACATCGGCCACATATCTGCGCGCATTGTCGTCGTTGGGCAGCATGGCGTCAGGGTAGGGCCCGATAATGACCTCGGCTCCCAACGCTTTCGCCGAGGCGGCGGCTTCACGGCGTTTCTGTTCGGCGTACTGCGCGGGAGACAAGTGGGGATTGCCGGCCTCGCCGAGGGTCAGATGCAGGATCACGATACGATCGCCGCGCAGTTTCTGGTGTGCCAGAATCGGGCCGGCGGTCAAATCCATGTCCGCGGCATGCGCGCCGACGGCTAAGATGGTTCGCTGTTGAGCCGGCGCGGGAGCGCCGCATAGCGCTAGCAACAGTGTTGCTGCAATCGAAAGGCTGAGTTTAGTGTGCATGATCCTGTCTCGTGACGATATTTCCCGCCAGCCACTGCAATCCAAATATGCCGGCAGCGCAAGCGATCGGGATGGCCAGGCCGGCAGTGACACCAGAACGGTAGGCGACACGGCCGACGACCCATGGCATCGTCATGCCGCCGGTCAGTGCAATGCCGATCAGTATGCCGAAGGCGGTGCCCGAGTGGCTGGGATATCGCGTGCCGGCGAGTCCGAGGGTTGTCGGGAAAATGGCGGCGATACTCAAACCGAGTACGACGATGGCGACGGCGGCAACCAACAACGATGGCGCGCTCACAAGCACGCCCACGCTGGCGGCAACCCCCACGGCGCTGGCCAGCGTAAGCGCGTGGCCGCTGACATGTAAGAGCACACGGCTGAGCACGACGCGCGCGAACATGAGCGCGCCCCAATAGACGGCAAGAAGGATGGATGCTACCGGCACAGTGGCGCCGAGGGTGCGGGTCAGGTACGAGGTGATGTAGCCGCCGAGGACGAATTCGTTGCCCGATTCGAGGAACAGCAGGAGCGCGAGCGTGATGATGAGCGGTTGCCGCGCCAGCCTCAACACCTCTGCCATCGGAACTCCCGCGCTCTGCCGCGGGGCGGGGAAGGCCAGTACGATGCTCATGGCGGTGGTCGTCAAGGTGAGGATGGCGGCAACGTAAAGAATGTTCGCGAGGCCCAAAACGTTTAGTAGTGTACCAATCGTGAAAGGGACGAACAGAGCGCCGAAACCGAAGAACACGCCCAACAGATTCAGCGCCGCGCTCTTGCGACGCGGGTCTTCGTGCAGGTCGGCAATGAGCGTATTCGTTGCCTGGTTCAACGCGCCGCCACCGATACCGAGCAAAATCACTCCCACTTGCAGGGCTTCGAAAGCGCCGGCGTTCGCGATCATGGCGAGTGCCGCGGCTACGAACAACGGCGCGAGGAGGAAGGTTGGTTTGATGCCGAAGCGGTCGAGCAGCGGGCCCAGTGCGAACGTGGTCACCAGCATCGCGCCATTCATGATGAGGAACAGACCACCCGCCTGAGCGAGATCGAAGTGCAGGCGCTGAGAGATCAACGGCAGAATGGCGCCGAGAAGGGCCATCACAATGCCGAAGCCAAACATGCCGGCGTAGGCCGCCGCGCTGAGCCAGCCGGCGCGAATTTGGGTAGCCGCGCGCGCGGGTGTCATTCGCCGCCGCGTGAGAACAGGGCCCGGCTGAACGTCTGGAAGACTTTTTGATTGTGGTCTTTCTCAATACCCGGAACATTTGGCGAGACGAACGTAACGGGTGTGTGGCCTTTGGCGGCGAGGCGCGCGCCGGTCTCCGCTACCAACGACATGGCCACGAAAACCACGGCCATCGTCGAACCGGCCGCGACCTTCTCCGGCCGGCCGATATCCACCTGCGAGTCTTCGGGCGCCACGCAGTTGTCGATGGCGATGTCGGCAACGTCAGGCAGCTTCTTGCCGCTCGAATGCGTGGCCTGAGCCACCTTGGCATTGGCGAGAGAGGAGACGGTCACCACCGTGAGCCCCTTCTTCTTCGCGTAGAGCGCCGCCTCGATGGGGGCTGCGTTCATGCCGCCGTGCGAGAAAACGATCATCACATCGCCGGACTCGAGCGGATAGCTTTGCAGGAACACTTCGGCGTAGCCCTCTTTGCGTTCCAACCACAACAGCTCGCGGGCGCCGTTCGGTCCCACCACATTCGACCACATCAACCGCGGATCGTAGAGCGGGAAAAAGCCGACAAAGCTTCCATAGCGGGGGAAAATGTCCATTACCGGGATCACCGAGTGGCCGCTGCCGTACAGGTAGACGCGCTTTCCCGCAGCGATCGCCGTGGCCATGGCTTCTCCGGCCTTTTCAATCTTCTCCCCCTGTGTTGCGTGAATATTCGCTAGTACTTCCGAGATTCGTCCGTAGTATTTAATTGCCGACATAAGCTCCTTATTTGATTTCCGTCAGACTTCGGCGCCTTGCAACGCCAGGCGCGCCGCGCCCAGCAATCCTGCATCTTCTCCGAGCTGCGTCAACTCGATGCGCACCTGCTGCGCGGCAACCGGCTGCGCCCATTTTCGCATCACGCGCTCGATCGGCTCGAGGAACAGATCGGGAGCCTGCATCAGGCCGCCGCCGAGTATGATCATTTCCGGGTTGAAGACGCTGACGAGATTGGCGATACCCATGCCAAGATACCGCACTGTTTCTTCGATTGCTGACTGCGCAGAGGCGTCGCCTGAGCGGGCCGCTGCGACAACTTCCTCCGCCGATGCGGCATGGAGCCGCCGCGCCAAGCCGGGTCCGGCTGATTCGGCTTCCCAGCACCCCACCTGCGTGTAGATTTCGCGGTGTACCGGATTCAGGGCGAACCATCCGACGGCGCCAGCGATGTCGCCTGCACCTCGCACCAGCCGGCCATCCGAGAGAATGCCCGCGCCGATGCCCGTGCCCACGGCGAGAAAAATCACGTCTTTCAATCCGCGGGCCGCACCGAGCCAAGCCTCGCCGAGCACATAGCCGGCGCGGTCGCTATCGATGCCAACGGGCAGCGCCAGCTTCTTTCGGAGTTCGGTTAGCAGTGGGACATGTTCGTGGCCCCAGAGATTCGGCGCCCACGCTTGGCCGGTCTTTTTCGAGAAGATGCCGGGCACAATCAGCCCGGCGCCGCGAACTTCCCCAACGCCGGCCTGATGAATCGATTCGCGGACCGATGTTGCGATTTGCTCGACCGTTACGCTCAGCCCTCCGCGTTCGGCCGGGCGTTTCGTGCGGCCCGAAACACGGCCATCACTGTCTACTACGGCTGTGGTCACCTTCGTCCCGCCGAGGTCGATCGCAATGACGGAAGGCATCGCTACTGTTCGAGCTTCACTACCCATACGTCTTCGGGTGCCACCGCGCCATGAATCTTCAGGACACCCGTCTCGTCGGAAACCTCCACCGGTTTTGTGGTCACTAAGTCAACACCTCGACGAGGGTGGCCGGGCAGGCGCAGTGAGACCGAAGGCTCGATGGCCTGATTGCCATGATTGAAGACGAAGACCAGTGTATCGCGTCCGCTCTCGAGATAGCGCACTTCAGGTGCTGCGCCTGTCACTGCAACAGGCGCAGCAACGCCGGCCCATGTGAGCAGCGAACGATAGAAACGGACCGCTGACGGCTCGGGCCTTGTTTCGTACGCCGCGGCAACGTAGGAGCCAAGCATCAGCGTTTTGCCTTTGCCGTAGGTGGAAATCACCGCCGCTGCGGAACCAGTTGGGAAGGTCGCGACAACACGTGCCTCTGGGCTGCGCGGCTCGAGCGTTTCTTCGTACCACCGTGCCTGTAGCGTTTCGCCGCCGCTCAATCCGGGCAGGGCCTCGCCCGTCCATTTCAGAACCGTGCGTCCGGCCTGGCCGGTCTGCACGTCGGTTTCGCGGCAGCCCATTACTTCGTCGAGGCCCATGCCGGGGATCGTCGGCGAAGACGATCCCTTTTCGTTGCTCCAGCCGAGCCGCGCCTCGGCCACCAGATGCCCTCCACTTCGCACGTACTCCTTGAGCTCCGCGGCCGACGACGACGGGATCATCAATGGGTACGGCAGGAAGACCAGTTTGTACTGCTTGAGATTCGAAAGGTGGTTGATGTGAACGAAGTCGATGGGCACATTCGTCGAGAAAAGCGCGCGATAAATGCCCAGCATGGAATCGCGTTCAATGCTGTTGACTTCACCCTGCGGCCCGCCATAAGAAGTCTCGCGCTCCCGGCCTCCCACGAAGTATGACAACGGGTTGTAAATGATGGCGGCTTCGGCTTTCGGCGGCCATGCCTCGATGAACGTTTTCTGGTTGCGGTCAACAATCTGGGCGACCGAGCCGGCCACGCGGCTGCGCTCGGTGAGCGTGCCATCGAGCTGGATCATTCCGTAGCCGCCCGATTCATAGCCGGTGCTCATGGGGTACCACGCGTAGTAGTTGATGGCCTTGGCCCCGCGTGCCAAGGCGCTCCAGGTCCAGATGCGGAGGTCCGCTGGCGTCACCGTGGGCGAAACATTCAGCGCGATGGTTCCGAAACCGGCTTGCAGTTCGCCGATCCAGAAGCCACGGCCGCCATCCGCGAAACCGAATGAGCGCGTGAAATCGAGCAGTGCGCCGCGCCAGGGAACATCGCGGTTGACGAAGGATGAGTGCTTCGGATAAAGGGAAGTTCCGTAGTAGTCCACTTGCGCGGTCATGGTCCAGTCATCAGACTGGCCCTCCCACCATAACGGAGAGCTGAACAGGCCGATCCCCGCCGCGTGCGACGTTGCCACCGTGCGCTGGTCCACACGCTTGACGGCTTCGTAGCGGTCGCGCAGATCCTCACCGAGCTTGTCGGCGATGAAATTCTTCCAGTCGATGAAGTCGCTGTAGGACAGGATCGTGCTCAAGCGGTTCGGCTCCACTTCATCCCAGGCATTGAAGTGGCGGTACCAGGCGGCGTTCAGCGCATCCAACGTCCCGTACTTTTTCTTCAACCAATTTCGGTAGCGCGCCATGGAGTACTTGCAATAGCAAAACTCCGGATTGTCGATGTAGGTGGGGGTCGCCCAGTTGATGACGTGCGGCTCGCTCCACAGATCCCAACCGAGAAACGCGGCGCTTTTCTTCGCCTCTTCCGCGAGAGCCGTGTAGAACTTCAGTTCGACCTCTCGCACGCCTGCATGGTCGCGGCAGTAACCGGGAGAAGATTCCGGATGGATCGCCATGCCGTTGGATGAGACGAAAAGCGAATCCGGAAACTTGCGCCCGACCCAGGCGGGGGCGGAGTCCATGTAAACCTGAATCACTACTCGTAACCCCTGCTCCTCGGCGAGTTTCAGAATCACGTCGACGGTTTCGAAGTGATATTGGCCTTCCTCGGGTTCGCCGCTCGACCAGTCGATCCAGCAACGCACGGTGTTGAAACCAAGCTTCTTAATTTGGGCGAGATCGTTGCGCCAGACGGCGGCCTTCTTAAGAGGATCTGCCTCCAGCATCGGAGCGCGCGCCTTGCCGCCTCCATACCAGACTGACATCGGGAAGAAGTCCTCGGTACGCGGGGTCTGCGCGCTCAGGTGACAGAAGCCAAATGCTAGAACACATGCGCCGAGGCGCGGGAATTGTAGGGTCATCGTTGAGCGACCGGGAGCATCATATCACCCCTGATCAGTCGCCCTCCGGATATAGCCGTGTCAACGCAAAGTAGAAATGTCCTATTCTCTGCAAAGTAGAAATGTCCTGTTTTGCCAGGCCGGAGAGAGGGTGCATGGTAGTGTGGGCGTGCCGGTGAAGCGGAGACGGGCAATGCTG
>Ga0181536_10002219_pt1 | contig 22177 bp, 23 predicted proteins | sample PEATcosm2014_Bin_41_FD_121105 | JGI IMG/M metagenome (GOLD analysis project Ga0181536, IMG submission 121105) | Peatland microbial communities from MTU Mesocosm Facility, Houghton, MI, USA - PEATcosm2014_Bin17_60_metaG | ecosystem: Environmental > Terrestrial > Soil > Wetlands > Peat | place...
ATACAACCCACACCACCGCCCGGACCAGATTACCTGCAATCCGGCCAACGCCCACCGCAGGCGCGGAGTGGCGGCTGGCTCCGTCTGTTTCAAGGCATAAGGCCGGTTACTCGCGCGGGAGTGCCTCGCGATGCCCTGGCCGGATTCCAACTGGCCGCGATGAACATCCCGCAGGCGCTGGGCTACACCAAGATTGCCGGCATGCCAGTGGTCACGGGGTTTTACACGCTGTTGCTTCCGCTGCTGGCATTTGCGGTGTTCGGTTCCTCGCGCTATCTAGTGGTCGCTGCCGATTCGGCGACCGCTGCCATTCTTGCCGGGAAGCTTGAGGGCATGGCCCCCGTCGCAAGCGCGAGATATGTGGCGCTGGCATCGACGGTCGCTCTGCTCACCGCCGGATTTCTACTGCTGGCCCGAGTCCTCAAGCTCGGCTTCCTAGCCGACTTCTTGTCGCAGACCGTGCTGACAGGGTTTCTCACCGGAGTGGGATTTCAGGTGGGCATCGCCGTGCTGGGCGAGATGGTCGGCCTGGAAGTGCACTCCAACCGGACGGTTGGACAGCTCCTCGAGGTCTTCCGCAGCCTACCCCAGGTTCACCTCCCGCCGAAAGACGCGGCTCGGCTAAGGTGTGCGCCGGTTGGTGTCCGGGGATCTCTGGGTCATCGCTCCGGCGGCTGGTGCTGAACTTCTGCGCGTCCACCATCGCCTTGCAGGTTGGGTAGTTGATGCAGCCGAAAAAGACGCTGCCGTTGCTGCGCTTCGTTCTTCGCACGGTAAACGTTGCTTTGCGGGTTGGCGTGAGCGAGCTTCGCAATTCTCTCGTTCACACAATTGAGCTGTCGTGCACGCGACAGCGTGATCGGAGACTTTTCGGAGCCTTCAGGCATAAGAGCACCTCCGGACCGTCGCTGTTCGGACCATCCTTTCCAAAACGGTCGCAGAGGTTTTTAGAACGCCGCTGAGCGATGCGGTGAGCGGTTCCCACCCCAATGTCTAGCTTTTCGGCGATCGTGCGCCAGGAGGCGCCGGCATCGCGAAGTGCCAAAATCGCGTTTTTGTCGACCACAGCGGGCGGACGGCCGAGACTGTCGGCCCTTCGCTTTGGCATTCCGCAGGCCCGCGCTTAGCCTGTGAGTCCCGCCGGCAGGATGCGCACCCGGTAGCTGTATGCATGACCTACAGCGCCTGAGCGCTCGATGTAATCCCCGGCCTCCAACCTCTCAAGGTTGGCGAGAGTAGCTTCCCGCGAGCGCCTCAAGTGTTCGGCAATCCGGCTCGTCGGAACCGGTTCGCCGTGCTCAACGATCCCCGCGGGCCTCCCCCTACTGTCAGACTCCTCGGCGGTCACGTGTGCGCGCAGCCAGAGGTATTCCCAGATGCTCGAGCCCATAGTTCGGCGGTGGTCCAGGAGTCCGTTGGACACTGTGAGCATGCGCGCGCTGGCAGCCATTAAGGCAATGTTAGACCACCCTGGGTAGTTTTCTCCTACCCTGGCAATTTCCGACTCGTCTTGTTGACTCTGCATTTTCATGCAAGCCTATGCAGTATGGATACCGCTGAGATCAGCCCAACCGAAGAAACTCCGCGCTTGCTCTTCAGTCGCCAGTCAGCAGCCAAGGCGCTCGACATTTCCGTGCGAATGATTGATTACGCCATCGCATCGAGAATGCTGGAAACGAGGCGCCTCAACAGCCGGATCCTGATTTCCTCCGATTCGTTGAAGAAATTCGCGGCCTCGGATCAGTTTGTTCCGAAGGCGCCGTCACAGTCTCAGGAGTGTGCGTAGTGGGTGATCAAGAACCAGACCGTCCTCAACCGGTTGACTCGTTCTCGGCAATTCTGGATTTTGTCCACTCCCTGGCACTGCAGAACCCGGAAGCATTCGGGAGGTTTGCTACCGAGATGCTGCGAACAGTGGGCGAGCTCGACCGCGATGCTTATGTCTATTTCTGGAACAGCCTGGTATCGAGAGCGCTACTTGCTTCTGGCGTGCTGGTCGCATTGGAACAGGCAAAGCAAGCCCTCGCTTCCGGGGACATCAATCAAGCCTCGGAGAGGATGAACGCGATTGGAGACTGGGTGCGCACGATTGAATACCTGGGCTCGCGGGAAAGAGTGGCGTTTTTGCTGGCAGAAGAGCAAAAGACTGCATTGACGGGCGCGAGATCTCCGGGCTCATACCTTATGTGATTTAGGAGTTGAAGACGGTGGCACTATACGACCAAGAGGAATCTCCAGATCAGCAGTTGCAACGCTTGATCGCGATGTACTCGCGGCCTCCGGCAAACCCTCCCGCCGTGGCAAACCCTCCCGCCGTGGCTGCGGGCGCCACTGGTGCGGTCCCCACACCTGCACCCGCGCTCGTGGCGATGCCCGGAGCGGCCCCGCCGGTCGGTCCTGCTATGACTCCGAATCTGACTCCGAATCTGCCCCCAAAGGAAACGGTCTGGCCGCGCGGTCCCAGCTCCGGAGCTGCGGCCGCCGGGATGCCGGGGAATCCTTACATCCCCCCGCCGGACGTCGCCGCCTTGCCCCCCGTATCGCCCGACGTAACCAAATTGCCGCCGATCACGACCCCGATTGCCCCAACTAGGCAGACGGAAGACGAAGCGGAATTGCGGCGGCTGCGGACGAGTGGCTCCGGGGTCGAGCAATTGCAGCATCGGCACCCCATTGTTGGCACTATCGCGCGCATCGGGGACGCGGCTCTGACCTCCATGTTTCCAGTTGTTGCGGCGAACCTTCCCGGAACCGCCCTGCACCATAACCTGCTTCTGCAAAACCAGCGGCGAGATGTGGCTGGAGACGTAGAACAGGCGCAGAAAGAGGCGCAGACGGCGCACACCCAGCAGGAGACGGCGAATCTCGCGAATCCGCCAGAGAAGCAAGAGTCAGAAGGCAAAACGGTTCAGACCGACCAAGGTGTGATGCAGTGGAATCCCAAAACCCAGCGTTACGACATCAATGTTGGTGGCACACCTTCGGGCAAAAAGAGTCTGATCCATGAAACGGATCAAGGCATTTTCATGGTGGACCCGGACACTCGCGAAGCAACTCCACTGACTTACCAGGGGCAGCCACTGATGCCGAAATCTGGGGAGGATAAGTTCAAGGCAGTGACGCTGCAACTGCCGGGTGGCGGGAAAGCCGCTGGGAAAACCGATGTGCAAGGCAATCTCTTACTGGCGGATGGGAAACCCGCGCCCAAAGGATCGGTTCTCTATCAGCAGCCGAACTATGGCCAGCTCGTGTTGCCGACGAAGACGCAGACGATGCTGGGGCCGGACAACATCCAGCACGATTACAGTTGGAATCCGCAAACGCAGCGTTACGACATTGACCAGGGAATCAGCACGACCGGAGCCTATGGTCACCAGATGGAACAGGCGGGAGCGATTGACCGAGCGGCGAAAAGTTTAATTCAGACCATTCGTCAAAACGAGAAGGCCATCGACAAATCGAAGCTCGGGGAATGGGCTACCTGGGTAAAGAAGTACGGCCTCGACACTCCTTTCGCCGATCCAGTTCTAGCCAGGATTCAAGCCGAGTACAAATCGTACGCCGATCTCAACCCGGCGCTGCATGGCTACCGGAGCGCTGAATCGGCACACAGTTTTGAGCAGCTAGTCGGCGGCTTGCAGAAAAATCCAGAAGCGGCGATTGCCTCCATTGAAGGTTTGACTGAGACCGGTGCTCATGCCGTCAATCCAAAACTAAATAATGCAACAAGCGGCGGCGGCGGTGCGGTTAAGAAATGGAATCCGGTGAGCGGACGGTACGAATAGATGCCTGACCCGCAGATTGAAACTGTGCAGCACCCCGTTCTCGGGACATTGAAGTTCCCTGTCGACATGGGGCCGGACGAGCGCAATGAGTCGATTGACCGTGTCATGCTTCAGCAGGGCAAGAATCCACCGCCCGCCGCTGGCCCGCACGTCGATGTCTCATCCTCGTTTGCAGATAAGACTCTAGGCGCTCTGGCTCCGCAGCCAGTCGAGCGCGGGCAACCGACCGAGAATCCGGGAGTTAGCGAGGGCGCAGGCCTGCGCAACGCTCTGGGCGGCTGGGTTGAACATGGCCCGGTGGCGATTGCGAAGGGTGAAAGCGAAATCGTCAAAGGGAACGTCGCGCCCGGTATCCATCAGACGCTATCCGGCATCGGCACAACCGCGCTCCCGGCAATCCCGTTCATGGGCGCGGCGGCTCCGCTTGCGACGGCGCGTGTCATCGGCGGCGGAGCGATTGGCAGTACGCTTGCCTCGAAGGGTGCGGAGAAACTCGGCGCAAGCCCGGAATGGTCGGATGTTGCGGGCGATGTTGGCGGCCTCGCTGGTGGCGTAGCCGCCGCGCCTGGAGTCTTTCCGGCAATTCGCGACGTGGCCGCCGGAAATCCCGACGTGCAAGCCCTGCGCGGCCTCGGAGTTCCGCCCAGTTCGAAGCAAAGTTTGCGCACGCTCGGAAACGTCGAAACCGCGAGACCTTTCCTGCAAGGCGTCAAGTCGGAAGCCGACTTACAGGCGCGGATTCCAGTCGCCAAGGCGGAAATCTGGAAACCCTACGCGGAAGCGGTCGAGCGCATCGGCGAGAAGTCTGTTCCTGGACCGGATGGCGAGCCGACGACGATTCGCGACCTCGAAGCCGACCGCCTGGAGACCTCGGCGCGATTGCGCGACGCCCGCAAGATGCAGCCCGCCGATTTAGCCGCCGCCGACCGCAAAAACCAGAGCATTCACGATCTTTTGGAGCGCGACCGCGCCATCAAAGCCGTGCTCGATCCAGAACTCCAGCGCGCGGGGGTCGATCCGCAACTGATTCGCCGCGTGCATGGTTCGGTGCAAGGCGTCGAGCGGCTAGTCAGCGGAAAAAGCACGCTTGCTGAACCCGAAAAACCGTTTGGCTTTGGGCATGTCAAAGACATCAACCTGACGAAGCCGAGCACCTGGGTTTCTCCGGCATGGGAAGCGGGACGCGACCTTGTCGCTGGGCGGCCTGTATGGAGCGGCAAGCCGACCGATGTCTCGATCTCCGAGGCTTTCCGCAACGCTGGCCCGAAGCCGACATTGACGCGACCGATTCCGCCTCCGCTGGAGATTCGTGGACTCTTGCCGCCGCAACCGACAGAACTGCCGTCCTCGATGGAACCACTAGGGGAGACTTCGATTCCGCCGACCGCTGACGCTAGGACCCGCGCGCAACGCCTCGGATTGCTCTTACCGGAACAGGCAGGCATTCCACGACCGATTGAAGTAGGCGGCGACGTGCAGCAGACTCCGCCTCCGCCGATTTTGAAGCGTGGCGTACGCGGACTATTGCCGGAGAATGTCGGCGGTCGTCCAACTCCCGAGACGAATCCCGAGTCCCCTGTCAGTAGGAATGTGACTGAGCCAACCGCCGATTTACGAAACTTCCAGATTCCGAAGATTACTGGTCCGGTTGCTGCGCCTTCAGAAATCACAACCACGCCGCGCGGCATTGTGTCCGCGCCCGCGATCCCAAGAACTAGGGTTGACAATTCCGCCCCGCGTCGTACCATTGGAGCGGAACGCAATGCAGAAACACTCCCAATCCGCATCGCCGGACCCGGAACAGAAGGAACGCTCCCAGCGATTTCTCCAGCGCCTGAACCAGTCCGTGCAACTGCACCAGGGACAGAAACCAGCGTCCGCATCCCCGGCGAAGACCGCACCTACCCCGCGAAGTACGAAGTCCGCGAGTTAGCCGACGTTCAGCCTTCGCATTCGGGACTAACCTTCGGGGCGAACGAGAAATACAAGCTCACCAACGACCGCGATTACTCGAACCCACTGAATCAAGAGAAAGTCGTCAGCGCAAGCGCTCCTGGGCGCTTCGATCCGAGTTATCACATCACCGATAATCCCGACGCGACCAATGGGCCAATCGTAATCGACCAGTCCGGCCATACGCTCGGCGGCAACGGGCGCGCGATGATCTTGCAGCGCGTCTATGAGCACAACCCCGAAGGCGCGACGGCTTACCGGAATTTGCTCTCGCAAAAGGCGCAGCAATTCGGCATCGACCCGAAGGCCATCGCCGGAATGAAGCAGCCAGTACTTGTCCGCACCATCGCAACCGACGATCCGGCGCTCAAACAAACCGCCATCACCGATTTCAATAAAGTGGGGACGGCGCAGATGACGCCGGCAGAACGCGCCATCGCTGATTCGCGGCGCGTCTCGCAGGGAACGCTCGACACGATTGCCGCGCGATTGGAGCAAGGCGGCGTGAACGCGACTATGGCCGAAGTGTTAGAAGGGCGCTCGGGCACGGAAGTGCTCGACCATCTCATTGACGATGGAGTTATCACCCCGCAAGAACGCGCGGCGCTGGCAAACGAAAACCAGTTGACGCCCGCGGGTAAAGAGAGAATCAGTAAGCTCACGATTGCGCGTTTCTTCCGCGACCCGGCGCAGATCGACTCCACGCCGCCCGCGATTCGCGGCAAGATGGAAGCTCTTGCCGCGCCACTCGCCCGCGTGGATGGCATTCCCGGATGGGATCTTACCGAGCATGTCCAGGATGCGCTCGACTTACTCGAAGAGGGACGCTCGCACGGTCTCGGCAACGCAAAGGACGTAGTTTCGCAGCAAGGGCTATGGGGTGACTCGAAGTATTCGCCGGAGGCAATCGCCTTGGCGCAACGAATCAAAAGCGATGGCGTGCGCGCACTTACTAAGTCGGTGCGGCAGTACGCGCAAGACGCGATGGATGCGACCGGGCCGCAACGTCCGCTCGGCGGCAGCATCGACCCAAAGCAAGCATTTGCGGAAGCGTTTGGAAAGACTCGTTAGAGGATGGCTTGGAAGCACCAAATGACGGCGGCGGCGACGATGGCTAATGCCACACCGTAGATAGCAACGGCGGCAACGCATTTGAGAACTAACGCAGCCTTTTCCGCGCCTCGCCACACTGGACCGCGTTCCGAGTAAGCAACATACATGACGCCCACACCCTAATTCGTTCCCATGAAAAAAGCAATCCTAATCCTCCATTTGACGACGCGGGCCAACCCGATCTTAACCGACGCTTTCGGAAACTGGGCGGTGTAAGGGATGGGTCAAACGGTTAACCCTCCCTTCCGGCCCACGATGATACCTCCAGCATTCAGCGGTGGACGCGCAGCCGAAGGGGCAAGACAATAGGTCGGCCCCCAAGCGTACACGGCAATGCTGTATAAAATTACTCAAGCATGTCGTGAGGCCCGAGACTCTTGGACTGGGGACGGTTTCAGGTGCTCTCGGGCACCGCTATCCGTCTCCGCGAGGTAGCGCTGCAACTGCTCGATCAATTCGACTAGACGGCGGCGATCCGGTTCAAGACAGACTTTCACCCACTAGCTTCTTTCCTTGTTCCAGAAATATTTCTTTTCTGATCAAGGAAAACGCCCTCTGGCGGTGCTTAAGAACCAAGCACTTGACGGGCTGAGATTTGCGAGGTTTTTGGAACAGCCTTCAGGTGCCATCTTGGAGCCTCGCATGCGGGTGCGCTGCATCGTACGATCGCCTCATTCGTCCAGTTGAAACGCGCGTGTAGATCTGCGTTGTAGATAGCTTTGCGTGTCCCAGGAGCGTCGAGACGGACTGCAGTGGTGCGCCGTGATCCATCATGTGGGTTGCAGCCGCGTGCCTCAAAAGATGCGGGCGCCACTTTTCAGGATCGAGCCCGCGGGCTTCCGCGACGGCTCTTATGATGCGGCGCACCGAACGAGGGTCGAGGCGCTCTGCGGATCGTCGCGGCCCGACGCTGAAGAGGAGCGCCGGCGTGTTGAGGCGACTCTTCTGTAGTAGGTTCTGGCGCACCTGCAGCCAGGCCTTCAGGGCATCTCGCGCATACTCGCCAACGATCACGAAGCGCTCTTTCTTTCCTTTGCCTCTCACCAGCAAAACATCTTGGTCCCGAAAATCATCGAGGTTTATGCCGACGAGCTCCGAGACGCGCAATCCGCAGCCGTAGAGCAATTCGAGAATGAGGCGATCGCGCTCCGCGTTGGCTCCCCCGCGCCGGCGGTATATGCAACACTCGTCCTGGACCGGAGCCGCGGCCACGCGTGCTTTTGCGGCCCTTACGATAGCAGAAATGTACATCGGCTTTAATCGTTTCGAGGGCCACTGCAGGTTTAGTGTGAAGACCAGAGCCCGGGTCGCAGGAATCACGTGCTTGAACTTTTCCAGCAGTGCGGTCCTGATCGGCAACCAGGCTGCGAGCGCTGTCTTTGCATTTCCGGTCAGGGTAACGACTCGTTCCTCGTGGCCCTTGCGGGCGCGCACCAGCATCGAATCCCCACGGCAGTCCTCCACGTCGAGGTTGACTAGATCGGAATGCAGCACTCCGCTTGCGTGCAGTTCTATGATGAGGCGGTCACGCTCTTCGCGCCTGTAGCCGGTTTTTTGAAAGAGAACATGTGAGATCTCGCCCTCGATCAGATGTGTGACCTCGGCTTCGTTTGGCACGTCAGGGAGTTCGTCGCGCCGGTATCGGCCAGTGATGTAGTCGATCAAGCCGGCTTCGGAATAGCCTTCCGCTTCTAACCAGCGGCAAAAGCTTTTCACCGCGGCGAGTTTGCGCTTTACAGATGCCGGCTTCAATCCGGCATTGTGGAGCTGTACTAGAAACCGACGAACCAGCTTGCGGTCGACAGTTGCGTCCTCGCCTGAGAATGCGACGAATTGAGTCAGGTCGGCACGGTATGCGCGGAGCGTGTGTACGCTGAGATTCCGCGCGCTGCAGTAGGTGAGAAAGTCTTCAACAAGCTTTAGGGATGCGGGCTCTGGGATGACTGGCATAGGTTTTCCTTAGTTGGGTCAGATCGGAGTGCACGTAGATGCTTGTCGTGTCCACGGAAGAGTGCCGCATCAGGACCTGAACGTCGCGAATGTCGGCGCCGCCTTCGATGAGCGACGTAGCAAAGCTGTGCCTCAAAACGTGAGGAGAGACGTGCCTCCCTAGCGCCGCCTCGGCGATCGCGCTCACGCGGTTCCAGATCGCCTGGCGCGAGAGCGGTCCATGTCCTCTCCGGTTCACAAATACGTGGGAAGTTCTGCGGACCGCAAAAGGTGGCGCCGTCTCGAAATAAAGCTTCAGGGCTGCGACGGCCGGCGGGCTGAGAAGCACCAGGCCGTCTTTCCCTCCCTTGCCGTCCCACACTTTTGCGGCGCCGGCATCGAGATCCAAATCCTCGATACGAAGTGCAGCCAACTCGCTCTCGCGCAGTCCAGACGCAAAGAAGATGAGTAGTATTGCCCTGTCACGGTGCACGAGCCAGGTGAGCAGCGTTGCCTTCTGACGGCGCACGAACCAGGAACTCCAAGAACTTCCGAGGCCCACGTGTGCGACCATCTTGTCAACATCCCCTGCCGGGAGCGATCGCGGAATTGTCTTCCAGCACTTGGGCACAGGGAGGTTCCGAGCGGGATTGGTTTTGATTTCTTCCTCATCGATCAGGAAGTGAAAAAAGTGTCGCAGGCAGGACAGGCGCCGGGCCACGGTCCGGCCGCTGATGCCTGACTCTAAGGAACTGGCGATATAGCGCTGCAGATCGGTGCGCAGGGCCGAAGCAAAAGACTGCCCCAGCCATCCGGAGAAGTGCGTCAGATCGTGCGAATAGCTCGCGACCGTGTTTTCCTTGGCCCCGCGTTCGACCTGCAGGTAGGCGACGAAATCAGCGATCAGCTGCGCATTTTCAGTCGGCATCGGGCACCTCTCCCGCAGCGTTTCGCAGGAAACGGAAGTTTACGAGCGCCTCGGCTAAACTTTGGGTCCCCCCAGCAACACTCAAGGCGGCTGCATAGTTGTAATCGCGAACCCGGTGCCAGAACTCAAGCGTGGGCTGCAGAGCCTGGGCGCCCGTTCCAGGTAACCGCTGAAGTTCTTCGGCGGCCTCGATCGCCTCGGTCGCCAAACGTGCAGCGAGGGAAAAAGCAGCGTAGATGTCGGCCCAAGGTTTGACCGCAGCGAGTGCGGCGATCTTTCCGTTGACGCACTGCAGTTGTGGGTCAGGGCAATGGACAATGTGCAGTTTCGGAAGGCGGTTAGGCACAGAGCACCTCCGGACTGGAACGCGGATGAGCGATTCTATAGACGGTGCCGAGCCCAACTCCCAGCTTTTCCGCGACCTCCCGCCAGGAAGCCCCAGAGGCGCGAAGGGCTTCGACCTTGCCTTTATCTACACCCGCACGCGGGCGACCAAGCTTCGTCCCTTTTGCTTTTGCCACAGCCAGGCCGGATTTCACCCTTTGCCGGATTAGCTCGCGCTCAAATTCCGCGATGGCGGCAAAGATGGTGAACACCAAACGGCCGTTCGGTGTCGTGGTGTCAACGTTTTCATGCAGACTCACAAACTGGATTCCGAGCGAGTCAAATTCGTAGAGTGCGTTTACAAGTTGGCGAGTACTCCGCGCGAAACGATCAAAGCGGTACACGACTACGATGTCAATCTCACGGCGCCTAGCATCGGCCCACAGCTGATCAAGCCGCGGTCTATGTTCCTTCGCTCCGGAAATGCCTGCATCGAAATACTTGCGGATTCGCCATCCGCGGGACTCGCAGAAGCGGATCAACTCAGTTAGCTGCATCTCCACGGACTGCTCTCCCGTGGAAACGCGCGCATAGATGCCAGCGACTCGTGCCCGGCCTTGAGCCGGGGATGGATGGGTGGTAGTTTCGTGGGTAGCCATCGGGAACCTCCAGTGTTTCCGTTTGGTCAGGGTCGGGCGGGAGTCACTAGCTCCCGTTCGGCCCGTTCTAATGTCCTGATAATCGCAGCTTAGCGTTAAGGTGTCAAGCCCTATTTTGGCTCTTGACGCTAAGGTGACCCGTGGGTATTCTTCTCGTGTATGAACGACTCCTCCAGAGACAACTCTCCCACTGCTGCTGAAATGGGGAGGCGCGGCGGAAATGCCCGCGCTAAAGCGCTGAGTGCAAAGCGACGGAAGGAAATTGCGACCAAGGCGTCCAAGGCCGCGGCGAAAGCCAGACGGCTAAAGGCGAAAGCGCGGAAGGCCCAAAAGGCATGACCGTGGCCCGCATGGCAGCGGTGGGGAATATCCTTATGCGAAGCTGGTGCCGAAAATTTCGAACACGATCCTCAAAGCACTCACAATGACTGACGAGATCGGTTCGGCCCGTGTTGCAACCGGCGGAGCGACGCTTTACAGCAAACTGGTAGAGGACAACGCTTTCACGCTGTTTATTCGCGAATAGAAAAAGCCCGATTCGTGGTCGGGCTATCGTGCGAACTTCGACTCTTTCAATTTCCATTATAGATCGGAGTCGCCATGGCAATCACCAGGGAGTTTGTTGAGGATACCCCCATGACAATGCAGATTGCCATACGAGCACGGGATGGATTTGTGTTAGCGGGCGATACGTGGAATCGCATCACTGGAGATGGTATTAGCTCCAGACCCGTGCCGAGCGCCGTTGTGAACCATTCAAAGGTCAGCACAGACGACGTGAACTCTGTAGTGGTAGCAATTGCCGGCTCATCTCGCGATGACGACCCAGCAAAGGAGTTCTGCCAATACGTGTCCAGGCGCGGCCCATTGCCGAACGATCCCAGAGAAGATTTTCTCGAATGGGGAACTCGGTACTATGAGCAGTACAAGGGTTGGGCCTTCTCGCTTCTGCTTGTCGACCCCAAAATGAAAACGGATTATATCTGGAGTCTGCGAGTAGGCCAAGATGTACAGTGCGCCCCACACTCTATGTGCATGGTCAATGGGGACGAACACAACCCGGCAATCCTTTGGCCGCAATACTTTAAATGTTACAACAGGCCGCTTCGCACCCTCGAGGCTGCAATTCAGATCGCAGCCTTGACGATACTTACGGCTGGAGAACTCAATAATTTTGGTGTGGGGGACTTGGAGATTTGGCAGTACGGCACATCCGCGCGGTGGAGCGCCGTCGCACCATTGGAGGTAGATAGAATCGTTGACCGATTCCAAAAGTTAAAAGAGAGGTGGGGGCAATTTGTGGATGGCGGGTTATGAGTAACGAGCGAAAATTCAAGTTGACCTTCTCACCTTCCAGCACCGCCTCAATCCTATCCGGTCATGATCTCCGCCAACTACGCGACCGACTCGCGGTGAGCCAGAGTCAGTTTGCGCCGATCATCGGCCTCACGAAAAGCCATTTGAGCCTAATCGAGTGGAAGAACCTGCCGGTACCCAAGTCCACAGCGGAAAGGGCTCGGGCCGTAGAGATGGCCAAACACTCTGGCGTGGTTTCGGATTTACCAAAGAAGAAGGCCACATGGCGCAAGAGTGTCGCCTTTAAGCAAGAACCGCCGTTTACGGCCTTACCCACCAATGGAACCGCGTGCGGCTGCGGCGATCCGAGATGCCATTTGGGGCCTGTGCGGGATGGGGACTGGCCGAATCGTGGCCACTTGTGGATCTTCCAAGGAAAGCAGTGTTGGACGCGTGTATATCTCGACGCAGGTGGAAAGAAAGTCCCTTCGCCCCGTCGAGCGCCAGTGGACATTTGCATCTCTTGTGGTCGCGCGCGCGAAACCAGCGCGAAATATAGTAAACACCTGGGCGAAATGATTTTTACTCGGCGCTGCCGTCCACAACCAAGCGATCCGCCATCCTTGCAACATGATCCTACGACGCATTGGTGGAAAAGGAACGGCAGGATGGTAGCTCTGCCACAGGCAGCTCTCGACAAACTGCACAGCTTTAACACCCGCTCTTACGCCGTTCCAAGATGCGAGCTCCCAGGATGTCCGCGGCACGGAAAATCGATGGCACGCTCGGCTGTTCTTCGTCTCGCGAGTCCGGACAGCAGCCCCTATGAGATCGCGACCTACCGATGCGAAGCAGTCAAAGCACATACCGAATATCGAGTCCTACCCCGCGGAGAGGCTGCAACACATCTGGGCATGGGTCGGTACCGCTGGACGGACGGTGCGACGGGCAACACTCTTGAGACGGCGCCCAGAAAGAGACCCATACGCAAAGATCGCGTCATGCCAAATTCTGAATGCCTAGAGTGTCACGCTCCTCTGCGTGCCGTTGAGCACGAGCGGAAGGTGATGAAAATCATTCACGGACAGCGACGGTGGAAGGGACGGCTGCGATGCTGGAAGGCACAGTGCACTTCTTGTAGCAAAGTTTTCTTCGTCCGAAGTGATGGCGAGATTAAGGCCTATAGGGACTCCCGATGGTATAGGGCCAGAGGCGGCCGACCTGTAGGCATGGGGCAGGAAACGCGGGAAGATGCGACGATTCTACTGAAGCTCATGGCCGAATTCGAACAGCAGCGCGGAACCAAAAAGGGAGCTTTGATTTACGCCAGCAAGAAAGTGTACGGATCCACAGTGAGCGAGCGCGTAGCTTTTCAACGGGCCAACAAGACTCTTACCAGATACAGGTCCACCCACCCATCCCATCTAGGATCGTAGGACAAAAACCGTAAGTACGGTTTTTGTCCTAGGACAGAAACTCAAGCGATATTTTTTTGTCCTTCGACATCGGTGTAAGCCTCTCTCACATGAGGCAAAACACCAATTTAAAATCTCTCTACGCCGGCGATGCGCCGGCGCCGGATCAGCGTCCGCCTCCTGCAGTGACATCTGTGCGCCGAAAAACCGCAATCAACGGAGCTGACCATCCCTCCCTGACCTGTAGCCTCCTGCCCCCCCCGAAAACAATAAAGGCGGGAAACCAGAGAAAGTGAAGCCCAGAGCGTGATCGATACGCCCGAGAACCCGACCCCCGATTCCCCGCCGACTAAGACTCTCTCACAGTCTGCGCGCGCGACCAATACCCCAACCAATTACTCCCCCACCAGGTTCGTCTCGGAGAAGGGCAGCATGACCAGCCGAACAAATCAACCTTTGCCATGCCGCTGTTGCGACGGCTCGGGGTACCACTATGAAATCTGTCCCGATTGCGGCGAAGGCCACCTGTTCCGGTGTGTTGCTTGCCGCGGAACCGGAGTTGAGGATCCATCTGATCAGTTTCAAGATTGCGGTTGTGATCCCGAAAAAGAGGGGCTCGAGCAGGGCTCACGCGCCGGCGTCGGCGGGGATGCGCCGAAGTTTGGAAGGTATTTTGAGGGTTTAAGGAGGGCCGAAACCGGGGGGATTTTCGCTCTTGATTTTGCTTTTGGTTTTGCTTTTGCCCTGGCCACTAGTTTGGATAGCGCCCGCGTGGGTGCGACGAAGGAGCGCGGGCGCGTAACTCGTCAGCCAATACTGTCTGACTTGACCTTTACCATGCTCGCGGGTCCGGGGCCGCGACCGGCCCCGGCGGGGTGTGGGGCAGAGCCCCACGGTTTTTCGCCTCGGCGGTGGCAGAAAGTTTAAGGAGCAGAGTGCGGGGCCTGTAATACCCCGCACTCTGCGTGTAGGCACGAAGCCCGGCGCCACGAGGGATAGGTGTTGGGGCTGCGCTTGAAGTGTGTTTCAAGAGGTTTGAGTGCTGAAAGTGTATGACACTCTGGAAATTCCGTTGAAGGCGGCAGCATCTTTTTCGGATCGAATTGCTTCGTTCAAGCTTGCGGTTGAGTCCTGCTCGGACCCTTTGAAATCGGAGATTCCTTTTCGCTCGAATCTCTACTACCGCCAGGTAGTTGATCTTCGGAAAGTGGCCGAGATCGATGCCATTTTGCATCTTAACGCCAAAAAAACCGGCACCCACAAAATTCAGATCATCGAGGCTGGCAGGAAGTATCAGGGGCAGATCGCGGACACTATCGCCGAAATCGTAAATGACCATCCCGATCTGCTAGGCGTGTCTCGGGTCGATTCCTGTGCAGACATCGTAGATGGTCCAAAGGTCTCCTGGATAGCACAATCAGTGCGCGCGCGGTCCGCGCAGTGGCAGGCAGAGCTTGGGGCGGTGGAGCTCCACGATGAAGCTGGTCGCACGATGGCCTGGTCGGAGATGGGAAAGCGAGAAGTGCAGTCGATGTACATGGGGAAGCGTCCGAATTGTTTTCGGGTCTACAACAAGCTGGCAGAGCGGCTTCACGTTTGGAAACTAGAGAAGCGGCGGCACGAGAAGCAGGCCTCGCAGATCGTGGTGGATAAGGCGACGGAAGGCGCTCCGGAGTGCCGCTACACGCCTCATGCGTTCTGGGCTCGAGCAATGGCAGAATATCGCGCGGTCATGCGGCGAAAGGAGCTGTTGTGTAGCGGTCGGTACTATCTTCCCTTTCCCGACTTCACTACCTGGTTTGTTGCCCATTGCACAGGCTCGATGAGCAACGTTGTGCAGATGCGTGTACGGGGACATGAAGAGCCGGAACAGATGAAAGTACTGCCGCAGTTGCCGAAGGTTCTCACTCGGGTGGAACGGCAGATGGCGGCGGGGCGAGTTCCTCCGGAGCTCGACACCTTTGAAAAACTCTTCTCGAAGCAAGCCCTCGACTTTAACCCTTTTGAGCGTTTGGATTTCTCATCGTTCGCCGGGGAGACGCAGATCGCCAGGGATGACTACTCGCCTGTTGAGTTCGCTGCCGGGATGCAGTTCAAGCAATGGCTCGAAACCGGCATGAGTTACCAGCAGCTCTATGCCTATTGGAATGGGAAGCGTAACGCGAAAGCGATCGCTGAAAAGTTTGCCCCCTTCGTGGCGGCGGCGAATCCGCCGAAAGAAGTGAGCATCTCCTCGGCCGATTTGTACGACCGTTATCGGAGCTCAGTGTCGCGGCAACGGGCCGCATGAGGGTAATCGCAATGCCTGTTTGTCAGAAACGCGGGAACGTCATGCCGCCAAGTTGTTTCGACCGTGATTCGTCCGGCAAGTATCGCTTCAGCGTGCTGGACTGGTGCGCGTACATGTTCGTTCACCAAAACTTTGACAGGTTGGGCGCCGCGCAGATGTGGCGGATCTTGAATCGCGACGGCGAAGGCAATCTGTATCTGCGCCATCTGGCAGAGTTTCTATCCATCGAGGCTTTTCGAGAGTTATCGCAGTTCGCTGTCGTGATGCCTTCACACAAACGTCGATCGAGGTTGCCTGAGCCTTCGGATCGTCTATGTCGAAAACCGACTTAGAATCTCTCGCCGCCTGGCTGCGCGACTGCGCAGCGAGAACGGCACAGGAGAACCGCTTAGATCTGCGCCCGGTGCACAGTCAGTTGCGAATTATCAACGCACTCGCGCGCAATGCTCTAGCAGTGGCGCGGACAAAATGAATACAGGCACCGCCAACTCGGCCACGAGCTTCAGCCAGGTGGTAACAGAGCGTCACTTCTCGGCTGAGGAGTTGGGCAAATTGTGGAACGTGAGCGGCGACACGATTCGGCGACTGTTTGAGCGCGAGCCCGGCGTCCTGGTGATCGAGCGCGCGCGATCGCGCAATGCAAGACACTACCGCACACTGCGAATTCCAGAATCGGTCGCAGAGCGTGTGCATCGGCGGTTGAGTAATCCGCCGGTGACGCGTACCATTTGAAGCCGCCATGCTCACCGCCTATCGCCGCCACAAAACGAACTGCCCGCACCGAGCCGAAGGACGTGCTTACCGACGCTGCAGCTGTCCGATCTGGGTAGATGGCATTTTCGATGGCGGCGAGATCCGTCAGTCTTTGCGAGTTCGCACCTGGGAAGATGCGGAGCGCGAGCTGGAAAAACTGAAACGGCGACTCACAGAGGGCAGCGCACCGGCAGCTGGTCCGGTGACTCTGAAACAGGCGTGGGATGATTTCATTAGCGACGCTGAAGCGCGCAGCCTTCGCGAGGCGTCGCTCAGAAAATACAAGTACCTGCGAATAGACATGGAGCGCTTTGCTGAAGCCGCGGGGCTGCGATTCGTGCAGGAGTTCGATCTTGAGCAGCTTCGAAAGTGGCGATCGACTTGGCCCAACAAAAATCTGAGCGCCGTCAAAAAGCTGGAGTTCGTCCGGTGTTTCTTGCGCTTCTCTCACGATGCCGGCTGGATCTCCGAGAATCCCGCGCGCAAGTTGAAGTCACCGAAGGTCACGGCACACCCCACGATGCCCTTCAGCCGCGCAGAGATGGTCCAAATCTTGGCCGCGGCCGATGACTATGGGAGGCCAGGCTCGCTGAATCGCCGGCGCATGAAAGCCCTGGTGCTCTTGCTGCGTTACTCGGGGCTGCGAATCGGCGACGCGGTGACACTCTCTTCCGAGCGCATCGATCGCGACAAACTTTTTCTCTACACATCGAAGGCCGGAACGCCGGTCTACTGCCCTCTTCCGCCCTTTGTGATCACCGCACTTGATGCTGCGTTGGAGCCGAATCAGCGCTTTTATTTCTGGACGGGTAGCAGCAAGGTGAACACGATCACTGGCGACTGGCAGGGGAAGCTAAAAACTTTGTTCGACCAGGCGAAGGTGCCGACTGGCCACGCGCACCGATTCAGAGATACCTTCGCGACGGAGCTGCTGCTCGCCGGCGTTCCCCTTGAGCGCGTCTCGATTCTCTTGGGGCATTCCTCGATCCGCATCACGGAGCGCCACTACTCGCCCTGGGTGCGCTCGCGGCAAGAGCAGTTGGAGCGCGACGTGCGATCGACGTGGACCGTCTCGGAGCCTGTTGCTGAGGGTACATCTGAGGTACACGGCGGAAACACCCGCCCCAACTGATTCAGCCGACAGCTGTTAGTCTGGCGGAGAGGGAGGGATTCGAACCCGCCTAGAAACGTAAATTCAACAACATGCAGGGTCACGGATGGCACAAAAGCATATCGAAAGCAGTGACAGACCAACTAACGGATCGCAAATAGATTGCAAGCAGAACTGGGAATCTCGGCCTGGTGATTTCGCGTGGCTTCCAGATTCGCTCAATGACGGAACCGTGCGCACAGCTAGTGACTTTTCTCAAATTGGATGTGGCTGAAATTCGACTCCGACCCCCTGGTCCCGAACCAGATTTCGCAGCTTATTGAAATCTATTGAAATGCACAGTTTTTAAGTGATTGATATTGAATCCGTTGCACGCTCCTTGTTGAAAATTGTTGATCGGTGTTGAACGTGGAAATTCTGACCGTCACAAAATCGTCTACAGTCAACTGGCGTAACGACGAGCACCCTAGCAGAACCTGCCTCTCGGGTCGCACCTCCGGGAGTGCAAAACCGACAGCGCCAGAATCGCCACGCTTCCGCTCTGCGAATCGGCGGCAAGGATCGCGGATCGGCGGCCCATTCCCCACCTCAGAACCGCTACACCGCCCCGACATAGGGATGGCCATTTGAGTCAACTTTTCGGCTGCGCTGGTGGTGATGGGGGAGCTGTTGAGTTGTCTTCACCAGACTACCGGAACCGTAAGCGACGGGACAAGGAACCGTCCGCTTATGATTCTGGCAACTTTGCTCGTAAACGCCGCTCAGCTCATCGTGGGGATTATCGCCCTCGTCATCCTGATTCGCCGCAAGTAAAAATTCGGACTGCGGGTGGGTCGGCAGCTAAGGAAAGAACTCGCTCTTAAATCGCAGGACCAGAGTACCTGTTCTGACCCTCCCCCGCTCCCGGATCGCACGCCCTGGCCGCCCAGAGACGCAACCAACAGCTACTCTGTAGGCTTCTCCTTAACGATCGCGCGGCTGGTGTGGTTTATCCATTTTGTGAACAGCTCTCTATCCGGGTTGCCCGCTTCAGTTAGCTCCTCGGCATCCTTGAACTCATCGAGCGCCCGTGAGAACTCGCCTCGGTCGTACAGAACCTCCCCGATATGGAAATGAGCCCGCGCAGCCAGCGGGCGCTCCAGCGACCCGTTGATTGCCTCTTTGTATAGTTTCAGAGCGTGATCGTGGCGTCCAAGGAGTCCGTGCGCCTTAGCCTCCCGATATAAAAGTTCTGCCCTTTCTTCTGAGGAAATGTCTTCCTTCTTGAGAGCATCCGCGATAGACAGTGGCTCGACGGCATGGCCGAGCATTATGAGGTTTGCGATCAACCGAAGCTGAACGCCTCGCCTGAACTGAACGTACTCATTAGTGCTCAAGAGGTCCGCGTGCTTCTTAAGCAGTGCCCTGAACTCCTGCGCTGCCAGATCGAACTTACTCTCGCTTTCGTGGACACACGCCAGCGAAAACTCCACGTACGGTCGAGTTGGGCTCTCTTCCGGCAGAAGCCTTATCGCTTCCGAAGCCGCCTCCACCGCTTCATCGAAACGACCGAGGTCGCGATATGAGAGAGACTCGTGCATCAGGATTGCACTTCTGTCTGCTGCATCTGTTGCGCCCTCGCGGAGGGCTTTAAATTCCATTAGTGCTTCGGTCGGGTGCCCCGACTCTCGAAGTGCCTGTATCTCGCGGAATCGATTCCAATCGGTCACTATGTTTCCGGCCTCGCTAGGTGCAGTTGCAGTTAGGGGTCAACGCTAGGGTCGTATTGGTGAGGACCCGCCTGCTGTGACAAAATGTGGGGCATGGGCATTACGCTCATGACCTCTGTCGCTCCGTTCGCAAGTTTTGCGCCTATGCCTCCGAGTACATCCAGTGCCTTCTTGGCAAGTTCTCTCTCTTTACTCATTTTCGTGATGTTAGGGGTCTCACCCGGCAGACCGCGCAGTGCCGGGTCCGGTTTCGTCGCTTTCATAAAGTTCTCAACTGCATCCTTCGCCGCCACCGCCTGGGGGTTCGCTTGGGGTGCCTGTCCTCCCGCTCCAGCGGCCACTACAGGGCCGGCAGGAGAGCCAGAACCCTTAGAAGAGTCAGAGTTTGAAGCCGGAGCTGGGGTTGTACGCACCCCGGCGGGATCGGGCGTCGGAGGCGGCCCGCCCAATTCCCGTGTTGGTGGCTGATTTTGCGCCGTCTGCGTCGTTTGCGCCTAATGAGAAAACCACAAATACAGTAGCGCTTCGATGCCGACAACCCACAGTAAGATAGTGTTCGTGTACGGGAATACCCACCCATTTCCATGAATCAGATTCCGTAACTTCAGAGCAGAGACCCACGATGCAAAACCCATACAGAAAAACATCAACCACAATTTGGGTCCCCTGATAGAGGGGTCAAAAAGCGACAAAGTGTACCCGATGAATGCTACAAGCATCCACAGCATGTACTGGATTTTGCGATTCTTTTTTCCTTCGGTCGAAGTCACTTGCTCAGGCATGACGGACCCCCAATTCCTGCAATCTCAAATATTCAATCCACTGACATCGCCAGCCCACGAACTTCTCGTCTACGGTGCTATATACTCACAACCACTACAAGGCGATGTAACGGCCTGACGAAACAGCTGGACCCCGCTTTGGACTATGTCGACGAACGAGGATCCCTTGCTGATCGTGTCTAGGACACCGTTCGGATGCTGAGTCAAATCTCGGACACCCATTGCGACGTTGGCAACATTACCTATGTTCTTGGCAGTTTGCTGATTAGTAAATGTCAACGCGGTGGCACTGGCGGGATTTGTTGCGAGATCCATGTTCTCCTTACCATTCTCGGCTGTTCTGTCGTCAATTTTTCCGGCCCCGTTAGCCATATCAATTACACCTTTGGCTGCCGTAGTTTCGCCTCCAACGACCGCCACATAAAGACCTAAAGCAGCGAGCGTACCGCCACCTGTTTCCCCTGCGCCAGCGATTGCAGCGTACGTCAGGAGCCCACCAAAGGCGAACTCGCCCGCTCCTTTAGCGACCTTCGTCGAGTCTGTGCCTTTATTTTGCGCCGGCCCACTGGGACCATTGTCCGTCGAGCCCTTACCCGAACAAGGTGCATCACCACAGTCTGCAGCCGCTCCGTTGGTGTCTTGGTGGCCGTCGAGGTCGGCACGGGTCACGGGATCGTTGCGCACATAAACATATAAGTTGAGGGATTGCGGATCGCCAAACACCGCATAGGGAACCGCCGTGGGTCGCGCCGCCCAATCCGGTGTCATGAAGCGGCCTATGTTCGACGTGTAATAACGCGCCTCGAAGTGGTCCAGCCCGGATTCAGAGTCCCGTTCTTTGCCGGTGAACTTGTAGTTTTGGGCCACATTGGGACAGTAGTCGTTCTCGACGCCACCGTAGGGATAGTAATCAATGTCTTGCTCGCACGCGCTGCCGGTTGCGTTCTCCACTACCCCGTGCGATCCCAAGTGGTCCGAGAAATAGAAGTGGATCGCTCCAGCGCTGTCGATCCGCGCTACCCGTTGTCCATTGAAAAAGATATACGTGGTTTTGACGGTCCCCGACAGGTCAGTCTCCGTCAGAGGCGCGCTTCCAGAGCCCCTCCAGTAGAGAGTTCCCGTAGCGCTGGTGGCACAGGTGCCCGGCGTCGTGCCTTCTGTGCACTTCTCGACCCGCTGGCCATCGCCGTCGTAAATGTACGAATCTCCGGCGGTGGCGATCAACCGGTTCTCGTCGTCGTAAACATAGGACTCTGAACCATTGCTCGTCATGTTTCCTGCGGCATCGTAGCCGAAGCCGGAAAGCTGATTGCTTATGCCCGCTGACGTGCTCAACGGCTCGTAATTGGTCTTGCCCGCAATTTCTGCCCGGTTCGTAAGGTTGCTCCAAGCGTCGATGGTAAAGGTCTCTCCCCACTGCGTGCCGCTGGACTGCGCACTAGTGATGCGATTCAGAGTGTCGTACGTAAAACTCTGGTTGCGGGTGTTGTCGCGGTTGTTCACGATCTGGTAAACGTTCCCGTTATCGCCTGCCGCATTGGCCGAAAACGAACAGGGAGTAGGTCCTGCAACCGCCACGCCAAGATGGAAGTCGAAGCACTCGCTGAACACAGTGCCTGACGGACTAGCAGCGGAAAGCAGAATCGGCTGTAAACGATTATTGTAGGCATTGGCTACGGTGATGCCGGCAAAGCCGGTTGCCGAACCCAGCGTCATGCCCGCCAGGTCGCCCGGTGGTGCGTAAGTAGCGCCAGTTACAAGATTCGTAGCAGAGTGCAGGGCCGTCAGAGGTCGCTCCGCCCCGCTGTAGGTGTAAGTGACTCCATATCCCAAACTGGTCACGCTAGCTACAGATCCATCCAGGTTGAAAGCATCATTTTCGTACTCGCCTTTTATTGTGCCTATCGTTCGTCGTTCTTGGAGGATGCGGCCCATAGTATCGTGGGACCAGGACGTGCCCCCCGAACCATCGCACATCGAGGTTCGGCGTCCTACAGGATAGCTGTCTGCCGTAATGCGGGCCAACATAAGTGCGCCGAAAGTATACCAGAACCGAGTTCCAATTAGAGGACAAAGGCGAGACGGTATTGGCGGAAAACCGCAGTACGGTTGTGACCTGCCTCCTGTTTC
>Ga0181536_10002221_pt1 | contig 22172 bp, 16 predicted proteins | sample PEATcosm2014_Bin_41_FD_121105 | JGI IMG/M metagenome (GOLD analysis project Ga0181536, IMG submission 121105) | Peatland microbial communities from MTU Mesocosm Facility, Houghton, MI, USA - PEATcosm2014_Bin17_60_metaG | ecosystem: Environmental > Terrestrial > Soil > Wetlands > Peat | place...
AAAAACTCTCCCTGTGAAAGGCGAGAGGGCAGTTCTCGTCCCAGTGCCTCAGCTCCGCTTCTCGGTAGCCGTCAAGCCAGCACTCATAATCCCGAACAAGTTCGTACGTCCATACCACAGCGAGACCACGCCTAGCCCAAATTTGAAATCGGCGAAGAATAAACCTGAGATGGAGATTTTCGTCCTCCAAAGGGTTTTGGGGTCGAGGCTTTTCCAGCGTGTGTTGTTTTAAGCGGTGCAGTTCCAACTCTGCCTCGCGGGTAGCCCTTTCCCAAGCGTCGTGGCGTTGGTCGTCAAGAGGAAAGGGGTTCCCCTGGACTGGATCCTGTTCATTTGGTGGAACGCCGCCGTATAACTGTTCTGCCATAGCCCAGAACGAATTACCCATCATATCGGCTGAGGTGAAACCACGCTTTCGTGTTGCTAAGGTTCTACAAAAAAACAGCTTCCGATATGGCGGATTAACGGGCACTATTCCGGTGCAACCAGAACGTTGCACCGTCACGGATTGAAGCTGTCTCGCATATACTTGGGTAAACAATTGTGAACGCTGGATTCGGGCTGGATTTCCGGAAATTGAACTCTGGCCGGGCGCCGTACCCGTACCAGGAGAAGGTTGCTGCCGCTTTGTGGGACCGACGAAACGTGGTTCTGCGTGCGCCTACTGGCTCCGGCAAGACACTAGCGGTGCTAGCTCCGTTTCTCCTGGACCGTCACCGCATCGGCGCCCGTCGATTGGTCTACGCACTGCCACTCCGGACGCTGGCACAAGCTATCTACCAAACGGCTCGGGACCTCGCGCCTTGTACCTGGACTGTCACGCTCCAAACTGGGGAACAGCCGGACGACCCGTTCTTCACTCTCGGCGACATCATCGTTACCACCTACGACCAGGTACTGAGCGGGATGCTCTGCGGCCCCTATGGACAGTCCCCACGCCTTAACAACATCAACGCTGCGGCCGTCGCCGGGAACGTCGTAGTTTTCGACGAGTTTCATCTGATGGAACCTTCGAAAGCGTTCCTTACGGGTATTGCCTGCCTGTCTCTGTTCCTTGACGTGACGCGTTCGGTGTGGATGACGGCGACGGCCACTTCGCCGCTAATCGCCGAGCTTCAGAAGGTCTTGAAGCCGGAATACGTCGGGCTCAGCACCGACGAGATACAAGCACTGCCGAGCGTCGGTACGGTGCGGCGCGAACTACTGAAGGAAGCCTGCGAACTGACCGCTGGGGCTGTCTTGCGGTACCCAGGCGCGCGGTCACTCGTAGTGCTCAATTCAGTGGTCCGCGCGCAGAAGTTATATGAAGCCGTGATGCAGTCACGGCAGCCTTTTCCAGTTCAACTGCTGCATGCACGGTTTTTTCGGTCTGATCGTGAGCGGAAGCAGGAGTTCGCGAAAGAGTACTTCGGGCGCGAGAATCACGGCCCGGCTATGCTCATTGCAACCCAGGTCATAGAGGCTGGACTCGACCTTACTTCCGATCACCTGCACACCGAGATTTGCCCCATGAACGCGCTCGTGCAACGGGCTGGCCGCTGTGCCCGTTTCGAGAATCAAGTGGGCGTGGTACATGTTTACGATGTGGCGAACGCGCTTCCCTATTCAAAGGAGGAACTTGACGCCACGCGCGGCTTGTTGCCCGATTGTCACGTCTCCCTTACCCCTCGGGTAACGGAGCAATGGGTTGAGAAAGCTCACCAGGCGAGTGACGAAAGGGACGTCCTCGAAGGGTGGGCCAGCCGTCGAATCAAGTGCAGCGACACGATTCGACAGAGGGTGCAGGGCACAGAGCCGGCGGGTGTTGCGGAGCTCATCCGTCCTGGCAGCGACACCGTTCGCGTTGCAATACGGAACGACCCCCGTGGCGTCAAGCCGGGTACCATACAGACCATTCAGGTTTATCGCAATCAGCTCCGCGGCGCCTGGGAAAACACCGGCAAGCCTGGGTGGGTCTACTCGCCCGACAGCGACGATTATTGGGAGCCGTTGACGGAGATCGAGCAAGCCTTCCTAGTGGCTGTGCCACTAACCATGGCCCGTTACACGGCGGAGATAGGACTTGTGCTGGGACAAGCGGGCCAAACGGAGAGCCCGCCTCGGCAGGTGCCGCCCCGCCCAGGATATGCGCCGCTGAAACGGGAGTCGTGGGCAAACCATGCCGAAGCGGTTGCCCGGGAGGCTCACCTCCGCCTGGAGCAAGAAGCCTTAGCGGGGAGCCTTCTCGCCACGGCCGGGGCGGATAGTGCGCTGGAAGAATTGGTCCGGTGGTCGGCAATTCTTCATGATCTTGGCAAACTTCAAGCCTCCTGGCAGGATTGGGCTGAACGGTACGAAAAAGCCCGCGACGCGAGTTACGAGCACAAGGAATTGCTGGCGCACACCAACTACGATTCGAATTCGGCCGAGGATCGCGCGCGCGAGAAATCCGTTCAACCACGCCGCCCGCCGCATGCCGCCGCCAGCACGTGGTACGGCTGGCGGCTTCTGTCTGGCTTTGACGCCGTGAAGACAACGGCCGTCCTGGCTGCGGTCCTGTCGCACCATGGCGGCTGGAGTCTCGACAATATCGGTGGCCTTGATTCGCGATGGCACGAGGCATGGTTCGGCGAGGCGCCGAGGCTGAATCCGCCAACGCCTAGCGAACGCGACAGCCTCGCCATGGGACTGATTCCGACAGGCCGCCGTTTCGTCGATTGGTGGCCGCTCGCCGCATATCTGATGCGCACCCTCCGACTCTCCGACCAACGCGCCACGGCGGATAACACCAATGGATAGGTTCTTTTTCCCCGCCACGACCGGAACCCACGCCGATGTTTTCGCCGTCGTCGGGCTGGCGAGCCTGCTTCGTTCGGCGGGCGATTGCACTATCCGCCAAGCGGGCCCCGGGTTTGTGGTCATACTCGATCCCCCATTGGCCTTGGTCGATGGCTCTGGTCTTGACTACTCACCCGGCTACTTGTTCCTCAAGCCGAATGCCAAATCGACTGTTCCACCGGGCGTGGGCGACGTATTGGACTACGCGGTCGAGAAAGCGAAGGTTGACGCCTATCGTGAAGCCCAAAAAGTGGTGCGCGCAACCGGTACCGAGATCGCCGAGGAGGTTGACGCGAACAAACCCCGCAAGGATTGGCGTCTCTATCAGGCCCTGAACGCATTGCAGGGAGACGATGCGGCAAACAAAATCGTGAAGGCCATCCGTAGGCTGTCTCCCGCCGGATGGCGCGAGCAACTGCACCAGGCACTGGGAGCGCTCCGTGCGAATAAGGTTGCCAAAGCTCCGTGGGATGCTTCGCTCGTGCAACTGTTCAGTCCACATGCTGCCAAGGGCTATGCACGATTGAAGCCGGACAGCACCGGCCGCAACGATAAGACCAAGGATGCATGGGCCGACCCGTTTGCTGAATGGCTGCGCGTCCGCGGTTACTTCGCTTTGGCTACCCCATTCTTCGTCGGCTCCAAGGGCGAGCACGTCCGGCTCCTTGCCCCAGTTCCTAAGAACATCGAGGCCGGCGCTTTGATGGACGTGGTCGCTGATTTGCGTCAGGCACGGATTTTTGGCAGTGCTCCCAAGATCGACTGCATGGCCACGCTCGAACTGGCTCGCCTTTTGATCCGCCACTTCCGCGAGCGCAAGCGCCAGCTCTTGGAGCCAGACGCTCTGATTACCGGCATCCTAATCGCGCACTATCAGTCGATGGGACAGGCCAAGGCGGTCACCGCGATCGAGACATTGGCTGTGCCCGGCTGGTTCCCCCTAGAGACAGAAGCGGACGCTGATTTGTGGATGACAACGCTGGAGGAACACCACGCGGTCATCCGCCGTCTGCGTGACGACCACTCCGACGAGATCGGGCTGATCCTTGCGTATCGTCGCTTTCTGGAGCGGCGCGGCCCGAAGGCGGCTTTCACTTTGCTGGAGTTTATGGAGCAGTACGGTATCTTCCTGTTGCGAGAGCGTGCGAACGATCCGAACAGCAGACGAAAACAATTCCGGACCGATTACCTGGAGGCGATCTTGAACCAACAAGGCGAGTACAAGCAGATCATCAACAATTGTGGCTTTAAGGCCGTGGCGGCAGCCATTCGCAGCGCTACAGTCAGCGCTCAAGCTATGAAATCTGTTGGCGCAAGAGACCACCGCGAAATCCGTTACGACCTTCTGCCCGAGCTTCGCCGCAAGCGTAGCTTGCCTGGAGTCGGGCCGTTTCTGGAGGCCGTGTCCGACTTCATCGCTACCTATAACGCGGAAAGCGCCCGGCGTCTGGAGCAGGGAAAGCCCACGTGGATCAAGCGTGTGACATCCGAAGACATGGAGTCTTTCACGCAGCTTCTGCTGGAACAAAAGAACGCCTCTGTTTTCGGCGCCATGCTTTGTGCCTACGCCACCTGCCGGGTACCGAAGTCTGTCGATGAGCCTGAACCGCAACCAGTAAGTGAGAACGAAGGAGACGAAGCCAAATGACGATTCTTTCCCTTTCCTTGTGCGCGCGGGTCACGCTGGACCTGCACAACCTGAATAGCGAAGGCACCGAGGGCAACCAGCAGCAGACACGCATGGTGCACATCATTGACGAACAGGGCGAGCGGCAAATCGTCAATGCCGTGAGCGGCGACATGTTCAAACATATCCTGGTAGGGCATCTCACGCCGCTGCTGGAAGTGGCGGGCGAGCCGCTTTCTGACGGCGCCCGCAAGCTGAATCCGGATCGCGTCAATGCCGACGAAAACTTCGAGAAGAGGATCAAGGGCCTGGCAAACTCCGCCGTTCTGGATACGGTGCTCCAGAGCTGCGCGGTCACTGACATCGCCGGCACACTCATTACGGCGGGCCGTGCCGTGGCGCGTAAATCGTGTGTGGAGTTCGGCTGGGTGGTTGGGCTCCCGGACCGCACGGTCACTGAGCAGTACTTCCACGTCAAGTACGAGGCGGAGACTCGTGGCAAGTCGGCCGGCCAGGACAAGAAGGGTGAGGGCTCGGTCGCTGGAACGCAGGCGATTTTCCACCGACCGGCTAGTTCCGGTGTGTACGCTTTGATCTGTAACATCGAGCTCGACCGCATCGGCCGCAACGACATCACGCTGGGGTTGCCGGTCGAGGAAGCAAGTCGTACCAAGCGTGCCCGCGCCGCCGTGCAGGCGCTCATGACCACCTTGATGCACCCATCCGGGGCGCAAAGGAACACGCAAAACCCGCACATCGTTGCTTGCGAAGGCGTGGTCGCGGTCTCGTCCACTTCGTTGCCCGCTCCCACCGTTAGTCCGCTGAACCCCGACTATCGCGGACAGATGAGCGGGATCGCCGAAACACTAAACCGGATCACCGCGGGCAGCGTGCGGACGCACTCCTTTGAGACTCTCTCCGAGGGAGTCAAGGTTTTGCAGGCGCTTGCCGAGCAGGTCTAGTATGACTAACAAACGAATCGCAGAGCGCGAGCCGGAATTGCCGGACCGTTGCGCCGAACTGACAGTTCCGGCGCCGGTGGCCGGCGTGCCCGGTCCTGGCCGCTGGCTGGTATTCGACTACGAGCCCACATCTCTCTTCTCACTAAAGATGGCGGCGGCCACTAGTTCCGTGGGGCGGAGCCTTGTTACGCCCACTCCATACGCTGTGAAGATGGCGTTTGTTGATGCAGCCTTGTGCACGGGGCGCGGGGAAACTGCCGTGGAACTGGTGCGCACGCTGGCTGTGTGCGAAGTTCGTATGGGAGTCCCGAAACGCGCTGCGTTGACCCACACCATCATCAAAGTCCGGCAGGAGAAAAGGCCCCCGACCCCCGGCCAGCCATATATTAGCGCGGTCGCTTACCGCGAGTTCGTCCACTTTCGCGGCCGGCTGCGCTGGGCGTTCGATCTGGTGCGGATGTCAGACACCATCGCTGAACTCCTTGTGGCCCTGGCGCCGTCCATCCACTACATCGGCAAGCGGGGCAGCTTTATCCAGTTCCGCGACACGTCTCGCGTGACGGAGCTGGGGCCAGAGTTTACGGAACCACTGGTGCCCGGCAAACCCTATGAGATAGCCGGCCTCGTGCACGTCGCCGTACTCGATGATTTCGGCCCCGATGTCAGTCTCGATGCGCTCAATTCGTACAGCGGCACCCCCATAAAGCGGGACAAACACCGCCGCTTTGTTCATACGCTGGTGCCATTAGCCGTGGTCAATGAAGGGCCGGGGTTCACCGAGTACCTTGGTCCTAGCTAACTAATATGTTGCGCCGAGTGACCGCTCATTTCCGTTCGCGGCACACCTCGGCAAACCGTGACACAGCACGCTAAGGAGTTCTCATCATGGCAGCCCTCCCTTCGCCTTTGCTGGAGATGCCGCGCAAGCCGCCGGCTTCGCAATACAACTGGATAACAGCCGCATACGAGACCGTTCCCGAACAACTCGAACTGGCGCTGCCGCCGATCGAGGAGGTGATTCTCCCCGACGACGGCAGCGCCACTTTACTCTCCACAGAGAGTGGCACGCAACTGCTGGTCGCCGGGTTCGGCTTGTTCCTGGGCAAGAAGAGCGAGCGAGTTGTCATCAAGAAGGGTAAGGCCATTTGCGCCCAGGTGCCCCTGCTTCGGATTCAAGAGATCGTGGTCGGATCGCGCGGGGTCTCGGTGTCGTCGGATCTGATCGAGGAACTCTGCGGACGGGGCGTTCGCATGGCGTTCCTGAGTACTTCCGGGAAGCCGTACGCCCTACTTACCTCCCCGCTACTTACAGCCACGGTGGAGACGCGCCGGGCGCAACTCGAGGCGGTGAACAATGAGTGCGGAGCCGAGTTCTGCCGCTGGGTGGTGGCCGGGAAGCTGCGCAATCAGGAGAAGCTACTGCGCTATTTCGCCCGCAGCCGCGAAGGTGAGCGGCGTGAATTGCTGGAGCGCGCGGCAGCTCAGTTGCGCCAGCTTCGCAAACAGGCACTGGCTTGTGAAGGAAGGAGCGCGGACGCCGTGCGGCCCTCGCTGATGGGCTACGAGGGAACGGGCGGGCGAATCTATTGGCAGCAGATTGCCAACCTACTTCCACCGGAGTCTGGCTTTGATGGCCGCGACAACAACCCTGGTACCGATGCTGTCAATTCCGCGCTCAACTATGGTTACGGCCTGCTGTACTCCCACGTCTGGGGCGCTGTCATGAACGCGGGCCTGGAGCCGTTTGCTGGTCTGCTGCATGTGGACCGCAGCGGAAAGCCATCGCTAGTGCTCGATCTGGTTGAGGAGTTCCGGCAGCCGGTTGTGGATCGCGCCATCTTCACGTGGCTGAACAAAGGCGGCCGGCTTAGTCTGGAGAACGGATTATTGGACAGCGGCTCGCGCGAGAATGTGGCCGCGCGGGTCCTGACCCGATTGACGGCTGCCGAGCAGCACCGAGGCAAGCGGCACGAGGTGCGGTCGATCGTCCAGATGCAGGCACGGCTGGCCGCCGGAGCGTTCCGCGGGTTGAGGAACTACCGGCCTTTCGCGTTCCAGTGGTAATGCCATGGCGCGCAAGAATCGATATCGCGGCGTGCTGCGGCCCTTGCAGGTGGGGCTGGGTAGTCCGGAAGTTTCCCTCGTTTTGATCTATGACATTGAGGAGGACCGCGTCCGTACCCGGATTGCCGATATCTGTCTCGACTACGGGCTCGATCGTATCCAGTTCAGCGCGTTCTTTGGGCGCTTGAATCGCAACCGCCGCCAGGAACTGTCCTTGCGCGTGCAGGCGGAGATCGGCAATCGGTCGGCCCGTGTGCGGGTGATTCCAGTTTGCGAGGACGATTTGAAAGACATGTGGGTCTTCGAACAGTACCGCCGCGACGCGGACGAGTTGAAGGCGACGGCAAGCGAACCCGTGCGCAAGCCGGAACTGCCCCGTCTGCGGCTGCTGGGAGAGGAGGAAACATGAGCCAGATTCCGGTGACCGACCTGAAACAGTGGGCCTACTGCCCGCGGGTGGTCTACTATCATCGGGTCTTGCCGGGCGCGGGGCAGCCGACATGGAAGATGCGCGAAGCCCTGAACGCTCAAGACATGATTGAACGGCTGGAGAAGCGCCGAGGGCTGCGCGAGTACGGCTGGGACGGTGCCAGTCGGCGTCTTGGGCTTTGGCTGACAAGCGAGAGTCTGGGTCTGAACGGCAAGTTGGACCTCCTGTTGGAGCGGGGAGGCCAGGGTGCGGTTGTCGATTTCAAGCTGACGTCTGGCGAAATGGGAGACAACCACAGGATGCAACTTAGCAGCTATGCAATGCTGGTAGAGGCATGCTACGGTTTGCACGTGGAAGCGGCGTTTCTTTACCGCATCCCGGATAACAGGGTGTTCACGTTTTCGGTAACGTCGGCATGGAAACAGCGCGTGACAGAGGCGATTAACGCGATCCAGGAATTGGAGCGCAAGGCCTGGTGCCCGGAACGGACGTCGCTACGGGCGCGGTGCGTGGAGTGTGAATACGTCAATTTCTGTGCCGATATTTGGTGACAATTGGCAGATTGGAAGGGACCATGGGTAATTCGCGAATCGTCGCCTTTTTGAACTTTACAACCTCTACCAAGCGGCCTAGAATGAGGGCGTTGTCGAGCAGCCGCGCGCGGCTCCCCGATGAGAAGGGGACTGAAATTACTGATTCGTGTACGTACCAGCATCACCAGGGTCCGCCGCGCGCGGCTCCCCGATGAGAAGGGGACTGAAATAATTGGACGGTGAAGGTCACCGTGCCTGTCGCATAGCCGCGCGCGGCTCCCCGATGAGAAGGGGACTGAAATTTAAATCCGGAAACAACGCAGGTCTGGCCAAGCGTCCGCCGCGCGCGGCTCCCCGATGAGAAGGGGACTGAAATAACGCCGATGATCTGTTGCGCCAAGAGCATTCCGTCGCCGCGCGCGGCTCCCCGATGAGAAGGGGACTGAAATGGTGATTCGGCGGCCCTGTGGCGAACGACTCCCGACGCCGCGCGCGGCTCCCCGATGAGAAGGGGACTGAAATCTGGTGGTGGCAACGTCAGTTCTGCCGGTTCTCCAGGCCGCGCGCGGCTCCCCGATGAGAAGGGGACTGAAATCTGTGCTCGACTGCATGGGCATTCGTGGCAGGGGCGACCTCGTCACCGCTGCCCTAAAACCGACACATCTAAGGGACCTGTGATAAATTGTTTTTCTAAAGCGAGATGGAGGCTATTGCCATTAGTTCAATTCGTTGAAACGCAGGACAAGCCTTAAATGAAGTTTGACGCTTATGGTCCTTTTGAGATTGCCCGAAAAACGAAGACTTCAGTTGCGCGCGACAAGACGGTCATTCGCACATTTTGGGATGACATTGACGCAGAGCATGAGGGTCTCTCTGGGGCCTGTGGCTGCTACGTGTTTGTAATTCGCGGGCGTGCGTGGTACGTGGGGCTTGCGAAGCGTCAGGACTTCAAGCACGAGTGCTTCTCCGCTCACAAGTTACTTCAGTACAACGATGCCCTCCAACAGGTGTCTGGCCCACCTAGTCTCCTCCTCCTGGCAAAAACTACGCCCAAGGGGCGCTTTGCAAAACCAGGTAACGGTCACCCTGACGTAAGTTTTCTCGAAACTTTACTGATCGGTTCTGCATTGGGGCGGAATCCGAGACTCCAGAACATCAAGGGCACCAAGCTTCTTAAAGAAATGAGAGTTCCCGGCGTGCTAAATACTGGCCAGGGCCAAGCGCGCTCGGTGGTAGTCCAAGAGCTCAAGAAGGCGTTGGGTATCTGAAACGCCCCAAACGAAACACGCTGCGCCCGCTGCGGGCAGCTTACACAGCCACCCTCAATTTAATCGTATCGTTTGGAGCGTGAACTAGATCCTGTTTAGTGCCAAGGTACCGTTCGGTTGTCTGCACTGATGCGTGGCCGAGCAGTAGCTGGATCTGTTCAAGTTCTCCGCCTGCGGCGCGGCACAATTTCGCGCACGACCTTCGACAATCATGCGGTGCGATGCCGGGAACGCCAGCAGCCGCCGCATACCGCTGGAGCATCTGCCAGACGACTTTCTCAGACATCGCCTCGCCCTGAACCTGGTCACCCCGGTTCACTGGGTGGAACACGTGGCCCTCGACCAAACCGGCAGCGGAAGTCCAAGCATCGATCGCCACCTTCACCCACGTCGGCATCGGCACCGTGCGGACCCGGCTATGCTTCCCAACGAGGTCCACTATGCACCAGCGGCCGTCGCGCTGTTGGACGTGCGCGAACGTCAGCGCCGCTACCTCAGACCGTCGAAGGCCGCAGCCGAGCAGGACGGCGAGGATCGCACGATCGCGCAGCCCTTTCATCGTCGCCGTATTCGGCGCGCTGAGAAGCGCCTGCGCCTGCCGCAGGGAGAGCCAGTTGCCAACGCGGATGCCGACGGATTTTGCGCTCTTCACACGGGCGATGCCGGCGGCCAATTCGGGCGCCAGCAGCCCGTTGTCGGCTGCCTCGACGGCCAGCTTGCGGATTGCCGACATCCGGATGATGATCGACGACGAACCGAGGCCGCGGGCCTCCAGGGATACTCGCCAAGCGCTCACGGTCGCCTTGGTGAAGCCCGGCCGAGGCTCCTGCCTGAACCAGGTCATGAATTCATCGAGCGCCATGCTGTACACTCGCTTCGTAATCGGCGAAGAGACGCTATCGAGTACGAGCGCTTTCAACCGTTGCCATTCCGCGGCTTTTTCCACCACAATCAGTTCAGTCATTTGGGTCCCCTTAATGGGCCATATCGGAAGCCATTTGGACCTTACCTCTTGGTACCGAGGACATCAACTACATCTGCGGACACTGGCCGACTTCAGGGTCCTGATCGCCACCATGCTTCCTCGAACCCCGGATCGTTTCATGCGGCCGGCCACTGCTACGCGTCGGCGTTTCGTCCGCGCGGCTTAAGACATCGTCGAGCCGTTGCCGGATGCGCCCGCAAAGTGGGAAGCGATTGTGACGTCGCGTTAATGACTATGCTCGGGCGCTGGCGCGGAGCCGGCCGCGGGATTGTAGCGCGGGTTCTCGGGATTCTCCGGTTCGTCGATTGGTTTCACTGGCGGCACAGACTTGACGCTATCAATCCATGCCGTGTAGGCCAAGTCGCGCAGGAAAGCGGCGCCGGCGGCGAGACGCTTGTAAACCAATTCGCGGGCTTCCTTGTCGTCCTTATTCTTGAAACCGCCGCGGAGATCCACGCGATACACGTCTTCCACGAAATTCCGTGAATCGAGCGAGTACTGGAGCACTGCGGGCCACGGGTCGTCGAGATACCGCGCCTGTTTGGGTACGTACTGGAGCACGTCCGACTCGGTGGTGGCGATGAGGTCGACGTATTCGGATTCGAACCGCTCGTGAATCTGCGGATCGCGCGTGTACCCCTTGGGATTGTCGCCGGACCAGCCGTCGTGGTGAATGGAATCATGCAGCGGCATGGCGGTGTCGGCGACATAATGGCCCGTCCAGCCCATGTAGAACGCGATGTCATTCAACAGCATCTGTTTCAACTGTGCGACGTCCTGGAACAGAGGCGAAACCCCTGCGTAGAGCTTCGCGATATCCCAGCGACGGTGTGGGCCCGGATCCGTCAGGCTGCGGTAGAGACGCATGCCAACCTTCATGCGCTCATAGCCTTCCATGATCGAGTACGCCTCGAGCCCGGTATAGCGGATATTGAGCAGCTTGGCGCGGTCGGGATCGGACTTGCTCACCCGCAGATATTCGTCATGCACGCGCAGGATGAACTCGGTCCGCGAGCGCGGCGGGTCGGGGATAAAATCGAAGCCCTCGGTATACCAGCTATGATTCGCATCCTCCGAAATGGCCAGGAAGGGCTCGGCAATGCTTCGCCAAGTGTCGGGGATGATACCCAGGTGCCCGATGTAGGCTTTCTGCGCCTTCAAAAACACGGGGCCGTCTTGTGGGATCCTTTCGACGGCGGCGAGGTTGGCCAGGGTGTGGCCTCGAAAGCCCCAGGCCCCGAGATTCTGGATAGCGAGCAATTGGGCGCAAAGGAGGGCGATGGTTTGTTTCTTCAATGGAGGCTCCTTCAAAGTGTGATTTGAAATTTTCTACTGTGAGAGCACGTGGCAGCGAACTCACTGCCCTCGCATGAACGCGCCCAGTTCCTCATATTGGTCTGTCGCAACCAGATTGACACCCGATTCGAGCGCCGCCTTCCAGCGAGCAGTCACTGCCTCACGGGATCCGAAATTGTAGCCGCTGTCCCATCCGCGATTCTCAGCCGGGGAAAAACCGTCAAGAGTGTAGAAGCGAATCCAGAAGCCAAGACTGTGCGCATGGCCGACCAGGGCGCGGAGCCGTTGCGCGTCGGCGGCAGTCCAGTCGCCGGCTCGATTCTGCCCTCCTTCCTCGACTTCGAACCACGAGTTATTCCACCAGCGGCGGTAGTTAGTCGGACGCTCCACGAGGAGTTGCTCGGGCGGTAGGGTTGCAGCAAGATGGATACGCTCCAGCCTTGATCCTGTAATCGGCGCCGTATGCGCTGAACCGAAAACGCGGAGTCTGGCTCCAGCAGGGACCTTATGGAAGAAGACTTCTTCCTGCTCGTCGGCGTCTTCCGTGAGAACCAGCAGCGGCTTGGGATCCATGGGAGCCATTTCGTGTGGGTCAGAGGTTTGCGGCGCTGTCGTGATCCAGTCCTGGTATTCGCTCAGCACATCCCAAACGGCGCGAAGCAACTGCGGCTCCAAGGATTTGAAATCGAAGTGAAGGATGATCAAAGGCCATCTGGCGCGGTCGTTCTCGATCAGTGCCTTTTCGATGATGGGCCGCACACGCTCGAAGAAGTGATCCCGCAGCGTGGGTTCTTGGCCCGTCGTTTTCGGAGTATGCGAAACGACGGGACGGCCCTGGTGTGTAATAGGGTCCACCGCCCAGGCAATGTCCTGTTCGATCGCGACCGGAAATCCAGTTCTCAGAGCCCGTTCGATTCGGTCCGCATACTTGCCGTTGTACGGATAGCAGTTGTGCGCGTCAAGCACCGGCCGGTTATGATTCAGAAAATCAAGTTGCGGCTGCTGGGCGAACAGTGCGGCCGTGACAAAGAGGCAAACGATCGACAGTTTTTTCAAAACGACAACCGCAACGCAAACTGCATGACACGAGGATCGCCCGCCAAGCTGGTGATTTGACCGGCCGAGCTTTGGCTGAAGTCCGCGCTAGGCGGCCCAAAAATCGGTGTATTAAACAGGTTGAACATCTCCCAGCGAAACTGGAGGTTTTTCCCCTCGGTAATCACAAAATTCTTCATTAGTGCGAAGTCGAAGACATTCACGTGCGGCCCTCTGAGGCTGTTACGGCCGGAGTCGCCAAACTGTCCGGGCAACTGCAACTGGAACGCATCCGTGAGGTTCGGCGCGAGAGCGTCGCACACGGGATTTTCGGCGGCATAGAACCAGCAGTTCACATTGCCGACGATGTGCGCCTTGCCAATCACGTTCGGCACGGCGGTATTTACCGGATCGCTAGCGCCATTTGGATCAAGGGCAGTGGTGAGTGCACTCCCGGACCATACGGTGAAGGGAAGTCCGCTCGAGAAAGTGTAGACGCCGGAAGTTCTCCAGTTACCGAGGATCTGGGAAGCCAAGCCATGCGAGAACATTTGATGGCCGCGTCCTGCCGGTAGCTCATAGACATAGCTAAAGACCACGCGTTGCGGGGTATCGAAATCGCTGGGTCCGGTCCACTGGGGCCCGTACCCGTTTTGAGCGTATGCGTCGTTGCCGACAAGCTCTTCGGGAGCATCGTCGATACTGCGCGACCAGGTATACGCCAGTTTAAATTGCAGGCCCTTACTCATCCGCCGCGTCAGTGATGCTTCCAGTCCATTGTAGTGCCCGCAGGCGATCGAGTTGTTGTATTCAATGTATCCAAAGTTCGAGTATGGGTCGACGCCATTTACCGGCATGTTCAGGTCCGAGAGCTCTTGCAAGTGAGTAGAGTGGGTACCCACATAGTTCAGTTCCGCGAAAAGGTTGCCGGGAAGTTCCCGCTGGATACCGAAGCTCCATTGCTGAGTCATGGCATTGGGCATGTTCGGATTCGCGGCCCGGAGATGAGTGGTCAGGAGATCCAAATCCGCCGGGTTGAGAAAGTTGGGCGGAAACCCGTCCCGTAAGAAGAATACGGGGGCGGTGGCGCCTGGAGCGACCGCAGGCGTGTTATTGACCAGGGCGGGAGGGTTGAGCGCGAGCTCATCTTCGCTGCCCACCCGCTCGAACAAAGTGTAGAAGATGCCGAAGCCGGCGCGGAAGACGGTCTTGTGGTCCGGGCTGTAGGCGAGTCCAACTCGCGGGCCCCAGTCTTTTTTGTCCGGGTTGATGAGCGCCCGGCTCGCCAAAGACCCGTTGGTCGCGTCGATGAGGCTTCCCGCGCCCGCTGGGTCGAAATTAGCCTGTTGATTCTTGCCTTCCAAGGCGTAGGGGGCGAAGTCGTAGCGCAAGCCGAGATTCACCGTCAGTTTCCGCGTCACCTTCCAATCGTCCTGGGCATAGGCGCCGAACATGCGAAGTCTCTGATCGACGTCGAATACGTTCGTCAACTGCGCGGCCTGGACGTAACCGAGCAGTCCGTCGCCGTAGGAGTTTCCGGTGTTGCCTTCGCACTCGCCGCCGGCGCCGCGCTGGCACGTGAAGATGTTGTCAAAATAGAGCGAACCCCGCGTGCCGGGCTCGTCCATGAAGATATTGCGCGTAAGGTGGATGTCGCCGCCGAACTTGAACGAGTGAGAGCCTTTGAGGAGTGAGACGTTGTCGATCAATTGGAACTGCTGAGGGGCTTGGAATTTCGGGAGAAAGTCGGGTGAGCCTATAAAGGCGCCTTCGGTGTCGAAGTAAGTTTGTGAGATACCGCCAGCGACCGCAGGGTTCTCGGGAACGCCCGGCACGTACTGGTCGACCTGATTCTTTCCGAAGGGATCTTGTTGGGCGTAGGAGTAGTTGCGCTCGTAGCCGAAGCGAAACTCATTCGTCAGGCTCGGGGTGAAGACATGGGTAAAGCCGAGGACTCCACTGTGCGAGAGGAGCTGCTGGCGTCCCCAAGCCGACGTGGGAGTGCCGTCCGCGATGCCGCCGAAGAAACCGGGAATGAATCGATCGCGATTCGAGTAGGAGTAACGAAGAAAAATCAGGTCCTTTTCGGTGGGGTCCCAGTCGACGCGCCCGTCATAGTTGTCGTCGTTGTCATAGGACCCGGCGTTGCGGGTGTAGTTGTTATACTCACCGGGCAGATCGGGCAACGGAAACAGGGCCATGATCTTGGCCATGTTGGGGTCAATGCGGGAAGCGGGGATCGTGTTATTCGGGAACGGCTGATTTGTAGTGGGATCGTAAAGCGTGGGATACGGGACGCCCACCGCCGCACTTGTTGCCGGGCTGAAATCACCGATGCGCTCGTTGGGCAGGGGCACCGTGGTGATACGACTGACAGCGGTTTGAATGCGCGTCCCTTCATAGTTGAAAAACCAGAAGAGCTTGTTCTTAATGATGCGGCCGCCGAGGTTGCCGCCGAACTGGTTTTGTATGTTCTGAGGTTTCGAGAGTCCGTTCTCGTTCGAGAAAAAATCGTTGGCGTCGAGGTCGCGATTCCGGAGATACTCGAAGGCGAGGCCATGAAATGCGTTTGTGCCGCCCTTTGTTGTGACGGACACGGCCGCGCCGGGGGCCCTGCCGAACTCGGCGGAGTAGGGGTTGGTAATGATGCGGAACTCCTGGATCGTATCGACCGACGGCCGCGCCGAGGAATCGCTTAACTCCTGCACGTTTTCCGACATCGTGTTGTTGTCGATGCCATCCAGGATGAAATTATTCTCTAGCGAATGAATGCCGTGTACGTTGAAGTCTCCGGTTCTGCCGGCGCTGGTTGCGCCGCTCTGAGCGGTGTACGGGCTCATTTCTACGCCGGGAACGAGGCGCAACAGATCGTCCCAGTTGCGAAGATACAACGGCGTACCCTCGATGGTGGTGTTGTCAACGGTCGTGCCGATCATGGCATCGTCAGGAGACAGCTCCGTGGCGGCAGCCTGTACCGTCAGCGCCTCCGTCGTTCCTGCGACGGCGAGGGTGAAATCCTGCCTGGTTTCATGGGCTGTTTCGACTTGTACGTGCTGGCTGGATTGCGCGAATCCGGCGTGATCGACGGTCACTTCATATTCGCCGATCGGCAAACTTGGAAAACGATAGTAGCCTGCGGCGCCGCTTAATGTCTGGTTCAATACGTTTGTCGACAGGTGTCGCACTTTGACGACCGCGGCTGGTACCGCAGCTCCTGAACTGTCTGTAATCAAGCCGGTTAAACTGGAACCGCTGCCCTGCCCAAATGCAACGGCAGAAGTACCCCAGAGCAGGCAGAGCATCAGGAGCGAACGCGATGGAATAGACGACTCACGTCGGCGACAAGAGATTTTCGACATGTGTCGAAAATAGCACTCATAAATTACAAAGAAATGACGCTTGCAATACGCTTGTATGCCAAAGTTAAGTTAGTGCGTTTTTGTACGCCGTTGCTTTTCTTCCGGATTTGGACACGGGGATTTCCGTTGGCATGCTCAACCCTGGCTCGTCGCTCAGCATCGAAGCCGCCAGCTCCAGAACGCTGTGAACTTTCCTTCAGCCAGTGGCCTGATTTTCAAAATTGAATTCAATCCATTCCAAAAAGGTCCGTGCTTCTTGATAAGATCGTCATAAATTTGCATGAATCGGTCCAGGCACGTCCGAAGCGTTCCGTACCGTGTCGCAGAGCGCTGGAAAGGAGAGTAGTTGCCGAATAACAGCCGTTCCCGAAGCGCAATGTCTCCGCCCAAAACCAGCGTGACACGAAATGATGTCGCCGCACTTGCTGGCGTAGCGCCCTCTACAGTCTCTTACGTCATCAACAACGGTCCACGTTCTGTTTCTGTGGAAGCTCGCCAACAAGTCCTGAAGGCGATAGCCAAACTCGGCTATCATCCGAGCGGCATTGCGCGAAGCTTGCGTACCCGCCGGACACAGATCATCGGTTTGGTGATCCCTGACATTACGAATCCGTATTACGGCGAAATCGCCCAGGCAGTCGAGGAGGTGAGCTTCGAACAGGGTTACACAGTGATCCTGGCGCATTCCGGCCACCTTCCGGAACGGGAGTTTCGTTACGCCGAGGTGCTGCGCTCGAAGCAGGTGGACGGCGCGATTTTTCTGCCGGTCACACCCGACCTCGAGCCGCTGCACATCTTGCGGCGCGCCGGCATCGCCGTGGTCGTACTGGAGCGATTGGTGCACGGATACCCTTGCATCTTGGCCGACGAGCACTGCGCGGGCTTCCTGGCAACGCGGCATCTGCTCGAACTGGGGCACCGCCGTATCGGCTGCATCGTCGTCGCCGGGGACTCAAGCAGTAGCGTGGCGCGCGTAGAAGGCTATCGCACGGCTCTGCTGGAGGCCGGGATTCTGCCCGACAAGGATCTGGTGGTCGAGTGTGACTATGGCTACGGTGCCGGCGAAATGGGCGCGCACCGCCTCCTCCAACTGCCGCAAAGACCGACCGCCCTGGTGGCGCACAATGATCTGATGGCCATCGGAGCCATGAAAGCCTTGACGGAAGCAGGGCTCAAAGTTCCGGCGGACATTTCTGTGGTAGGGTTTGACGACATCGCCGCAGCTTCGTATGTGCAGCCGCCACTGACGACAATTGCATTTCCAAAACGTCAGATGGGAAAAGACGCGATTGAGATGCTGCTGAGCCTGTTGCGATCCGAAGAACGACTAGCACCCCGCACGATAAAGTTGGCCGTTAAACTGATGGTGCGCAGTTCCACAGGACGGCCCTCATAGTCCGCAAAGCTCTCTTTGGAGCAGGCCGAAACGGTGTCTGAGCAGCACACACAACGGAAAGCGCGTGCCGGGAGCACGTCGAGGCGTCAACGGTGAGTTCGGGCCCATTGCCCCAGCTTTCACTTCGCCTTCATTCGTGAACCTTCCGACCATCACTGCGAGCTTCTTCACTTCTGGGCCAGGCTTCGGCAGCGCTGCCGAAGACTGAGCGCGAGCCACGATCACGCTCGAAGCGCATGCCAGCACAAATGAGAGCAACGTTGTGAGACGACGCATTGGATTCTCCTTTCAGAGGTGCCACGCATGCTAGCACAAAACCGTGGAGCCGAACACATGCCATTACATCGGGTGATCGCTCGTCCGGCTTTAGGGGATTCGGCCTAGCTGTGCTTAAGGACTGGGGGCTAAAGATGTGCGGGTCCGTGTTTGGAAGAAAAAGTAATCGGACCCGCTTCTAATTTTGAAAGTCATAGTGCGGCCTGGTGTTGAAGTTCTCAGCAGTTCTCTGACTCGCCGGCGACGTGGGAAAAAAGTGATGGCCGAAAGGCCACTCGGGGGTGCTTCACCCCGGTTGTATTCGCTTTTTGTTCGCTACGGCGATACAATCTTCTGGTGCCAAATCCGCGCGTCTGCCGCGTCTCGTTCGTCGATATGAACAACATCGAGCACGCCGTTGAGGTAGCCGCTAGCACGCTCTACGAAGCGGCAACGCTCGCCATTGTTGAGTTCAGACGCTGTGGATTCACCAAAAACGCGCCCGGATCGGCAACGCGCCTTACGGTGACCGTGAGGGCGCCGGCCACGTCTCACGAAGTGCAGTGGGGCAAGATAGAGACGTGGATTCAGAGCGCGGGCAAACCGAACGAGCAGGCGCTGAAGAGCCGACTGCGGGAATTGCTGCGCAGGTGATCCGCAGTTATGTGGCCCCGTTATCAGGCATTAACGCTAGCTATTCCTGCCGCATTCCGGAGGCCCCCTGAGGGCTCATGTCCGACAACCCAACCTGGAAACCGCCTCGATCTGTCGCCCGTTCCGCTTATGTCAACTAACAAACCGTTAACTTCGGTTTACTTGCGGTAGCCATTTTTAAGATGCATGCTGCAGAGTAGGAAGTTGGGCAGAGGGGATGTCCGACATGCGTCTAACATGTGAATTCCTTTCGGCTCGAACGCCACGAGGACCCGCGGGCGCGTAGGGAAAAGCCAGAGTGCCCTTCCAACAACGACTATGCCCGGCTCACGCACGGCTTGCGAAAGTCGTGGCGATCGCTCTGGTCTGTTCGGGCACAACTAACACAGCTCTAGCCAAGGTGAAGATCCTGGAGCATGTGGCAGAAATACGCGTTTTGCCTCCGAATCAAGCTTCCCAAGGCTTCCCAGTGCGAGTGCGGGGAGTGGTCACTTATTATGATCCTTCCTTGCCTGATCTCTTCGTGCAGGATTCGAGTGGGGGCATCTACGTTGACTGTCAGAAACCCGTCGATGTACGCCAGGGGCAACTTGTTGAAGTGACCGGAATCAGTGGTCCCGGTGAGTTTGCACCTGTCATTGAGAAGCCAAAGATTCGCGTTCTCGGTGCAGGCGTTCTTCCAAAAGCTGCGCGAGTCGGCCTGGAGGACCTCAAAACCGGCTCCTATGACAGTGCCTGGGTGGAAGTGCGCGGCGTTGTTCTGTCCGCCGTGGTCGAAAACCGGCGCACGAGCATTTATGTCGGAATTGGGGCGGGGCATATCCGGGTAGTAATTCCGGACTATTCGGGAGATGACATCAACCACCTGCCGGGAGCAAGGGTCACGGTGCGCGGCGTGTGTGGTGCGGCATTCACAAAAAGAAGGCAGCTCACTGGTGTCAGGATCGACGCGCAAAGCATCAAGGATGTGGTAGTCAACGAGGCTGCCCCCTCGGCGTCATCGGAGCTCGCTCTCCGGCGTGCGGAGGACCTGCAGCGGTTTTCTCCAGAGAGAGCTTCGAATGAGCGCATCCGGGTGCGTGGGATAGTAACCCTTCAACGGCCCGGACGATCGTTGTTTATTCGTGACGGCCAGCAGGGGCTCATGGTCAAAACGCGGCAGACAGCCTTATTCCAGCCTGGCGATGTTGTGGAGGCCGTGGGGATCGCGGCGCCCGGTGACTACAATCCGGTGTTGGAATATGCGACAGTGCAATTGCTGGAACACGGTCCGGTGCCACAACCTTTTCACGTGACGGCCAAGCAGGCCCTCGACGGGGATCATGACGGTGACCTAGTAGAGATCGAAGCGGATCTCATAGGGTTTAAGGCCATGCGCAAGACTGCCTGGCTGGGACTGGTGTCGGATGGGCAGATCTTCGAAGCTGAGATCGATCAGCCGTCCGAAAAGCTGGCTAGTTTTGCCTTGCAGGAGGGCAGCGGCCTGAAGTTGACAGGTATCTGTCTTATCGAGGTCGGCGGGGAGTTCAACGAACCGAAATCCTTTCGCCTGTTGCTGAGATCCGGCGAAGGCATCGCCGTGCTTCGAAGGCCAAATTGGTGGACCCCTAACCGATCCCTTTGGTTGCTGGTCTTTCTAGGAATCGGAATTACGGGAGCGCTCGGCTGGGTGTGGACGCTCCGCCGGCGCGTCCGTAAGCATACTGCTGAGCTGTTCACCAAGAACGAAGAACTCAGTCAGCAAATGCGAGTCGCAGCGGTTGATGTCGAAGTGGGCAACGCAGTGATGCAAAGCAACAACCCGGGGGAGATTTTGTCCCGATCGGTAGAGGCTATCGTTCGGCATTTGGATGCGGCTCTCGCTCGCATCTGGACGGTGAGCGAAGACGGCACCACGCTTGAGTTGCAGGCTAGCGCTGGATTGTACACCCATATCAACGGCGCGCACGGCCGCGTGCCCGTCGGCAAACTAAAGATCGGCCTCATCGCTTCGGAACGTCAGCCACATGTAACTAACAATCTCGACAGTGATACCCGTGTGGGTGACCCAGCATGGGTCCGGCGGGAGGGCTTGGTGTCGTTCGCCGGATATCCCCTTATCGTCGGCCAGCGTTTGGTGGGGGTTGTGGCGATGTTTGCCAGACAACCGCTCACTGATGCGGTACTGGGAGGCCTCTCCTCATTGGCAAACGTAATCGCTGTTGCGATCGAGCGTAAGCGAACGGATCAGTCTCTGCGGCAGGAGCGTAGCCTGCTAAGAACGTTGATTGACAATGTGCCGGATTACATTTACGTCAAGAACACGCGGCATCAGTTCCTATTAGCCAATGAGGCGCTGGCTTCCCGAATGGGCGCAACGTCGCCAGAAGAGCTTTTGGGGAAGACCGATTTTGATTTCTACCCTGAAGAACTAGCAACAGTCTATGCGTCGGGCGAACAAAAAGTCATGCAGTCTGGCCGGGCGGTAATCAACCGAGAGGAATCAACTCCCGATTCGGCGGGCGACACTGTGTGGCTCTTAACGACGGAAGTGCCGGTTCGGGATGCCGCTGGTAACGTGATGGGATTGGTGGGAGTCGGACGTGACATCACGGAGCGCAAGCTCTACTTGGCGGAACTCCAGAAGGCCAAAGAAGCCGCGGAAGGCGCCAGCCGCATGAAAAGCGAGTTTCTCGCCAACATGAGCCACGAAATCCGTACCCCGATGAACGGCATCATCGGCATGATAGGGCTCGCTTTAGATACACCCCACCCCGATGAGCATAAGGAATACCTCTTCGACGCCTTGAGCTCAGCGGAATCACTCTTGTCCCTGCTGAATGACATTCTGGACCTCTCCAAGATCGAAGCTGGGCATATGGAGCTCGATCCTGTGGCGCTTTCCATTGCCGCATTGCTCGAAGAAGCTTCACACTTTCTCAAGCCGGCGGCAACCAAAAAAGGGCTGGAACTGTTGTGGCGCAGGTCGCCTGATCTGCCTGACGTATTGTTGGCTGATCCGTTACGATTGCGACAGGTACTGCTGAACCTGCTTGGAAATGCGATCAAATTTACGGAGAAGGGCTCGGTGACATTGGAAGCCCGTCTGGAGTCACAGGAGGCGGACTCAGCTGTCCTCAAATTTGCTGTCAAAGATACCGGACTGGGGATTCCGGCAGACAAGCAAAAGATGATCTTCGAATCATTCACTCAGGCTGACGGCTCTATCACCCGAAGGCACGGCGGTACCGGTCTGGGCCTGACGATTTCGTCGCGACTGGTGAAAATAATGGGCGGACAAATCTGGGTTGAGAGCGCACCTGGTTTGGGAAGCGCCTTCTATTTCACGGGTCGATTCAAGAAGGTCGGCGTGAATACCCCTCCACCCTCACAAGTAAAGCGCCCGCGTGGCGCGGGTCCATACGGGAGAGGAACTTGGTTCATGCGGCGGTGCATGGCAGACTGATGAAGCACAGGTAGTGGAAGTAGGCCGATCCCCCAGTGGTGCTGTT